>Ga0214472_10006835_pt1 | contig 11955 bp, 10 predicted proteins | sample RVTome_6_FD_207662 | JGI IMG/M metagenome (GOLD analysis project Ga0214472, IMG submission 207662) | Soil microbial communities from uranium-contaminated site in the Upper Colorado River Basin, Wyoming, United States - RVT140D175 | ecosystem: Environmental > Terrestrial > Soil > Contaminated >...
TTTTACTCAGGAGAGAATTCGCGACGAATGGTACGAAGAGCAGAAGCGCACTTTAGAAAAAGATGTAAACCAGCAAATGAGCGGCGCTGGCTTTGGGATTGTCAACACGTTGAAAGGTTGCACCAACTTCGCCCAAAAGTTCGAGACGGCCTCATTCTGTCGCCCTGGTGACCAGGATCCATTTAACCTGTCAAAGGCAGACGAAGCAATCAGTTTCGTCGAGAGCCACATGAGCCAAAACCATGCGGTTATAGTAAGCACATGGACATTGATCCTGTTTAATGGAGCGCTTGTTCCCCAATGCTGCCATATGTGGCTAACTCTTGCGTTTGAGCGTGCTCACAATTACGCCATCATTCACGATCCTGGGGATGACCAACTTCAACCAGTGGCCATTTCACATGATGTCCATCTGCCTGGTATTGGCGGCGGCTGCGTCACCCTCAATACAGGTCTCCGGGGCCGCGTAACCCACACGGACTACAGTTGCCTCGCTATTTGGAAGAAGTGATATGGATATTGCCATGGAGAATTCATTTCAGTTGATCGCCAAGCAGGCCGAGGACCACAAGCGCGTGGTCTTGTACAACCGCCAGCGATCGCATGACGACGCCGTGGCCGATTCGCAGCGGCCGGGCACGACAGTTACGACTTGCAATGGAGCCTCGACTACAAGCATCGCACAATGACAAAGGAGAAACAATTATGAATGACTGGAAGGACGGAATCAGCGTTGACCCCAACATTTGCCATGACAAGGCGTGCATCAAAGGGATGCGGATCATGGTCTCGGTGATCCTCGACAATCTGGCGGCCGGCGAGACGGCGGAGCGGATTCTCGACAGCCATCCGACGCTGGCCAACGAGGACATCGAAGCCGCGTTGAAACACTCTTCAATGGATATGCGCAATTAAGGAGCTCAGATCATGGCAACTGTTTCGCTTAAAGAGGCGCAAGCCAAGCTCACGGAATTGATTCACAAGCTCAAGCCGGGTGACGAGGTGGTAATCACCGAGAACAACCAGCCCGTGGCCAAGCTGGTGCCCCCGCTGCCGCAGCCGAAGCCCGGCCTGCGTCCCCCGCCCGGACTGGGCAAGGGTTACATCACCATCGTCTCGGATGATGACGACCATTTGAAGGACTTCGAGGAGTACATGCCGTGAGGGTCTTGCTCGACACCCATGCGATGTACTGGTACATCGAAGACGATCCGCAACTGAGCGCCGCTGCGCAAACGTTGATTCAGGATGCCTCGAATGAAGTGCTGATCAGCCCGGCGTCCTACTGGGAGATCGCCATCAAGATCAGCCTCAATAAATGGCATCTGAACCGATCCTACGCAGAGTTCATCGACGTTGCACTGAATCAGTACGGTTTTCAGATCTTGCCGATCCTGCCCACGCACACAGCAGCCGTCAGCACAATGCCGTTCCATCACCGAGACCCATTCGACCGTCTGATCGTAGCCCAGGCCCTGGTGGAGCAGATTTCTGTCGTGAGCGCTGATTCCGCTTTGGATGCATACGGAGTTGGAAGGTTGTGGTAAGCAACGTAAACGAGTGAGAGACATGGGCGTCGTCACCAAGCATTTGTTCGATCTAGTCGCCAGGCAGGTCGAGGACCACAAGCTGGTGGTCTGGTACGACCCGGAGCGGGCCTACGGCGACGCCGTGTCCGAATTGGAACTCGCAGACACCACAGTTGCCCGATATCAAGGGAGTTTCTTCCAACTTCGCAAGGACATCGATCACCTGCTGGGCGGGGAGGAACCGCCGCGACTGGTGGTTTACGTGCCCGAGGAGCAGGCCAAAACCCATCATGCCCTGATTGAACTGGAGGCGGCGGGCGTGGTCATCCAGCCGGGACAGCAGCCGCCACAGAGGAATACCCGCCTCTCCATCGTCGCCCGCAATGCCCTCAAGCCGGTACTCGGAGAAGATATCGCCTACGACGTGGAGAAGCAGGTGGAAGCGGGCAAGTTGACGCTGGCCGACGTGAATGCCCTCGCCAAGAAGGGGGGCGAGATCTCCTCGGGCGTCGTTTCCCTGATCTTCGGCACCGGCAATCCACAGGAGGTCTGTCTGGCCTTTGTGGGGAGCGATCACCACGATGCCGAAGTCGAGAAGAAGAAGGCGCACGCAGAACTGTTCTCGCTGCTGGGCACTTCGTTCGACATCGACGTTTCCGACACGGCGAATCTGACTGGGTTTCGTGACTCGCTGGCCCGCCACATTCTGCTGACCGATCTGACTCACGCCCTCGGCAAGTCGGTGCCGTCGTCGCTGGCTTCCGTGCCGATTGCGACTTCGCCGAGCGGCATCGACTCGTGCGTGCGGCTGGCCAAGACATGGCGTGGACAACGGGACTTTCGGGACAGCTACGTCGCTGCGGCGACCAAACTCGAACAGGACTATCACCTCTCACAGCAGCAGTTCGACGCTGACCAGATCGGCGAGCTAGAAACGTGTCTGGCCGTCGAACGGGCGCTTCTGCGGCACGTCGAACAAAAGCTCCTCGCCTCAACCGACGCCGAAGCATTGGAGCTTGCCCGGTCCCGGCTGTCCCGATTCTGGTCGGCAGCGGAACCGACCGTGCAGGCACACTGGGCGCTGATCGCCTCTGCCGCCGAGGTGTTGCTCGAAGCGGATCGAGTGGCGAAGGAACTGAAGAAGCCCCCGGCGACGGTCCCAACGCTCATCAAGACTTACGCCGAGGGGGATTCGCCGTGGTGCGTGCTCGACAAGCACCATCGCCACATGGAGAGCCGCTGGTACGACTTCGAGGCGGCGGAAGACCACAACGGGCTCGACAAGCTCGTCGTCAAGGCCCGGCAGCGGTATGTCGAGGTCGGTTCCGAAATGGCGAAACATTTCGTCACGCAATTCGCCAAGGCCAAATATCCCCTCAAGGGCGTCGAGCGACAGCGGGACATCTTCGAGTCGCACGTCAAGCCGCTCTTGGAAGAGCAGAAGGTCGCCTATGTGTGGGTGGACGCCCTGCGGTTCGAAATGGCACGGGAACTGTGCGATTCGCTGGGTGACGCCTTCAACATCCAGATCCGACCGGCGACGGCGACAATACCGACAATTACCGAAATCGGGATGGCATCGTTGTTGCCCAAGGCGAGAACCGGGAAGGTCGTTTCGGTCGGCGGAGGCAAACTGGCCTTGGATATCGACGGCACGGTCATCAAGGAGCGGAAGGATCGGGTCAATTTCCTCAAGGACCGGGCGGGTGTCGATCTCTTCGAGGCGAAGCTCGACGACCTGCTGCCCAAACCCTCGAAGAAGGTTGAACGGGGAATCAAGGACGCCCGGATGGTGCTGATCACTTCGCAGGAGATCGACGAGCTTTGCGAAAAGGACAACATCACGCAGGCCCACCGTCAGATGGACGGCGTGTTGAGCGATCTGGGACGAGGCGTGCGGACGCTGGTGAAGCTGGGCGTCCAGACGATCATCCTGTGTGCTGACCACGGCCACTTGTTCGCAGACGAGATCAGCGACGACATGAAGATCGACGCTCCGGGCGGCGAGACAGTGGACTTGCATCGCCGGGTATGGGTCGGCGTCGGCGGCACGTCGGAGCCATCGTATCTGCGGACTTCTCTGTCATCGCTGGGGGTGGACAGCGAATACGACATCGCCACGCCCTACACGTTCGCCTGCTTCAAGTCGAAGGGGGGCGCACGAGCCTACTTCCACGGCGGGTTGTCGCCACAGGAGGTCGTCATTCCCGTGGTGACGCTGACTCCTTCCGCCCGTGCGACGGCTGGGCCTCCCACCGGCATCGAATGGGAGATCAAGACCGGCACCTCGAAGCTGACGACTCGTTTCTTCTCGGTCCAAATCGCAGGCCGGGAGAGCAGCGGCAGCTTGTTCGGCTTCGAGCCTCCGAAGGTTCGACTGGAGATTCGGGCCAAGGGGAAATCGGTTTCCCGCTCGGTCAGCGCTTCCTACGGCTTCGAGGACGCCACCGGCGAGGTTCAGCTTCGAGTGAGAGACGACGATCCGAAATCCATTGACCCGAACACCATTGCCGTGATGCTGGTGGAGGAGATCTCGCAGAAGACCGTCAGTGTGGTCCTTCTCGACGCATCCAGCGGCGCAGAACTGGCGAGTCTCGATAAAATCGAGGTCGCCATTTCGATCTGAGGGTAAACTTATGCCACAACTGGATCAGAAAGCCACGTCGGTCTTCGCCGGGAAGGTGGTCCGCAAGGATCTCGTCCGCAAGGTGAAGGTCGGGGCCAACGTGCCGGTCTTCGTGTTGGAGTACCTGCTCGGCAAATATTGTGCGACGGACGACCCCGCCGCCATCGACGCCGGGTTGCGGGTCGTAAACACGACGCTGACCGAGAACTTCGTCCGGCCCGACGAAGCCAACGCTGTCCAGTCGAGGGTCAAAGACAAGGGCAAGTACACCCTGATCGACAAAATCAAGGTTCGTTACTTGTCCGACGATGACAAGCACTGGGCCGAACTGGTCAACTTCGGCCACAAGTACGTTCATGTGCCCGAGTCCTACCTGCGGGAATACGACCGGCTGCTGATGGGAGGCATCTGGGCGCAGGTCGACATCCGGCACCAGTACGATGAGGAGCAGAAAGGGAAGCGGAGCCCGTTCTGGATCGACGACCTGAAGCCGATCCAGCTTGCGAGCTTCGATCTCGACGAGTACCGGAACTGTCGGCGAGAGTTCTCGACTGACGAGTGGCTCGACCTGCTGCTCCGCACGATTGGTCTGGAGCCGTCGCACTTCGAGCGGCGGCTGAAACTGCTGTTCCTCGTGCGCCTGATCCCGCTATGCGAGCACAACTACAACCTCGTCGAGCTTGGACCTCGGGGGACCGGCAAGAGCTACGCCTATCAGGAGTTATCCCCCTACTGCATCCTGATGACCGGCCCGACGACCGTGGCCAACCTGTTCTACAACATGGCAAGCGGCAAAATGGGGCTGGTCGGCATCTGGGATGCCATCGCTTTCGACGAGGTGGCCGACCTCCAAAAGATGCCGAAGGAGGTCGTCACGACGCTCAAGACCTATTGCGAATCCGGGACGTTCGCCCGAGGAAAGGACGCACTTTCCGGCATGGCCTCGGTAGCCATGTTCGGCAACACGAACCAGCCGGTGGCGGTGATGGTCCGGTCATCGCACCTGTTCATGCCGATGCCGGACGTGATTCGGGAGGACATGGCGTTCATCGACCGACTGCACTACTACGTTCCCGGCTGGGAAATCCCGAAGATGCGGGTCGAGTTCTTCACCGACCACTACGGGTTCGTCGTGGACTACTTGGCCGAGGCGCTGAGGGAACTGCGGAAGCACAACTTCACGGAGATCATCGACCGGTACTTCTCGCTCGGCTCGCACCTGAACGCCAGAGACGTGAAGGCAGTCCGCAAGACGGTTTCCGGGCTGGTCAAGCTCGTCTATCCGCACGGCGAAGTGACAAGGGACGATCTTGCCGAACTGGTCGAGGCGGCCCTTGAAGGGCGTCGGCGGGTGAAGGAGCAACTCAAGAAGATGGGATCCTTCGAGTACCACCAGACCTCGTTCTCCTTCATCGACAACGAAACTCGTGAGGAGCGGTTCGTCGGTGTGCCCGAGCAGGGCGGCAAAGACATGATCTCGACCGACCCGTTGGCTCCCGGCTCGGTCTACACGGCCTCGGTGGACGATCAGGGCAAAGTCGGCCTGTACCGCATCGAAGTCGGCTGCTCGCTCGGAACCGGCAAGCTGAAGATCGCTGGCGGCGTCGAGGGCACGATGAAGGAGTCGATCAATCGAGCCTTCGCCTACCTGAATGGCCACAAGGTGCCGATGGGGATCGGCCAGCAGGTGGACACGACCGATTTTCACATCGAGGGTATCGACCTGCTCAATAACCACGTGCCCTGCGAGGCTGGAACCGCCTTGGTTGTGGCCGTGTATTCAGCGATCAAGAAGCACTCGGTTCAACCGGCCCTGTTGATTCTCGGCGACCTGAGCATTCAGGGAAACATCAAGACTGTGCGTTCGCTGGCTGAGCCGCTTCAGGTGGGCATGGACAACGGAGCGCGCCGCGCGCTGATCCCCCTGGAGAACAAGCGAAACTTCCTCGAAGTCTCGGGCGACATCGTAGAGCGAGTCGATCCGATTTTTTACTCCGACCCCATGACGGCGGCGATGAAGGCGCTGGGGATGACGTAATTACGCAGTGACTGCGAAGCAAAAGCCCGCTGTCGAAATACGTGGCACTGTTGATTGCCGTCTCCGAAAACCTCGAACGGTTGTTGAAGCGCGACGCCGAGGCTGAGCGCATCCTGCTGCCCATGTTCAGCGTCGGCAACATCCCGACCATCCCCGGCGAACTGTTCGCCAAGTTCCAAACCAGCTTCTATACCGACCCCAGGGATGCCGCCTTCAAGGCCACATGGGGAGTCGAGTGACAATGGGAAACACGGCGGCAATCGAGTCTGATTTCGACCGAGTCTGATTTCGACGCCACCCGACCAGTAACCCCTTCGATTGCGTCTACGCAACACGAAGATCCTCTTGGACAATCGTGATCTTCGGTTCTGTAAAAATCCAGTCGCCCCGACTATCTTTCATTTTCGGCATTTTGGCGAGGACGTCGAACGGCTTACGCTTTGTCGTGACTAGAGTTAGGTCCGATAAAGTACGGTTCAAACAGACCGAATCGAGTATCTCGCGGCGGCTCGAGTTGTTTGAACCGCGCCAGACGTCGGCGGCTTTTTGGGCCCAGTCAAACACGTCGATCGCCGTCCGACCGCGGTCGGCGGCGCCGGTGCCCAGCCGCTCCAGTGCCTCGTCCGTCCTGGCCGTCTCCCCCTTGAGTTCGTTCGACTTGGCCTTGAACGCGGCCTCGTCCACGCTGCCGGCCAGATAGGCGTTCAACAAGCGATCCTGCATGGTGCGGATCTCCGATTTGCGCTTGACCAGCGACGTCCTCTGCCGCCGATGGCTGGACGTCAGGTCATCGACGGCCGCCTCCAGTGTCATGCGGAACCAGTCGGCGATTTCAGGTGTCGGCATTCGAAGTTCCGACAGATCGTCGACCACGGCCTGTTCCAATTCCTCCGCCTTCCAGCGCACCCTGGGATGGTCTGGTCCCGGATGATTGTTGGCGCAGCCGTAGTATAAATGCTCGCGGTGGCCGCCGCGGCGCAGCCTGCGGCGAATCCGCTCACCGGTGATCGACTGGCCGCAGTAGGCGCATTGGAACAACCCGCCGGCCAGCGGGTGGTGCGGATCGCCCGTGCGGCGGTTCTTGCCGTGGAGCACGTCCTGGCAGGCGTCGAACGTCGCCCGATCGATCAACAGCCGGTAACTCCCCTGGTAAACGTCGCCGTTGCGCCGCAACTCGCCGATGTAGAACCGGTTGTTGAGGATGTACGACAGCGCGGTTCGATGGAAGCGCGGTCGACTCGGTTGGTAGACGTGCCCCTCGCGCTCCAGCCGATCCGCCAGGCTCTTGAACGTGAGGCTCCCGGTCGCGTAGAGCTCGAAGATGCGGACGATGGTCCCGGATTTTTCCGGGTCCGGCTGCACCGGTTCCGTCGGGTCATCCACGTTCACGTAACCATACGGCGCATGGCCGGTCGGCCAGCCCTGGCGGACCTTTTCGTCCATCCCTTTTAAGACCTCCGACCGCAGGTTGTCGCTGTAATACTGGGCCACGGCTGCCATCACGTTAAACGACAGCGCGCCGGCGGCGCCGGGTCCGAATTGGTTTTCGACGAAGGCCAGTTTGACGCCGCACGTGTCTTCCAACTCCTGCAGCCGCACGGCGTCGCGGATGTTGCGGCAGACGCGGTCCAGTTTATGGCTCAGGATGGCCTCGATCCTTTCCCGTTTGGCGTAGGCGCGGACCCAGGCGTACATCTGGTTGAACGCGGTGCGTTCCGCGCCTCGCTTGGCCGACTCGGCCACCACGAACTCCTGGGCAATCTGCCATTCCTCTTCCTGCACTTTTTCCCGCATGGCCCGCAATTGGGCGTCGATCGAGTAGCCCTCGCGCTGCTCTCGCGACGAGACCCGCGCCCATACGACGACCTTCATTTCCGGTCTCCCTCCGCTTCAGCTCTCAATAAAACCTCGGCCAACCGCCGGACGTTTGTCAGGATCTCCACCGCTTCTTCGGTGCTGATCACCCGGCCGTATGCGGCCGACCAGACCCGCCGGGTCGTGGCGACCAGTTCATCCGACATCCACTCGTGCGACGCGGGACGCCCAGTTCCCGACCCGGCCTCAGGACCATGATGCCCGGCGTGCGGAGGAAGTCCAGCTAGTGGCGGCAAAGAAGGCACGAAGTTTTTCCCGAACGGCGTGCTGCGGGAGTCCGTCCCCCGACCTTCCATTCTTCGCGCCAAACACGGCCAAGTATCTGGGCCAGGCGAAAATCACCTGCGCGCAGATGACCCTAATCTTCGCGCAGGTTGCGCGCAGGTTCGCGCAGATGACCCCAATCTGCGCGCAGGTTCGCGCAGATGACCCTAATGTTCGCGCAGATCTAGCGCAGACAACTTTGGACGCACCTTCTTCCTTCGTCGTGCCACCTCTCTACGATTCGACCGGGTGGATCACTCGTCGAAGGCGTTCACCGATTTGCGCGGCCGCGCCGGCCGTATTCCAATGGCTCAACCGAATTCCGCGTAATCAGGTGGAACGGAGTCAGGGCGATGACCATGACGGAATATAAAACGCGAAAGGCCGAATTGGCTCGGCTGCTGTACGACCGGTTTCGCGGCCGGCCTTATCCGATTACGAAGAATGGACGACCAGACTACCGCGGCGGCCCATTGTCCCCCGAGCGAATCGAACGGGAGCACTTGACCGGCGAAGCGGCCCTGGGTGTGTATCCGACGATGGCCAAGGACGATGATCGCGTTGTGTGGTCCTGCGTCGATATCGACAACCACGGTGGCGAGAACCCGCAGTGGCGTGAACAGGCAACGACGGTTGCGGATTACGTGGACAAGTTCGGTTTGGACGTGCTGCTGGAGGTCAGCCAGTCGGGCATTGGCGGTCACGTCTGGATTTTCTTCGCGGAGCCGGTTCCGTCTTGGCTGGCACGCCGCTTTTGGAGGGCGGTCGAATCCGGCATCGCCGGAGAGGTGTTCCACGAGATCAACCCGAAGCAGAATTTCGCGTCGCAGTGCGAGAAACAACTCGGCAATATGGTCAGGATTCCGTTGTTCAACAATTCGCACTTCGTTGACTGGGCGGACGATTGGACGGAACGCGACCCGGTTGATTCGTTGCAGAACCTGGAGCCGATCGAGCCGGCCGACTTCATCGAATTGTGCGCGACGCTTGGCGTTGACCTGTCTGAGCCGAGCCAGGTGTCAACGGTTACCAATTCAACCACCAGCGGCGCTGACTCGGACAGCGCCGTCCAGGCAGCAAAACCCGACGAGTATGTTCTGAGTACGTGCCGGGATTTGTTCGATAACTTCGCCCGCAATTGGGACGAAGGATTCAATGCTGGTGACCGCTCCGGGCCGTTTTTCTCAGTGCTCACGTGTCTGGTGAAAACTTGTGGCCAGAATCGTGCGCAAGTCGAACGCATCGTACGCACCAGCCATGGGTGGCAGACATATCTTGCAGAGCGCGAAGGCAAGAACAATCGGTATCTGCAACAGGAACTCGACCGCGCCTACGCGAAGATGACCAACGGGCAGGCGAGCAAGGTGGTCATCGCCAAACGCACCGCGGACGGCAGGCTCCGCATCAACGCCGATATCCAAAACCTTGCCGACGTGACCGGCCAGGGCTGGCGGGCGATTCACGAAGCGAACGATCCGCCGCACCTGTTCCGACATGGTAGCTCGCCTGTACGCATCGAATTCGACGACGACGGTGAGCCGACGTTTCGCACGTTGGGCGAAGACCGAATGCGACACGAAGTCGCACGCGTGGCCCAGTGGTACAAGGTCAAATCGTCCGGGCGAGGCGCGAATAGGGCGACTTTCGACGTCGACGCCATGCCGCCGCGCGCGGTTGTGCTGGACATGCTGGCTACGCCCAACATTGATCTGCCCATCGTCAATCGCGTAGTCGAAGCTCCGGTATTTACCGCCGATGGTTGCCTGCAACTTGAGCCGGGCTACTATCCGCGTGGCAGTGTCTACTATCACCCGGCGCGCGGGTTTACAGTCCCGCCTGTTTCAGAGCGACCGACGGCAGCGGACATGGCCGAAGCGAGGCGATTGATCTGCGACGAATTGCTCGTCGACTTTCCCTTTGTCAGCGACGCCGAGCGGGCCCACGCGGTTTCGCTGTTTTTGCTGCCATTTGCACGCGACCTGATTGACGGCCCGACGCCTTTGCACCTGTTTGAAAAACCGTCGCCGGGGACCGGCGCTACGCTGCTGGTCGAAATGCTCGCGTACCCGGCGATCGGCCGCAGCATTCCGGTGATGACCGAAGCCGGGCGCGATGAAGAGTGGGACAAGCGGATCGTCGCCAAACTCCGCAACGGTCCGCCGTTCATCCTGATCGACAACCTGCGCAAGCGGCTGGATTCGTCGGCCCTCTCTTCGGCCATCAGCAGCATGAGCTACGAGGGCCGCATTCTGGGCCGAAGCGAAAATGCGCGCCTGCCCGTGCGTTGCTGCTGGATCGCCACGGGCAACAACCCGGCGCTGTCATCGGAGATCATCCGCCGCACGGTCCGGATTCGTCTGGACGCCAAGCAGGACCGCCCTTGGCTGCGGACCGGGTTTCGCCATCCGCAGTTGAGACAGTGGGTCAAGGAACATCGGCCACAACTCGTGTGGGCCGCCCTGACCCTGATTCGTGCCTGGCTTGTTGCCGGCAGGCCGGCGGGGAGATCGACGAAGGGAACCGCCATCGAAAACACGTCCGCCGAAATCGGCTCGTTCGATGTGTGGTCGAAGATGATCGGCGGAATTCTCAACCACGCCGGAATCCCCGGATTCCTGGAAAACATGAACGAGTTTTACGAGCAAAGCGACAGCGAGGGGGAAATCCTGCGGACGTTCGTGGGCGCATGGTGGGAGCAATTCGGAGATAGATCGGTTGGCGTGGCCGAGATGGATAAGGATTTACTCGGCCACGAATGCGGCGCCCAAATTGAGTTGGACCTGGGCAACGGCACCCCACAGGCGCAGCGGATTCGCCTGGGCCGAAAGCTCGGCCAGATGCGGGGCCGGATTTTCGATATCAGCGTCCACAAAACGCCAGTGCCGGCTGGCTGCACTGACGGCCCAGACGATGACTATGAGGACATCCGCGTTGTCGTGCGACGCGGAAACAAGAAGTGGCGCGCGTATCAGTGGAGTTTGGAGAGGATAGATAACCCGAAAAGCGGCGAGGGTGTGAGTGTGTGATTTGCACACTCACATTTGTAAGTTTTGTCGCACAAACGGATAGCGACAAAAGTGTGAGTGTGTGGGAGTGTCTGGGGGGCTTTATGTGTGGTAACGAGTAAACCTTTTACACGCGCATATAGGGAACGGCGCCAGACACTCAGAAAACTCACATACTCACATTCGGAAGGGAAATAAGCACGGCATGCAACGAAGAGCGGAAGTGAGGCAGTCATGAGCCAGCGACCACGACGCCAGCAACCGCAGGCGTTTCGCTGACGGATTCGTCGAGCAGTATCGAAACGTCCGAGCTCACCGTGACGCCGAAGAGGCGGCGACCGTCGGACTGGTCGCCGGACGACGAATTCCGACGACGAATGCACCGACGAAAACGTTTCGGGTCCTCCCCGGCGATCGGGCGCAGGCGCGGTCCGCCGCGAAAAACCCCGACCAAAGGACAGTTTGTTTCGTTTGTCCGAATTTTTGTAAGCAATTGTACTACATGACTTTAGAGCATCGGAGGATGTCCGATTCGGACAGCCGGTTCGGAACCGGCCGGCGCGACGGCGCAGTGGTGAGGGCCGCGCGCCGCCGTCGGTCCGCGGCTTGGAACGGAGG
>Ga0214472_10006836_pt1 | contig 11954 bp, 16 predicted proteins | sample RVTome_6_FD_207662 | JGI IMG/M metagenome (GOLD analysis project Ga0214472, IMG submission 207662) | Soil microbial communities from uranium-contaminated site in the Upper Colorado River Basin, Wyoming, United States - RVT140D175 | ecosystem: Environmental > Terrestrial > Soil > Contaminated >...
TCGAGCGCATGCTGCTGGTCTCCATGGTGCTGGTGCTGATCCTGGGCGGCCTGACCCTGTTCCTGCAGGACGAGCGCTTCATCAAGTGGAAGCCGACGGTGCTGTACTGGCTGTTCGCCGCCGTGCTCGCGCTGGCGCCCTATGTCGCCCGGAAGAACATCGTCCGCCTGATGATGGAGAAGGGCTTCTCCGCGCCGGAGCGCATCTGGAACGCCCTCAACGTCGCCTGGGTCCTGTTCTTCGTGTTGATGGGATTCCTGAACCTGTACATTGCGCAGAACTTCAGCCTCGCGTTCTGGGTGCAGTTCAAGCTGTGGGGCCTGACGGGGCTGATGTTCGCGTTCATCGCGGCGCAAGTGCTCGTCCTGTACAAGTACGCGGACGAACCCGAGGCCAAGAAGTGAGCACCGAGGAAAGCATCCGCGCGCGCCTTGCGGTCCTGCAGCCCGAGTCGCTCGAGCTCGAGGACGAAAGCGAGCGCCACCGCGGCCACGCCGGCTACCGGCCCGGCGGCGGCACCCACTGGCGGCTGGTGATCGTCGCGCGGGCCTTCGCCGGACAATCGACGCTCGCGCGCCATCGCCTCGTCTACCAGGCGCTCGGCGAGCTGATGCAGCATCCGATCCACGCGCTCGCCATCCACGCGCGCGCCCCGGGGGAACCCGGCGCGGGGGCATAATGGCGCGTTACTGTTCCATTCCTTCGAAAGGCTTTCGATGAAATACCGGATTCTCGCTTTCGCGACGGCCGCAAGCCTCGCGCTTCCGGCGCTGGCGCAGCAGACCGGCGCCAAGCCCGCGGCCAAGCCGGCCGCCTCGGGACCCGTCGCCACGGTGAACGGCACCGCCATCCCGCGCGCGCGCCTCGAGTACCTCATGCGCCAGCAGTTGCAGCGCGGCGCCCCCGACAACGAGCAGACGCGCGCCGTCGTGCGCGAGGACCTCATCAACCGCGAGCTGGTATCGCAGGCGGCGGTGCGCGCCGGCACGGCGAAAAAGCGCGAGGTGCAGACGCAGCTCGAAGTGACGCGCCAGGAAGTGCTGGTCGGCGCCTACCTGAGCGACTACCTGCGCGAGCATGCCGTCACCGACGCCGATGTGACGAAGGAATACGAGCGCGTGCGCGAGCAGACCGGCGCCAGCGAGTACAAGGCGCGTCACATCCTGGTGGAGACCGAAGAGGAGGCGAAGCGCCTGATCGCCGAGCTGCAGAAGGGCGGCAAGTTCGACGAGCTGGCGAAGAAGTCGTCCAAGGACGAAGGCACGCGCGAGCTGGGCGGCGACCTCGACTGGAAGGTGCCCTCGACGCTGGAGAAGCCCTTCGCCGACGCCATGGTGGCGCTGGAGAAAGGCAAGTTCACTGGCACGCCGATCCGCACGCGCTTCGGCTATCACGTGATCCAGCTCGACGACCTGCGCACCGTGGATTTCCCCCCGCTCGCGCAGGTGCGCCCGCAGATCCAGCAGCGCCTCGTGCGCCAGAAAGTCGAGGGCCTGGTGCGCGAGCTGCGCGCGCAGGCGAAGGTCGAGTAAGGTTCCGCGGCGCCGTGCGACCAACCCCCATGCGAACCATCCTGCTGCTGCTCGCCGCCCTGCTGCCCGCGCTGTCGCAGGCCCAGGGCCTGGCCAAGGCCACGTTCGCCGCGGGCTGCTTCTGGTGCACGGAAGAAGCCTTCGACAAGGTGCCGGGCGTGGTGGCCACGGTCTCCGGCTACATGGGCGGGCAGATGAAGAATCCCAGCTACGCCCTGGTATCGACCGGCCGTACCGGCCACACCGAGGTGCTGCAGGTCACTTATGACCCGAAGAAGGTGAGCTATGAGCAGCTGCTCGATACCTTCTGGGTGAACCACGATCCCACCACCTTCGACAGCCAGTTTTGCGACCACGGCTCGCAGTACCGGCCCGGCATCTTCACCCACGGCGCCGAGCAGCAGCGCCTCGCCGAGGCCTCGAAGGCGAAATGGGAGAAGGACAAGCCGTTCCGCGACCGGATCCTCACGCCGATCGAGCCCGCCGCCGAGTTCTGGCCGGCGGAGGAGTACCACCAGGACTACTACAAGAAGAACCCCGCGCGCTACAAGTTCTACGTCACCGGCTGCGGCCGCTATGCGCGCCTGGACCAGCTCTGGGGCAAGTACCGGGCGAAGTAAGTCAGCGCGGCGCCCACCAGGTCAGCAGCCAGTAATCCGGCAGCAGTTCGACGTTCGCGCCCCAGCCGCAGCGCGAGGCGCGGCGGATCAGGTCGCTTGCGGAGGGGGCATCGGCCCCGCGCGCGCCGACGAAAGCCATCAGTGCACCCGGCGCCACCGCGGCCACCGCCTGCTGCAGGAAGGCGTCCAGGCGCTCGGGCGGCACCTGCGACCACCACGAGGCGGCGAACAGCGCGTCGTGCCGGCGGCCGAGATCCGGCAGCGCGGGCGCCTTCTGGTCGAGCTCGAGCGACGTGACCTCGGCGGCGCACCCGGCAAATGCCTGCGTCCACTGGCCGTCGCGGCTGCGCAGCTCGAGCACGTTGCGGCCGGTGAACGCGCGCGCCAGGCGCTCGCCGAGCACGCTCACTCCGCTTCCTCCATCCAAGCCATCTGGATGCCTTCCAGGATCTTCTCGCCGCAGCGCTTGGGGTCGTCGTCGAAGCCCGGGAGCTGCTGCACCCACTGGTACAGGTCGGTGAAGCGCACCGTCTTCGGGTCGGTGTCGGGATACTTCGCGCTCAGGGCGATGGCGATGTCCCGGGTGTCGGTCCACTTCATTTCTTGCCCCCACCCTCGCGCTCGTAGTTGATGGTGTACTTCGGGATCTCGAGCGTCAGGTCGGCGCCCGCCACCTTCGCCTGGCAGGAAAGGCGCGACGTCGCCTCCAGTCCCCAGGCCTTGTCGAGCAGATCTTCCTCCTTGTCTTCGGCAGCGTCGAGCGATTCAAAGCCCTGTCGCAGGATCACGTGGCAGGTGGTGCAGGCGCAGGATTTCTCGCACGCGTGCTCGATGTCGATGTCGTGCTCGAGGAGCGCATCGCAGATCGACATCCCCGCCGGCGCCTCGAATTCGGCGCCCTGTGGGCAGAGCTCGGCGTGCGGCAGCACCTTGATCCTCGCCATCTACAGGTCCAGGGTCGCGATCTTGCGTCCCGCCAGCGCCCGGCGCACGCCCGCGTCCATGCGGCGCGCCGCGAACTCCTCGGTCGCCTTGTTGAGCGCATCGGCGCCGGCGCGCAGCACCCGGTGGTCGATCCCCGCCAGCGCGCTTTCCAGCGCGGCCATGCGCTGCTCGATGGCGGCGCGCTCCTGCAGCTCGAGCAGCGCGCCGTCCGCGGCCAACGCCGAGCGGGTCGCCTCCAGCAGGCGTGCGGCGTCCACTTGCGCCTCGTGCAGCGCCCGCGCATGCATGTCGTCCCGCGCGTGCTCGTAGGATTCGCGCAGCATGCGCTCGATTTCGCCGTCGGCAAGGCCGTAAGACGGCTTCACCGCCACCGAGGCCTCGACGCCGGTCGTGGCCTCCTTCGCCGTCACCGAGAGCAGACCGTCGGCGTCCACCTGGAAGGTGACGCGCACGCGCCCCGCGCCCGCCACCATGGGCGGAATGCCTTTCAGCTCGAAGCGCGCCAGCGACCGGCAATCGGCTACCAGCTCGCGCTCGCCCTGCACGACGTGAAAGCTCATGCCGGTCTGGCCGTCCTTGTAGGTGGTGAACTCCTGGGCGCGCGCCACGGGAATCGTCGAGTTGCGCGGCACGATCTTCTCTGCCAGGCCGCCCATGGTCTCGACGCCCAGCGACAGCGGGATCACGTCGAGCAGCAGCCAGTCCTCCCCCGCCGGCTTGTTCCCGGCCAGCACGTTCGCCTGCATGGCGGCACCGATCGCCACCACCTTGTCCGGGTCGAGGTTGTTGAGCGGATCGCGGCGGAAGAACTCCCCTGCCGCGCGCTGGATCTGCGGCATGCGCGTCGCGCCGCCGACCATCACCACGCCCTTCACCTCGTCGGGGCGCAGCCCCGCGTCGCGCAGCGCCCGGCGCATGGGGCCGAGCGTCTTCTGCACCAGGTGCTGGGTGATGCGGCAGAACGTCTCGGTGTCCAGCGACAGGTCGACGACATCGCCGGTGGCGAGCTTCGCCGTGATGCGCGCCTCGCCGTGCGCGCTCAGGTACTCCTTCGCCTCGCGCGACTTCACCAGCAGCAGGCGCATGTCCTGCGGGCCGAGCGGCGCGAGCTTCGCCTCCTCCACCACCCAGCAGAACAAGCGCTGGTCGAAGTCGTCGCCGCCGAGCGCCGCGTCGCCGCTCGTCGCCATGACTTCGAACAGGCCCTTCGACAGCCGCAGGATCGAGATGTCGAAGGTGCCGCCGCCCAGGTCGTACACCGCGTACACACCCTCGGCGGCGTTCTCCAGGCCGTAGGCGATGGCGGCCGCCGTCGGCTCATTCAGCAGCCGCAGCACGTTCAGCCCGGCGAGCTGCCCCGCGTCCTTGGTCGCCTGGCGCTGCGCGTCGTCGAAGTAGGCGGGCACCGTGATCACCGCGCCGTCGAGGCCCTGGCCGAGCGCAAGCTCGGCGCGCTGGCGCAGGACCTTCAGGATTTCCGCCGACACTTCGACCGGGCTTTTCGTCCCGGCCGCGGTGCGCAGCTGCACCATGCCCGGCGCGTCCACGAAGTCGTACGGCGCGTTCTCCGCGTGCACCACGTCCTTCAGCCCGCGCCCCATGTAGCGCTTCACCGAGACGACGGTGTTGCGCGGATCCTCGGCCTGCCGCGACTGCGCCGCGTGGCCGACTTCGACGCGGCCACCCTTGAGGTAGCGCACCACCGAAGGCAGCAGCGGCCGGCCCTGCCCGTCCGCGAGCACCGCCGGCACGCCGCTCCTCACGGCGGCCACCAGGGAATTGGTGGTACCGAGGTCGATGCCCACGGCAACGCGGCGCTGGTGCGGCGCCGGCGACTGCCCCGGTTCGGCGATCTGCAGCAGTGCCACTATTCGATCTCCTCGTAGGCCCGCTCGATCTCCTCGGCGAGCTTGTGCAGGAACATGAGTTTTCTCACCTGCCCGGCCGCGGCGGCGAAGTCGCGCCGCGCGTCGATCAGGTCTGCGAGCCCGTGCTCGAGCGTGCGCGTTTCCTGCCGGACCTCGTCATGCAGACGGTCCAGCGCGCCCGCCTCCTTTGCCTCGGCGAGCGCCTCGCGCAACTCGAGCTGCCGCGTCAGGAACTCGGCCGGCATCTGCGTGTTGGTCTCGAGCGCGACGTCGACGCCGTTCAGCTCGAGCAGGTATTTCGCCCGCTGCGCCGGGCTCTTCAGGGTGCGGTAGGCCTCGTTCACGCGCGTGCTCCACTGCATGGAGGCGCGGCGCTCGGCGTCACCGGCATGGGCGTGGCGATCCGGGTGGATGCGCGACTGGATGTCGCGGTACGCGCCCTCCAGCGCCGCGGCGTCGACGGCGAACGCCGGCGCCAGCCCGAAGAGCGCGAAATGGTCTTTCAGACGTTAAAGGACTCGCCGCACCCGCACTCGTCCTTGACGTTGGGGTTGAGGAACTTGAACCCCTCGTTCAGGCCCTCGCGGGTGTAGTCGAGCTGCGTGCCTTCCAGGAACGGCAGGCTCTTCGGGTCGACCACCACCTTGACGCCGTGGCTCTCGAACTGGTGGTCGTCCGGGTTGACGGCGTCCGCGAACTCGAGCTTGTAGGCCATGCCCGAGCAGCCCGAGGTGCGCACGCCGACGCGCAGCGCGACGCCCTTGCCGCGCTTGGCGAAGTGGTTCTGCACGTGCGTCGCGGCTTTTTCGGTCAGTGTCACCGACATGTCAAGCCACCTTCTCCTTCTGCACTTCTTCCGTCTCCAGGCCGTGCTTCTTGCGGTAGTCGGCCACGGCCGCCTTGATCGCGTCCTCGGCGAGGATCGAGCAGTGGATCTTCACCGGCGGCAGCGACAGCTCCTCGGCGATCTGCGTGTTCTTGATGGTCGCAGCCTCGTCCAGGTGCTTGCCCTTCACCCACTCCGTGACCAGCGACGAGGAGGCGATCGCCGAGCCGCAGCCGTAGGTCTTGAAGCGCGCGTCCTCGATGACGCCGTCCTTGCCGACGCGGATCTGCAGCTTCATCACGTCGCCGCAGGCGGGCGCGCCGACCATGCCGGTGCCCACCGCGTGGTCCGCCTTGTCGAACGAACCGACGTTCCTCGGGTTCTCGTAGTGATCGATGACTTTGTCGCTGTATGCCATGTGTGGCTCCTACTTCAATGTGCGGCCCATTGGACCGTGTTCAAGTCGACCCCGTCCTTGTACATCTCCCACAGCGGCGACAGCTCTCTCAGTTTGGCAACCTTGGTCTTCACCAGGTTCACCGCGTAATCGACTTCCTCCTCGGTGGTGAACTTGCCGAGCGTGAAGCGGATCGACGAGTGCGCGAGCTCGTCCGAGCGCCCCAGCGCGCGCAGCACGTACGAGGGCTCGAGCGAGGCCGAGGTGCAGGCCGAGCCCGAGGACACCGCGATGTCCTTGATCGCCATGATGAGCGACTCGCCCTCGACGTAATTGAAGCTGACGTTGAGGTTGCCGGGAATGCGCCGTTCCATGTCCCCGTTCAGTACCGCGGCCTCCATCGACGAGAGACCCCGCCACAGCCGGTCGCGCAGCGCCCGGATGCGCTCATTGTCGGTCGCCATCTCGAGCTTCGCGATGCGCGCCGCCTCGCCGAAGCCGACGATCTGGTGCGTGGCGAGCGTGCCCGAGCGAAAGCCCCGCTCGTGCCCGCCGCCGTGGATCTGCGGCTCGATCCTCACGCGCGGCTTGCGGCGCACGTACAGGGCGCCGATGCCCTTCGGACCGTACATCTTGTGCGCGGTGATCGTGAGCAGATCTACTTTCAGCGTCGCCAGGTCGATGGGGAGCTTGCCCGCGGCCTGTACCGCGTCGCAGTGGAAGATGACGCCGCGCGTGCGGCACAGCTCGCCGATCTCGGCGATCGGCTGGGTCACGCCGATCTCGTTGTTGACCATCATGATCGACGCCAGGATGGTGTCCGGCCGCAGCGCCGCCTCGAATTTCTTCAAGTCCACGAGGCCGTTCTCCTCGACCTCGAGGTACGTGCACTCGAAGCCCTGGCGCTCGAGCTCGCGCATCGTGTCGAGCGTCGCCTTGTGCTCGGTCTTCTGCGTGACGAGGTGCTTGCCCTTGGTCTTGTAGAACTGCGCCGCACCCTTGAGGGCGAGGTTGTTGCCCTCGGTGGCGCCGGAGGTCCACACGATCTCCTTGGGGTCGGCGCCGATCAGCGCCGCGACGTGCCCGCGCGCCTCGTCCACCGCCGCTTCGGCCTTCCAGCCGAAGGCGTGCGAGCGGCTCGCCGCATTGCCGAAGAACTCCGTCAGGTAGGGGATCATCTTCTGCGCCACGCGCGGGTCGACCGGCGTGGTGGCGGAGTAATCCAGGTAGATCGGCAGCTTCACGCGGCCACCTGTTCCTTGCTGTCTTGTGCGCGGCGGTCGTGCAGCACCGCGACGTGCTTGCCGCTCTGGTGCTCGACCAGGTCGGCGAGGCTCACTGAAGACAGGTACTCGTGCATCTTGGTGTTGAGCGTCGCCCACAGATCGTGCGTCATGCAGCGCTTGTCGTCGGCGCAGTTCTCCTTGCCGCCGCACTGCGTGGCATCCAGCGGCTCGTCCACCGCCGTGACGATGTCGGCGACCGACACGTGGCCAGCCGGTTGCGCGAGGTTGTAGCCGCCGCCCGGTCCGCGCACGCTCGATACCAGATTGCGGCGGCGCAGCTTGCCGAACAGCTGCTCCAGGTAGGAAAGCGAAATGTGCTGGCGCTCGCTGATCGCCGCGAGCGTCACCGGCCCGCGCGACTGGCGCATGGCGAGATCCACCATCGCAGTGACGGCAAACCGGCCCTTGGTCGTGAGTCTCATGGCTGCCTCGAATACTTGATAAACGTGCTCAAGTATAACGATTCCCGACTGAATCAGTCAACAACTCACTTGACCGCTCTAAGCTGCTCTCTCCGCTCGTCTTTTTCGAGGTCCGCGAGCTTCTCCTTGAGCTTCGCAAGGGACTCCTCGAGCTCGGCCGAATGCTCGGCCAGCTTCCGGATTTCCTGCGCGTAAGGGTCGTCCTGGCCCTGCTCCACGGCGTACGCGGCGAAGTGCGGCGGCGCCTTCTGCGCCGGCGTCTCCTCGAGGATGCGTCCCGGGATGCCGACCACCGTCGCCCCCGCCGGCACCTCTTTCACCACCACCGCATTGGAGCCGATCTTCGCGCCCGCGCCCACGGTGAATCCGCCGAGCACCTTGGCGCCCGCCCCGACCACGACGCCGGCGCCCAGCGTCGGATGGCGCTTGGCGCCGCGGTACAGCGACGTGCCCCCGAGCGTCACGCCCTGGTAGATCGTGCAGTCGTCGCCGATCTCCGCGGTCTCGCCAAACACTACGCCCATGCCGTGGTCGATGAACACGCGCCGCCCGATGATGACGCCCGGATGGATCTCGATGCCGGTCGCCCAGCGGCCGACATGCGAGGTGAAACGTCCGAGCCAGCGCAGGCCGTGCGTCCAGAACCAGCGCGCCAGCTTGTGGATGTAGATGGCATGCAGGCCCGGGTAGCAGGTAAGCACCTCGAAGGTCGTGCGCGCCGCCGGATCGCGGGCGAATATGCTCGCGATGTCTTCGCGTAGATGTCTGAACATGCAGGAACTCTAGGGTATCCGAGTAAATCCATCAACTATTTCTTCATCAAGGACTTGAGCAAGCCCCGCAGGATGTTGACCTCTTCCCGCTCGAGCGCCGGCACCCGCGAGAACAGGCGCCGCCAGCGCTCGCGCAGCTTCGAGCCCGGGGCCATGAAGCCGCTCGCCCGGGCCGCGTCCTCGAGGTGCGTGTAAAGGCCCTCCAGGTCCGCCACCGTCGCCGGCTTTTCCGCGCGCATGGGCGGCACGCTCGCGCCTTGCGCCATGTACAGCTCGTAGCACACGACCTGCACCGCCTGGGCGAGGTTGAGGGAGCTGTTCTCGGGGTGCGCCGGGATGTGCACCAGGAACTGGCAGGCGAACAGCTCGTCGTTGGTCAACCCCGCCGCTTCGTTGCCGAACACGAACGCCACCGGCGCGGCTAGCGCCGTGGCGCGCGCGGCGGCGGCACGCGCGTCGAGCACCTGCGGCGACCACTCGCGCGGGCGCGCCGAAAGCGCGAACGCCACCGCGCAATCGGCGATCGCTTCCGCGAGCGTGGCGTGCGTGCGCGCGGCCGCCAGCACGTCCGCGCCGTGCGTCGCCATCCATTCGTCTTTGGGCGCCGGCGCGCGCTCCGGGGCGACGAGGCGCAGGTCGCTCAGGCCCATCGTCTTCATGGCGCGCGCGGCAGCGCCGATGTTGCCGGGATGGTTCGGCCTGCAGAGCACGATGCGCGGGGCGGACATGCGCCCAGTCTAGAATAGGACATGCATCCCATGCTCAACATCGCGGTGAAAGCCGCGCGCCGCGCCGGCTCGCTCATCAACCGCGCCGCGCTGGAAGGCGGGCTCGAAATCCGCGCCAAGAACCGCAACGATTTCGTCACGCAGGTGGACAAGGCGGCCGAGCAGGCGATCATCGACGTCATCCGCCGCGCCTACCCGGAGCACAGCTTTCTCGCCGAGGAGTCGGGCACCAGCGCCGGCGCGCGCCCGGAGTTCCGGTGGGTCGTCGACCCGCTGGACGGCACCACCAACTACATCCACGGCTTTCCGCAGTATTGCGTGTCGATCGCCCTCGAGCACAAGGGCGTGCTGACGCAGGCCGTGGTCTACGATCCCGCGAAGAACGAGCTGTTCACCGCGTCGCGCGGGCGCGGCGCCTACCTCGACGACCGGCGCATGCGCGTCTCGAAATGCGCGCAGCTGGCGGACGCGCTGGTCGGCACCGGCTTTCCCTTCAAGGAGCTCGATCGCATCGATCTCTACATGCGCCAGTTGCGCACGCTGATGGGCACGTGCGCGGGGGTGCGACGGGCGGGTGCCGCGGCCCTCGATCTCGCCTACGTCGCCGCGGGCCGCCTCGACGCCTTCTGGGAGATGGGCCTGTCGCGCTGGGACATGGCGGCGGGGGCGCTGCTCATCCAGGAGGCGGGCGGCCTGGCGAGCGACCTCGACGGCAAGGCGGGATTCCTCGACAGCGGCGATATCGCTGCCGCCACGCCTAAAGTGCTGCCGCAACTGCTCGACACCCTGCGCGGTTAATGCGCGAGCGGCGCCGCCGCGACCACCTGGTACTTGAGGTGTCCGACGAGCCGCAGCGGCTGGTTGACCCTGAACGAGGACACGTCGCCTTCGCGCATGTGCAGGATGTCTGCCGGGCTGATCAGGCGCGAGTCCGCATCCGTGATGGGCACGCCGGCCTGCTGGTAGCTTTGCAGCACCAGCTGCGAGCAGAACAGGGCGCGGTTGCCGGTCGCGAGGTGGTACAGGCCGCCGAGGCCGCGCAGGCACACGTCGCGCACCGCCGCGGGCAGCAACGGCAGCTCGCACAGCCGGCGATTGATCGCGAAGGGCATGTGTGCCGCCACGCCGACGTAATTGAAGCTGCGGCCCACTTTCTCCAGCGCGACGCCGCGTACGCTCTGCGCCTGCAGCGCGGTCAGCTCCGGGTAGCGCAGCGCCAGGGCGAGGACCTCCTCTTCCAGGAGCCTGCGCAAGCTGCGCACCTGCACGCCCGGGCCCACCGCCTCCACGACCTGGCCGTTGCCGACGTAGACGGCGGCGTGGCTGACCGGCGCAAAGGTCATCAACTGGATTCCGGCCGACCTGAGGGTGGATGTAGAGGTGAGGATGATGTCGCCCGGCCGCAGATCGGCGGGCGCGATGAGGTCAGCGTCGTTCTGCGGCTCGATCGAGGCGCCCTGGAAGCGCAGCAGCGGAATGGGCGACACGTGCGATGCGTCGCCAGATTCGAATTGCGTGGCGCAGCCTTGGAGTATCGCAAGCCCCACACCCAACAGGATCCCTCGTTTCACGACCACCCCCTTGGTTAGCTGTTCCATGGGTCCCCAGCATGGGCTAGCCCGGGTAGAGGATGGCTTACGGGCGGGTTACCGGTCGCTTACAGGAGTCCGGACGGGGGTCGGTCGGTGACCGTGGTGAGCGGCGGCGCCACCTCTTCCAGCGACTTGCGCTCCGCGCGCACGCCGTAGGCGAGTACCGCCCCCACCGCGAGCAGCATGAGCGCCGCGCCGAGCAGGTAGCCGAAGTACACTGCGTCGCGCGAGCCGCTGCCGATGAGCGTGCCGAACAGCCAGGGCGCGAGCACGCCGCCCGTCCCGGTGCCAACGGCGAAGAAGACGGCGATCGCCAGCGCACGGATCTCGAGCGGGAACACTTCGCTCGCGGTGAGGTACGCGGAGCTTGCCGCTGCCGACGCGAAGAAGAAGATCACGCTCCACATCGCGGTCTGTCCGGCCGCCGAGAGCAGGTCCTGCGTGAAGAGCCACCCGGTGAGCGCGAGCAGCGTCGCCGACGTGCCGTAGGTGAGCGCGATCATCGGCCGCCGGCCGAGGGAATCGAACCAGTGCCCGAGTACCACCGGGCCGAGGAAATTGCCGATGGCAAAGGGCAGCAGGTACAGGCCGGTTTCCCCGGCCGGCACGCCGTAGAAGCGCGTCAGCACCAGCGCATAGGTGAAGAAGATGGCGTTGTACAGGAATGCCTGCGACATCATCAGCATGACGCACAGAGCGGAACGCGAGCGGTACTGCGTGAACATGACGCGCGCCACGTACGCCAGGCCGAAGCTGCGCCGCGGGTGCAGCACGATCGCCGGCCCGGCGGGCGGCGGCAGGTCGCGCCCGATCGCGCGCTCGATCTGCGAGACGATGCGCTCGGCTTCTTCGGCGCGCCCGTGCGTGAGGAGCCAGCGCGGGCTCTCGGGGATGAAGCGGCGCAGGAACAGGATCGCGACGCCGAGCACCGCGCCGATACCGAATCCCAGGCGCCAGCCGAAGTC
>Ga0214472_10006837_pt1 | contig 11954 bp, 8 predicted proteins | sample RVTome_6_FD_207662 | JGI IMG/M metagenome (GOLD analysis project Ga0214472, IMG submission 207662) | Soil microbial communities from uranium-contaminated site in the Upper Colorado River Basin, Wyoming, United States - RVT140D175 | ecosystem: Environmental > Terrestrial > Soil > Contaminated >...
GGTCGAGAAGTTGGAGCTGCGCTCCTCGAAGCGCCGGCGGATCTGCTCCGGGCTGATTTGGATCTTGGACAGAATGTATTTTCGCTCGGCGGCCGCATACAAGACTTTGGCGCGCTCGCGGTCCAGCGCCGCGATGACCTCGGGACGGCGTTCGAGCTGAGCCGCTTGGGCCGCGCGCGCCAGCACGGTGGTGAATGCGAGCTGCCGCACCAGCTCGGCCTTCCATTGATTCAGGCTCTTGCCCTTGGGCGGCTTGCGCCGGTTTTCCGGGAGCGAGCGAATGCGCTGATCGAGATCCGCCTGGGTGATCTCGCCGCCCTCGAAAACCGCCACCGGCGGCGCGCTGCGGCGCGGCGCCGCGCTGCAGGCCAGGCTGACGCCGGTCCAAAACAGCAGCAGGATCCGTCGCATGGGGGTCATCAAAGCGAAAGGCCGCCGCTGCGGCCTGGGAGAGCTCCTCGATCCAGCGCCATCATATTAGCGGAGCCGCGCAGCGTCCGCTATGCTGCCCGCGTGATTGATCTGCACACGCATGTTCTGCACGGCTTGGACGACGGGCCCGCGACCCTGGAGCAATCCGTCGCGCTGGCGCAGGCCGCGCTGGCCGACGGCGCCACCACCGTGGTCGCCACGCCGCACGTCTACAAGAACCGGCTCGACGTGCGCGATCGCGGGTTGGTGCTCGAACGCATCGCCGAGCTCCAGCGGCAGGTGCCGCAGCTCCGGATTCTGCCGGGCGCCGAGGTCCACCTGGTGCCGGATCTGCTCGAACGGGTGCGGGACGGCCAAGACTTCTTCCTGCTCGGCGGCGGCCGCGCGCTGCTGCTCGAGATCCCCGACCTGATCCTGCCGCCCGCTTTGCCGGATCTGATATTCGATCTCTCGGAGCAAGGCGTGAGCACGGTGATCGCCCATCCGGAGCGCAATGTGGTGCTGCACAACGACTGGGAGGCGGTGAACGATCTGGTCGACGCCGGCGCCCTGCTGCAGATCACCGATCGCCACCTGCTCGGCCAGTCGGCCCGGGCGATGGTGCGCTTCTGCCGCCGCCTGGTCGAGAACGGCCTGGTGTTCGCGATCGCCAGCGACGCCCACGGCGATTCGGGCCGGATGCCCGCTCTCAGCGCTGCCCGCCAGCGCTTGCGAGACTGGTTCGGTCCCGAGCCGGTCGATCCGCTGTTCGAGGCCAACCCGGGGTCTCTCATTCCCAGCGAGGGGTAAACCCCTCGCGCTCCCCCGGGCGCGCCTGCGCGCCCGTTTCTGCCCGCGATTGCTCAGACCCTTCCAAGCACCTCCTCCGATGATCAAGCTCTGGGATCTGTTGGCATTTCCATGCGAGGGGTGAAGTTTCACCTTTGCTGTTCGCGGAGGGCAGTGACCGCTGGGGAGTCGCGCTCCTCGGGCTTGAGGGCCAGGAACCGATCGAGCGCGGCGCGCGCGGCCGGGCCGCTCCCCAATCGGCGCGCGACCTCGAATTGAACTGCGGGATCGCCCGGCGCGATGCGCGCCGCGGCTTCGAGCTGGGCCCGGGCTCGCTGCGGGGCGCCGCGCGCGGACAGCAGCTCGGCCCACTGCAGGCGCAGGTACGAATCGGCGGGAAAGTCTGCCACGGCAGCCGCCGCGCTGCGCTCTGCCGCAGCCGGGCTCACCAGCTTCGACTCGAGACCGACGATCGCCGCGGCGACATCGGCTCGGGGTCGGGCGCGGTAGGACCGCCTCAAGGCCTCGAGGCCGGAACCAGCCCGACCGGTTTGAATGCGAGCCCGACCGATCGCGAGCAGGGCTTCGGCCCGCAGCTCGGCGCGCCTGGAGCCGAAACTGCGGGGATGGGCTTCGAGCTCGGCGAGCAGCCCCCGCCCGATCCGCTCCATGCCCTGAAAGTCCTGGCGCTGCTCGGCGACGTGCAGCAGGAAGATGTTCTCGAAGAACGGCGCCGGCTTCGGCTCAAGACCGATGGTCCGCTGGGCCCCGAGCATGAGCAGCGTGATGAGGACGACCGCCGCCAGCTCCCGCCGGCGTCTTTCGCGTAGCGCGGCCGCCGCCCGCGCCACAACCAGGCCGCCGAATAGAGCCAACCATGGAATCAGCGGCAATCGAAAGCGACCGAAAACGAAAAACGGCAGCAGCGCCGCGCCGATGGCAGCGCCGAAGATCAGCACCAACCGATCGGCCCGGCGCCATCCGATCGCCAGACCGGCCAGCGCCAGCGGGATCAAGACCCCGAAGCCCGGCAGAAAGCTCAGAATCGGGCACCAGCGACGATACAGGCTGAAGCTGTAATTGTCTTCCGGGTAGCCGGAGGCCAGCAGAATGCGGAGCTTGCGCAGATACAACCGGACCGCCCGCCCCGGATCGGCCGCCAAGCTCGACAGTGCCTCGCGAAACCAATAGCGGCTGCTTTCGGCGGGGCGGAGCCGGCGGCCCTCGCGCCGCGAAGCCTCGATCAAGAAATCTTCGTGCTCGAGCTTGGGATCGAGACGCACGAATGGCGGCGGGCTGTAAAAGCCGTTCGCCTGCGGGCCGTTGCCCATGTAGAACGACTCTCCACCGGAAGTGGTCAGCAGCACCCACTCCCCACCGACCGCCAGGTTGCGCGCGGTCACCGGGAGGATCGGCAGCAGCAGCCCCAAACCGAAGGCTCCTGCTCCCTGCCAGGCCCGGCTCCAGCCGCCGCGGCGCCGGCGCCAGGCGATCGCCAGCGTCAGCACCGCACCCGCAATCAAGAGCTGTTCACGCAGCAGCACAATCGCACCCAGCAGGGCGCCGAGCAGGAGCAGCTTCAGGGACCCGGCGCCGGCGGCGCGCCGGTCGCTCGAATCGCCGGCTGTTTCAGTCGTTTCAACCGCGGCCAGACCCCAGAGGAACAAGCCCAAGAGCCCGGTCGCCGGGCCTTCCTTGAGCAGGTTGCCCTCTTCGAAGATCAGCGGTCCGGCGCCGGCCGCGAGCAGCCCGGCCGCGAAGCCCGCCCCGGGCCCGAACAGCCGGCGTCCGGCCAGCCCCGTCGCCGCGCAGCCGGCCGCGCCCAGCACCATCTGGATCAGCCTAAGCGCCTGGAAATCCCACCCGACCAGGGAAACGGCCCCGGCGAGCAGAAACGGATACAGCGGCGCCATCTCGAAGGGGCGCAAGCCCAAGATCCAGTCGCCCCCAAGGATGCGGGCAGCCTGCTCGGCGTAGTACTGAGCGTCGAGATAGAGCAGTCGGCCGCCCGGGGCGCCGCCGAGCTGCGCCAGATAGATCAGGCGCGGCACCAGTGCCAGCGCAAAAACCCCCAGCGCGGTGATCCCGGCCCCCCCGGCGAGGCGGAAGCGCCGAAGCTTCATGATCCGGCGGCGATACGCGGCGATGCTGGCTCGAGCCGGCGGAAGTGCTCCACCGTTTGCTTCAGTCCGGTCTCCAGGTCGACTTCGACTTTGAAGCCGAGCAGCCGCTCGGCCACTTCGGTCGCGGCCTGCGAGTCGCGCACCTCACCGGCGCGCGGCTGCCGGTGGCGCGGCGCGATCTTTCGTCCCACCGCCTCCGCGATCGCGGCGTGCAGCCGATTCACGCTGATCCGCTGGCCGCCGGCGATGTTGATCACCGCCCCGACCGCATCCGCGGCGCTCAAGGCCAGCAGGTTGGCCCGCACCACGTCGCCGATGAAGGTGAAGTCGCGGGTCTGCTCGCCGTCGCCGTAGATCTCCGCGGGCTCGGCGCGCAGCGCGGCGCGAATGAAGCGCGGGACCACGGCGGCGTATTCGGATTCGGGATCCTGGCGCGGCCCATAAACGTTGAAGTAGCGCAGCGCCACGGTTTCGAGCCCGTACAGCTCCCAGACCTGGCGCGCGTAGAGCTCGCCGGCGAGCTTGCTGAGCGCGTACGGAGACTTGGGTCGGGCCGGATCGGTCTCGCGCTTGGGCAGATTCGGAGTATCGCCGTATACCGAGGACGATGAGGCCAGCACGATGCGTCGCACCCCGGCCTCGCGCGCCGCCAGCAGCAGATGCAGGGTCCCGTCGACGTTGCTGCGATGGGTGCTGAGCGGATCTCGAATCGAGCGTTCCACGCTCGGCCGAGCGGCCTGGTGGAGCACGGCGCGGCAGCCGGCGACGGCGCCGCGGACCGCCTCGAGGTCGGCCAAGTCCCCGATTTTCAGGTCGATCCGGCCCGCGACCCGCTCGAGATTCTCCTTCCGGCCGCTGGACAGATCGTCGAATACCCGCACCGGCTCGCCGCGGTCCAGCAGCGCCTGCACCAGGTGCGAGCCGATGAACCCGGCTCCTCCGGTCACCAGAATCACGGCCCGATTCTACCCGGCGGCTGGAATCCCCGAAAGCCGCCCGAAACGAAGCCCTTGATACCGCTCCGGGGCTGTGCTAGCCTAACTTCGCTTCGAGAAAATAGGGAGGATTGTATGCTACGTACGGGAAGCGTTTTGGGCCCGATTGTCGTCCTGGCCCTATTGGCGGCCCCTGTCGTTCAAGCCAACCCAAGCTGGAGCCTCGGAGGTACCGTCGTATCGGGTCAAAACCTTTCACCGGTGCAGGGAATCGCGCTCAAGCTGGTTTCCTGGCCCACCGGCCGCCAGGTGGCTACGGCGGTCAGCGGAGCGGACGGCGTCTTCCATTTCGCGGTTTCCGGAGCCGGCACCTATTCGGTTCTGGCCCAGCCGCGAAACGGCCAGTACGCCGAGAAGTCCAGCGCCCTGGTGCGCCTGAGCCCAGGCGCTCGAGTCGCCGAGGTATCGATCCGCTTGGCGCCGATCACCACCGGCGCCCGGGATCTCAGCGCAGAGCGCGCGCTGCTGGATGCGGCCCGAATCCAGGGCAACGTCGGCACCACGGTTCAGGAGAGCGACCCGGCCAATTTGGGGTTGGACAGCGGCTCGTCGGATATCCGCATCATCAGCCGGCCGCCGCCGGACGTGCCACCCAGGAAGCCGACCCCCCCGCCCGCCACTCCGCCGGGCGCCAACCCGCCGAGCGATCCCGGCGATCGGAACCCTGAGGATCCGGCCGGCGGTGATCGCCCCGAGGGCAGTCAATAAGATCGAGTCTCAAAGAGCCAAAAAAAGGGGCAGGCCCAGAAAGCCTGCCCCTTTTGCTTTGGTTCTATCGCTGGACGGATCGATTCGGCGCTGCTAGGAGACGCTTCGGTTGATAGGCGGCAGGTTCGCCGCCGGGCTGGCGCAGGCGGTCGCGGCGCCGCCCTCGGCACGCAGCTCGGCTTCGGGAAGCAGGTCGCCGATCAGCTTGAGCAGCGCGCGCTCGTCTCCGGCGAACGAGAAATAGGCCATGCGCTCCAAGGCCTGAGCGATGTCCGCGGGCGGGTAGGGCGCGATCCGGCCGATCAAGATCTTGGGATGGCGGGTCTTGGCCATCGGCTCGTCCTGGGTCCCGAGCTCCTCGCTGAGCTTCTCTCCCGGCCGGACGCCGGTGAAGACAATCTCGATCTCCTCATGGCCCGGGCTGTAAAGATGGATCATGTCGCGGGCCAGGTCGACGATCCGGACCGGCTCGCCCATATCGAGAATGAAGATCTCGCCGCCCGCGCCCATCGCCCCGGCTTGCAGCACCAGCTGGGTCGCTTCGGAGATGGTCATGAAGTAGCGCACCATGTCCGGATGGGTCACCGTGACCGGCCCGCCCTTGAGGATCTGCTCGCGGAAGATCGGGATCACCGAGCCGGCGGATTCGAGCACGTTGCCGAACCGCACCGCGACGTAGCGGGTCGCGAAGCGGCGGTCGAGATCCTGCACGATCAGCTCGGCGACCCGCTTGGAGGCCCCCATCACCGAGGTCGGCCGCACCGCCTTGTCGGTCGAGATCAGCACGAAGGTGCCGACCTCGGTCTCACCGGCCAGCACCCCGAGCGAATCGGTCGCGAGCACGTTGTTCTTGATCGCCTCGACCGCGTTGCTCTCCATCAGCGGCACGTGCTTGTGGGCGGCCGCGTGCAAGATCACCTGGGGGCGGTAGTTGCTCAGGATCGAGCGCATGCGCTCTTCGTCGCCGACGTCGGCGACCAGCGGCACGATGTCCAGACCCGGCTGCAGCTCGCGCAGCTTGCGGTCGGCTTCAAACAGGGCGAACTCGGCGCGCTCGACCAGCAGCAGCCGGGCGGGGCGGCAGCGCGCCACCTGGCGCCCGAGCTCGGAGCCGATCGAACCGCCCGCCCCGGTGATCAGGATCGTCTGGTCCTGGATGAACCGGCGCACGGTCTGCTCTTCGAGCTGGACCGGATCGCGGCCCAGCAGGTCCTCGATCTGCACGTCCCGTATGTGGCTGACCTGGACCTTGCCTTCGAGAATCTCGTACAGGCCGGGGATGATCCGGGCGCGCACCGGGATCCGCTCGCAGATGTCCACGATCCGGCGCAGCCGCGCCCGCGAGGCCTGCGCGATCGTGATCACCACATGGTCGATGTGGAGCTCCCGCACCAGCCGGGGCAGATCCTCGGTGCGCCCCAGCACCTTGATCCCCTGAATCACCAGTCCCTGCTTGGAAAGCTCGTCGTCGACAAACCCGTGGATCTCGAGGTCGAGGTCGCCGCGACCGAGGATCTCCTTGGCCGCCAAGACCCCGGCGCGGCCGGCGCCGACCAGCAGCACCGCTTTCAATCGGCCGGTGCCGCGGGCCGCTGCTTGCCGGTTGCGCTCGAAGCGCTCGTAAAGGATGCGCCGCACGACTCGCATCCCGAGCAGCCCGCCGAAAGCCAGGAAGGTATCCATGCAGATGATCGAGAGCGGCACCCGCAGCTCGCGCAGCGGTTCGGGCAGCAGCAGGCGCAGCAGGATCAGCGGCAGCGCCGAAACCAGCGCCGCCGCCGCGAACGATTTGGACTCGGCCAGACCGACATAGCGCCAGATGAAATTGTGGATCCCGTAAATCACCAGCGCCGCGAGCTGAATCAGGATCACCAACGGCAGTTGGACCAGCGCGGGTCGGAACTGATGGGCCGGGATGACGAAATCGAAGCGCAGCAGATACGCCAAGCCGAAGGCGAGCGCGAGGATCAGGACGTCCAGCGCCCACTGCGCCGGACGGCGCATGACCAGCTCCTTGAGTCTTTGCGGTCGCATGATTCTAGAGCTAGCTTACGTAGAATCCGAAGACTGCCCCGATAATAGGAAAGCGGCGGAACCGATTTTACAACCAATTCCAGAGCTTGGCCAACCAGGCTGGTGGAACTAAAGCCTTGCTTCGGTTCGCGCCGTCAGCTTTCGAAGCGAGGCTTCCATGCGCCCCAGGTTGGTCGCCCAATCGGCCTGCTGCCGCACCAGCTCGAGGTTGACGCCGGCCGCGCGCCGGCGCAATTCGGGGTCGGCCAGCGCCGCCGCGATCCGATCGGCGAGCTGCTCCCCGCGGTCCGCCGGCTGGCGAAAGCCCGCCACCGAATCGGGCACCCACCCATCGGTCGAGAGCAGACTGCCGCTCACCCCGTCGTCGACCCAGAGGCGGTTGGCCGGCATGTCGGGCACGATCGGGAACGCGCCGCATGCCATCGCCTCGAGCAGGGAGGCCGAGACCCCGTCGGTGGACACCAGCGCGACGTAGACCGCGGCCTGGCGCAGCAGCTCGCCGACCTGGTGCGGCGGCTGGTGGCCGAAAAACCGCACCTGGGAGCTCAGCTCGAGCTCGCGGGCGAGCCGTTCCAGCCGCGCGCGTTCTGCTCCGTCGCCCACGATCCAATAGCGCACCTCCATGGCGTGGCGCCGGCGCAGCACATCGACCGCGCGGATCACCAGATCCTGATGGTACTCGGGCGCCAGCGCGCGGGTGGAGATCAGAGTCCGTTCCCGCTCGCCCACCGGGCGCTCGGGGGGGAAAAAGCAATCCGACCGAACCCCGGCCGGGTAGGTGTCGATCCGCTTGGGGTCCGCGCCCAGGCGCAGCAGGCTGCCGGTCATGTGAGCGCCGAGCGAGTTGATCCAATCGGCGCGGCGGATCGCGTAGCGGCAGAACCGCTGCATCAGCCGCGACTCGGGCGGCCAGGCGATGGTCTCGCACTGCGGCATCAGCACCAAGGGGTGAAAGCCGCTGCAGGCGGCGACGAAGCCGTAGCTCTGGATCCGGTAGCCGATCAAGACGTCCGGCCGGATCCGCGCCACCAGCCGGCGCACGCGCGGAATCCGCAGCAGGTATCCCAACTTCGACCGGCAGCCCAGATCATGGGTGGTCACGCCCTCCATTCCACGCTGCAGCGGGCGCAGCGAGATGAGGTGCACCTCCCAGCCGCGCTGGTGGGCGAAGTGCCGAGCCAGCGCCTGAACGTAGGGCGAGTTGCCGTCGGAGACGAAACCCAGTCGCATATCCGAGAATCGAAGGCTCCGCGCCGGCGGCTCAACCCAGCTCGATCTCGCCCCGCCAGCCGGTCGGCGCGGCGAAGTTCAGCAGCTCGTCCTTGCGCTCGAGAATGTCGCACCATGCGGCGCGGTTCGAAACGCACTCGATTTGCGACGGATCGAAGTCCGCCAATCGGTGGCGGCGCAGCGCCAACGCCTGCCGGTATTGCGTGAACCGGAGCGGATCGAAGCCCATCAGCCGAGTGGCGCAGAGGTCGACCGCCAGCGGGTTGAAACCGGCCACCAGCACCGCGCTCGGCTTCGGGGTGGTGATCACCGGTCCATCGCCCTCGCCCCCGATGATGCCGTCGATCAGCGAGAGGAAGCGGCGCTGCGGGCGGTCATGCATCCGCCCCTCGGCGTCGGCGTAAAGCAGAATCTTGTTGAGGTCGAGCACCGAGCGCCACAAGGTGTCGTTGCCGTGCCAGCCGCCGGCCCGGATTTTGGTCAAGCTGGTGTTCTCGACCACGGATTTCTGCAGCCGGCGCAGTTTGCGGGCCACCAGCAGCCCGACCCGCGAGCCCGACTGCGCCATCGCATACGCCTTCTCCTTGAAGCGATCTTTGAGCAGGCTCTCCAGGTGCCGCAGGGTGTTGGCGCTGTGGTACTCGTCGCCGGCGATCCGGGGGCTGCCGCGGCGATAATGCGGGATCCAGTTCTTGTCGCCGTTGATGCCGATCAAGTTCTTGAGATTCAAGGTCACGCCGATCTTCTTGTGGGTTTTGAGCTTGGGCAGATTGATGAACACGTCGCTGCGCAGCACCGTCCTGCTGAGCAGGTACTCGTTGACCCGATCGTTGTGGTGTTCGAAGGTCTCGGCGCCGTCGTAGTCGCTGCCGCGGTAGATGCGGTAAAAACTCGAGATCGCCGCCAGCTCGCTGCCGGCGCCGAGATCGATCGGGACGTAGCCGTTGGGATCGCCGCGCAGCTTGAAACGCCGCACGATCAGCCCGTCGCGGGTCTCGACGTTCTCGACCCGCAGATCGAACACCCCGAGCGGCCGGCCCGAGCCGGCGTAGAACTCCGCGATCGCGTCGACCCCGGTCTGCCGCAGGATGCGGTCGAAATCGTTGTCGATCATCGGGGCGTCGGCGATGGTGATCTCGCCGCTGCCGCCGAGCGCGATGGTGACGTAGTCGGCCACCGCCCGAATCACCGATCCGTGGGTGACCACGCTGAAATAGTCGCCCCCGGTGTAGTGCCGATCCATCACGAAATTGGGCTTGAGCACGACCCGATCGCCGGGCCGGATCAGCGCGCCGAGCGGGTTCCACTCGGCGCTGCCGAAGCGCTCCGCATCGAGCTGGAGGATTCGAAACAGTTCGCGCACCGCCGCGTAGACCGGGTTGGGCTCGGAGGCCAGCTCGGCAAACGGATACTCGGGGTAGCGGGTCGAAGGGTGGAACGGCGGCGGTTTGGGGTACGCGGCGGCCTCCGCCTCGAGGATGCCCACCCGCCGCTCCAGCCGCGCCGGTTCGGTCATGCCTGCCCGGTTCCTCTGCTGCGCGGCGCGGAAGCGCCGGGGCCGAGCCCGGCCGCGGCCCGCTGGCCGCGCGACCAGTGCCCTTCGATGTCGTGCACGGTCAGCCCCGGAGCAACCAAGGCTGCGAGCGTCTCGTGCGGCACCAGCGGCTTGCACAGCACCAGCCCTTGCGCGCCGCGCAGCGCCTGCTCGGGCGTCGCCACCAAGAGGCGCGCCAGATGCGGCAGATGCACGTGGATGTAGGCCAGATTCGAGCCCACCATGGTGGCCGGATCCACATCCGGATCGAAGATCCGAATCTCGTAGCCTTTACCCAGCAGCCGTTCCACCAGCTCCACGTACGGGCTCTCGCGCAGATCGTCGCTCTGCGGCTTGAAGCTCAGACCGATCACCGCGAGAATGCGTCCGGGCGCCGCCAGGATCCGTTCGATCGCCTGCTCGATCCGGCGCTGGTTGCTGGCCTGCACGCCGGCGAGCAGCGGCAGCGGCTCGTGGTGCAGCCGCCCCCAGGCGCTGAGGGCGCGCAGATCCTTCGGCAGGCAGGAGCCGCCGAACGCGAAGCCGGGCCGGAGGTAGGCCGGCGCCAGATTGAGCAAACGGTCTTGGGCCACGACCTCCATGACCCGACCGGCATCGCCCCCGCCGAGCTCGGCCAAGGTCGCGATCTCGTTGGCGAAGGCGATTTTCAGCGCGTGGTAGGCGTTGCAGGCGTACTTGACCAGGATGGCGCTTTCCAAGTCGAGGCGATGGCGCGGCGCCTCGAGGCCGCGATAGAGCTCCAGCACCGTTTCCAGCGCGGCCGGATCGTCGCCACCGGCGACGATGAACGGCGGACGATGGAAGTCGGCGATCGCGCTGGTCTCGCGCAAGAACTCCGGATTGGCCACGCAGCACAGCCGCGGCTCGGGCGGCAGCCGCGCGATCAGGTCGCGCAGCACCGGCGCCAGAACGGTGGAGCGGATCGCGACCGGCAACGCGCCGGAGCGCCCGCGCGCCGAGTCCGCGATGTCGTCGAGCACGCGCTCGAGCGCGCCGGTCTCGACTCGGCCGCTCGCGCCGCTGGGCGTGCCGACGCAGACCATCGCGACATCCGCCAGCCGGCAGTCGGGTCCGGCCGCCGCCGCGGCGCGCAGCCGGCCGCTGCGGACACCCTCCGCGATCAGCTGCTTGAGTCCGGGTTCGGCCACCGGACTGAGACCGGCGCGGATCGCTTCGACCTTGAAGTCCGCCGGATCCACGACCAGCACGGCGTGTCCCAACCGGACCAGGCAGGCCGCGGTCACGCTGCCGACGTAGCCGGCGCCGAACAGAACGATGTTCATCTATCTAACATCTCCATCCTCGGCCGTCTCGGCTCATACCACGTTCGGCAGGCGAGACACCACGGCGCGGAACTTGCCGGCTTGAGTTCGGGGGATCTCGGGGACCGTTTCCAGCTCGATCGCCATCTCGGAGCCGAGCCGGTCGCGGAGCCGCGCGATCAGATCGCGCTGGTCGGCGGCGCCGAAGCGATCCGAAGGCACCACTAGGACGCGAATCTTGTCCAAGCTCTCCTGCACGATCTGGGCCTCCCGAATCGGCAGGTCGGCTTTGAACACTGGATCCAGGCGGCCGATGCGGCGCCCATCCGGCGTCACCACCACATCGTCCTGCCGCCCCTCGACCCGCAGCAGCCGCGGCAGAGCTCGCCCGCAGGCGCAGGCCGCGTCGCTGCAATCGAGCGCGCCGCGGTCCCCGACCGCATAGCGGATCAGCGGCATGTCGGCGTTGAGCAGACCGGTGCAGACCAGTCGCCCGACTCGCCCGCTCTCGAGCGGATGGTCGGTCTCATCCTCGAGCACTTCGATCCACCCGACCTCGGGCCAAACATGGAGCCGGCCGGCCGCGCACTCGCTGGCGTCGCAAACGATTTCGGCCATGCCGTAGGTTTCGCGAACCGGGCATCCGAACAGCTCCTCGATCGCCGCGCGCTGGTGGTCGAACAGCGGTTCGGCGTTGCCGACCGCGACCCGGAGTCGGGGGGCCGCAAGCCGCTGCGCGAGCGCCATCTGAGCCAGCGCGTGGAGGCCGGAGGGATAGCCGAGCAGGTAGGTGACCCGATGGCGCCGGATCGCTTCGAGATACGCAGGGACGTTCTCCGGCCGCAGA
>Ga0214472_10006838_pt1 | contig 11954 bp, 9 predicted proteins | sample RVTome_6_FD_207662 | JGI IMG/M metagenome (GOLD analysis project Ga0214472, IMG submission 207662) | Soil microbial communities from uranium-contaminated site in the Upper Colorado River Basin, Wyoming, United States - RVT140D175 | ecosystem: Environmental > Terrestrial > Soil > Contaminated >...
AATTTGTCCCAGAGTTTGAACGGGGGAAGTTGCAGCGCGTCCTGTTCCTGAATCGAAAAGAACAACAGGGCGCCGAGCCATAGGGACAGGGCGAGACCACGCAATATCAGGCAGGGGCGGCAGATGGCCATGGGACCTTGTAGGAGACGGGGGTTTAAGCCCGGAAAAGCAGGAAGAGAAGGCAATAAAGCTCAGGCAAAACTGGCTTCGGTTCCTTCAAAAAGCACGATGTGCTGAACGTTGGAGTGGATACCGATCCTCTCCCCCACGGAATGCTCGCAGTGGCTGGGCACCAGGGCCAGCACCTGATCGCCGTTCTCCAGCCGGAGCGAGTAAAGGACATTGGCCCCGCGGAAGGTCCGCTTGAGCACCTCGGCCTTCACGGGGCTGTTGTCGTCATGCACCACATCCTCGGGCCGGATCAGGATGGAAACCGAGGAGCCTTCGGGCCCGCTGCCCTTGATTCTGCCGCCCAGGCGCCCGAGCCCCGTCTCGATCTCCCCCCCGCTTCGCACCTTGCCCGGAAGCAGAACACCCTCCCCCACGAATTTCGCCACGAAGGGATTGGCCGGACGGTGATAGATCGTGTGCGGCGTGTTCCACTGTTGCATCTCGCCGCGGTACATCACCCCCACCTCATCGGCCAGGGCAAAGGCCTCGCTCTGATTGTGGGTGACGATGAGGGCGGTGATGCCGAATTTTTTGAGGATGTCCCGCACCTCCATGGAAAGGCGCTCCCGAAGCGTGACGTCCAGGTTGGAGAAGGGTTCGTCCATGATGAGCAGCTCGGGGCGCAGCGCCAGGGAACGCGCCAGGGCGACGCGCTGCTGCTGCCCTCCGGAGAGTTCATGGGGGTAGCGGTTGTGGGTCTCGCCCAGGCCCACCACCTCCAGAATCTCGTTGACCCGCACGATGCGCTCGGACTTGTTCATGTTGCGAAGACCGAAGGCCACGTTGTCAAAAACGCTCAGGTGGGGAAAGAGCGCGTAATCCTGGAACACCATGCCGATGGAGCGCTGCTCCGGCGGCACCGTCATGCCCCGGCGACTGAAGACCTGTCGATTGAGATGAACCTCCCCGTCGACCAGGGGCTCGAAACCGGCGATGGCGCGCAGGATGGTGGTCTTGCCGCAGCCGCTGGAGCCGAGCAGGCAGCCGATCTGCCCCTTTTTCAGGCTCAGGGAAACGGATTTGACCACCAGCTGGCGGGCATAGGCGACGGAAATGTTTTTGAGTTCGAGAATAGGTCGGCTCATGGCAGCAGTCCTCGGAAGACGAAATTCATCTTATTTTTCAGAGCTTTTGACCAGCAGGATGATGGGCAGCAGCCCGGAGAGAACGAGGATGATCGCAGGCAGCGCCGCCCTCTCCCACTCGCCCTCGCTCGTCAGCTCGAAAATCTTCACCGAAAGCGTATCCCAGCCGAAGGGTCGGGTCATGAGGGTGATGGGCATCTCCTTCATGATGTCGACGAACACCAGAGCGGCGGCCGTGAGCAACCCCCCGCGCACCACCGGCAGGTGAATCCGCCGCAGGATGGAGAGGCCCTTGAGCCCCATGAGGCGGGCCGCCTCGTCGATGCTGGGGGTCACGCGGTGCATGGCGCTGTCGATGGAATTGAATCCGGCAGCCATGAAACGCACCGTGAAGGCGATGAGCATGATGGCGACCGTTCCATTGAGAAGGGCCCCGACCCGCACATCGAAGACATTCCGGAAGAAGGCGATGATCCAGTTGTCCAAGGCGGCGATGGGAATGAAGATTCCCACGGCGAGCACGGTTCCCGGCAGGGCGTAACCCAGGGTGGTGGTGCGCACCAGGGCCTGGGTCAGGGGATCGGGATTGCGACGTCTCGCGTAGGCGAGGATTAGGGCCAACAGACAGATGATCAAGGCGCCGCTGAACCCCAGAATCAGCGAATGAGCAAGCCAGTCGAAATAACGGGTGCTGAATTCGCCGTGATAGATCTCGAGCGACCAGACGAAAAGCTGAATGACCGGGATGATGAAGGCGATGGAAAGGATGAAGGCGCTAAGCCCGAAGGCGGCCCAGCGGGCGACGGGCCCCAGATGGATCCTCTCCGAGCTTGCCTGCATGCGGCCGCTCTGGGTGAATCTCATGCGCGATCGCATTCGACGCTCGAGGAAGATCAGAATCGAGACGATGAGCACCAGGACGGAGGAGAGCTGTGCGGCAGCGGGCAACGAGAAAAAGGAAAACCAGGCCTTGTAGATGGCCGTGGTGAAGGTGTCGAAATTGAAGATGGAGACGGCTCCGAAATCCGCCAAGGTCTCCATGAGCACCAGCGTGGCCCCGCCGGCGATCCAGGGCCGGGCCATGGGCAGCGCCACGCTGAAGAAGCCCCGGACCCGTCCGTGCCCCAGGGACTGGGCCGCCTCCAGGGCGCGCCGTCCTTGCGTCATGAAGGCATTCTTGGTCAGGAGATAGACATAGGGATAGAACGCCAGCGACATCACCAGGACGACACCGCCGGTGGAGCGAAAATCGGGAAACCAGACACCGCGACCGAACCACTGGCGAAACTGGGTCTGAACGGGACCGGAATAATCAAGCAGCCCCAGGCTGACGAAGGCCAGCACATAGGTCGGCATGGCCAGGGGCAAAAGAAGGGACCAGGAGAAGAAACGGCGGCCGGGGTATTCGCAGACTGCCGTCAGCCAGGCGAAGGTCACGCCGAGCAGCACGGTTCCGCTGCCCACCCCCAGAACCAGCCAGAAGGTATTGACGAGCAGGGAAGAGAGAACGGTCTCTAGAAGATGGGTCCAGATTTCCTTCGTGGGATAGACCCAACTGGCGAAGATCACCGCCAGAGGCACGAGGACGAGAACAGCAACAGCAAAGGCGCTCAGCCGCCAACCGTTGAAAATCCGGGAGATAAAAAAAGTGCGAGAGGCACCCTCGGCGGGTGCCTCCTGCAGGGTTTCGGCATTTGAATGGTTCATCAGGAGGAAAGTTTTCCCTGGGCAAATATCCTGTTAGCGATAACCGGCACGGTCCATCAGGCGAGTCGCATCGGCCTGAAGTTCCCCGGCCCTGGAGACGTTGATCAGATTCTGCTTGAAATCACCCCAGGCGGCCACGACCGGAGAAGACTTCACGGCAGGGTTGACCGGATACTCCATGTTGACGTCGGCAAAGAGGTTCTGGGCCTTTTCGGAAGACAGCCATTCCAGCAGCTTAACCGCGCCCTCGGGGTTTTTAGCATACTTGGTCACACCTGCACCAGAAACATTTACGTGAACCCCGCTGCCCTTCTGGTTTGGCCAGAACAGCGCCAGCTTGATGGAAGGATTCTTCTGCTGCAGACGACCGAAATAGTAGGTATTGACGATGCCCATGTCGCACTGGCCGGCGGCAATGGCTTCCATCACCTGCGTATCGTTGGAGAAGGGCTCGGCGGCCAGGTTGGCCACCCAGGCGGAGACGATGCCTTCAGCCTTCTTCTCGCCGTGCTCCGCGATCATCATGCCCACCAGCGACTGGTTGTAGACCTTCTTGGAGGTGCGCAGGCAGAGGCGGTTCTTGAACTGGGGATCTCCGAGGGCCTCGTAGGTGGTCAGCTCACCGTCCTTCACCCGCTCGGTGCTGTAGACGATGGTACGGGCGCGAACGGAGAGGCCGAACCAGCGATTTTCGGGGTCCTGGAGGTGGGCAGGGATGTTCTTCTCCAGCACGGCGGACTCGACGGGACGAAGCAGACCCTCGTTGGCAGCCTGCCAGAGATTGCCCGCGTCCACCGTGATCAGCATGTCCGCCTCGGTATTGGCGCCTTCGGACTTCAGGCGCTGCATCAGGGGGCCTTCCTTGTCCGTGGCGAATTTGACTTTCACACCGGTTTCTTTGGTGTAAGCTTCGAAAAGGGGCTGGATGAGGTGCTCGTTTCTGGCCGAATAAACGACGACCTCTTCGGCGAAAGCAGAGCTCAGGCTACCGGCACACAGAAGGACGAGCAGGGACGAGGTGAGTTTCTTGAACATGATGTAGACGCTCCTTTGAAAACGAATTTCATTACAGATACAGAAATCGAACCTGCCTGTCAACGAACTTTTTGAAAAAGACTTTCAAAAGCTATTAAAGTACAAACATGAGACTTGCCAAATATCCAGGGAGAAATCGGGGGCATGGACGGGCTCAAGTGGAACGATCGGCTCAAAACGGGAATCGAACTGATCGACCGGCAACATCAGGAACTGCTGATGCGGATGGGGCGTTTTTACGAGGCCTGCGAGCAGGGCGCGGGAATGGGAGAACTGGAAGAGCTGCTGGATTTCGTCAGCGAATACGTCCAGATCCACTTCAGGGACGAAGAAAACCTGATGCTTCAGTATGAATACCCCGGTTATCCGGCACAACTGGCGCACCATCGCAAGGCAACCCAATGCATCCGGCAGATGAAAGATATCGCCGGCGGTCAACAGGCCGAGACGTTGGATTTGCTGAAGATCGCGGGCCGGACCATCCAGGAGTGGCTCATCAATCACATCTTCACCATGGACATGGCGATGGCCAAATACATCAAAAACCGCAGACTCGAAACGGCCTGAGAACCGGACGGCTCAGGCGAGCCCCCCCAGATGATGGATGTATTGCTTGAACACCGGCTCCAGCCTCTCCAGGATGCGCTCGGTATCCTCGTCTTCCGTGTCGGTGGAAAACTGGGTTTCGTCATCCAGCATCAGAATCAAAAGCTGTCGGGCCCCCTCCAGCTCCTCCCTGGCAATCCCCGCCGAATGGCTGGCGCAAACCAGCTGGCAGAACCGCTCGATGAGACCCACCGAGATGTCTGCGGTGAACAGGGACTCCTCGAAAGGCCCCCGGATACCCGCCCCGTCCCGCTCCGAGACCATGATGAGATCCAGGAGGCTCTGCTGAAAGATCGCCTCCACCTGCTGCTCTATCATCTCCTGTTCCTCCTCGGAGGGACCGTCCAGATAGGAACACTCCTCCTCCAGCAGAAACAGCACGAAGGTCTTGCCGCCATCGATGCGGCGCCGGCTTAAGCCCGGCTCCAGCTCGGCGGCCATGCTGCAGAAGCGATTGAGCTGCTCGATGGTGATGTCGGCGGAGAACAGGATTTCCCCGCTGTCGGGGTCTTCGTAAAAATCGTCGAACAGATCGATCGGAGACATGGACTTCCTCTCCCGGAAGCTCAAAGACCCCGCCACGGGGCAGGGTCTCTCAAGCCTGAGAAAATGAATGATAGGGGCTAGGCGAACAGAGGAAGCGCAGCCTGCAGGCGCCGCAGACTCTCCTCTTTTCCCAGCACCTCGAGTATGTCATAGATGCCCGGCTTCGCGCTCCCGCCGGAGAGAGCGGCCCGGGCCGGCTGGGCGATCTTGGCCATTTTCAGACCCGTCTCCTCCATGGTTCGGGCAAAAACCGCTTCGATGCCCGCATGATCCAGCCCCCGCGCTGCTTCGATGTGCCGGATGAGGCAGACAATGGCGTCTTTGGCCTGGGCCGTGAAAAGCTTCTGAACGGTCCCTTCTTCAAAGACCAGATCCTTGCGGTAGTAGAAGGCGGCATCCTCGGCCATCTCCACCAGGGTGCGGGAGCGTTCCTTGAGGGACGCTGCGGCGGCGACCGGATCGGGGCCGGCCTCGGCGCTCATCCCGATGCGCTCCAGATGCCAGCCCAGCAGCTCGCCGAGCCGGGCGGGCTCTGCGTTCTTGATGTAATGGGCATTGAGCCAGAGCAGCTTCTCCGGATTGAAGACGCCTGCGCTTCTCCCCACGTTCGAGAGGCTGAACTTCTCGATGAGCTCCTCCATGGTGAAGATTTCCTGATCCCCGTGGGACCAGCCCAGACGAACCAGATAATTCACCATGGCTTCGGGCAGATACCCCATGTCCCGATACGCCATGACGGAAGTTGCGCCATGGCGTTTGGAGAGCCGGCTCTTGTCGGCGCCCAGAATCATGGGCACATGGGCGAACCGGGGCACGGGACACCCCAGGGCCTGGTAGAGCAGGATCTGGCGGGGCGTGTTGTTGATGTGATCGTCGCCGCGGATGACGATATCGATGCGCATCTCGGCATCGTCCACGACCACCACGAAGTTGTAGGTCGGAGTTCCGTCGCTGCGCTGGATGATGAGATCGTCGAGCTCGCTGTTTTCGAAGGAGATGGGTCCCTTGATGAGATCGTCGAAGGCCGTCTCACCCTCCAGGGGACAGAGGTAACGCACCACGAAAGGGGCATCCTGGGGATGTTCGGTGCGGTTGCGGCAGGTACCGTCGTACTTGGGCTTGCCGCCTTCGGCAAGCGCCCGATCCCTCTTTTGCTGAAGTTCCTCGGCGCTGCAGTAGCAGCGGTAGGCCTTGCCCTCATCCAGAAGCTGCTGCACCCGGGCCCGGTAGAGATCGAAGCGGTCGGACTGGTAGATGGGGCCTTCGTCGCAGCTGAATCCCAGCCAGTTCATGCCCTCCAGAATGGCGTCCACCGACTCCTGGGTGGAGCGGGCCACGTCCGTGTCCTCGATACGCAGCACGAAGGTCCCGCCGCTTTGACGGGCCAGCAGATAATTGAAAAGGGCCGTGCGCGCTCCGCCCACATGAAGGTATCCCGTCGGACTCGGCGCAAAACGAACACGCAAACCGGACATAATCCCTATCTCCTTAAGAATGTTTCGCACCCGGCGTGCGGTGCAGGGGGCGTTTATACTTCAAAAATGCGGCGAAAAACAAGGCCGGGCCCGGCCGTTCACAGCAGGGACCAGAGAGTGCGGCCGCCCACCAGAATCAGCAGACAGGCAAATCCCTGAAGCAGTCTGCGGTTGGATGCCAGAGATGCGGCAAAAGCGCCGAGCCGGGCGAAGAGGATGGTCATGGGGGCTACCAGCAGAAACACCGGCCCGTGCACATATCCCAGCGTCGAGGGAGGAAGCCCGGGCTGACCGTACCCGAAAAAGACGTATCCGGCCGTGCCGAAGAAGGAGGAGAGCACAATCAGCGCGCTGGAGTTGCCCACGGCCCGGTGAATGGGGATGCGGCCGAAAAAGACCATCAGGGGCACGGCGACCACCCCGCCACCCACGCCGAAGAAGGATGAAAAGGCTCCGGAGGCAAGACCGATGAACCCGAGGGGACGCGTGCCGGCCGACTGTGCGCCCGGCTGGGGCAGCCCCATTTGGCTTGCGAGCATGCGAAAACCGATGAACATCTGCATCAGCCCGAACAGCCCCTTCAGAAGAAGCCCCGGCAACAGGGACACCGCCCAGGATCCGCACAGGGATCCCAGCATGCCGCCCGCCCCCAGAGGAAAGATCTGATTCCAGTCCAGGTTGCCCCGTTTGCGGTGGGCCAGCATGGCCGAGACGGCGGTGGGGATGATGATGGAGAGGCTGGTTCCGAAGGCCAGATGCACCCGCACCGCCTCTGCGACGCCGATCTTTGCGAAGACCCAGAGAAACAGGGGCACCAGAATGATCCCCCCGCCGATCCCAAGAAAACCCGCCAGAAAACCCGCGGTCGCACCGAGAAGCGCGAAGAGTCCGAGTGTGTCGAGGGTCAGAAGTTCCATCGGCGCCTGGCGAAAAGTAAAAAAGCCAGCCCTAGGGCTGGCTTTGTTTTATTGTGGAGGCCCCGACCAGATTCGAACTGGTGATAGAGGTTTTGCAGACCTCTGCCTTACCACTTGGCGACGGGGCCGTCGAACGGGGCAGAAATTAACAGCTGTCATCCGTCGCTGTCAAGGAGAAAATCCGAAGGATTTTGCCCCCCTTCCCGCCATGGGCCGGGCCTGCGTCAGTCCAGGGCGTAGTGGAAGTGGAAGGTTCTCTTCTTCTGGTCGTTCAGCTTGGTGCCCACTTTGAAGTGATAGACACCGGGCTGCTTGAGATTGATGTCCACGCCGAAGCCCCCCTCCATGCCCATCATCATCACCGGCTCCTGTTCCACGTCCGCGGGGGTGGTCATCTTGAGCGCCGCATTGCCCTGATCCATGGAGGTTCCGTCCTGCTTCTCGAAGTTCACCATGAGATGATGGGTCGCCTCCATGCCCGCGGCCTTCATGGCCTCGCGCACGTCCTTCAGGTGAGCCTTGGCGGTGACGCCGTCCACGGTGTCGGACTCCAGCATGATCATGCCGCCTTCCTTCATCATGGCGTCATGGTCCATCTTCTTCATGCCGTGGCCGTCATGCTCCATCTTCATCTCCCCGTGTTCACTGCCGTGATCCATGCCTTTCATGGCGAAAGCACTTCCTGCGAAGCAGAAACTCAGGGCCAGCGCTGCAATCAGCATTTTTTTCATCGTCGACTCTCCTTCTTGGTGATTAAGTCCGCAGCTGGGCTGCTGCTCGTTTAATGGTCCGTCACCTCGACCGTTGAGGTGGGTACCATGGAATTTTTCAGGACGCGGCCGCGCCAGATGAAGAAGATTACCGGGTAAACGAGCATCTCCAGGGCCAAGGAGGTGATCGAACCGCCGACCATGGGGGCGGCGATACGTTTCATGACGTCGGCTCCGGCACCGGTGCTCCACATGATGGGCAAAAGACCGACGATAATGGTGACCACGGTCATGACCTTGGGGCGGATACGCTTGACCGCTCCGTGATGAACGGCCTGAACCAGATCCCCCAGACTGTTCATCCGCCCCTGCTCCGTCCATCGTTTGTGGGCGAGATCGAGATAGAGGAGCATGACCACTCCGGTCTCCGCGTCAAGCCCAGCCAGCGCGATGAGGCCGACCCAGACCCCGATGGACATGTTGTAATCCAGCAGATACAGAAGCCAGAAAGCACCCACCAGGGAGAAGGGAACGGCCAGGAAAACGATAGCGGTCTTGGCCGCCGACTGAGTGCTCAGATAGATGATGACGAAGATGATGAGCAGAGTCAGCGGGATAATCACCAACAGACGCTCCCGCGTCGACTCGATGTACTCATACTGGCCGCTCCAGACGATATTGTACCCTGAGGGCAGCTCTATATGATTGGCCACCGCCGCCTGGGCATTTTTCACGTAGGTGCCGACGTCGATGCCCTTGATGTCCACATAGACCCAGGCGGTGCGCCGGGCATTCTCGCTCTTGATGCTGTCGGGGTCGTTGCGCACGACGAATTTCACCAGCTGCTCCAGAGGGATGTGGCCCCCGAAGGACGATGGCACGAGCACCCGCTTGAGGGCCTCAGGGTCGCTGCGGAAATCGCGATTATAGCGCAGGCTGATGGGGTAGCGCTCCAGGCCTTCGACGGACTGTGAAACGTTCATTCCGCCAAGTGCCGATTGAACCACCGTCTGGATATCACCGACCAGAATGCCGTAACGGGCAGCGGCAAGCCGGTCGATTTCCAAATCGAGGTAATACCCCCCCACCGTCCGTTCGGCGATGGCCGAGAGCGTGCCGGGAAGAGGGCGCACCAACGCCTCGACTTCCTCCCCCAGGCGGCTCAGGACCTCCAGATCAGGACCCATGATCTTGATCCCCACAGGCGTTTTGATGCCCGTCGAGAGCATGTCGATGCGGGTCTTGATCGGCATGGTCCAGGCATTGGTCAGCCCCGGAAACTGTATGGACGCATTGAGCTCATCGATGAGCTGCTCGACGGAGATCCGCTTCTCTTCAGGGAGCATCCATCGCAGAGGGGCTTTGAGCGGATCGCTCCACTGCGGCCAGCCGCTGTAGAAGCGAGGCGTCGGCACCTTGCGCCACTGCTCCTCCGGCTTCAACATGATGGTGGTCTCAATCATCATCATCGGCGCCGGATCCGTCGCCGTCTCGGCTCGACCGATCTTTCCGAAGACATGGTGCACCTCGGGGAACTGGCGGATGATCCGGTCGGTCTGCTGCAACACTTCCTTCGCCTTGGTGACCGAGAGGCCGGGCAGGGTCGTGGGCATATAGAGAAGATCCCCTTCGTAGAGAGGGGGCATGAACTCCGTACCCATCTTGTAGAGGGGATAAGCGCTGGAAACCACCAGCCCAAGAGCCAGAATCAAAGTCATCTTGCGCCAGCGAAGCACCATGTCCACCACGGGGTGATACATGCGCACAAGCAGGCGGTTGATGGGGTTGCGGTCCTCCGGGTGGATTTTTCCCCGGATGAACCAGACCATCAGCACCGGCACCAGGGTGACGGAGAGAATGGCCGCGGCGGCCATGGCATAGGTTTTGGTAAAGGCCAAAGGCTTGAAGAGTCGCCCTGCCTGCTCCTGCAGGGTGAAAACCGGAGCGAAGGAGATGGTGATGACCAGGAGCGCGAAAAAGATGGTGGGCCCCACCTCCTTGGCCGCCTCCACGATGGCCTCTGTACGCGATCGCTTGCCATCGGAGTGTTCGAGATGCTTGTGGGCGTTCTCCACCATGATGATGGCCGAATCCACCATGGTCCCGATGGCGATGGCGATGCCGCCCAGGCTCATGATGTTCACGTTGATCCCCTGAGCGTACATGATGATGAAGGCCATCAGGATCGCCACGGGCAACGCCAGCACGACCACCGCTGCACTGGGCAGGTGAAAGAGAAAGAGGATGATCACCAGGGCGACGACCACGCTCTCCTCCAGCAGCTTCTCCTTCAGGTTGGAGGTGGCCCTCTGGATGAGCCCCGAGCGATCGTAGACGGGAACGATTTCGACCCCTTCGGGAAGGCCGGGCTTGAGCTCTTCAAGCTTGCGCTTGACCCGTTCGATGGTCTTGAGGGCATTCTCGCCGAACCGCATGACGATGATGCCGCCGACGGTCTCCCCTTCCCCGTTGAGTTCGGCGATGCCCCGTCGCATCTCCGGCCCCAGGCGCACCTCGGCGATGTCCCGAAGCAGTACCGGGGTGCCCCGCTCGGTGCTTAAAACCACCACGTTGTTCAGATCTTCCACGCTTTGGATATAGCCCCGGCTGCGCAGGATGAATTCGGTTTCCGCCATTTCGATGGCGCCGCCGCCCACGTCGAGGTTGCTGTTCTTGATGGCCATCTCCACCATGGGCAGGCTGATGTCATAGGCGAGCAGCCGGTTCGGATCGATTGCCACCTGGTATTGCTTGACGAATCCCCCCAGGCTCGCCACCTCGGAGACCCCCTTCAGCGACGTCAGTTCGTAGCGAAGGTACCAGTCCTGGATGGAGCGCAGCTCCTGGAGGTTGTGGCGGTCACTGACCAATGCGTACTCGTAGACCCAGCCCACCCCCGTGGCATCCGGCCCCAGCGTCGGCGTCACTCCCTGGGGCAGTCTCCCCGAGACGTAGTTCAGGTATTCGAGCACCCGGGATCTCGCCCAGTAGATGTCGGTGCCGTCCTCGAAGATGATGTAGACGAAGGAGTACCCGAAAAAGGAGTAGCCCCGTACCACCTTGGCTCCGGGCACGGCAAGCATCTGGGTCGTCAGGGGATAGGTGACCTGATCCTCCACCACCTGGGGCGCCTGTCCGGGATACTCGGTGAAGACAATCACCTGGACGTCGGAGAGATCGGGGATGGCGTCGATGGGGATGTTGCGCAGGCTGTAGAGCCCCCCGACGACAATCAGGATGGTGGCCAGAACCACCATAAATTTATTGCGGACCGACCATCCGATGATATTTTCGAGCATTACAAGTCCCTATCCGGAAAAATGGGGGGCATTCTGCAAAGAAGGCCCGCGAATCACCACTAAAACAAATCTTCCAGATTCTCTTTCTTTGACTTCTCGTCCATTGCGGCGCCGGAATGGACCTCGGACTTCTCTTCTTTGCGGCCATCCTCCGGCCCCGCCTGATCGGAGGGAGACTTCGGGGCCATCATTTTCTGCACCGCCTCCCGCAATTTGCTTTCGGAATCGAGCATGAACTGGGCGGAGGTAACCACCATCTCACCCTCTCTGATCCCGTCCAGTACCTGGATCATTCCACCATCCCCCTGCAGTCCGACCCGGATATCACGGGGCTCAAACCTCCCCTGCCCCAGGTCGACGAAAACGTGCCGGCCGGTTCCGGAACTGAGAACGGCGTCGACGG
>Ga0214472_10006839_pt1 | contig 11954 bp, 12 predicted proteins | sample RVTome_6_FD_207662 | JGI IMG/M metagenome (GOLD analysis project Ga0214472, IMG submission 207662) | Soil microbial communities from uranium-contaminated site in the Upper Colorado River Basin, Wyoming, United States - RVT140D175 | ecosystem: Environmental > Terrestrial > Soil > Contaminated >...
GGCGCGGGCGCGGGGACGCTGCTGCGGACCGGCGGGCTTGCCGGGGTGCGGCTTTATGAGCCGCAGGCGCTGACGCTGGTGGTGGGTGCCGGCACGCCGCTATCCGAGGTCGAGGCGCTGCTTGCGACCGAGCGGCAGCGTCTGCCGTTCGAGCCGGTGCGCTGGGGTGCCTTGCTTGGGGCTTCGGGCGAAAGCACGATCGGCGGTGTGGTGGCGGCGAATGTGTCGGGGCCGCGGCGGGTGCGGGCCGGTGCCTGCCGCGACGCGCTGATTGGTCTGCGCTTCGTTGACGGCCGCGGCGAGGTGGTGAAGAACGGCGGCCGGGTGATGAAGAACGTCACCGGCTACGATCTGGTGAAGCTGCTGGCCGGAAGCTGGGGCAGGCTGGGGGTCTTGAGCGAGGTCAGCTTCAAGCTGCTGCCCGCCGCTGCGACCGAGGCGACGCTGCTGCTGGAGGGGCTTGCGGCGGGCGATGCGGTGGCGGCGATGAGCGCGGCGCTGGGTTCCGCCTTCGAGGTCAGCGGCGCGGGCTGGATGCCGGGCGTGGGCGCCATGCTGCGCGTGGAAGGGCTGGCGCAGTCGGTGGAATACCGGGCCGGGCAACTGCAGGCGCTGCTGCGGCGGTTCGGCGCGGCGCGCATCGAGCGCGCGGATTCTGCCGCCTTGTGGCGGGCTCTGGGCGAGGTGGCGCCGCTGCAGGGGCGCGCGGGCGATGTCTGGCGCTTTTCGGTGAAACCGTCGTTGGCGCCGGGGATCGTGGCGCGGCTGGACTGCCCGGTGGTGCTGGACTGGGGCGGCGGGCTGATCTGGGCGCTGCTGCCCGACGGCACGGATGCGCGTGCACTGGCGGCGCCCTACAGCGGCCACGCCACGCTGATGCGCGGTCGCGGCTGTGGTGCGGTGTTCGAGCCGGAGGCACCGGGCATCGCGGCGCTGAGCCGCGGGCTGCGGGAGCGTTTCGACCCGCGCGGGATATTCAACGGGGGATGGGGGCATGATGCCTGAGGGGTTTAGCGCGGCACTGTTGCTGTTGCCGCTGGTGGTGTATCTGTCGCTGAGCCGGCTTGCGCCGGGGCGCGCTGCGCTGATCGGCATTGGCTTTGCCGCGGTGGTTGTTGTGCTGGCAGCGCTTGGCGCGGCGGCGATGCGGCCCCTTGCGCTGGTGGCTCTGCCGGGCATTGCCGCGGCGGCGCTGGTGCAGGGCATCCGCGTGCTGGCCGGGCCGCGGCTGACGCGCGGCGGCTATCTGGCGCTGGTCGGCCTGCCGGTGGTTGCGGCGCTGGCCTGGTTGCTGGCCGGGGGCGCCTGAGGTGCAGACATCCTTCAGCCCCGAGCAGCTTGCCGACCCGCAACTTGCACGTGCCAACCAGATCCTGCGCGCCTGTGTGCATTGCGGCTTTTGCACCGCGACCTGCCCCAGCTACCAGGTGCTGGGAGATGAGTTGGACAGCCCGCGCGGCCGTATCTACCTGATCAAGGAGATGCTCGAATCCGGCCGCCCGGCCGACGCGCGCACGGTGCAGCATATCGACCGCTGCCTGTCGTGCCTGGCCTGCATGACCACTTGCCCCTCGGGCGTGCATTACATGCATCTGATCGACCAGGCGCGGGCCTATGTCGAGGCCACCTACCGCCGCCCCTGGCATGACCGCGCCTTGCGCTGGCTGCTGGCGCGGCTGGTGCCGCATCCGATGCGGTTTCGCCTTGCGATGGGGGCGGCAAAGCTGGTCCGGCCGTTCCGGCGGCTGGTGCCAGACGCGCGGCTGCGTGCGATGCTTGACATGGCGGCGGCGCCACTGCCGCCGGTCAGCCGCAATGACGACCCGCAGGTGTTCGTGGCGCAGGGCGCGCGGCGCTACCGGGTGGCGTTGCTGACCGGCTGCGCGCAAAAGGCGCTGAACACCGATATCAACGACGCCACCATCCGGCTGCTGCGGCGGCTGGGTTGCGAGGTGGTGATCGCCCCTGGCATGGGCTGCTGCGGGGCGCTGACGCATCACATGGGGCGGGTAGCGGAAAGCCACCGCCAGGCGGGGGCCAACATTCACGCCTGGATGGCGGCGCAGGCCGACGGCGGGCTGGATGCGATCATCATCAACGCCTCGGGCTGCGGCACCACGGTCAAGGATTACGGGCATATGCTGGCCGGCACGCCGCTGGCAGCGGACGCAGCCAAGGTGGCGGCGCTGGCGCTTGACATTACCGAGTTTCTCGAACGCATCGGCTTGCCGGAAGGCGCGCCGAAAGCGCTGCGGGTGGCCTATCACGCCGCCTGTTCGCTGCAGCACGGCCAACAGGTGAAAACCGCGCCCAAGGTGCTGCTGCGGCGCGCCGGGTTCGAGGTGGTGGAACCCGAAGACGCGCATCTGTGCTGTGGCTCGGCCGGCACCTACAACCTGCTGCAGCCCGCCATTTCCACCGAGCTGCAGCGGCGCAAGGTGGCGACGCTGGCGGCGCGGGCGCCCGATGTGATCGCGGCGGGCAACATCGGTTGCATGGTGCAGATCGGCGCGGCAAGCGCGGTGCCAGTGGTGCACACGGTCGAGCTGCTTGACTGGGCCACCGGCGGGCCCAAGCCGCGCGCGTTGGCGCCATAATCTTGCCGCAGCCCTGGCCCAGGGTGGGCCGCGCCGCGAAAGATGGAGCAATGATGCCCGCTGCCCGACCTGAAGTTGCCATCGGCCTTGTGCTCGCAATGCTGGCGGCCGCCCCGGCCACCGCCGCCGACGCTGCGCTGCACGCGCTGATCACCGGCGACGAGGGGCGCGGCTGGGAAGCCGTGGGGCGGCTGAACCTGGGCGGCGACAGCTTTTGCACCGGCGCGCTGATTGCACCCGATCTGGTGTTGACCGCGGCGCATTGCCTTTACGTGCTGGAAACCGGCGCGCTGATCGATGCGAGGCAGATCGAGTTTCTGGCGGGCTGGCGCAACGGCGGCGCAGTGGCCTTCCGTGCCGCGCGGCGCACCATCGTGCACCCGGACTACCGGTTCGACGGCAGCGACAAGCTGGCCCGCATCACCGCCGATATTGCGCTGATCGAACTTGACCGGCCGATCCGCCTGCCCGCCGTGCAGCCCTTTGCAACCGCGGCCGGGCCGCGGCGGGGGGAATCGGTTGGCGTCGTCTCTTACGCGCAGGGCCGTGCCGAAGCGCCAAGCCTGCAGGATGTCTGCACCGTGCTGCAGCGCGACGCCGGCGTGGCGATGCTGAGCTGCGAGGCGGATTTTGGCGCCTCGGGCGCGCCGGTCTTTGCCTTGCGCGGTGGCGTGCTGCGGATCATCTCGGTGGTTTCGGCGGTGGCCGAGGCCGATGCGCGCAAAGTGTCGCTGGCGGCGCCGGTCGATGCGGTGGACGGTCTGCGGGCCACATTGGCGGCGGGACGCGGCAGCGCAGACCTGCCGGGCGTCAATGTCGCAGGGTCGGGCGGGGCCAAATTCGTGCGGCCCTGAACGTCGCGTCGGGGACCGGCGCGGGGCTTGAAAGGCGCGCAGCATTTTCCCATCTGAACTCATGTCGGGGCGCCGCAGCACGGGCCCCGGCATGAGCCGCCCGGCCCCCGATGGGGCGGGCATACCACTGCATCGCTCGGATGAGGATGACCATGCGCAACTTTGACTTTGCACCGCTTTACCGCGCCACCGTGGGTTTCGACCACCTGGCAGAGCTGATGGACCGCGCCCTTTCAGCGGATCTTTCGCAGCCCACCTATCCGCCCTACAACATCGAAAAGCTGGGCGAGGATGCCTACCGCATTTCGATCGCCGTCGCCGGTTTTGCCGCCGAGGAACTTTCGGTCGAACTGCGCGAAGGCGCGCTGCTGGTGGCGGCGCGCAAGGCCGCCGATGAGCCGGCGCGCAACTTCCTGCACCGCGGCATCGCCACGCGCGCCTTCGAGCGCCGCTTTGCCCTGGCCGATCATGTGCAGGTGAAGGGCGCAAGCCATGTCGATGGCATGCTGCATATTGATCTGGCGCGCGAAGTGCCGGAGGCGCTGAAGCCCCGCCGTATCGAGATCGGAAGTACCACGACGCTGGACGCCAAACCAGTCGGTGCAATCGAGGCCTGACGGCCTGTCGCACGAAACCAGGGGCGCGGCGGTTGCCGCGCCCTTTGCGTTGCCAGATGGGGCATTCGGCTTGATCGGGCGACGGCGAGAGCGGTGCTGCGCTTCGAGTTGATTGTAGAAGGCGGTCAAGGAGGTCGATGCTCGGGCCGATAAGATCCGTCGCCTCAAGCGCGCTTTAGCCCCGCTGGGCCTGTCCATGCCGCCGCGTGCCTCAGCGGGTGCCGGCGATTGCGTGCTTCGGATCCGGGCCAAGCGCTGCGAAACGGGCTTTGCACATGGCCTCGTCGTATTCGGCATCTGCCGTGCTGTCATATACGATGCCCCCGCCGACATTCAGCACGATCCGGTCCGGCGTGTACCAAGTCAGCGTGCGGATCGCGACGTTGAAGCGCATCGCGCCGCCTGGTGCCACCCATCCTATGGCCCCGCAATAGGCGCCGCGCGGACTCGTTTCGAGTTCGCGGATGATCTCCATGGCGCGAATCTTCGGGGCGCCGGTGACTGATCCGCAGGGAAACAGCGCGCGCAGGATGTCCGGCAGGCCGGTGCCCGGGCGCAGCCGCGCCCGGATCGTCGACGTCATCTGGTGCACTGTCGCATAGCTTTCGACATCGAACAGCCGCGGCACGGTGACTGAGCCGATCTGGCTGATCTGCGCCAGGTCATTGCGCATCAGGTCGACGATCATCAGGTTCTCGGCGCGATTCTTCGCGCTGTTCGCGAGCGTCTCGCGCGCGGCCTGGTCCGCGGCCGGATCCGATTGTCGGGCGAGCGTTCCCTTCATCGGACGGGCCTCGATCGAGCCGGCGTCGTCTACCATGAAAAACAGTTCGGGCGACCGCGACAGCAGGACCGGCCCGCCTAGATCGACGTAGGCGCCATGGCGCACCGGTTGGGCCGTGGCAAGCGCCGTGAACAGCGCCTCTGGCGTGCCGTCGCAATGCATCTCCAGCGGGAAGGTCAGGTTGACCTGATAGACATCACCGGCCTCGATATAGGCCTTTATGCGATCGAATGCCCTGCCATACGCCTCCGGCCCGATCGCCGGGGGCCTGCGCCACAGGGCCGGCGGCGGGCCTGCCGAAGGCGGGCGGAACGGCGCGCAGGCATCGAAAACGCCCATCTGTATCAATGGTATCTCGCGGCGGGACGGAAGCAGCGGCGCGAGTTTGGGAATCAGGCAGTAGCCCAGTTCATAGCTGAGGCACCCGGCGAGCCAGTGCCCATCGGCATGTGCCCGGCCGATGGCGTCGAGCGCGGGCTCGACCTCGGCCGCCGTGTCGGCGCGGATGATCCGCAGCGGGGCGGTGAAGGATCGGCCCTGATCATCAGGGCCTGTGTCAAATGCGACCTTCATGGCGAAGATGGTGTCCGATCGCGTTGCTGGTTGCAGCTATACAAGATGCCCCGGGCAACCGCCAGCCGTAGCGATCCTGGCTGCCATGCAAGCGCCCCGGACGGGCTTCGGTCGGCATATTGCATCGCGCGGCGTCTCTGCTATGACCTCTGCTGCAATGCCGTATGATCGCGAGGATCGGGTGACCGCCGTGCTGTCCGAAGTCGTCAAGCGCAATGCTCCGGCGGTGCATGAGCTGTCGCCGTCCGCCCAGGTTAAACGCGCCAGTTCGCAACACTCGGAGGTTCGCCCCATGATCCGCCACATCGTCTTTTTTACCGGCAAGCCGGGCGTCAGCGTCGAAGAGATCCGCGATGGCCTTTCAGTGCTGACCCGAATTCCATTTGCAGATCGGCTGGAGATTGCGGTGAACCGCAAGTCAGACCCGATCAGCCAAGAGGTCGATATCGTGGTTTACGGCGAATTCGCCGACGACGCGGCGCTCGCTGCCTACAAGGCGCATGATCTTTATCAGGAATCGATCCGAATTGTGCGGCCCCTGCGCAAGATCCGGATGGTCGCCGATTTCGAAGTGTAACGCTGCGACAGGGTTGTGCACCTTTGACGCGACACTCTGACTGCCGGCGGTGGCCCCGCTGGCAGGACCACTTCGCATGACGGCCCGCGATCAGCCGAAAGACCGCTTCGGGACTTGATCGAGTTGGAAGAGGTGATATGACCCCTTCGCAGCAGAAATCGCGAAAGTGAGCAGTGATCGACAATGAGCCATGACCTGACTGGCAGCATGCATCTGGATCAACATCGATCGGGGCAGTCGATCACACTGATGCAGGCGAAGGTCATCTATGAACTGCCGTTCAACGATCTTCTTTTTCGCGCCCAGCAGGTTCACCGCGAGCATTTCGACCCCAACGCCATCCAGATGAGCCGGCTTTTGTCGATCAAGACCGGCGGCTGTTCGGAGGATTGCGGCTATTGCAGCCAGTCCGCCCATTACCCGACCGGCCTCAAGGCATCAAAGCTGATGGAAGTCGAGCGGGTTCTGGCACAGGCGCGCAAGGCGAAAGAGGGCGGCGCGACGCGCTACTGCATGGGTGCCGCCTGGCGCAATCCCAAGGATCGCGACATGGATGCGCTGGTCGCCATGGTCACCGGCGTGAAGGCGCTCGGCATGGAAACCTGCATGACGCTCGGCATGCTGACGCCGGAACAGTCGGAAAAGTTCGCCGATGCCGGCCTCGACTACTACAACCACAATGTCGATACGTCCGAGCGCTACTATTCGCAGATCATCACCACCCGCACTTTCGAAGATCGGTTGGAAACGCTGTCCAATGTCCGCGACGCCGGCATCAAGGTCTGTGCTGGCGGCATTCTGGGCATGGGCGAGACGGTCGAGGACCGCATTTCCATGCTGGTGACCTTGGCCAGTTTGCCGGCGCCACCGGAGAGCGTGCCGATCAACATGCTGATCCCGATCCCGGGTTCCAAGCTCGCCGATGCAGCACCTGTTGACCCGGTTGATTTCGTCCGCACCATCGCGCTCGCGCGCATCCTCATGCCGCGCTCGCATGTCCGCCTGTCCGCAGGCCGCACCGATATGAGCGACGAGATGCAGGCGCTTTGCTTTTTCGCCGGGGCCAATTCCATCTTCGTCGGCGACACGCTGCTGACGGCGGACAATCCCGGTGAGGATCAGGATGCCGCACTCTTCCGACGGCTCGGGCTCAGGCCGATGGAACTGGTGCCGTCTCTTTGAGCGCCTCGGCGCTCGCCCGCTATGAAACCACGCTCGCGGGCTTGCGGCGCAAGTCGCGGATCCGCGAACTCGCCCCGCGACAAGGCGTGGATTTCGCCTCCAATGACTATCTCGGGCTCGCCAACGCGCCCCGCCTGAAAGCGGCGATTTCGGCGGCAATCGACAGCGGCGTGCCGGTGGGGGCGGGCGGATCGCGGCTGCTGCGGGGCAATCATGCCGAACATGAAGCGCTGGAAGCGGAGGCCGCCGTGTTTTTCGGGGTCGAGAGGGCGCTCTATTTCAGCAGCGGATTTGCGGCCAATGTTGCGGTCTTTTCCGTGCTGCCGCAGCGCGACGACCTGATCGTCCATGACGCGCTGATCCATGCGAGCGTGCATGACGGATTTTCGGCCAGCAAGGCAAAAGCCATAGCCGTTACGCATAATCTGGTCGAAGCCTTCGATCAGGCGATCCGCCGTTGGCGCGAGAGCGGCGGCAGGGGGCGACCATGGATCGCGGTCGAGAGTCTTTATTCCATGGACGGGGACCAGGCGCCGATTTTCGAGCTTGCGGCGCTCGCCGACAGGCATGATGGTTTTCTTGTCGTCGACGAAGCGCATGCCACCGGCGTGTTCGGCCGCGGCGGCCGCGGCATTGCTTCGGGGCTGGAGCATCGCGGCAATGTGCTGGTGCTGCACACTTGTGGCAAGGCGCTCGGCGTATCCGGTGCTCTGCTGGGGCTGCCTTCAACACTCGCCGAATATCTGATCAACCGCGCGCGCAATTTCATCTATTCGACCGCGCCGTCCCCGCTGATCGCGGCGGGGGTGCGAGAGGCGTTGCGCATGATTGCCGAAGAACCCGAACGGCGCATGCGGCTGGAGCGTTTGCGAGACTTTGCGGGCGAACAGCTGCTCTCCAGGCTCGGCATCAGCCCCAGCGGCTCGCAGATATTGCCGGTGGTGATCGGCGACAATGCCCGTGCCCTGCGGATCGCCGCGCGCATGCAGGCCGAGGGTTGCGACGTGCGGGCGATCAGACCGCCGACAGTGCCGGAAGGCACGGCACGTCTGAGGCTTTCCATCACGCTGAACGTGGACGAGAACCAGATTGCCGCGATGGTCGGGCAGCTGGCTGCTGCGATCGAGGACGTCAGACCATGACCCTTCGCTTCGTCGTCTCCGGCACCGATACGGGCATCGGTAAGACGGTCTTTTCCGCTGCCCTGGTCGATGCCCTGAACGGCCTCTACTGGAAGCCCGTCCAGTGCGGGCTCGACGAAGCGACGGACACCGAGGTTGTCATGCGGCTTGGCGGCGTTGCGCGCGAGCGCATCCTGCCGGAAGCCTACCGCCTAACAACGCCTGTTTCGCCGCATCTCTCGGCGCGCCTGGACGGTGTGTCGATCAGGCCGGAACGGCTTGTTCCGCCGATGACTGGCCGGCCGCTGGTTATTGAAGCGGCAGGTGGGCTTCTGGTTCCGCTTTCCGACGATCTGCTCTTCGCCGATGTTTTTGCACGCTGGCAGATCCCGGTCATCCTCTGCGCGAGGACGTCGCTGGGCACAATCAACCACACGCTGCTGTCGCTTGAAGCGATGCGGCGCCGCGCTATTCCGGTGTTCGGCATTGCCTTCATCGGCGATGAAAACCTCGAAACGCAGCGCATCATTGTTGAAATGGGCGGCGTTCGTGCGCTCGGTCGGCTGCCGTGGCTTGCGGGAGTTTCCGCCGACACGCTGCGTCGGGCGTTTCGCGACAATTTCGATCCCACCTGCTTTGCGGAGATGCCCGTTTGAGCCGTTCACCAATCTGGCACCCTTTCACGCAGCATGCGCTTGAACCGCCGATGCAGCGCGTGGCATCGACGGAAGGCGCCTATCTGATCACCGAGGATGGCAAGCACATTCTCGACGCCATTTCGTCCTGGTGGGTCATCACCCACGGCCACCGGCATCCCGCAATCGTCAAGGCGATCCGCGCGGCAACCGAAGCCTATGACCAGATCATCTTTGCGGAGTATTCGCACGCCCCGGCGGAACGGCTGGCCGAGGGGTTGGTCGAAGTCGCGCCGGCAGGGTTGAAACACGTCTTCTATTCAGACAGTGGCTCGACCTGCGTGGAGGTGGCGCTCAAGATGGCGCTGGGTTATTTCCACAACCGGGGGGAACCGCGCGACCGTATCGTGGTTATGGAGCACAGCTATCACGGCGATACGATCGGCACCATGTCGACCGGCGAACGGGGCATCTTCAATGCCGCCTATGCACCGCTGCTGTTCGACGTCGACCGGCTTGCGTTCCCGCAGGCGGGGCACGCGCAGCAGACGCTCGACATGTTCGAAAGGCTGGGCCGCTCGGGCCGCGTGGCGGCACTTGTGATTGAGCCTTTGGTGCTCGGCGCCGGTGGCATGAAGATCTATGATGCGGGCGTGCTCGCGGGGCTGAAGCAGATCGCTGAACGTCACGGCTGTCTGCTCATCGCCGATGAAGTGATGACCGGCTGGGGCCGGACCGGGACGATGTTTGCCTGCGCGCAGGCCGGTATCAAACCTGACATACTATGCACCTCCAAAGGGCTGACCGGTGGTGCCCTGCCGCTTGCGGCCACCCTGTGCACCAGCGAAATCTTTGACGCGCATCTTTCCACCGATCGGCGCAAGACGTTCTTCCATTCAAGTTCCTATACCGCCAATCCGATCGCCTGCGCGGCTGCCGTCGCCAATCTCGAAATCTGGCGCAATGAGCCAGTCCATCAGCGGATCGAAAATCTTGAAGCGCTGCACCGGCAGAACCTCAAGCGGCTTCAGGGCGACGAACGCTTCGCCAACATCCGGCAGGCCGGAACGATTGCGGCGCTTGACCTGATCGTGCCCTCTGGCGGCTATCTTGCAGAGGTCGGGCCGCGCATGCGACTGATGTTTCGCGAGCGCGGGCTGCTCATCCGCCCGCTCGGCAATATTATCTACCTGATGCCGCCCTATTGCACGACCGCGGACGAGCTTGGGCGCGCCTATGACGCCATTGACGAGGTGGCCTCGGTCGTTCTGGGGGGCGCAAGGTGACGTCTGGAAATTCGTCCCACATGGCAGGTTTCGGGCATGCCGTGCCGGCGCGGCGTATCGACAATGCGCAGATTGAGGCGCGTCTGGGTCTTGAAGCGGGCTGGATCGAACGCCGGACGGGTATCCGCGCGCGCCACTGGGCGCAAGACGGCGAAACGCTGAGCGGGCTTGCCGCCGAGGCCGGCCGAATGGCGCTTGAAGATGCCCAGATCGCCCGCAATGACATCGCACTGACCCTGCTTGCGACCTCGACGCCAGACCATCTGTTGCCGCCCTCGGCGCCGTTGCTCGCCCACCGGCTGGGCCTTGCAAACTCTGGCGCGATTGATCTGGCGGGGGCTTGCTCGGGCTTTCTCTATGCACTGACTCTCGCGGACGGCTTCGTCCGTGCGCATGGCCGTGCCGTGCTGGTGGTCGCTGCCAACATTCTCAGTCGGCGCATCAACTTTGCCGAGCGGGCGAGCGCGGTGCTCTTCGCCGATGCCGCAGGTGCCGTGGTGCTGGCGCCTGGCAAAGACCGGCAAGGCGGCCTTCTTTCTGCCGACCTCGCCGCCGACGGCAGCGGCTATGATCTGATCAGCATACCGGCGGGCGGCAGCAGCCAGCCTTTTTCGGTGAACGCAAATGCCGAGGAGTTCCTGATGACGATGCGGGATGGGCGCGAGGTTTTTTCGCGCGCCGTCGCGCTGATGACCAAAACGTCGCGGCGGGCACTGGCGCAGGCGCAGATCGCCGCGTCAGACGTCGATCGCTTTGTTCCGCATCAGGCCAATGCGCGGATGTTCGATGCCGTCTGCAATAATCTCGGCATCGATCCGGCAAAGACCGCCCGCACGATCGAAACATTCGGCAATTCGTCTGCGGCGACGATTCCGCTTTCGCTGTCGGTCGGCAACGCCGCGCGCCGCATCGCAGAGGGTGAAACGCTTCTGCTCACTGCTGCCGGCGCGGGCCTGATGGGCGGTGCCGTCGTCTACCGAATGCAGTGAATTCACGCGAACAAGGAGAACCGAACTTGGAGAAATACGTAGGCGCGAAGCTGCATGGTCTTCGCGTGACCGCCGCCGAACTGAACTATCACGGCTCGATCACGATCGACGCGGATTTTTGCCGCGAAGTTGGCATCAAGCCGCTCGAATACGTGGAAATCTGGAACAAGACATCTGGCGCCCGGATCACCACATATGTGCTTTACGGAGACGGCGGTTCCCGGTGCTGCATCTTGAATGGCGCTGCGGCGCGGACCTGCCAACCGGGCGATGAAGTCATCATCGCCTCAAGCGTGTTTGGCAAGATTGACGACATCATAGCGCGCAAGCCTCGGGTTCTTGTTTTCGGCCCCGGGAACGAGATCATCGACCGGATCACCTATTCGGTCTTTCGGCGTTCTGATGGCACTCTGGACATGGCGGTCGAGACCGAATTGTCAGACAACGATTACGGTTTTCCCACCGCCGTGGCGCGTCGCTGACAATGCAAGGAACGTTCGGAAAACTGCCGTTCTCGGCGTGACCCGGTAGGCTTGCGCAAGCCCTGCGAGGTGCACATCCGAAGCCAAAGCAGCCTGCATTTCGGGGCCTTCGCGATGCGACAAAGGAACAAAACGACGAACGGGTCGTTCAGCGCGCCGAATATATGGCACTCGAAACCATGACCCCTTTGAACGACCGATCCAATGATCGGCCTGCCCGGCGTGCCGTGCGATCAAGTAGCCCCGCGCCTGAAGTG
>Ga0214472_10006840_pt1 | contig 11953 bp, 12 predicted proteins | sample RVTome_6_FD_207662 | JGI IMG/M metagenome (GOLD analysis project Ga0214472, IMG submission 207662) | Soil microbial communities from uranium-contaminated site in the Upper Colorado River Basin, Wyoming, United States - RVT140D175 | ecosystem: Environmental > Terrestrial > Soil > Contaminated >...
CCGACACCTCCGCGTCGGCCTTCGCTGCCTCACGCCGACCTACGCCTGCTGCCCGTCCTGCGGTCATGCTTCGCCGGGCTGCGCGTCGGATTTCGCTTCGCTCAGTCCGACCTACGGGTGTCCCGCCCGACGTTCTTCTATACTTCCGTTCCGTTCTCATGCAGCGAGCGCGGCCTGGATGTAGCCGGGGAAATAATGGCCCCGGCATGCCCCTGCCCTGACCGCCGCGATGAAGCTCCCGATGTCGGTCACCGGCTGCTGAAACTCGGTCGCGCAGCGGCCGACGGCCTCGGTCTTGTGGCAGTCGCTGCCACCGAGCGACGGTAGCCGCATGTGGTCCCCGGCCGCGATCGCGAGGTCGTTGTCGCTGTCGCGGTTGCTCCCGTTGTGCGTTTCCACCGCGGCGATGCCCGTCAGGTCGAGCAGGCCCTCGAGCAGGCTCGACATGCCGATCTCGCGGAACGGATGCGCCGGCACGCAGATGCCGCCGAGCCCGCTGATGCGCTCGATGACGTCGGCGATCGGAAGGTAGTTGTTGCGCCCCCAGATGTTCCAGCCGTCGTCCTCGACGCCGAACGCGAGCATGTGGCCACGATCGGTCGCGATCTCGACGCCGCGCAGCACCAGCAACCCCTCGTCGCGGCCGACCTGCTCGACCGGTTCGGAAGCTTCATACGAGTAATGCTCGGTGATGCACACCGCATCGAGCCCGAGCGCCTTCGCCCGCCGGATCAGGTTCACCGGCTCGAGCCAGTTGTCGTACGAGTATTTCGTATGGCAGTGACAGTCGATCCACATGGCGAAGGCTCCCGACATCACCGTCGATCAGGCGACGGTGAATTCGAGGTTGATGCGCTTCGACGGCGTGAACTTCTGCCGTGAGAAGAATTTCTCGAGCGCGAAGTCGTCCCAGTTCACCAGCGTGTACACCTTGCTGACGCCCGCGGCCTTCATGTTCGTCATGAACTGGTCGAGCAGCTCGCTCGCGATGCCACGGTTCTGGATCGCCGGATCGACGCCGATCGTGTCGATCGTCGCGGTGGTCTCGGGAATCCCGTATTCGCCGAAATAGACTTCGCCCATGACGAAGCCGACGACCTTGCCGTCGATCTCACAGACGAGCGACGCATTGATGTTGTGCCTCGGATTGACGGTCGCGTCGACCTTGCGCTGGTAATACTCGCGGCGCTCTTCCTTCGAAGCCGCAGCGTCGATCTTGACGATCGCGTTGAGGTCGTCCTTGTTCAGCACCCGCATTACACGCTTCTGATCCGCCATTTGCCTTCCTCCTCAGGTATCACCGGTGCGCGCCGTGGCGCGTCGCTTGTCGTTCAGAACAGCTGCTTGTCGTTCAGAACAGCTCGTCATCCTTTTTCGGGCCCTTGCCCTGGCGCGTATAGACCGTGCCCAGGATCTTGCCCATTTCCGTGTCGGCGTCGAGGCAGGTGTTGCACCCGTCGCCTTCGTTCTTCCAGACCTCGACATGCACTTCGAGACCCATGCCGCGATACGCTTCGGCGATCTCGGACAGACGCGGCTCGCCGATCGTCGTCAGGCGTTTCCAGCCCTGGCGCAGCAGGCGATCTTCCACATCCTCTTCCAGCGTCGTCGAGCCGGCGAGCTTGATCGGAATCAGCTTCTTTGTGCTCATCGCGCGGCCGTCCGTCGTCGTGCTGTTCATGTCCGGCTCCTCACCAGGAATGCTTGATCGCGCCTGCGGTACAGGCAGTCGTACAGGGCAGCGCGGAGTGGCCGCCGGCGGGCTTGCAGTCGGTGCAGTCGTACGCGAGCGTGCGGGTCTTCTCCTTCTTCACCCATGCGACTTCGTCGTCGTAGTCGTCGGTGATGATTTCGAACATGTCTTTCGGGCAGGCCGTCAGACAGGCGCGCTCCGCGGGGCACTCGATGCACTTGTCGGTGTCGATGCTGATGTAATACTCGCCGGAACCGTCCTTGTAGCCGTAGTTCGCGATCATGTCGTTCTCCCGTGAATGGATTCGCCGGCTACCGACCGCCCCGGAGTCCGCAGCGATCGGCTACGGTCTCCGGGCGGCCGGCGGTGGTCCGGCCTTTTATCAAGCCGCCTTGGCTTGCTTCTGCATCAGCGTGTAGCCGAACAGCGCGGCGCCGAGCGCGCCGGCGATCTGGCTGTCGATCTTCGTATCGACCGCCTTGATCCCGAGGATCCGCTCGATCCGCTTGACGACACCCGGGTTCTTCGCGATGCCGCCCGTGATGAAGAAGCCTTCCTCGACGCCGATCCGCTCGAGCAGGCTGACGACACGCTCGGCCATCGCCTGGCAGTACGCCGCGATAACCATGTTCTTCGTGTAGCCGGCCTTGAGCAGACCCAGCGCTTCGGACTTCGCGAACACGACGCAGATCGACGACACGGCTTCCGGCTCGATCTCGACGTCGAACGAACGCGGTCCGAGCTCGGCAATCGGGATCTGCATCAGGTCGGAGATGACTTCCATGCCTCGGCCGGTACCGGCCGCGCACTTGTCGTTCATCAGGAAGTTCGTGACCTTGCCCTTCTCGTCGCAGTGGATCGCCTTGCAGTCCTGGCCACCCATGTCGAGAATCGTGCGGACCTTGTTGCCGCCCATGTAGTTGGCGCCGCGGGCATGGCATGCGATCTCGGTGATCGCCTTGTGGGCGAACGGCACGTTGACCCGGCCGTAGCCGGTGCCGACGACATAGTTGATGTCCTCGAGCTTCATGCCGATCTTGTCCATGATGCCTTGCAGGGCATTCTTGGCCGAATCCGGCGAGTTGTTGCCGGTGCGCATGCTGTTGTAGCCATACAGCTCGCCGTCACAGACCAGCACCGCCTGCGACGACACCGAGCCGACGTCGATCCCGCAGGTGATGATCTTGGCGTCCTTCCAGTTCTTCGTCTCGTCGAACCAGGTGTTTTCCTGCCAGCGCCAGAATTCCTTCTTCTCGGGGGCGGCGGTGGCGGCAGCAACTTCTGCATTCATTTGATCGCTCCTTGTTCCGTGTCTATCGCGTATCGGTTCAGTGCTGGCGTTCGGCCGCGATCAGCGCGCAGCCGAGCGCGCTGACGAATTCCGGCAGATCGGGCAGCATGACCTGATCGACGTCCATCGAATTCTTGAGGGACTGGACGAAACCCGGGTTGTGGGCCATTCCACCGATCAGCACGACTTCGCCCTCGATGCCCACGCGGCGCACCATCGCGCACACCCGGCTCGCGACCGCGTCGAGCACCGCCTTCGCGATGTCTTCCTTCGGCGTCGAAGAGTGGATCAGCGACACCACTTCCGATTCGGCGAACACCGTGCATTGCGCGTTCATCGGAATGCTCTTGTCGGACTTCAGGCTCGCCTCGCCGAATTCCTTCAGGGTCAGCTGCAGCGCGCGGCTCATCGCTTCGGCGAACGAACCCGCACCCGCTGCGCATTTCTCGTTACCTGCGAAGTCGATCGCCTTGCCGTCCGAGTCGGTCTTGATGCCGCGGCCTTCTTCGGCACCGACGTCGACGACGGTGCGGGCTTGCGGATACATGTACACCGCGCCCCGTGCCCCGGCCGTCATCTCGGTGACCCCGTCGGTCGCGAACCCGACCTGCTTGCGCCCGGCGCCGGTCGCGAACACCGACTTCACCTGGTCACGCGTCACTCCGGCGGCAGCCAGCGCCTGGGCGAAAGCCGCCTCGGCAGCCTGATCGGCGTCGATATCGCCCGGCATCATCAGATGCGCTTTCTTGACCGCGTACTGCAGTTGCGGCGCGCCTTCCACCTTGATCTCTTCCAGCAGCACGACCTTCACGCTGCGGGAGCCCATGTCGATTCCAGCGGTAATCATCCTCGTCTCCTCCTAGATTCTCGTTTCGATCAGGCTGCTTGACGGCGCAGGCCGAGCTGTTCCATGAACGCATCCACCCGTGCCTGCGTCCGGACTTCGTCGAACTCGCGCTCGTCACCCATGTTTCCTTCGAAGGTCATCACCGGGACGCCGGCCTGCGCGATCGCGAGGCGGTTTTCCATGATCCCGAGCGAGAGACCTTCGCAACCGCGGTTCAGGTGCAACATCACGCCATCCACGCCCCACTCCTTGATGATGCGAAGCATCATGTCGGACTTCAGCTGCGGGTCGTAGAAGTGCTGCCACTGCGGCTTCGACAGGTTCCAGTCGGCATACAGGCGGGCCGCCGTCTCGCGGTCGTTGATCTCGATGCCCTTGTTCCACGGCAGCGTGCGGCCACCCCAGGAACCGTCCGGCTTGTCTTCCCAGATGCCTTCGAGCGCGAACGTGTAGAGGGAACCGATCGACACCGCGCCGTAGGTCTCGAGGTAGCGGAAGATCTTCAGGAAGGACCAGGGCGGCTGCGTGTCCGACAACATGCGGACGGCCTCGTTGGGCACCGCCGCGATGCCGCGCGCAACCCGGTCCTTCACTTCCTCGTACAGCTCGTCCATGAAGTCCGCGCACCACTGCGACGACTTCGACAGCGTGCAGAGCACGTACAGCGAGTACATCGTCTTCTCGTCGAGCGGCGCCGGCTTCGCCTTGTTCAGCGCGCAGATGTCGGCCCAGCGGGACGTCGAACGCATCTCGTTCTTGACCGCCTTGATGAACAGCTCGTCGTCAAACTTGCGCCCGGTCGACTTCTCGAGGAACTCGATGCCGTCATGCAGCTGGTTCGTCACATAGTCGAGACGCGCATCAGTCATACCCTTGTACGGACCGACACCGACATCGACGTAGAACTGCGGAATCTGCTCTTCCTTCGCGACATGCTGGTACCACTTCGAGTGCGAGCAGCAGATCTGCGTCTGGAACACGAAGTCGGCCTTCGGGAACTCGCCGCCGAACGCGTACTTGTTCAGGTGCATGCCGCCCCAGTAGATCCGCATGTAGGAGCACAGGTCACGGGCAAAACCGTAGGCTTCCGCGGCGTCCATGCATTCCTTCGCGAACTTGCGGTCGTGGGACACCGCCGCCGCATACGGCTCGCCGGTCAGCGAATAGACGTCGTTACCAAGGCCGGCCGGCAGCGCGTCGAGCGCCCAGGCGGAACCGGACCAGCGCAAGCCGCCCTTCTCCTTTGCCCGCGCGTAGTTCATGTAGTACTGCTCGCGCAGTTCCTTGGCCTTGCCCCAGAGCTTGAGGGGCTCGGTCGGATACTTGCTTGCCATTGCGTTCATCGCTCTCTCTCCGCAGTCAGTTCAGAACAGCTCTTCTTCGCTCAGCGTCTCGAGGAATGCCTCGATGCGGATGCGGAAGGGGCCGATCGGGTTCGTGATGTCGAATTCCAGGAACAGCGTCGGGATGCCGTTTGCTTCGAGATGACGCTTCAGATCCGGGTAATCGCCTTCGTGCGGATCGCAGAACTTCTGCTGCAGGAAGATCGCGCCCTCAACGTTGAAGTCCTTCGCCAGACCGAGCACGTGGTCGAAACGCGTGTGGGACGGGTAGTCCTTCGTCGGACAGGCGGGACGGTCGCAGTAGCGGTCGGCGATCGCCTTGATGACATCGTCCTCGGGCTTGGAAGCGTTCCAGAAGTAGCGGCTGCCGGAGCACTGGTCGTCGGCGACGATCGTCGCGCCGACCGATTCGACCATCGCCATGAACGCGATGTCGTCGTTCTCCGAACCGATCGTCATGAAGCGAGCGCCCTGCTGGCGGGTAACCTGCCGCGACGGCAACGCAGCGAGCACCTTCTTCAGCTGCTCGTTGTGCTCGCGCTTGTCGATGAACTGCGCGGTCAGCGACGCATACAGCGCCTCGACGCCGGTGACCTTCGGGTTGTCTTCCTTGCGGTACTCGTACAGCTCGCGCAGCAGGCGACGGTTCTCGTCGACGACGGCGAGGGACTCGCGCAGCATGTCGTCGGTGATTTCCTTGCCGATCAGCGTCTGCAGGAACACGCGGAACGCCTTGATCTCTTCGTAGTGCGCCTTGCGGGCGTGCGCCGACTGCACCTCGTTCGGCATCGGCACGTAGTAGTCCCACTTGACCGTCGGGACATGCAGGCGCCACGAACCGAAGGTTTGGCGGTACTGGATGCACGACTGGGTCAGCGTCACGCCCTCGGCGTAGTCGAAGCGGCCGAGCAGGCCCTGGGCGAGCGAGTCGCGGCAGAACGGGCAGAACATGCCGAAGATGTGCGGCTCGGTTACGTTTTGCGGCTCGTGCGCGCCGAGCACCCGAACCGGCAGCATGCCGGCTGCGATCAGCAGCTCCTCGGCGGTGTAGGTACACATCGTCGCCACCACCTGACCGCCGGTACGCGCCTTCCAGTCCCGTGCATAATCGTGGCGCTTCTCGTACCAGGTCTTGAACTGGTCGAACAAACCATCGCTCATCGAACTATCTCCTCTGATGTGTCCGCGAAACTGTCGTTGTTTGTGCGGGTTATGCATTATCTTGCCGCCGCTGCAGTATTGTTCCGTTTCTGCATGATTTCGCATCGTACGCACTCCAATGCATGGAATGTTGACCTACATCAAACGTGGAACAGAAAACATGCACTCGGGTGCACTTTTTGAGGATTGCGCCCCAAAGTCGAGCGGGCACAATGGCGTCGCATGCAATTTTGTGCATTGCAACAGCAAAACAGGGAGGAGTTCGAACGCGCCATGCACCGCGAGGAAGAGCCTTCGCGACGTATGAGCGGGAGAGATCGTGTCAGAGCGGGTGAAGGGCCGCGCTAGTTTCAGATGCCGCGCTCCGCGCATGGCGGCGAAGGGCATTCACGAAGGAATCCGGGCGCACCTCGAGCGACACGCCGCGAACGCGCCCGACGCGGACGAGACGCCGCCCCGGGGAGCAGGAAAGGAAGCGCTATCGCTTTGAAACGGGAGCTGCCCGTCAGTCTTGCAGTACGGTCAGCATCTCGGAAAAGCTTTCGTTCACCGTCTTGCCCGAGGTCTCGATGACCGCGTCCGCCCTGTTATACATCGCCAGTCGCCCGGACAGAATGCGTTTGAGGTCGTCCATCGCCTCACGGCTGTCCTTGATCGGCCGATAGTCCCCTTGCGCGACGACGCGCGACATGTGCTCTTCCGGCGACGCCTTGAGCCAGATCGTGAAGCAAGAGGACAACAGCAGGTCGAAGGTCGCCAACTCGGAGACGATGCTGCCGCCGGGCACGATCACGAACCGCTTGTTGTTCTCGACCACGGCCTCGAGACTGCGCCGTTCGTAGCGCCGGTACGCGGCCTGGCCGTAGAGCGAAAAGATTTCCGACAATTCCGCCCCGGCCTCCTGCTCGATCGCCTTCGCCAGTTCGATGAACGGCGCGCCGAGGTGTTCGGCGAGCATCGTGCCGAGCGTCGTCTTGCCCGCGCCGCGTAGCCCGATCAGCGCGATCCGCTGGCGCCGGGAGGCCTTGCCGACCGACTCGAGTTCCGTTTCGAGGAGTTCCCGCGCCCGGGCAAGCGCGCTCGGCGGAAAGCGGTTCAGGAATTGGACCAGCTGCGCGAGTTCTGCGGGCTGCTCGGCCTCGTCTCGAACAAGATCGACGAGCGGCAGTCCAAGACCCTGGGCGATTTGCCGCAGCAGGATGATCGAGATGTTCCCGTGCCCGGTCTCGAGTTGCGCAAGATAGCGCTCGGAAACGCCCGATTGCTGCGCGAGGCTCTTTCGCGTCATGCCGCGTCTCGCGCGCAGTTCGCGAATGCGTTCACCGAGCATTCGCAGATAGCCGTTTTCTTCTACGGACAGATCGGGTCTCTTCAATTTTCCGCCGTTGTTTTCTGTGGGCATAAAGCGTTCTCCGGGAACCGCGATCGAGTCATGAACTATAGTGCACAGGGCGATCGTGAATTGCAATATTCAGTAGGGGGCATGCTCGTAAGCCGGTATTGCGACTGCGGTCGGGCGCAGGCAACATTCCGGCCGGTACATCGGCCCGTATATGCGACGGAGATCGCAGCGGATATGCACAAACAATAAAACACATGAGGAGGGACATCCAGAAATGAAGCGGCAAACCGAAAACGAGACGCAGCTCGCCGACCTGCGGTATCACACCGAAGGACCCGACCGCCTGTACCTTCCGATTCCGTTCCTGTTCGTCACCGAACGCATGCGGGACGAAATTCTCGCCGAGCGTGAACTCGTCATCGCCCTTGCGCCGCAAGCGACGAAGACCCGTCAGCTGGAACTGCTCTCGAAATACGATCCGCGTGTGAGCGCCGACGCGTTCCAGTCGGTTCTGCAATTGTTCGAAGTCGAGCCGAAGGACTGACGGCTCCGGCCCGGGAGCATTGCGGTCCCGCCACACAGCTCGTGCACACCGGCTTCGAAGCCATCGTACTGGTGCACGGGTTGTGGATGCACGGAATCGTCTTTTTCCGCCAGCAGCAGATTCTGACGCGCCGCGGCTTCGCGGTGCGAACCTTCTCGTATCCTTCGGTGCGTCGCGGTCTCGCCGCGAATACGGACGCGCTCGCCCGATTCATCGCCGACCTCGACGCGCCGCGGATTCACCTCGTCGGCCACAGCCTCGGCGGCCTGCTCGTATTGAGCCTGCTGTCGCAGCACCGGGAGCCGCGCCTGGGGCGGGCGGTCCTGATGGGGTCGCCTTGCTGCGGTTCGCATTGCGCGCAGGTTCTGACCCGGATTCCAGGACTGTCCGCGATCGTCGGACACTCGGTTCGCGACTGGCTCGCGCTGCCCGCACCGCAAATTCCCGAGGAGGTCGAGATCGGCGTCATCTCCGGCGACCGCAGTCTCGGCATGGGAGGCCTGCTCCCGGGCCTGCCGAAGCCGAACGACGGCATCGTCGCGCTCGACGAGACGCGATTCGCGCAGGCGACCGACAGCATCACGCTGCACGTGGGGCATTCGGAAATGCTGTTTTCGAGCGCCTGCGCCGACCAGATCGTGGCCTTCCTCGGAACGGGCCACTTCCTGCATGCTCCTGGGCTGCGCGCTCGCCGCGCCGCGGCCGCAACGCGCTCCCGCCGGAACGGATAACCCCTCTGGCGCAGACGACCGATTTCTGCAACGCTGGAGCAGCCGGCCATCGAGGCGCCCGTAAATCCGGACCGGCTCGATGCACCGCCGTGGAAAGGCCGAATGGATTTTCTCGATCAAAGACTCGATCAGGGAGGACATGACATGAAGAAGCTCAATGCAATTGCCGTCGCCGTCGCACTCGCCGGCGGCGTTGCCGCAGCGCCCGCCCAGGCCCAACAGCAGTTCGTGACCATCGGCACCGGCGGCGTCACCGGCGTGTATTACGCAGCCGGCGGCGCGATTTGTCGTCTGATCAACAAGGACCGTGCCAAGCACGGCATCCGCTGCTCGGTCGAGAGCACCGGTGGCTCGGTGTACAACCTCAATACGATCCGGGCCGGCGAGCTCGACTTCGGCGTCGCGCAATCCGACTGGCAATTCCACGCCTATAACGGTTCGAGCAGCTTCAAGGACGCCGGTCCGAACAAGGACCTGCGCGCGGTATTCGCGCTCCACCCGGAACCGTTCACGGTCGTCGCCCGCAAGGAAGCCGGGGTGAAAAAGTTCGAGGACCTGAAGGGCAAGCGGCTCAATGTCGGCAATCCGGGGTCGGGTCAGCGCGCCTCGATCGAAGAACTGCTTGCCGCGATGAACGTCAAGATGTCGGACTTTTCGCTCGCTTCCGAACTGAAGGCCGACGAGCACGGCGCCGCACTGTGCGACAACAAGATCGACGCGTTCTTCTATAGCGTCGGTCACCCGTCGGCGAACATCCAGGACCCGACGACGACCTGCGGAGCGAAGCTCGTGCCGCTGACCGGCCGCGTGATCGACAAGCTCGTCGCGGACCACCCGTACTACGCGAAGGTCTCGATTCCCGGCGGCATCTACGCAAACAATCCTGACCTGACCGAGACCTACGGCGTGCTGGCGACTTTCGTGACTTCGGCGAAGACGTCGCCCGAAGTGGTCTACACATTGGTCAAGGCCGTGTTCGAGAACTTCGACGAGTTCAAGAAGCTGCATCCCGCCTTCGCCCATCTCGACGAGAAGGAAATGCTGAAAAACGGCCTGTCCGCCCCGTTGCATGAAGGGGCAGTGAAGTACTACAAGGAGAAGGGCTGGATGTAAGCAGCCGTGCGGGGCGGTCGGCCAACCGCCCTCCATTCGCGGATCATTCGAGGCCGTCGTCACGCGGGGGCGGCTCCGATACGGCGGTCAAGAAATCCGGGGAGAAGCAATGATGGTCCGCCCTGACGACAGCAGGAACGGCGGCAGCGGCGTCGATCGCGAACTGAGCGACGAGGAACTGCGCCAGATCGTCGCGGAGGCCGACACCGGCGGGCGCAAGCCGGTCGGGCTCGCGGCCGCAGTCGTGACCGCCGCGGCGCTGCTGTGGTCGCTGTTCCAGCTGTGGTTCGCGTCGCCGCTGCCGTTCACCTTCGGGGTTTTCATCCTCAACGACACCGAGGCGCGCTCGATCCATCTCGCGCTCGCAGTATTTCTCGCGTTTCTCGCCTATCCGGCATTCAAGCACTCGCCGCGCAAATCCATTCCGCAGATCGACTGGCTGCTCGCGATCGCTGCCGCGTTTTGCGCCGGTTATCTGTTTTTCTTTTACAAGGAACTTGCGAACCGCCCTGGCCTGCCGACGACGCTCGACCTCGTAGCGGCGGTCGGGGGCCTCGTGCTGCTGCTCGAAGCCGCTCGACGCGTACTCGGACTGCCGATGGTGATTCTCGCGACGCTGTTCATCGCGTACATCTTCCTTGGTCGCTACATGCCCGACATCATCGCTCACCGCGGCGCCTCGCTCGGCAAGGGCATGAGTCATCTGTGGTTGAGCACCGAGGGCGTATTCGGCGTCGCGCTCGGCGTGTCGACGAGCTTCATCTTCCTGTTCGTGCTGTTCGGCGCGCTGCTCGAGACCGCCGGCGCGGGCAACTACTTCATCCTGTCGGCGATGTCGATGCTCGGCCACTTCCGTGGCGGGCCGGCGAAAGCCGCGGTCGTCGCCTCGGCCGCGACCGGCATGATCTCCGGCTCCTCGATCGCGAATGTCGTCACCACCGGCACCTTCACGATTCCGCTCATGAAGCGCGTCGGCTATGCGCCGCAGAAGGCCGGCGCGGTCGAGGTCGCGGCGTCGGTCGACGGGCAGATCATGCCGCCGGTGATGGGGGCGGCCGCGTTCCTGATGGTCGAGTACGTGGGCATCCCGTACACGGAGGTCATCAAGCACGCCTTCCTGCCGGCGGTGATTTCGTACGTCGCGCTGTTCTACATCGTGCATCTCGAGGCGATGAAGGCCGACATCCGCGGTCTGCCGCGTCGCGCGGCAACCCGGTCGTGGCAAGCACGCCTGCTGTCCACTGTGATGACGATCAGCGGCCTCGTCGTCCTCGCCGGCCTCGTCTACTACGGCCTCGGCTGGATCAAGGACGTCACCGGCGACGCCTCGGACATCGTCGTCGCCGTGCTGCTGCTGTTTGCATATCTGGCGCTACTGTGGTTCTCGGCGCGCCAGCCCGAACTGCATATCGAGGATCCCAACAAGGCGATGAACGTGCTGCCGGAAGTCGGCCCGACCCTGAAATCCGGGTTGCACTTCCTGCTGCCGGTCGTCGCGCTGGTATGGAACCTGATGGTCGAGGAACTCTCGCCGGGACTGTCGGCTTTCTGGGCGACGGCGTTCATGATCTTCATCCTCGTCACGCAGCGCCCGATCCTCGCGTTCCTGCGCGGGCGCGACGAAGTCATCGCGGGCTTGCGGCAGGGCTTTGTCGACCTCTACCTGGGTCTCGTCACCGGCGCGCGCAACATGATCGGCATCGGTATCGCGACCGCCGCGGCGGGCATCATCGTCGGCACCGTGACGCTGACCGGCGTCGGGCTGGTACTGACCGAGTTCGTCGAGATCGTGTCGGGCGGCAACCTGTTGGTGATGCTGTTCATGGTCGCGCTGATCTGCCTGATCCTCGGCATGGGCCTTCCGACGACCGCGAACTACATCGTGGTG
>Ga0214472_10006841_pt1 | contig 11952 bp, 9 predicted proteins | sample RVTome_6_FD_207662 | JGI IMG/M metagenome (GOLD analysis project Ga0214472, IMG submission 207662) | Soil microbial communities from uranium-contaminated site in the Upper Colorado River Basin, Wyoming, United States - RVT140D175 | ecosystem: Environmental > Terrestrial > Soil > Contaminated >...
GTGCACTCACGTCCAAGGAGGTCCCCCCGTGACCATCTCCCCCGCCTGGCGACGGATCGCTCTCCCGCTGGTCTCGTCGCTCATCGTCGTCGCTACCCTCGCGCCGAGCTCGGTGGCTACGGACGGCTACCTGACGGCGCAGCCGGCCATGCTCACGCTCGATCCGAGCGCCCCAGCCGGCTCGTCGGTTCAGCCCATCATCAACAGCGGCGAGACCCCAGCGAGCCTCGGCGGCTTCACCTTCGAGGGCATCCCCGACGGCATCGGGGCCATGCCGGGGGCGACTGCGGGGACCGTCGACGTCTTCGTCAATCACGAGCAGTCCCACGTGCCATTCCCCCCGACCCTGGCAGACGTCGCCGACGCCTCCGTGTCCAGACTCACCCTCGACACGACACCCGACGGCACCGTCGGTGGCGTGCTCGCCGCGTCGGTGCCCATCCCCCCGAGCGCCGGCTACCTCCGGTTCTGCTCGAGCACGATGGCCGGCCCGCCCGAGGGGCTGGACCGGTACCTGTACTTCACCAACGAGGAGTCGAACGACGTCGTGGCGGTTCCGCCCGGCGCCCCGTACGGCGCCGACCCCTCGCTCGCGCCGATGCGACAGGGCGGCTACTCGGTCGTCCTGGACCCCGCGACCGGCGCGTTCACCCAGGTCCCGGGGATGGGGCGCCACAACCACGAGAACACCATGGTGGTGCCCGGCGGGTGGGACCAGATCGCGGTCCTCTCGGGCGACGACACGTTCTTCAGCCGTACGCCCGACTGGTCGCAACTCTACCTGTACCTGGCCGACGACGAGGACGCGCTGATCGCCGACCACGGGGGCCTGTCGGCCTTCCGGGTGACGCACACGGATGAGGGCAAGGTCGACGAGGCCGACCCGTTCAACGGGGCGAACGACTACGGCGACATCGGGAGCGGCGAGGCGTGGCGGGGCCGGTTCATCCACGTGCCGAAGGTGATCGCGCGCGGGCTGACCACAGACCGGCCGCAGAACGCCCTGGAGGACTGGTCCAACGCGAACAACGTCTTCCAGTTCATCCGGGTCGAGGATACGGCCTACGACAAGAACAACGCCCGCGTCGTGTACATCGCCGACACCGGCGACCGCAGGATGGTCCCGGACCCCACGACGGGGCGGCTGAAGCGGAACCCGAGCTCCGGGCCATTCGGCGCATTCCCGAACGGGCGCGTCTACCGCATGGAGTTCTCGGTGGACAATCCCAGGAAGGTCGTGAGCTTCTCGATCCTCGTGAACGCCGACGCCAACGAGCCCACCGGGCTGGCGGCCACCGCGATCCACCAGCCGGACAACATGGGCACCAGCACGAACAGCCTGATGGTGCAGGAGGACTCGAGCCAGGCGCCGAACTCGCGGGTGTGGCGCTATCACTTCGCGACCGGCACATGGTCGATCGTGGCGTCCGTCAACGACAGTGACTGGGAGTCGAGCGGCATCGTCGACGTGTCGGCGTGGTTCGGGCCGGGATCGTGGCTCCTGGACGTCCAAGCTCATGACGTGTTCGTGACGTTCATCCCGGGTTCGCCCGTCTCATTGAAGCGAGAGGGCGGCCAGCTCCTGCTGATGAAGATCCCCGGGAGCTGACGAGGAGCCCCGCTCGGTCCGGTCGGCTTGGTCCTCAGACCAGGCCGAGCTTGCGGCCGACCCGCTCGAACGCCTCCAGGGCCTCCTTCAGGTCCTCCTCGGAGTGCTCGGCGGTCACGATGGTGCGGACCCGGGCCTGCCCCCGGGCCACCGTGGGGTACACGATGGCCGGGGTGAACACCCCATCCTCGAAGAGCTGCCGGGCGAGCTCCTGGGCTTTCTCCTCGTCGCGCGTGATGACAGGGGTGATCGGCGTCTCGCTCATCCCCGTGTCGAACCCGAGGTCCTGGAGGCCGGCCTTGAAGGACCGCGTGTTGCCCCACAGCCGCTCCAAGCGCTCCGGCTCGTCCCGGATGATGTCCAGGGCCGCCATGCACGCCGCCACCACCGCCGGAGGCGCGCTGGTGGAGAACAGGTAGGGCCGGCCCCGGTTCCGCAGCCACTCGATCAGGTGGCGCGGTCCTGCGATGAACCCGCCCAGCACCCCGATGGCCTTGGACAGCGTGCCCACCTGGACGTCCACCCTCCCGTGGAGCCCGAAGTGGTCGACCGTCCCGGCCCCGCCCCTCCCCAGCACGCCCGAGGCGTGGGCGTCATCGATCATCATGATGGCGCCGTGCTTCTCGGCCACCTCCACCAGGGCCGGGAGGGGCGCGATGTCCCCGTCCATGGAAAACACGCCGTCGGTGATGAGGAGCTGCCGGCGGCCCGGCCGGGCGGTCTCGGCGAGAAGTGAGTCCGCGGCCTCGGGGTCCTTGTGGGGGAAGACCTTGATCTCGGCCCGCGACAGCCGCGCGCCGTCGATGATCGACGCGTGGTTCAGCTGGTCCGAGACGATCACGTCCTCACGGTCCAGGATGGCCGCCACGGTGCCGGCGTTCGCCGTGAACCCGGACTGAAACATCAGCGCTTCCTCGGCGTGCTTGAACTCGGCGAACCGCCGCTCCAGCTCCCGGTGCATCGACATGGTGCCCGCGATGGTGCGGACGGCGCCGGTGCCGGCCCCGAACTCCACCGCGGCGCGCGCCGCCGCCTCGTTCATCCGGGGGTGGCTGGCCAGGCCGAGGTAGTTGTTTGATGCGAGGTTCACCACCTCCCGCCCGTCGAACCTGGCCCGGGCCCCGGTGGGCCCCTCCAGGGTCCGTTCCCTGATGAAGAGCCCCTGCTCCTCGAGCTCCTTCAGCCGATCCTTCAGGTAATCGAGGGCTCCCACGTCAGCCTCCCGGGAACATGATCACCTTGGCCGAGCGGCCCGAGGCCGTGGTCTCGAAGGCCTCCTCGAACCGCTCCAGGGGGAACCGGTGCGTGATGACGGGGCTCACGTCCACCCGCCCCGTGGAGAGCAGCGTGGTCGTCTGCTGCCAGGTCCGGAACATCTCCCGCCCGGTGATGCCCTGAAGGCGGGCCTCCTTGAAGATGACCTGATCGGCGAGGTCCAGTGTGACCGGCCGGTCGGGGAGCCCAAGCAGCGACATCCGCCCGCCTCGGGCCAGCATCCGCGTCCCCTGGTCGATGGCCTTGGCGTTGCCCGACATCTCAAGCACGACCTCGGCCCCGGTACCGTTGGTGGCATCCAGCACCGCCCGGACTGGGTCCTCGGCCTTCGGGTCGACCAGGAGGTCCGCGCCCATCTTGGCTGCGAGGGCTCGCCGCTCGTCGTTCGGCTCGATGGCGATGACCTTCCAGGCGCCGGCGGCCCGGGCGATGCCCACCGAGAACAGCCCGATGGGGCCGCACCCGATCACCGCCACCGGGTTGGTGGCCAGATCCTCGCCTCCCTCCGTGCCGAACGTGGCGTGCACGGCGTTCCCGAAGGGCTCCATGATCGAGGCGGCGTCGGGGTCGATGCCCTCCCCCACGATCCACGCGTTCTGGGCGGGGATGACCACGTACCCGGCGAACGCCCCGTCGGTGTCCACACCCAGGATCCGGAGGTTCTCGCAGATGTGGGCCCGGCCCGTCCGGCACGTGGAGCAGTGGCCGCAGGCGATGTGGGTCTCGGCGGCCACGAAGGCGCCCGGCTGGATGTGGTGCACCTCGGGCCCCACGGCCTCGACGGTCCCCGCCACCTCGTGCCCGAACGTCATGGGCGTGCGCGGGATGCGCGCGGCGGCCCACTCGTTCCATTCGTAGATGTGGAGGTCGGTGCCGCAGACGGAGGCCGCATGCACCCGGACCAGGACCTCGCCCTCCTCCGGCCGGGGGACCGGCACCTCGTCGAGCTCGGCCCCCGGGCCGGGGCGCATCTTGCGGAGCGCCCGCATCGTCCCGCCCATCGTCCGGCAGCCTATCGCCTCCGGGCAGGCACGGATCTCGCCCGAGCCCGGAACCCTCGGGCCCGCCTTCGTCGTCGAACGGCCGATCGCCACGGATGATGGAGGAACCGACCATGAGGAACCGCGCCCTGCTCGTCCCGCTCCTGGCGCTCACCCTGCTGGCCGTAGGGTGCGGACGCCTGACCGACACCGGCGATGGCGGCGGCATCGAGCATCCCATCGGCCCGAACGAGCTGGTGCTCCGGATGGACATCGGCGGAGGGTTCGTGCCCGTCGAGTACGCACTCGCCCAGTTCCCGCAGTGGTCGCTCTTCGGCGACGGGCGCCTCATCACCGAGGGGCCTCAGATCGAGATCTACCCAGGGCCGGCTCTCCCCAGCCTTCAGGTTCAGACCCTCACCGAGGCCGGCGTGCAGGTCATCCTGGAGGCGGCCAGAGAAGCGGGCCTCATGGGACCCGACCGAACCTACGACTACCCCTGCGTCGCCGACGCCCCTACCACGACGTTCACGCTGTACGCGGGCGGAGCGAAGCACGTCTCGAGCGCCTACGCGCTCGGCGTGAGCGAGGGCGCGTGCCCGGGCGCGGACACGGAGGCGCGCGCCAAGCTCGCGGCCTTTCAAGCCAAGCTGACCGACCTCGCGAGCTGGCTCCCGACCGGTTCGATCGGCGACCAGGTCCCGTTCGAGTTCGACGAGATGCGCGTCCTCGTCCGTCCCTACTCGGCGTCCCCGGAGCCCGGGCTGGAGCAGAGCCCCATCGACTGGCCACTGGAGCCGCTGTCGACCTTCGGCCGGCCCGATCCGGCGTTCTCCGATTTCCGGTGCGGCGTCGTGGGCGGCGTGGATCTCGCGAAGCTCTTGCCCGACGTTCGGCGGGCGAACCAGCTCACGCCGTGGAGGAGCGACGGGGAGCGCTACGCGCTGATCCTCCGTCCGCTCCTGCCGGACGAGCACACCTGCTGACCGAAAGGGCCTTCGGCCCTCGCGAGGCGGGCCGCCCGGCCCTCCCGCACCCCACCGGCAGTGGAATGACATTCGCCGATAGGGTATGGCCAACGGCTGAGGGGAGGATGCGATGGTCAGGAGTCGCACGTTGGTGGTAGCGGTGGGCGCCCTAGCGCTCGTGGGAACGGCCTGCGGCGGCGGTGGCGGGGGCACGGTGGGGGTGACCCTCCAGGAGTTCGCCGTGATCCCGGCCGAGTCGTCGGTGGAGGCCGGCGAGGTGACCTTCGAGGCCACGAACGAGGGGCCGGACGACGTCCACGAGTTCGTCGTCTTCAGGACCGACCTGGCACCAGACCAGCTCCCGGTCGACGAGAACGGCGCCGTCGACGAGGAGGGCGCGGGCCTCGAGCTGATCGACGAGATCGAAGACATCCCCGTCGGGGAGACCCAGAGCGTCACGGTCGAGCTGGAGTCGGGCGCCTACGTCCTGATCTGCAACATCTGGGACGAGGGGGAGCAGGAGGCCCACTACGCTGAGGGCATGCGGGTCGCCTTCACCGTCGAGTAGACAGCCGTCCCGGAGCCATCCTGGGGCCGGGTCCCTTCGTGGGCCCGGCCCTCGTCTTTCGGCCATCCGTCCCCCCGACGGGGGAGGTCCTTTGCCGCTCAAGACGGAGGCGCCAGAGGGCCGATAGGGATAGCGAACCCAACAGAAAGGGCTATCGCTTCCCGTGCCGGATGACCCGAACGGATCAGCCCCCGACGCCCGCTTCTCGGCGTTGGACGCGGTCCGCGACCTGCTCTCGCAGCCCGAGGCCCTGCCCGAAGGGGGGCTCCGGGCCCTCCAGACGCTTTCCGGCGTCCTCCGGCGCACGACCGAGGAGCTGAACGAAGCCAACGCCAGGTACCGGGCCCTGGTCGAGCAGATCCCGGCGATCGTCTACACCGACGTCGTCGACGAGAGCATGAGCACCACGTACGTGAGCCCGCAGATCGAGGAGCTGCTCGGGATCACGCCGCAGGAGTACATCGCCGACCCCGAACTCTGGTTCAAGCAGCTTCATCCGGAGGACAAGGACGCCGCCCTCAGCGCCTACCTCCACGGACGCGAGGCCGGCGAGCCCTTCACCTTCGAGTACCGCCTGATGGCCCGGGACGGCCGGGTGGTGTGGTTCCGGGACAGCGCCGTCGTCATCCACGACGGCCGGGGCATCCCCGCGTTCATCCACGGCGTCATGCTCGACATCACCGAGCGAAAGAACGCCGAGGAGCGCGTGGCGTTCCTCGCCTACCACGACAACCTGACCGGCCTCCCCAACCGGACGATGTTCGAGGAGTTGCTGGAGCTCGGCATGGCCCGAGCCCGGCGCCACGGCCTGTCGATCGCCGTGCTCTGCATCGACCTGGACGACTTCAAGCTGGTGAACGAGAGCCTCGGGTACGAGGCCGGCGACGAGCTGCTTCGCGCCGTGGCCGACCGGCTGCGCGAGGCCACCCGAGAGACCGACCTGGTGGCCCGGCAGGGCGGCGACGAGTTCTTGCTCCTCCTCGCCGACATCGAGGCGGGCCCCACGTCCCCGGGCTTCGAGGGCACGGACGGCGCGGCCCTGGTCGTGGAATCCGTTGCCGCTCGGGTCCACGAATCCCTTAAGGCGCCGTTCGACGTCGCGGGCACCGAGCTGTACGTGTCGGCCAGCATCGGCATCAGCATGTTCCCGCACGACTCCGACGATGCCGCCACGCTCCTGAAGAACGCCGACGCCGCGATGTACCAGAGCAGGAAGACGGCTCCGGGAGGCTACCTCCTGCACACGAGACACAGCGAGGATGCGCTCGGCCGGCTGTCGCTCACCACGCGCCTTCGAAAGGCCGTGGAGAACCAGAACTGGACGCTCCACTACCAGCCGGTCGTCGACCTGTCGGAGGGCAGGATGGTGGCGGTGGAGGCCTTGATTCGGTGGGCCGACCCCAACGGCGGCTTGGTGCCCCCGGGCGACTTCATCCCCCTGGCGGAGGAGATGGGACTCATCGAGACGATCGGGGACTGGGTGGTCGAGGAGCTGGCCCGCCAGGGTCAGTCATGGCGGGCCGAGGGCCTCGAGCTGGAGCTGTCCTTCAACCTCTCGCCGAGGCAACTGTGGCAGCCCGACCTCGCCGAGAAGGTCCTGGCGCGACTGGCCGCGGCCGACCTCGACCCCACCAGCGTGGTGATGGAGATCACCGAATCGACGGCCATGACGGACCCCGACCGGACCCAGCGGATCCTGTGGGACCTGCACACGCGGGGCTTGCGCCTGGCCCTCGACGACTTCGGCACGGGCTATTCGTCGCTGTCGCGGCTCCAGCACCTGCCGGTGGACATCCTCAAGATCGACCGCTCGTTCATCCGCGACGTGGCCGACGACGGCCAGGCCGCCAGCATGGTCCGGGCGGTCATCCAGCTCGCCGAGGGCCTGGGGATGACCCCCCTCGCGGAGGGCATCGAGACCGAGGAGCAGTGGCGGTCCCTGGTGGATCACGGGTGCCGGCTGGGGCAGGGCTACTTCTTCTGCCGGCCGGTCCCCGGAGCCGACATCCTGGCCCGGTACCGGCGTTCCGGGTTCACGCTGATCCGGGCCGCCGGGTAGAGACGGCCGAGGTCAGCGCCTCCGGGCCGGGCGCCTGAGGGAGGAGCGGCGTCCCCGGGCGGAGCCCGAGAAGACCACCCGCGGCGGCGCCAGGGTCATGCCCGCCTGCTCGAACTCCTGGTGCAGGTCGAGCCGAGCGGCGATGCGGCTCACGTCGCCCTGTTGGTCGGCGGTGACCAGGGTGATGCCGGTGCCGCTCCGTCCGGCCCGCGCGGTGCGGCCCACCCGGTGCACGTAGCCGTTGTCATCCTGGGGCGGATCGAAGTTCACCACGTGGGTGATCCGGTCGAGGTCCAGGCCGCGGGCCGCCACGTCGGTGGCTACCAGGACGTCCACTTGGCCGGACTCGAACCGGGCCAGCGACCGTTCGCGCGCCGGCTGGGCCATGTCGCCGTGCAATGCCGCGACCCGGATGCCGTTCGCCTTGAGCTTCTGCACCAGCCGGTCGGCCCCCCGCTTCGTCCGGACGAACACCAGCGTGAGGTCGCGGTCCTTCTGAAGCAGCTCCACCAGGGCCTCGACCTTGCCTCCCGCCGAGACGGGCACGAAGCGGTGCGCCACCTCCTCGACGGTCTTGGCGTCGGTATCGACCTCGTGCCGACGGGGGTCCCGGGTGTACGCCGCGGCGACGTGGCCCACGGCCCCGTCGAGCGTGGCCGAGAACAGCATGGTCTGACGGCGCTCCGGAAGGAGGCGGACAATCCGGTCCACCTGGGGCTGAAACCCCATGTCGAGCATGCGGTCGGCCTCGTCGAGGATCAGGACCCGCACGTGGTCCAGCCGCACCAGGCGCCGCCCAACCAGGTCGGTCAGTCGGCCCGGCGTGGCGATGAGGATCGGAGCGCGGCCCGCGTTCTTGCCCTGGGCCACCACGCCGACCCCTCCGTACGCCACGGCCACCCGCAGGCCCTTGGCCTTCGCCACGTCGGAGAACTCCTCGGCCACTTGAACGGCCAGCTCGCGGGTGGGGACCAGCACGAGGGCGGACGGGCCGGGACGGGCCGGATCCACTCGCTCCACGATGGGGATGGCGAAGGCCAGGGTCTTGCCCGAGCCGGTCTGTGACCTCGCCAGGACGTCGTGCCCGGCGAGGGCATCGGGCAAGACCAGGGACTGGATGGGGAACGGCGCGACGATGCCGCGCCGGGACAACGCTTGGACGACGGCCGGTGACGCGCCGAGGTCGGGGAAGGACGGTGTTGACATGTTCGACTCCTTCTGCCGCGACCCTTTGTGCCGCGGCTGGGCTCGGGGAGGTTCTGCCATGACCCCGAGACCACCGAAGGAGGAACGAGGAAGCGAAACCTCACGGGACGGCGATGGCCGTCCTTACGGACAAGCGTACCAGGCGGCTCAGCCGGCGCTCCGGAGCAGGAGGGCGATCAGGGCGAAATGGCAGGCCGCGGCGGCCACCATGAAGGCGTGCCAGACCTCGTGGAACCCGAACGTGGCCGGGCGGGGGTCCGGGCGCCTGGTGGCGAACACGATGGCGCCGGCCGTGTACAGGAGACCTCCCAGGACCATCAGCGCGATCTGCGGCAGGGTCATCCCCCGCACGAGCTGCGGGAGCGCCACCAGCGCGAGCCATCCGAGCCCCATGTACAGGATGCCCGTGGTCACATGGAGTCCGTCGATCCTGGCCAGCTTGAGCGTGATCCCCACAGCCGCGCCGGCCCACACCACGGACAGCATGACGACGGACCACGCGCCGTCGAGCACCAGGACGCTCACCGGCGTGTAGCTCCCCGCGATCAGCACGAAGATCATCGAGTGATCCAGGCGCTTCATCCGCCGGAGCGTGTCGGGTGACCAGCCGACGCGGTGGTAGGCGGCGCTCGAGCCGAACGCCGCGGTCAGGCTGAGGGCGTACAGGGCCGCCGCGGCCCGGGCCGTGCCGCTCCTCGCCAGGAGCACCAGGGCCACGCCCGCGGGGACCGAGACGAAGAACGCCACCTCGTGGATCCACCCACGTAGGCGGGGCTTGGCGGAGGCGGGGGCGGCAGGCATCGGCTCCATGCTACGTCGGCCCGGGGTACCCTTTCGAAGATGCGCGGCCCCAACGGCGACCTGGCACACCGTCTGGCCGTCGCCCGCGGCGACGAGCCCGCCGACCTCGTCCTCTCCGGAGGTCGCGTCCTGTCCGTCTTCACCGGCGAGCTCCTGGAGGCCGACGTGGCCGTGGCCGGCCAGCACGTCGCGGGCGTCGGCCGGTACGAGGGGCGAGAAGCCGTCGATGTCTCGGGCCTGCTGCTGCTCCCCGGGTTCATCGATGGGCACATGCACATCGAATCGACGAAGCTCCCGCCCGACGAGTTCGCCCGGGCCGCCCTCCCGTGGGGGACGACCACGGCCGTCCTGGACCCCCACGAGATCGCCAACGTGTTCGGGCTCGACGGGGTGCGGGCCTTGCTCGACGCGGCCCGTGGCGTCCCGTTGGACTTCTACGTCATGGTGTCGTCGTGCGTCCCGGCCAGTCGGTTCGAGTCGAGCGGGGCCACGGTCGATGCGGACGACATCGCCCGGTTCCTGGCGGAGGAGCCGAACGCCATCGGGATCGCGGAGATGATGGACTTCCCGGCGGTCGTGGGAGGCGACGAACCAACGCTGGCGAAGGTGGAGGCCGCGGGAGGGCGCCACATCGACGGTCACGCGCCGGGCCTGTCGGGCCCCGGGCTGAACGCGTACCTGGCTGCCGGCGTCCGCAGCGACCACGAGTGCACGACCTACGAGGAGGCCCTGGAGAAGCGGCGCCTGGGGATGTGGATCATGATCCGGGAGGGCTCGGCGGCCAGGAACCTGGAGGCCTTGCTCCCGCTGGTCCTGGACCATGGGCCGGCGAACTGCCTGCTCTGTACGGACGATCTCGAGCCCGACCACCTGCTCGAGAAAGGTCACGTGAACGACGTGATGCGAAAGGCCGTCTCGCTCGGGTGCCCGCCGGCCGACGCGGTGGTGATGGGCTCCCTGAACGCCGCCCGCTATCACCGGTTGCACGAGCACGGCGCCGTTGCCCCCGGATTCGTGGCCGACATCGTGGCCGTGGAGGACCTCGAGCGTTTCCGCCCGGTCCGGGTGTGGAAGCGGGGACGGCTCGTGGCCCGGGACGGCAAGCCACTGAACGTCCCGAAGTCGCCGATGCCCGACTGGATGCGGGGCAGCGTGCACGTGCCGCCCCTTTCCGCGGAGTCATTCCGGATCGAGGCCGACGGCCGGGTCCGGGTGATCGGGGTGGAGGCCGGACAGATCGTGACCCGGGCCCTAGTCGAGGAGGCCACCCACGTCGGCGGTGAGGGCGTGGCCGACCCCGCCCGGGACCTGGCGAAGATCGCGGTGATCGAGCGCCACAGCTTGACCGGCCGGATCGGCCTGGGGTTCGTCCGGGGCTTCGGCCTGAAGCGCGGAGCCCTGGCCTCCACCTACGCCCACGACGCGCACAACGTGGTGGTGGTGGGGGTGGACGACGACGACATGGCGGCCGCCGCGAACCGGCTGGTCGAGACGGGCGGCGGCCAGGTTGCCGTGGCCGGCGGGGCGATCCTGGGCGAGGTGCCCTGCCCCTTCGGAGGGTTGCTCTCCGACCTCCCGGCCGAGCAGGTCGCCGCGATGGTGCACAGCATGGGCAAGGCCGCGGAGGAGATGGGTGCCACCCTCCCGTCGCCGTTCATGGCCATGTCGTTCCTGGCCCTGTCGGTGGTCCCGGAGCTGAAGCTCACCGACCGCGGCCTGGTGGACACGGTCCGCTTCGAGCTGGTGCCGCTCCAAGTCTGAGCCCGGAGTCGAGCCGGAACCCGGCCTCCCTCAGGTGCCGAGGACCCCTCGCACCCTCTCCGCGATCCTCGCCGCCGAGATGCCGGCCGCTTCGCGCAGCTCGTCCGCGGTCCCGGACCCCGGCAGGGCGGTCACCGCGACCTTGATCACGCGGCCCGACAGCTCGCCGCCTGCGGCCAGAGCCTCCAGGACCGCGTCGCCCAGGCCTCCCTCGACCCAGTGGTCCTCCACCACGACCACGGTCCCGGTCTGGCGAAGCGCCGTTTGGAGCGTCTCGGCGTCCATGGGCTTCACCGAGTAGGCGTCGATGACTCGAACGGCCACCCCCTCGGCATCGAGCGCGTCCGCCGCCTTCAGCGCCTCGAACACGGTGACGCCGGCTCCCACGACCGTGGCGCGGTCGGCACCGCTTCGGCGGAGCACCTTGCTCCCGCCGATGGGGAACTCCTCACCGGCGTCGTAGAGCTTCGGCGTCTTCTCTCGCGTGGTGCGGATGTACGTGATGCCGGAGCGCTCGGCCATGGCCCACGTGAGCTTCGCGGCCGCGTTGCCGTCGGCCGGGTACAGGACGGCGGAACCGTGGACTGCACGCATCATGGCCAGGTCCTCCAGGGCCATCTGGGACGGACCGTCCTCGCCGATCGAGACCCCGGCGTGCGAGCCGGAGAGCCTGAGGTCCGCCCGGCTCACCGCGGCCATCCTGACGAAGTCGTAGGCGCGGGTCA
>Ga0214472_10006842_pt1 | contig 11951 bp, 14 predicted proteins | sample RVTome_6_FD_207662 | JGI IMG/M metagenome (GOLD analysis project Ga0214472, IMG submission 207662) | Soil microbial communities from uranium-contaminated site in the Upper Colorado River Basin, Wyoming, United States - RVT140D175 | ecosystem: Environmental > Terrestrial > Soil > Contaminated >...
GATCCCGCCGGCTCCCAGCGGGCGTGATGCGGCGCCACGAGATTGCCGGCCAGCGTGGTGTCGCCCCGCATGGCACCCCCGGCTTCCGGATCGGCCTCGCTCAGGGCCTCCCGCGCGGCGGCCTCCCGGGCTTCGGCCCGCGTCTGCGCCGTGCCCTCCGCTCCCCCGCCGGGGAGACCCGGGCCGGGGGGCCGGCCCCGTTCGAGCGGGCCTCCCTCCGGCCGCGGCCGCCCAGGCGCACCCACTCCGCCCCGGCCGCCCGTCGACGCGCCGGAACCAGGCCGACCCGATGCGGGGCTCCCGCTCTCCGTTGGCTTCGCTCCGGGGTGCCTGGCCTTCTTGTCGGCGAGCACCGCGTCGAACTCCCCGCGCTGGGGAAGGGCGGGGTCGACCGCGTCTTGTCCCTTCGGGGTCAGGCTCTCGGTGTCGGTCGCCTTCGGCACTCTCATGGCTTCTCTCCCTCGTCTCCGCCCGAGCGCTCGGTGGCAAAGCGCGCGGTCACGACCTCCTCGGCCTGGCGTTGCTCCTTCCGCGCGGCCCCGCGCCTCCACTCCTCGAGCCAGCGCTCGCGGTGCTTCTCGATGGCGCGCAGCTCCCGATCCGCCTCCACGAGCGCCGACCGGCGCGCTTCGACCGCCGCTTCGGCCAGCTCGAGCGCCCGTCTCTGCTCCTCCACGGCGCCGGCCGCCTCATCGGCCTGACGCTCGACGTAGCGCAGCTCTTCCGTTCGCCGGGTGACGGCGGCCATGTCGAGGAGGCCGCCCTCGTCGGGGTCGTAGAGACGTCCACGCCGCGCATCGGCGCCCGCGGCCAGGGTGTCGCGCTCCTCCTCGCGCCGGCGCAGCATCCCCTCCTCCCGCTCGAGCGCGCGCAGGGCGTCGGCCAGCCCCACCCGAGCCGACTGCTTGCCTGCCTCGCGCTGCTCGAGCACGGCCTGGAGCGGGTAGCGGGGCGGCTTCACGCGAGCCCTCCCGCCTGCGCCAGCCGTGCCAGGGTCTCTTCGAAATCGGACCGCTCGTGGATTCCCTGGCGCAAGAAGCTCTCGATCTGCGGCCAGCGCTCCACCGCCTCGTCGACCCGCGGGTCGGTCCCCTTCTTGTACGCGCCGAGGAGGACGAGGTCGCGGTTCTGCTCGTACGCCGCGATCAGCTCCCGCACGCGCTGGGCGGCGCGGAGGTGCTCGGCAGAGGCGACCGCCGGCATCACCCGGCTCGCGCTGCGCAGAACGTCGATTGCCGGATAGTGGCCGCGGTCGGAGAGATCGCGCGAGAGGACGATGTGGCCGTCGAGGATCGACCGGGTCTCGTCGGCCACCGGCTCGGTCATGTCGTCGCCCTCGACGAGCACGGTGTAGAAGGCGGTGATCGAGCCGCGCTCGGAGTTGCCGGCACGCTCGAGGAGACGGGGAAGGGTGGCGAACACCGAGGGCGGGAAGCCGGCCCGGGCCGGCGGCTCGCCGATGGCCAGGCCCACCTCGCGCTGGGCGCGAGCGAAGCGCGTCACCGAGTCCATGATGAGGACGACCCTCTTGCCGCGGTCGCGGAAGTACTCGGCGATCGTGGCGGCCACGTACGCGGACTTGAGGCGCACCAGGGTGGGCTGGTCCGAGGTCGCCACCACGACCACCGAGCGAGAGAGCCCCTCCGCCCCCAGGCTCTCCTCGATGAAGTCCATGAGCTCCCGCCCGCGCTCGCCGATGAGCCCGATCACGTTGACGTCGCTGCGGGTGTTGCGAGCGAGCATGCCGAGAAGGGTGGACTTGCCTCCACCGGCGGCGGCGAAGATGCCGAGGCGCTGACCTTCGCCCACGGTCAGCAGGGAGTCGATCGCCCGCACCCCCACCGGGAACGTGTCGAGGATGCGCCGGCGCTTCATGGGGTCGGGGGGAGGAGCGTAGATCGGATTGTCGACGCTGCCCTCGGGACCGATCGGGCCCTTGCCGTCGCACGGCTCGCCCAGGCCGTTCAGCACGCGGCCGAGCAGCCCCGGCCCCGCCCGGACCGTCATCACGTGGCCGGTGGGGCTCACCTCGCTGTCGGGCCCGAGGCCGGTCAGGTCCCCCAGGCCCATCAGGTAGACGAGCTCGTTGCGGAAGCCCACCACCTCGGCCTTCACCGGCACGTCGCTCAGGGGGGTCTCGATGAAGCACAGCTCACCGATGCGCACCCCCGGCACCCGCGCCTTGATCACGAGCCCGGTCACCTCGACCACCCGCCCCCGCACCCCGATCGGGACGACCTCGTCCAGGCGGTCGAGGTAGGACGAAAGGTCGAGGGTCGTGTCGAGAGAGTCGGTCACGGGAGGTCGTCTCCGCCCAGGAGGTGGCGCTCGATGACGCGCAGCTGCGTCTCGATCGTGGCGTCCACCGTGCCGAAATCGCTTTCGATCCGGCAGCTTCCGCGGGGCAGCTCCTCGTCGGGGGTGACGCTGAGGCTGTCGAGCCCGGGAAAGTGGGACAGCCAGCGCGCGGTGCGGGTCTCGAGCACCGCCTGGTCGTCGGGGTGGACCCGCAGGACGACCCGGCTGCGGGGCTGGGCCTGCAGCGAGCGCAGGGCCTCGTCCACCACGGGAACGAGAGCCTCGGGCGAGGTCTCGAGCTTCTGGCGCAGGATCTTCTCCGCGACCCGGATGGCGAGCCGTGCCACCTGGTGGCGGGACTGCTCGATCGCCGCGCGGACGCTCTCGCGGGCGGCTTCGATTGCCGCCGACCACTGCCCGGCTCCCCGCGCGTAGCCCTCCTCGAAGCCACGGCGCACGGACTCCGCGTGGGCCTCGCGGGCCGAGTCGACGATCGCCTGGGCCTGGGCCTCCGCCTGCGCCACGATGCGCGAGGCCTCGGCCGACGCCGCGATCTCCTCGCGCCTCACGACCTTCGGCGTCTTCCCCGCGGACGGGGCGTTCTTCTTGACGATCTCGCTCATCACGCCGCCTCCGGGGCCGGCCGCCCGCCGCCGAGATCGGCCTCGAGGCGTGCCCGCCAGGCCTCGAGCGAGGGCAGGATGGGGCGGGCGAGCCACTGCGGCCGCGCCGCGAGCTCGACGAGCATCCATTCGCCCCAGCGGCGGGGCAGCCGGAAGGCGAGCCGACGCAGCTCCCCCTCTTGTCCCTTCTGCCCGCCCACCCGCATCAGGTCGGCGAGGGCCATGCGGAAGAGCCGCGCCTCCGCCTCCGGGAAATCGGCGGCGAGGGCGGAGAACACCTCGGGCCAGAAGGGATCCTCCGACCACTGCCGCTTCTTCACCGTCTCGTCGGCCAGCGCGTGACAGGCGGTGGGGAGCCGCCAGATCCACTCTTGCGCCTCGGCCCGCGGCAGCGTCCGCACCGCCGAGATGAACCCGCGCGTCCCCCGCACCGCCAGCACGCGGGTGAGCTCCTTCTCCTCCTTCTCCCACAGCGCGACGGGCAGCGCCGCCGCGACCGGCCACGGAGGCAGATCGGGATACCCGAGGCGCCTCTTCACGTGGGCCGAGAACCACGCTGGCCACCACGACGGGGGACGGGCGTCGAAGAGCCGGGGTCCCTCGCCCTCCGAACGGTCCGCCTCGAGGGCGGCTCGAACCGGCGCGGGGAGGACGGCGAGGGCCCACACTCGCCAGGCCGGCGAGGTGTCGGCGAGGATGTCGGCCAGCCAGGAAGGGTGCAGCGACGACCAGGGCAGGATCGCCGAGCGGCCGTGGAGGACGCCGAGCAGCTCCCGGCGGGCTTCGGCCCCGCTCCCCCCGAGCTGCCCGGCGAGCCGGCGCGCCGCCTCGTCGTTAGCCTCGCTGGCGAGGGGAGCGAACGGGTAGCGCGGCGGCGGCTCCGAAGAGGAGGTGGCCGCCGAGTGCCAGAAGGAGAGGTGCGCGAACGGGCTGTACACGCCCCCTCCTATGCGGTGGGCTTCGCCGGTTTCTGGAGGCCTTTGGCCTGGCGCTGAGCGGCCAACAGCTCGAGGCGCAGCTCGCTCATGACCCGGCCGTTGAGGAAGAGAGTGGCCCCCAGGAGACCCACCACCAGCACCACGCCGACGGTGAGGACCTTGAGGGTGACCACGGAGGGGGCGGCCACCACGAGCGGACCGAACGCCACGAAGTCGTAGGCCTGCTGCGAGCGCTGGATGAGGATGGGGCGCATGACCACGGCCACGTCCTGGGGCTTGAGGTCGGTCACGCCGCTCGCGACCAGCCTCTGGACCTCGTCCTCGCGGACCGGCGTCGATCCCGACGCGTCGGGGTGGTACTCGAGCATGACCGACGCCTTGGGCACGCTCGTCGTCTGCCCCGACAGGTCCTGCTCGGGAACGGCGACGTGGACGCGGGCGGAGACGACACCGGTGATCGTCTCCAGGGTGTGCCCGAGCTCTCCCTGCAGCGCCTCGAGGAAAAGGGCTTTCTCCTCGATGGGGGCCACCACCAGCTTGCTCTTTCCGAAGACGTCCCGGAATCGCCGTCCCGGAGAGGCGGGCAGCCGGTACTGCTGGAGCACCGACCACACCTTGGGCACGTCGCGGCGGGGGACCACGATCTTCCAGGTGCCCTCCACCGCTCCGTCGGGCTCCTTGGTGGCCATGATCCCCTGCTCCTGGAGGACAGCCACGATCTGGTTGCTCTCCTGCTCGGAGAGCTCGTGGAGGACGGCGTTCTGGCAGCCGGCGAGGGAGAGCCCCGCCGCCACGAGCCCGAGGAGGCCAGCGCGCCGCACTCTCAGCCCTGCTGCTGCGCGAGCTGCCGCACGCCGGAGACGGTCTCCGCCACGACCTTGGTCGTGACCTCGATCTGGAGCGTGATCTCGTGCATCTCTGCCTGCATGCCGATCAGCTCCTGGGACGTGAAGGTCCGGCCGCTCTGCAGCTGGTCGATCAGCTCACGAAGGCGCACCGAGTGGCTCTCGATCTCGCGGCCGAGGCGCTCGATCCCTCCCGGGGATCCGGCGACCTTCGTCTTCTCGTCGGTCAGCGCGTAGACCCGGGCCTCATTGCGTGTTTCCTGCAGGCTCGGGACCGGGACCTCGGGCGAGTGGACCTTGATCTTCGAGCCGTCGATCTCGTCCATGACCTGGCCGAACGGCTTCCCCTTTCCCGTGGTCTCTGCCGCCTCACCGGCGCCGGCCTTGGCCGCGCTGGGAACGATTTCGGGACGAACCACATCCATCACGAGCCCCCTTTCTCGAGTGGGAGGTCGGTCACACGCGCTGGAAGACGCCGCTCTTGAGGCCGGCGAGGAGCTCCCCGGCGAAGCGCACGGCGGCGGGATGGCGCTTTGCCGCCGCGACATCCTCGAGAAGCTGACGCGCCTCGGCCCAGCGCTTCTGGGCGAGGAGGGACTCCGCCAGAAACGCTCGGGTGAGGTCGTCGTCGTGCGTCTCGAGGATCTCGCGGTAGGCTTGCTCCGCCTCCGCCGGCCGCCCCGCGGCAAACTGGGCCATCCCCAGAAACATCGCCGCCGTCGGGTTCCCGGGCCTCAGGATGCGGGCGCCCCGCAGCAGTGTCTCGGCGTCTCCCGGTTGTCCTTGTTGGACGCACCAGTAGCCGAGCTCGAGCAGCAGACGCGGAGCGTCGTTTCCCAGGGTCATGTCCAGACCGTCCCGCCTCTTTCTACTTGAAGTTGCGGATCGCGGTGAGCGAGGCGTCGGAGCGAGCCTTCATGATCGTGGAGACCGCGGTGTAGGCCTGCTGCTCCTGCATCATCGCCCGCTGCAGCTTCAGGTAGTAGGCCATGTCGTTGCTGCCGGCCTGCTCGGCGTCTCCCGAGATCTCCTTGTACTCCTTGGCGGCGTTTTCGGCCTGGTCGATCGCATTGTCGACGGCATCGGGGGTGGCGGCGGCCTGGCTGCGTCCGGCTCCGCTGACATCATTGCTCATTGCGTTACCCTCCAAACTTGCTCTTGAGAATCGGCAGGAGGCGGCCCGCCGCGAGCAGGGCGGCGCGCACCTCCGGGTCGGTCGCTTCGCGGGCGGCGCCCGCCAGCTCGTCCAGCTTCTTGCGAAAATCGGCCGCGCCCAGATAGGCGGCCAGCGTGGGGAACACTTGCGCGTCGAGCGGTCCACCCGCGGGGACCCGGCGCGCGCTTCCGCCGAGCGCCGTCTGCACGTCGCCAATGCGGAACTCCGGCTCGTCCGCCATGCTCACCGTTCCTCCACCGCCGCGAGCGCTCGCAGGGTGAGGGCCCGCTGGGTGTGCGGGTCCCGTCCCCCGGAGTTGGATTCGGCGGCGGCGAGGAGAAGGGACATCCCCCCCTCGCGGTCCCCCCGCTCCAGCCGCAGCTCCCCCGCGTGCGTCAGGGCCACCACGTCGTGCGGGTCCAGAGCGAGCGCGTCCTCGAAGGCGCCCAGCGCTTCCGGGTCCCGCCCCAGCTTCATGTAGAGGCATCCCAGGCTCGTCCGCAGGAAGGATCGCTCGGGCTCGAGGTCGACGAGGCCCGCGAGCATCGCGTGGGCGTCCTCGGTCCGACCGTGATCGGCCCAGCGGCGCGCCACCGCGACGAGGGCGTGGAGCTCCTCGGTGGGGAGAGTGAAAGACGTGTTCTCGAGTGCCTCGCTCATCGGCCTAGTTCATGTTGCTGATGCACGAGCGGATCGCGTCGCTGCGACTCTTCCAGATCTCGGAGATGAGCGTCATGATGCGCGTGTAATTGTCGAGCTTGCGCTGCAGCTTCATCATCTTCGCCATCGCCTCGGGTCCGTCGCCGATCTTGTCGAGCTCGGCCTCGAGCTTGGCGATCTCGGAAGAGCAACGATCGACGGTGGCCTCGCCGAATGCCGGTCCCTGCCCGGGGTCGGGCAGGGGAGGCCAGTCGCCGCGGCTCGCCGCGGCCTGTCGGCCCGTGCTCTCGTAGACCCCCGTCGACTGCGTGCCCGCCGGCCGGTCCTGGCTCTCGGCGCCACTGGTCGCGACTCCGTCGCCCTGGGTCACCGTCGTCGTGACCGGCTTGGGGCCACCGCCTCGAATCGGATCCATGGGCTTGCTCCCGCTCCTCTTTCACGACCGATTCTGGTCACCGACGCGCGACATGCGCAGCGACTCGGAAGAGGGATGAGCGAGTCTGGCTCAGCACATAAAGGCATGTCAAGAAAGACCTTTGCGGCCGACCCCCGGTTGTGATTCGCATCACAGGCCGAGGAGTCCGGTTGAGGGGGGACGAGCGGTCCGATACAGTTGTCGGCTCAGAGATTGCGCGATCATGACCTGTCCTGACTGCGGCACGTCGAACCCCGAACAGGCCGAGCTGTGCGGCGGCTGCGGCCGCAGCCTCTTCTATTTCCCCCCGGGGACGGTCCTCGGCGAGCGCTACGAGATCCAGGGCATCCTGGGTTCGGGGGGGCTGGGTCGTGTCTACCGCGCGCGGGACCGGATGCTCGAGGAAACGGTGGCGGTCAAGGTCCTGCACCCCGAGGCGGGCCGCTCCACCGAGTTCGCGCGGCGCTTCCGCTCCGAGATCAAGCTCGCGCGCAAGGTGCGGCACCGAAACGTCTGCGCCATCCACGAGTACGGCGAGGAGGGCCCCCTGCGCTACGTGGCCATGGAGCTCGTGGAGGGGCGGGACCTCGGCCGCATCATCCGCGAGGGGGGTCCGCTCTCCACCGCCGAAGCGTTCGTGGTCTCGATGCAGGTGGCGGAGGGTCTGGCCGCCGTTCACGACGCCGGGGTCATCCACCGCGACCTGAAGACCCCCAACATCATGCGCGACCGGGACGGGGTCGTGCGGCTTCTCGATTTCGGCATCGCCAAGCTGATGGCCCCCACCGGAACGCTGGCCCTGACCGGGATCCAGAAGGTGGTGGGGACCCCGGAATACATGAGCCCGCAGCAGATCCGGGGCGAGGAGCTCGACGCCCGCAGCGACCTCTATTCCCTGGGCATCGTCATCTATGAGCTGTTCACCGGGGTCGTGCCGTTTCAGGGGCGCACCCCGGTCGACACCCTTCTCCGGCAGGTGAACGAGCCTCCGCCTCTGTACGGCGAGATGGCGTTCCGGATCCCGCCCGAGCTGGTGCCCGTTCTCTCGAGGACCCTCTCCAAGAAGGCGGAAGACCGTCCCGAATCGGCTCGCCAGCTGCTCGAGGCCCTCCGGACGGTGTACGAGGCCGTCGTCCCCGAAGGCTCGGTCGCCCTCCCACCGCCAGTCCCGGAGCCGGCCCCCGAAGCGCCCACGCCCGCCCCTGAGCCTCGCCGCACGCCGCCGCCCCTTCCGAGCCATGCGACGGGCCCCATCCCCCCGCTGGTCACACCCCCTCCCGTCGTGCGCACGACCGCTCTCCCCAGGCGCCCGGGGACCCCGGGGCGGGCCGGTGGCGCGCGCACCCCGCCACCGTTGCCGCCGCTGACCCCCCGTCCGCCGAGCCTGACCGCGCGCGAAGAAGCGGCGGCGGCGGCGCTCGACAGCGGGAGGACCTTCGTCGAGCTGCCGGTGGGCGAGCCTCCCCGCCCGGTGCCAGGGGCCATGGGTCCGCCTCCGGCGCTGCCCACGTCCCGGACGACCGGACCCGTCTCGGGAATTCGCTCGACGACGATCGCGCGGTTGCGGCGTGTGCCGCCCGCGGTGGGGCTGAGCCTCCTCGCCGTGAGCGTGCTGCTCGTCTCCTGGCTCGCGCTGGGGGAGCGCGGGTCCCCGCCCGCCCCCTCGACGAGAGCCGCGCCTCTGCCGACGAAGCCGCCGGCCAGGATCCCACCTTCCCCCCCGACCGAGACGCCCGACACGGTGACGGTGGTCTCGCCGACGGCCGCTTCTTCGCCGAGCGTCGGCGCAGCGACCGCATTGCCGACCCCCACCCCGGTTGCGGAACCGACCGCCGCTCCTCCAACGCCGCCGCCGACTCCGCGCCCGGCCCGCCGGCCTCCGACGCCCCCTCCGCCCGAGCCCACCCCGACGCCCGAGCCCACCCCGACACCGACGCCGCCGGCCGCGCTGGCGAGCCTCGACATCGACGCGCATCCCTGGGCGGACGTCCGGATCGGCGAGCAGCTCCTCGGTCGCACACCCATCGAGTCGCGAAGCCTCGATCCGGGTGAGGTCGTCTTTACCGTCGAGCACCCGGACTACTGGCCTCTGCGGCGTCGCGTGGTGCTCGAGCCGGGGCGCCACACCCGGATCCAGGTCGATCTGCAATGGGAGGCCATCGCTCGGGGCAAGGTGCCGCCGTATCAGGTGCCCCCGGGCGACACACCGGAGGACCCCTACTTCCAGACCGGCGTCCGCCTGCTCGCCGAAGGCAAGGTTCTCGAGGCGATCCTCACGCTCGATCCCGTCGTCCGACGTCTCGGGGCGGGCGACCGTCCCAAGGAGCTGGCCCGCGCGGAGTTCTTCCTCGGAGTCGCCTTCCTCGAGGCGGGGCGCGAGGTCGAGGCCCGCGAACGGTTCGAGCAGGCGCTCGGCCACGATCGCTCGCTTCGCCCGAACCCTGCCGCGTTCTCGACCAGGGTGTCGACCTTCTTCCGCCACGTGCAGGGCGCTTTGAACACCAAGAAGCGTTGAGGCCGGCGCGGAGCGCGTCGAGGCGGAGGGGTCGGCTCGCGGAGATGGGTCACTCCCTGGTCGGTTGCACCCTTCCGTTGTCTCGGGACACGATAGCGGCGCGGCGGGCTCCGCCGACCTTCCCGTCAGTGCGAGGTTGTCGGACGGCGCATCGACTGAAGGAATCGGACGGCGCATCGACTGAAGGAAGACGACGAGAGAGGTCAGGGAACCATGCGCTGTGTGAGCGGGGCCACCCTCTTCCTGCTGACCGTTGCCGCCACGGCGGCCGCCGACGAGCCCATCGTCCGGGTGGGCGGTCTCATCGACCTGCGCTACGCCCACACCGACACCACCCGAAGCTGGCTCGATGGCGGCCCCGGCAAGCTGCGCTACGGTGCCGGGGTGAGCGGCGCCGCCGACCTCGTGCGCCTGTCGCAGCTGTCTCTGCTCGTCGACGCCGAGCTCGGCTCCGTCGTCTCCGCCCACGTCCAGCTCAACGTCGATGCCGAGCCGGACGAGGCGGGACTGCGCTCGCGGGCCGACCTCGTCGAAGCGTTCTTCGCGTACCGTCCCGACCTCTCGGCGAGGGTGCAGCTGCGCTTTCGGGGCGGAGCCTTCTTCCCCCCGGTCTCCCTCGAGCACGACGGCCCGGCGTGGACGAGCACCTACTCGATCACCGGCTCCGCCGCCAACTCCTGGATCGGCGAGGAGGTGCGCACCGTCGGCGCCGAGGGCACCCTGGTCCTCAGGTGGGACCAGGACGAGCTGCGGCTCACCGGGGCGGGGTTCGGGTCGAACGATCCCACGGGAACCCTGCTCGGCTGGAGAGGGTGGGCGATCCACGATCGGCAAACCGGGTTCGGCGACCGACTGGCCTACCCGCCGTTGCCGGGGATGGCACCGGGGCTCCCGTTCGAGAAGAACGCCCGCTGGGTCCAGCCCATGGTGGAGATCGACGGTCGCGTCGGCTGGTACGCGGGGGGCTCGCTCGAGCACTCGGGCCGGTTCGAGCTCCGCGGCCTGCACTACGACAACCGTGGGGACCAGACGGTGTTCGACGGCAAGCAGTACGCCTGGCTGACGCGCTTCGACGCATTCGGCCTCCGCGTCGAGCTGCCGCGCGGTATCGAGCTGGTCGGCCAGCACCTGCGGGGCGACACCCACATGGGTCGCACGCCCACGGGGGCGGAGGCGGTGATGGTGCCGTTCCAGACCACCTACGGCCTCCTCAGCATCCCGATCCGCCGTCACCGGTTGACCGTTCGCTACGAGCGCTTCAAGGCCGAGGAAGAGGACGCGCTTCCGGATCTCGATCCCAACGACGAGAGCGGCAGCGCCTGGACCGCCGCCTACGTCTTCGAGGCGACGGAGCAGCAACGCATCGCGGTCGAGGTGATCCGGGTGGAGGCCGACCGGCGGATCCGCCCGCTCCAGGGATTCCCCGAGAGCACGGACGAGACTCTCGTCCAGGTCAGCTGGCGGATCGCCTTCTGAACTTCAGCGGTCCTCGGCCTTCTCGAAGACGAAGAAGTGCTGGCTGGGGAGGAACTCGTGGCGGGCCGCGAGGCGATACCCGGCCGGCTCCCACTCCCGGAGCACCTGCTCGGGCGACATGCGGTGCTCCGGCAGAATGTGCACCGCGGACAGCCCCTCGAGCCGGTACTCGAGCAGCGCCACCTTCCCGTCCGGCTTGAGGGCCTCGCGCATCTTCGCGAGGACCGCCTTCGGCTGCTGGAGCTCGTGGTAGACGTCCACGAGCAGAATCCAGTCGAGGGCGCCCGGGGGCAGGTTCGGGTCGTCTGTCTTTGCGAGCACCGGCTCGACGTTCGCGAGCCCCTCCTCCTCGAGGCCCTTGCGCAGGAAGTCGAGCATCTCGGGCTGGATGTCGACCGCGTAGACGCGTCCCTCCGGGGCCACGGCCCGGGCCATCCGCCGGGCGAAGTAGCCGGTGCCGCAGCCGAGGTCGGCGACGACGTCACCGCGCTCCAGCCCCATGGCCCGGATCACCTCGTCGGGACGCTGCTCGGCGTCGCGATCCGGACGCTCGAGCCAGCTCGCCCCGCGCCAGCTCATCACCGGAGCGGGGCGGCGGTCGCCATCGGGGCCGGCGAGGGCGGGCCAGACGGCGGCAGCGAGAACGGTGGCGGCGATCAGCGCCGCCACGACGGCGCGCGGGCGCGGGAAGGCAGGCGTGCGCCTTGCCTGCAGGTTCATGACGGACATGGAGTCACTCCGGCCGCCACGTCACGCCGGCGTCCGGGCTCCCTTGGCCACGGGAACGCGGTGGTGCGCGCGGAACAGGGCCAGCGAGCGACCCCCGAGGCGATAGCGCTCGCCCCGTAGCATGGAGGGCCGGCTCCAGTCGGCATCGTGGGTGTCGAGGACGCGCTCCCACTGGACGTCCGGGCCGTCCGCGGGCAGCCTGAAGCCGATCACGTTCTCGCCGGCATTGAGGAGCAGCAGGAACGTGTCGTCGGAGACAGGTCGACCCTGCTTGTCCTTCTCGTCGATGCCGTCGC
>Ga0214472_10006843_pt1 | contig 11950 bp, 13 predicted proteins | sample RVTome_6_FD_207662 | JGI IMG/M metagenome (GOLD analysis project Ga0214472, IMG submission 207662) | Soil microbial communities from uranium-contaminated site in the Upper Colorado River Basin, Wyoming, United States - RVT140D175 | ecosystem: Environmental > Terrestrial > Soil > Contaminated >...
GCCGACAAGAAGGCCGACATCTTCGACGAGGACCTGCAGGCGCTGGTGTCGCAGGAAGCCGGGGCCTCGTCCGACGAGCACTGGCGGCTGGTCACCATGAACCAGGCGAGCGGCATGAGCCAGAAGCCGCATGCCACGATCGTGCTGGCCGAGAACGGCGCGGAAAAGCGCGCCGAATCGCAGGGCGACGGGCCGGTCGACGCCACGTTCAAGGCCATCGAGTCGGTGGCGAAGAGCGGGGCGGAGTTGCTGCTGTATTCGGTCAACGCCGTGACCCAGGGCACCGAGTCGCAGGGCGAGGTGACGGTGCGCCTCGCCAAGGGCGGGCGCATCGTCAACGGCGTAGGGGCGGACACCGACATCGTGGTGGCCTCCGCCAAGGCCTACATCAGCGCGCTCAACAAGCTGGCGAGCAAGACGCAGCGGCTCAACCCGCAGCACGCCCTGTGAGCCGCGAAGACAAGGCGAAGCGGCCCGAGATCACCATATCCATGGCCGATCTCGAGCGTCTCGAGGGCCTGCTCGGCGAGCTGCGCGCCGGCGCGCCCGAGATCGCCGAGGGCCTGCGCTCGGAGCTAGACCGGGCGCGCATCGTCGAGCCGGCGGACGTTCCGCGCGATGTGGTGACCATGAACTCGACGGTGCGCTTCGCCGACGAGGAGACCGGCAAGGAGTTCGAGCGCACCCTGTGCTATCCCCACGAAGCGACCGGGGGATCGGACAAGGTGTCGATCCTGGCGCCCCTCGGCAGCGCGCTGCTCGGCCTGTCAGTCGGCCAGCGCATCGACTGGCCGGTCCCGGGCGGGCGTACGGCCCACATCCGCATCCTCGAAGTCGTGTCCCAGCCGGTCCACCGCGCGTAGGCTGACGTGGCGCCGCGCCGCACCTGGCTGTTCGTGCCGGGGGCCGACGAGGCGGCGCATGCCGCTGCCGTGCGCTCCGGCGCGGACGTCCTGATCCAGGAGCTCGAGGACTTCACGCCGCCGCCGCTGCGGCCGCAGGCGCGCCGGCTCGCCGGCGCGCTGTACGACCGCTGGCGCAAGGCCGGCGCGCTGGCGGCGGTGCGGGTCAATCCCCTGGAAACCTGCGGGCGTGAGGACCTCGCCGCGGTGCTCGCGGGCCGGCCCGACATCGTGCTGATGTCGAAGGTCGATTCGCCCGAGCAGGCCAGGGCGCTGGCCGCGGCGGCGCCCGGCGTCGAACTGGTGCCCAATGTCGAGACCGCGCGCGGGCTGATGAACACCTTTGACATCGCGCGCGCCGATACGCGCATCAGCGCGTTGCTCGTGGCGAGCGAGGATATGGTGGCCGACCTCGGCACGAGCCGCAGCCGCGGCGGCGAGGAGCTGGCTTACGTGCGTCAGCGCTTTCTGCTTGAATGCCGCGCCGCGGGGGTCGAGGCGATCGACGCGCCGTATACGTTCAGTGACGCTAAGGGTGCGGTGGCGGATGCGAGGTGGGCGCGTGCCATGGGCTACCGCATGAAGAGCCTGGTCGATCCATCGCATGCCAGGGCGGTCAACCGGGTGTTCACGCCGGATCTCGCGCGCGCACGGCGAATCGTCGCAGCATTCGAGAAAGCGCGCGCCGTGGGCAAGGAGCGCGCGCGCGTGGCTGGGGCGCTGATCGAAGTGCCGATCTACGCCGCGGCTAAGCGCCTGCTCGAGTCAGCCGGGCGTACGCCACCGCCGAAGAAAAGAACGCGAGGCTGAGCACGATCTCCCCGCCGGCGAGCGCCTGCGACAGGCCGCGCTCGCTCCACGCGCGCATCACGCCCTCGGCGAAGTACGCGAGGATCAGCATCGAGGACCACTGGTAGGTATAGCGCCGCCCGGCGAGGATGCCGCTGAGCGGCAGCGCGAGCGGCGCCGCCTTCAGGGCGAGGAGCGACCCGCCCGGACGCAGCGGCGCGAGCCACATTTCCCAGGCGAGGCACAGGACCAGCAACCCGATCAGGCTGCCCGACGCCGCTAGGCGAAGCGAACGCAATGGATGGGTGGCAGTTGCGTGGACAGGCAGCCCCAGGAATCGCCCTGGTCCTCGGACAGCCACAGCCCGCCGGTGGTGGAGCCGAAGGCAAGCGCGCGGCCGCTGGCGTCCACGTCGAGGCAGTGCCGGTAGACCAGGTCGTACGCATGCTCCTGCGGCAGGCCTTTACGCAGCATCTCGAAGGACTTGCCGCCGTCGCGCGTGCGCGCGACCACCAGCTTCGCATCCACCGGCACGCGGCATTCGTCCTTCACCGCCGGGACGAACCACGCGGTGTCCGGATCCTTCGGGTGCACCGCCACGGCGAAGCCGAACTTCGAGGGCCGGATGGCAGTAACCTCCTGCCAGTTCTGCGCGCCGTCGGTCGAGCGGAACACGCCGTTGTGGTGCTGGGCCCACATTACGTCGGGCCTCGCTGCGCATTGCACGAGCCGGTGGATGTCCTGGACGATCTGGTCGAATTTTCTTTCAGGCGGCATGTACTCCGCGTACATGCCGCGCGCAGCGATGGCCCAACTCTTACCGCCGTCGCTCGTCTGCCAGGCGCCACCGGTGGATACCGCGACGATTACGCGCTGCGGATCGCGCGGATCGATGGCGATGGAGTGAATGCCGGGGTGGTCATAGCCACCGCCTCCCCATTCGAGGCGTTCGGGCCGGTTCCAGAGACCTTCCACGAGCCGCCAACTCGCGCCTCGGTCGCTCGAGGTGAAAAGCCCGCCCGGGATGGTGCCCGCCCAAAGCCGGCTGCCGTCGGACTCCAGCGACCAGAGTTGCACGAGTTTCCACGGCGTCTTGTCGGTCGAAGGCTCCGGCTGCGGCGGGTACTCGGGCGCCGCGACTTCCACCCAGGACTTTGCGCCATCGTCCGAGCGGTGCAGCTTGACGCCGAAATGCCCCAGGTTGAGCGCCGCGTACAACGCGCCGTCGGGCGCCGGCAGCACCATGCTCACCGGGTCGCCGAGAAAATGTGGTGCGCCGATGCGGCCGTCCTCGACGACGAACAGACCTTTCTTCGTGCCCACGTAGAGCTTCATCCTCAACCTCCCGTCAGGGCCTGCATCACGTAGACCTCGCTCGAGTCGTGTACCAGGTCCGAGAGCCCTTCGCGATCGCGTACGCGCTGCCCGTCGACGAACACAACGACGTGCTTGCGCAGGTGGCCCTGCTCGTCGAGCACGTAGCCGCGCGCCTGCGGTTGCGCGGCGAACACCTGCGCGAGCGCGCTGTGCACCGTGCCGGTCGCCACCTGCGTCTCGGGGCAGTTCACGTGGCGCTGCAGGTTGGAAGTGAAGACGACGCGCGGCATGCCGGGTCCTAGGACTTGAGCTTGAGCGCAATCTCCGCCAGCCGCCGGCCCTGCGCAATGCACAGCGCGCGCTCGGCATCGGTCACCGGCTGATCATCGGCGGTGCCCGCGACGTGGCTCGGCCCATAGGGCGTCCCGCCCGAGCGCGTCGCGCTGAGCTCGGCCTGCGTGTAGGGCATGCCGACGATCAGCATCCCGTGATGCAGCAGCGGCAGCATCATGGCGACCAGAGTGGTTTCCTGCCCGCCGTGCAGCGATCCCGTGGAGGTGAAGACGCATGCGGGCTTGCCCGCGAGTGTGCCCTTCAGCCACAGAGGCACCGTGCCATCGAACAGATGCTTGAGCGGCGCCGCCATGTTGCCGAAATACCCGGGGCTTCCCAGCGCGAGGCCGGCGCAGGACTCGAAATCGGCGAGCTCGCAATAGGGCGCACCCTGCGGCGGTATCTCCGGCTGCGCCTGCTGCGTGACGGCGGATACCCTGGGCACGGTGCGCAGCCGCGCCGCGGCGCCCGGCGCGCGCTCCACGCCTTCGGCCACGAGCTCGGCCATGCGCCGCACCGCGCCGCCGGCGCTGTAGTAGAGGACGAGGATGTCCGCCATGGGCCTGTATCATACGGGCCCGATGCACCGCACGGCACAACGGCTGCTCGAGTTCCTCCTCGCGCTGGTGCGGCGCTTGCACGAAGATCGTGGTTTGCAGACCGCCGGGTCCCTCACTTACACGACGCTGCTCGCGTTGGTCCCGCTGATCACGGTGGCGCTCGCGCTGTCGAGCGCGTTTCCCGTGTTCGACCAGGCCATCGACGCGCTCGGGCGGTTTGTGGCGGCGCAACTGCTGCCTGAAGGCAGCGCTCGCGTTACCCGGCAGTTCGGAACCTTCGCCGACAGCGCCGCAGGAGTGACGGCGGTCGGCCTGGTATTTCTCGGCATCGTGGCGCTGATGCTGATGCTGACCGTCGACGAGGTCCTGAACCGGATCTTTCGTGTGCAGCGTCGCCGACCCCTTGGGCAGCGCCTTGTCGTGTACTGGGCGGTACTGACGCTGGGGCCGGTGCTGATCGGCACCAGCTTGTCGATCACCACGTTTCTCGTGGGCGGCTCCCTGGGCATGCTGGACCTTGGAGGACTCGCCAAGGCGGTGCTCGGACTGCTCACCTTCCTGTTCACGTGCGCCGCGCTGACGATGCTCTACCTGGTGGTACCTTTCCGGCGCATCGAGTTTCGACACGCGCTATCCGGCGGGATCGTCGCCGGGGTGATCTTCGAGCTCGCCAAGCGTGGCTTCGCGCTGTATGTCGCCAAGTTCCCCAGCTACACGCTGATCTACGGCGCGTTTGCCGCGTTCCCCATTTTCCTGATCTGGTTGTATCTGTCCTGGGTGGTGGTGCTGTTCGGCGCGACACTCACCGCCATGCTGCCGGCTTGGCGTGCGGTGCACGCCTTGCGCAGCGACGCGCCGGGGCGCGAACTGTTCGATGCGCTCGCCGTGCTTCGCACCCTGGCGCGCCAGCAGGGTGCGCTGGGGCTCGGGCGAATTGCGGCGCAGGCGGGCCTGACGCCGGAGCGCTGCGAGCTTGTGCTGGAGCGCTGCGCCGGCCTGGGCTGGGCGGCGCGCTCCGAAAGGGATTCCTGGCTGCTGGCGCGCGCCGCCGGCGCCATCCGCGTGGCCGACGTCGTCGGTGCCTTTGCCATCGATGTCGGGGCGTTGCGCGCGCAGGCGTCGCCTGCGCTGGCGGAGCACTTCGAGCGTGCCGGCGAGACGCTGACCATGACGCTGCAGGATATTGCTGCCGAGGCGCCGCCCGTATGAAAGACATTCCCCGCCGCGAGCGCCTGATCGCCGCACTCGACGTACCCACCGCTGCGCAGGCACGCAGCTGCGTGGAAACGCTTGGCGACGCCGTGAAGTTCTACAAGATCGGTCTGGAGCTGTTTTCCGCCGGTGGCTATTTCGAGTTGCTGCAATGGTTGCGTTCGCATGGCGCCAAAGTATTCGCGGACCTCAAGCTCTACGACATTCCCGAGACCGTGCGGCGCGCCGTGGCCAACCTGCGCGCGAGCGGCGCGAGCTTCCTCACCGTGCACGCCGAGCGCTCCATCATGGAAGCGGCGGCGCGCGAGAAGGGCGAGCTGAAGATCCTCGCCGTCACCGTGCTGACGAGCTTCGACGAGCACAGCCTCGCCGAGATGGGCTACGCCGGCAGCGTGGAGGACCTGGTGCTGAAACGGGCGCGCGCCGCGCTCGAGTCGGGCTGCGACGGCGTCATCGCTTCGGGCCTGGAAGCGCCGAAGATCAAGGCGACCTTCGGCGAGCGGCTGCTGGTGGTGGTGCCGGGCGTGCGGCCCGCGGGTACGGCGGCGCCGGATCAAAAGAGGGTCGTGGACGTGGCGCAGGCCTTCGCCAATGGCGCCGATCACATCGTGGTGGGGCGCGCGATCAGAGACGCGGCCGATCCGCGCGCCGCGGCGCAAGCCATCCAGAACGCCATTGCGTCCGCTGTGAAGCGCTGACGCAGCGCAACACGCGGCCTCATAAGTCGCGTACAATGCGCGACGTTTTTCTTTTCTGATCAAGATCATGCCGCGCGCCATCCGCAACCTCGCCATCATCGCCCACGTCGACCACGGCAAGACCACGCTGGTCGACAAGCTGCTGCGCGCCACGGGCACCTTCGCCGCGCACGAGGAGCTGCAGGAGCGGGTGATGGACTCCAACGACCTCGAGCGCGAGCGCGGCATCACCATCCTGGCCAAGAACTGCGCGGTGCGCTACGAGGGTACCCACATCAACATCGTCGACACCCCGGGCCATGCCGACTTCGGCGGCGAGGTCGAGCGCGTGCTGTCGATGGTGGACGGCGTGCTGCTGCTGGTGGACGCCGTCGAAGGGCCGATGCCGCAGACGCGCTTCGTCACGCGCAAGGCGCTGGCGCTCGGCCTCAAGCCGATCGTCGTCGTGAACAAGGTGGACCGTCCCAGCGCGCGCGCGCAGTGGGTGGTCAACCAGACCTTCGACCTGTTCGACAAGCTCGGCGCCACCGAGGAGCAGCTCGACTTTCCCGTGGTCTACGCCTCGGCGCTCGAAGGCTGGGCGAGCCTCGAGCCCGGCGCGCGCGGCGGCGACATGCAGCCGCTGTTCGAGGCGATCCTGCGCTACGTGCCGACGCGCGACGAGGACGCCGAGGGGCCGCTGCTGCTACAGATCTGCTCGCTCGACTATTCGAGCTATGTCGGCAAGATAGGCATCGGCCGCATCCGCCGCGGCCGCCTCAAGGCGGCGCAGGAAGTCCTGGTGCTGAACGGCCCGGAGGCGCAGCCCATCAAGGCCAAGGTCAACCAGGTGCTGATGTTCGAGGGCCTGGCGCGAGTGCAGGTCGAGGAGGCCGAGGCGGGCGACATCGTGCTCGTGAACGGCATCGAGGAGGTGGGCATCGGCGCCACGTTGTGCCACCCCGACCATCCCGACGCGCTGCCGCTGTTGAAGGTGGACGAGCCGACGCTGACCATGAATTTCCTGGTCAACGCCTCGCCGCTTGCCGGCCGCGAAGGCAAGTTCGTCACCAGCCGCCAGATCCGCGAGCGCCTGGAGCGCGAGACGAAGAGCAACGTCGCGCTGCGCGTCGAGTATCCGGAGGACACCGACACCTTCATCGTGCACGGGCGCGGCGAGCTGCACCTGACGATCCTGCTGGAGAACATGCGCCGCGAGGGCTACGAGATCGCCGTCTCGCGCCCGCGCGTCATCGTCAAGGAAATCGACGGCGTGCGCTGCGAGCCCTTCGAGGTCCTCACGGTCGACGTGGAGGAGGCCAACCAGGGTGGCGTCATGGAGGAGCTGGGCCGGCGCCGCGGCGAGCTGCTCGACATGCAGCCCGACGGCAAGGGCCGCGTGCGCCTCGACTATCGCATTCCGGCGCGCGGCCTGATCGGCTTCCAGGGCGAATTCATGACCCTGACGCGCGGCACCGGCATCATGAGCCACGTGTTCGACGAATACGCCCCCGCCAGGCCGGACGACATGGCCGAGCGTCGGAACGGCGTGCTCGTGTCACAAGATGACGGCGTCGCGGTGGCCTATGCGCTGTGGAAGCTCCAGGAGCGCGGTCGCATGTTCGTCCATCCGGGCGATCCCGTCTACGAGGGCATGATCGTCGGCATCCACAGCCGCGACAACGATCTTGTCGTGAACCCGATCCGCACCAAGCAGCTCACCAATATCCGCGCCTCGGGCAAGGACGAGGCCATCGACCTCGTGCCGCCGATCGGCCTGACGCTGGAGTACGCCGTCGAGTTCATCGCCGACGACGAGTTGGTGGAGATCACGCCGAAATCGATCCGGCTGCGCAAGCGCTTCCTGCAGGAAGCCGAGCGCCGGCGCGCGGAGCGCGCGGCCGCCTAGGGAATCGGCACCGCCGCGAGCAGCTGCGCACCGACGTCAACGCGCCGCGCGGTATCGTGCGCCGGGCGCAGGCGGTGGGCGGCGACGCCGGGCAGGATCGCCTGCACGTCTTCCGGAATCACCTTGTCGCGCTCCTCGAGCAGCGCCCAGGCGCGCGCCGAGTGCACCAGCGCGAGCGCCGCGCGCGGCGACAGGCCCGCCACGTAATCCGGCGAGCGCCGCGTGTATTCCACGATCGCCTGCACGTAATCGAGCAGCGCCGGCGCCACGTGCACGCGCTGCGCGTCGGTCTGCAGCTCCACCAGCTCGGCCGGACTCATGCAGGGATCGAGGCTGGCGAGGAGATCGCGCCGGTCGGCGCCGGCGAGGAGCGCGCGCTCCGCGTCACGGTCCGGGTAGCCGAGCTCGATGCGCATCAGGAAGCGGTCGAGCTGCGATTCCGGAAGGGGAAAGGTGCCCACGTGCTCGGACGGGTTCTGCGTGGCGATGACGAAGAACGGCTCGGGGAGCTTGCGCGTCTCGGTTTCCACCGTCACCTGGTGCTCTTCCATCGCCTCCAGCAGCGCGCTCTGCGTCTTCGGCGTGGCGCGGTTCACCTCGTCGGCGAGGATCAATTGCGCGAAGATCGGCCCGGGGTGGAACTTGAAGGCGCCGCTGTCGCGCTCGTATACCGAGACGCCGATGATGTCCGCCGGCAGCATGTCGCTCGTGAACTGGATGCGCTGGAAGTGCAGCCCGAGCGTCTTCGCCAGCACGTGCGCGAGCGTGGTCTTGCCGACGCCCGGCAGGTCTTCGATCAGCAGGTGGCCGCGCGCGATGAGGCAGGCGAGCGCGAGGCGCACCTGCGTTTCCTTGCCGAGGATCACCTCGCCGGCGGTGCCGATCAGGCGCTCGAGCGGCGTGCGCGTGTGCGCCGATTTGATTTGTGTTTTCAGCAGCATGGGCCGATTGTACAGGGTATGATTTGACGCATGTCTGTGGCATTCATCACGCACGCGGATTGCCTGAAGCACGAGATGGGTGCGTGGCATCCCGAGCGGCCCGAGCGCCTGGCCGCGATCGAGGATCAGCTGATCGCCTCGGGCATCGGGCAGTACCTGCAGCGCCACGAAGCGCCGCTCGCCACCGACGAGCAGCTCGCGCGCGTGCATCCGCTCGAGTACGTGCGCGCCATCCGCGACGCGGCGCCGCAGGAAGGCACGGTGCATCTCGATCCGGATACGGCGATGAATCCCTACAGCCTGCAGGCGGCGATGCGCGCCGCCGGCGCCGCAGTGCACGCCACCGATCTCGTGCTGCGCGACGAGGTCGAAGCCGCCTTCTGCAGCGTGCGCCCGCCCGGCCATCACGCCTGCCGCGCGCGGCCGATGGGCTTTTGCATCTTCAACAATGTCGCCGTGGCGGCGCGCCACGCGCTCGCCGCGCACGGCTTGCAGCGCGTCGCCATCATCGATTTCGACGTGCACCACGGCAACGGCACCGAGGACATTTTCGCGGACGACCCGCGCGTGCTGATGGTCTCCACGTTCCAGCATCCGTTCTACCCGTATAGCGGCACTGAAGACCCGGCATCCAACATGGTCAATGTGCCGCTGCGCGCGGGCGCGGGGTCGAAGCAGTTTCGCGCGGCCGTGGCCGAAGCCTGGATTCCAGCGCTCGACGGATTCAAGCCCGAGCTGATGATCTTCTCCGCGGGCTTCGACGCGCACGCCGAAGACGACATGGCGATGCTGAGCCTGACGGACCAGGACTATGCCTGGGTGACGCGCGAGGTGAAAGTGGTGGCGGACCGGCACGCGGGCGGCCGCATGGTTTCCATGCTGGAGGGCGGATATGCACTGTCGGCCCTGGGCAGGAGCGTGGTGCAGCACCTGCGCGTGCTCGCGGGGCTTGACCGCTGAGGCTCATGGTGTAAGGTCGCGGGGTGAGGGCCGACCCATCGGGGAATGAGCCCGCACTGCAACGTGTTTGCCGGGAAATAGCACCGCCATGTTCCATCTCGCACGCCTGACTTCGTCCAGCAGCCTCTCGCTTTCCGCGACGATTGGCTATGCCATGACCGGCGTGCTCGGGCGATGCGGCCGCGCGGGCAGCCCGGGGAGCGCGACGTCCTCGACCGTTTCGCCGCGCCGTGCCCCTCCCGCCTGCCCAAGTTCTACCCCGACTCTCAGCAGCAACGCCGGACCCCGGCGTCATATCGCCATTTCTGATCGATAGGAGGATCACATGGATCGCAGAACCTTCCTCAAAGCGTCGGGCACGGCCGCCGCCGTGTCCTCGTTGCCGTGGCGCGGCGCATTTGCCGCGGAGAGCTGGCGCACGTTCGAGACTGTCACCCGGGTCGAACTGCTCAACCCGAGCGGCAGGTCGCTTGCCTGGGTCCCGCTGCCGCTCGCCGAGCACACCGACTGGTTCCGCGACCTGTCGAGCCGCTGGAGCGGCAACGCCGCCGAGGCCGGCGTCGAACGCGACGCGAAGTACGGGGCGCGCATCCTGGTCGCCGAATGGCGCGCGGGACAGTCCAATCCGGTCGTCGAGGTCACGAATCGCTTCGTGACGCGCGACCGCGCCGTCGATCTGTCGCGACCCGCCAACCCGGGCGTGCAGCTTGCAGCGGCCGAGCGCGCGTTCCACACCGCGCCGACCGAGCTGATCCCCATCGACGGCATCGTCAGGAAGACCGCGCTGGAGGTGACCCGGGGCGCTAGCACCGACGTGCAGAAGGCGCGCGCCATCTACGAGTGGGTGGTCGAGAACACCTACCGCGACCCCAAGACCCGCGGCTGCGGCTGGGGCGACGTCAAGAGCATGCTCGAGTCGGGCAACCTCGGCGGCAAGTGCGGCGACCTGAACGCGATGTTCGTCGGCCTCGCGCGCGCGGCTGGCGTACCGGCGCGCGACGTCTACGGCGTGCGCGTCGCGCCGTCGAAGTACGGCTACAAGAGCCTGGGCGCCGGTTCCCCCAACATCAGCAAGGCGCAGCACTGCCGTGCCGAGTTCTTTGCCGAGGGCTACGGCTGGGTGCCGGTGGATCCTGCCGACGTGAGGAAGGTGATCCTCGAAGAGCCGCCGGGCAAGCTCGCCATCGGCGATCCGAAGGTGGTGGCGGCGCGCAAGCGCCTGTTCGGCAGCTGGGAGATGAACTGGCTCGCCTACAACACCGGCCACGACATCGCGCTGCCGGGATCGAGCGGGCCGAAACTGCCCTACCTCATGTACGTCAACGCGGAGTCCGGCGGCGAGCGGCGCGACCAGCTCGAGCCGGATACGGTGAAGTACACCATCACCGCGCGAGAGTTGACGGCCTAGTGCGGTGGGTCATCGTGCTCGCCGCCTGCGCGCTCGCGCAGGCGGCGGCCGCAGCGGAGTTCCAGCGCTGGACACACGGCGCGACGCCCGCGTTCGCGCTCGGGGACCTGAAGGGCCGCGTGCACCGGCTCGCGGACTACCGCGGCAAGGTGGTGCTGGTGAATTTCTGGGCCACCTGGTGCGAGCCCTGTCGCGACGAGATGCCTTCCATCGAGCGGCTGCGCGTCTCGCTTTCGGCTGAGCCCTTCGAAGTGCTGGCGATCAACCTCGCCGAGCCGCTCTCGCGCATCGAGCAGTTCCTCGCGCAAACGCCCCTGAGCTTCCCGGTGCTGCGCGATCGCGACACGCAGACCGCGAAGGCTTGGCGCGCACGCGTGCTGCCGGCGACCTACCTCGTGGACGCGGCGGGCCGCATCCGCTACGTGCACTACGGCGAACTGGATTGGGCGGGCGCTGCGGCGCGCGCCAAGGTCCGTGAGCTCCTCGGCAGTATCCCGCGCAATGCCGCCGACAGGGCCGAGCGCTCGGCGGATGGGGCGAAGCGCGCGCGCCTCGCCGCGAGCGCGCGCTGAAGGCGCCGGTAGAACTCCGCTTCGCGTTGCGCGCGCGCCATGAGGCGCGCGAGCGCGCGCTCGTCGCCGAGGGGAAAGTAGCCCGGGTAGCCGCGTCCGAGCATGCCGATGTTGCCGGGAACGCCGGAAGCGAGCACCGGCGTGCGGATGCGCGCCGCCTCGGCGATGACGTTGGCGCCGCCCTCCATGCGCGAGCTCACGACCAGGAGGTGGCTGCGCGCGAGCCAGGCGAGGGCGCGCGCGTGCGGCAGGCCGCCGAGCCAGCGATAGCGCGGCTCGCCGCGCATGCGGCGGCGCGCCTCGCGCGCCATGTCCGCAGACAGCGCGGCGCCTACGTGCACGACCTCGATCGCGGGCTCCTGCGGCAACC
>Ga0214472_10006844_pt1 | contig 11950 bp, 10 predicted proteins | sample RVTome_6_FD_207662 | JGI IMG/M metagenome (GOLD analysis project Ga0214472, IMG submission 207662) | Soil microbial communities from uranium-contaminated site in the Upper Colorado River Basin, Wyoming, United States - RVT140D175 | ecosystem: Environmental > Terrestrial > Soil > Contaminated >...
TGAAATGATAATACCTATAGCTAAGCAGATGCCTAAGAGTGTCAGACCAATCCATGTATTACTATTTTTATCCATAGTATCGGGCCTTCATATTATACAGTGGCAATAAACAAGGTAAAGGCGTGCATAAATAAATGTAGTTCTAATTACTGTTACCATCCTCAATCACTTCTTTTAGTAGGTCTTTAAGCCTACCCTTATGCATGAATTGCCAGTCTCCAAGATACTCGATGTCATCAACTACCCAGCCGCGATTGATCTTTACTAGATATACTCTATCTTTCCATTTAAATTCTGAACTATCTCCGGGATTAAAATATTTAAACTCAACAAGGCAGGAGCCGCTCCCTTCCTTGCTATCGCATGAAATGGTCTTGAAGGAACTCGCTCCTTCGAATAGAGAGGTGAATAAATCGCTCTCAACAAGGGGAGGCACTTCTCCCTTAGTGGCGGTTTTATACTTTTGCTCTGCCTCATTAGCTCTCTTTAGCAGTTCTGATAGCTCCGGCGAAATATATGGAGAGTAAAGAGCCTGCTCTTGTTCAGTAGGGATGCCGTGTGAGTTTATTCTGAGATAGACGCGATAAAATTTGTTTACCGTCTGCTCGGGTTCTTCTTTAGAACAGGCATAAAAACAGCAGGATATGAGCAATACAGTTGAAAATGATAATACTCGCATGACAACAGTGAGACCTCCTCAGATTGAAAACTTACACGGAATCTACATTTAAATGCTCATAATTAACTCTGCCAACTTGATAGAATTGCTGCTAAACCTCCAAATAAAGCGAAAAGTACAAATATTCCAAGGAATATTACGACTATGATTAGAGCAGCTCTACAATAATTTCTTCTATTTAAGTTTCCAGAACTGGTGAATGCCCAGTAAAGGTAGAAAATAATATTAATAACGGGTATTGCGAGAACGATGATAGTGATTAACCATTCGCCAACCGACATTGGTTTTTCATCAAAGTTTTGTGTGACACTAGACGTTTCATTCATTTATTCATCCTCCTTAGGATGTCTAATGTTTTATAATTATTTCAGAAGCTACTCGCGTAGATTATATCTTATAAACGAAATGTATCTAAGGTATTGGACAGGCTTTAACTTGATAATTCCCTGTAGCTTGCTAACGGGCTTCCTTTATGCTGTTGTTGCAAGAACTTCGACTGGCCCAGCACAGGCTACAGCGGAGCAATCTCTTCTTTTTATTTCCTGTTTTAGATTGCTTCGTCCCCCTCGACGTCGCTCAGGCCTGCTCGCAATAGTAAATGCCAGATATTGAAAGGACAAGATCTTTAAAAGTATTTTCTTCAATTATGTTATTTTTTTCTTTTTAACTTCTTTGTCTTGATACTGAAACGAGTTCTGCACAGGTACAAAGAAGCAATCCTTCGACGTCGCTCAGGACTAGGCTGCCCAAAAATTCGCTAAAAATCATGAACTCCGACTAAAAAATTTGAATTCAACCGCCACCCGCAAATTTTTTTTACGCCTTCGTTCCTGATTTTCTTAACGCAATTTTTGGAAGGCCGTTCAAGTCCTTTTCATTCCGAAAAGGATTAATAAAATTAAATATATTCATGAAATTGTAAGAATTTAGTCCACGAAATATCTAACATCTACAGCAATGACGTGAGGGACTGATTGTTTAGGTACTGATACCCTTCAGCTTGCTGCAGGGTTATTCATTAACGTAACCGATAGTTTTTGTGATTATAAATGTCGCTGCCATTTCTTTTCCATTAAACCAGTTATGTTCTATTCAATCACAAAATCAAAATATGTATCTGGGTAAGGTTCATCTTTGAGAGTAAAATGCCACCATTCACTCTCAAGATTAATAAATCCATATTTCTCCATGATGGCTTTGAGCGCTAGTCTGTTTACACGTTGTTCAATATTTAGTTGGTTATTCTCTGTATGAGCGAATTCACTAAAACAATCAAATCCTGTTCCCATATCTATGGTGTTGTCTTTAAACCTTTTTTCCTTTGGCCAGTAGCAGGGATACAGAGGTTGCCCATCCCTGTAAATTTCCTCTTCAGGAATCGGAATCGGTACTATAGTCAGATCAACGGTACTTCCCCTGCTGTGGCCAGATTTCTTTGCTATATAATCATTCTTAAAGAGTTCACTTTTCTCAATATCGGGGTAAAACTCTCTTTCCATTTTGTTATTATTTGCATCTAATGACCATTTAATGAATTCGTTTACTGCTCTCTCGGGTCTGTAACAGTCATAAAGTTTTAATGAAAGAGAAAATTTGCTTAGCTCTTCTTGAACATTCTTCAATGCTTCAGCCGCTTGTTTAGTTAGGAAGCATTTTGGGGCGTTATAGCCGTCAATCCTCTCTCCGACAAAATTATGAGGTGTGTAATATCTAATGTCTAAAATATTCGATGGTATTAGCTCAGTTATCTCAACAAAATCATCTGGCATCTCCGTTTCTTTAAGTGTTCCAAATTTAGCAGCAGCACAAGAGAGTTCATAAATCAGTAGTAAGATTAGTGGAGCTAAAGCTTTTTTCCTTATCACTGTTACGATATCCTCATACCCAGGATTAAAATCGGCTTACATATCATCCTTGCAAATTGAGTTTATATCACCTCAATTATATCTCTATTTTGTAAAGGTTTTTCAGCCATAAGTACTAATGGAGATAGGTATCTAAGATAACACAACAGCTTGTCATGGTATAATTTGTCTTTGGTTAATATTAATCGGGACTTTGAGGATCTTTTGACTTATCTTGTCCAGACGGAGTCTATTTATTGAATAAGAAGAAGAAGACAATAACCTCTTTACTTTTGGAGCACAAGTATTCAATCGTAGCCGGTCTCCTCTCGCTTTCAGTCGTGGATCTAGCGATGCTTTCTATTCCGTTGATTATAGAAAGGGTTGTGGATGTTCTAACCCTAGAGGGGTCTTCGATTAGAGATTTAAATAGATACGCCATTTATTTACTCGGGTTGGCTTTGATAATGTCTTTTTTCAGGTTTATTTGGAGATATTTCCTGATGGGAGCAGCGAGGATAATTGAGTTTGATTTAAGAAACGAGTTTTTTTCTCACCTCCAAAGCCTGAAATTTGATTTCTTTTCCAAGAGAAAGACCGGTGACCTAATGGCGCATACGGTGAATGATATAGAGGCCATAAGAATGGCTAGTGGATTAGGTGTACTGATAGCTTATGATGGCGTATTCCTTCTTATATTTATACTTGGCGCCATGCTATATGTGTCTCCGATGTTAACCCTGTATGCCTTCATACCCTTTCCAATCCTGGCGATTGTTATTTTCAAATTTGGCACCATGATAGAAGAGCGTTTTGAGAAGGTTCAAGCATCGTTTTCTGACCTTACCGAGAAGGCAAGGGAGGTTATTTCGGGGATAAAAGTCGTAAAGGCGTACGTCAGAGAAGATGATGAGGTGAATGATTTTGGATTATCAAGTACCACGTATTTAGATAAGAATTTACACCTTATTAAGATCTGGGGCGTTTATGAACCATTGATAACATTTATTGCGGGAATATCTATTGTTATATTTCTCTGGCTTGGTGGAAAAAGTGCAATCAAGATGGGTATAACACTCGGTGATTTTGCTGCAATATTAGTGTATCTCACAATGCTTACCTGGCCGATGATGGCGATGGGTTGGGCTGTAGATCTAATCAAGCGGGGTAACGCTTCGATTAACAGAATTAATGATGTGCTCAGCATTGAACCTATGACCACTGACACCGGCGAAGTGGTTGAAGTTGAAATAAAGGGTGATATTGAGTTTAGGAACGTGAAATTTTCATATAATGGTAACAGGGTCTTAAAGGGTGTTAGTTTATTGATACCAAAGGGAACTGCGTTCGGAATAACGGGGGGCACCGCGTCCGGAAAAACTACACTTGTTGAACTCTTAATGAGGGTGATCGAAACTGAAGAAAATCAAATATTTGTCGATGGAATAGATGTAAGAAAGTTAAAACGAGAGAGCTTGAGGAAGGGCGTGGTTTATATACCGCAGGAGACGACGGTCTTCAGTGGAACAATCAGAGATAACATTTCCTTTATGAATCCCAATCTGACTGAGACTGAAATTCAAGAAGCATCTAGACTCGCCGGAGTTTATGAGGAGATAATGGAGTTCCCAGGCGACTTTGGTGCTAGAGTTGGAGAAAGGGGTCTTACTCTTTCAGGAGGACAGAGGCAGAGATTAGCGTTAGCGAGGGCAATTCTTTTAGATCCCAGGGTATTAATCCTTGACGATGTTCTTTCTTCACTTGATTTAAAGACGGAACACTTGGTGCTAAAAAATCTGAAAGCGATAATGAAAGGGAAGACACTGATTGTCATCTCGAGCAGGGTTCCTTCGATTAGCGGTTTTGACAGGATTGCCGTACTCGAGAGAGGAAGGGTTGTAGAGTTAGGAAGCCATGTAGAACTGATGGCAAAGGAAGGCATCTATGAGAGTCTTTATAAGGTGCAGACAATACGATGAGAGTTTCGATTATGAGCAAGGTTAAATATCTTGACCCCCACCTTAATCCTCAACCACGAGTGCGGTTCTCGGTCTCGCTCTGGGGAGGTGGTATTTCATATTCTCTTCCCCCTTGACGGGGGAAGATTAAGGATGGGGGTGATTAACATTATGAGTAAGACTAAAGCTAGGGAGTTAAGAAAAAACCCAACCGATGCTGAAGGGAAATTGTGGATTCATCTACAGAGAAGACAGATTGGTGGCCATAAGTTTCGAAGACAGCACATATTAGGACCTTATATAGTTGATTTTATATGTTTAGAAAAAAGGTTGATAATAGAGGTAGACGGAGGACATCATGATGAACAGATTGCTCATGATGCTAGGCGTAGTCACTGGCTAGAGTCTCGGGGTTTTAGAGTAATTAGATTTTGGAATAATCAAGTTTTGAAGGAGATAGAAGTAGTACAAGAGGTAATTGCAGAGGCGTTGGGTGTTGAGGATGATACCCCCCACCTTTAATTCCTCCCCCTCAAGGGGGGAGGGAGATGGAGGGAAGTTAGGGCGTGACAACAAGAAGGATTCGCAATAAATGGAGCGTTTAAATTGGCCTTAATGAAGCAGGAAGAGGAAAACCGAACAAAGGTTACCTATGACCTCAAGGTTATCCAGTGGCTATTTAGCTTTGCCAAGCCTTTCAAGCGGTTATTTGTTTTCTCATTGGTTCTTATGATCATCACCGCCGGCCTTGAGCTTCTCATACCATATTTAACAAAGATCGCTGTAGATGCATACATATTCCCATCCTGGAGAGAAGCTACGTTTTCGGATGAAGAGAAGGATCGAAGATTTGAAAAACAGCTTGAAGAAAAATACCCCACTTCGATTATCAAATTAAATGAAGATAGATATTTAATCGATCTTTCTGCGGTCAGTACGGAAGAAAAGAATAATCTAGTGAAGCTTGGGATGGTCACGGAAGAAAGATACTTAGTTATTGACCCGGCAAAGGTTGATACGGAAAGGATGAGCAAAATATATGAAATCGCCGAGACTCATCCCGATGTGATAAAACCTATTGGTAGATCTTTTATCGCAGGGTATTCATCTCTAAACAAATTGAGCAAATCTGAGCTTGGTATGTTAAGAAGTGAGGAAATTAGCGGAGTAATAAGGCTTGCAATGATTCTTTTGCTGAGTCTTTTCGGCATCTTCCTTTTCAGTTCATTATATACATACCTTCTCAATTATTCAGGGCAAAAAATCATGCATAACATCAGGGTAGGAGTGTTTTCACATATCCTATCCCTTCCCCAATCCTTCTTTGATAAAAACCCTGTAGGAAGGCTGTCGACACGAGTTACGAATGATGTAAACGCCATAAACGAGATGTATACCTCTGTACTAGTCCAATTTCTAAAAGATGTTTTGGTGATTTTTGGGGTACTGATTTTGATGTTTTATATGAACAGGAACCTGACTGTCTTTATACTTGTCCTTACCTTAATTGTCGGAGTTGTAGGGGCATTGTTTAGGATGAGGCTTAAGACTGTTTACAGAAACGTTAGAAAGACGGTCGCTCAGCTAAATGCATTTGTTCAGGAAAGCGTTAGAGGAATCGTGCTAATTAAGCTTTACGGGAAAGAGAAGAAAAACTTTGAAAGATTTAGGGATGTAAATAAGGAGAACTATGAGGCGAATATGGATCAGCTCTGGGCATTCGCTACATTCAGACCGGTAATTGAGTTTATTAGCGTCTTTTCCGTAGCCTTAATACTCTGGTACGGGGGTCTTAGCGTTATGAGCCTGGACCTCACTCTTGGAGCACTTATTGCATACCTTTACTATGTAAGAATGCTTTTTAGACCAATCGTGGAGCTCACAGAGAGGTACAATATTTTTCAATCTGCCATCGCTGCATCAGAAAATCTTTACGATCTATCAAAGGTTGAGTCTGAGGGGAGGGATAGAGGAAGAAGGGAAGAAAATGTAAATGGAGAGCTTGAGTTCAGGAATGTCTGGTTCGCATATAATGAAAACGATTGGGTTTTGAAAGACGTTTCTTTTAAGGTAGGCACTGGCGAGACTGTTGCGCTGGTTGGCCTCACAGGTTCTGGGAAAACCACTGTAGTTAATTTAATTCTCAGATTTTACGATATACAGAAAGGCCAAATCCTTTTTGATGGGGTGGATATAAGAGAGTATAGTCCAGAGTTCTTAAGAGCTAATATATCTGCTGTCTTTCAGGATCTATTTCTCTTCGGGAGGAGTATGACTGATGGTGATTCGGGGAATGGAGATGATTTTGCAAGGGCTACGGGGGTCGATGATCTTGTGGAGAGTGACGGTAGTTTTATTTCTTCCGGAGAGAAACAGCTTGTTTCACTTGGCCAGGCTTTTAATAAAGATGTCAATTTCTTGATACTCGATGAAGCAACTTCTCATATGGATGCAAAAATAGAATCAGTGGTACGAGACGAAATCAAGAAAGGGTCAAAAAAGCGCACAACTTTGATTATCGCTCATAGGCTTTCTAACGTCAGGGATGCAGATAAAATTATTGTGATACATAAAGGTGAGATCTACGAGATTGGTACACACGATGAGCTATTACAAAACGAAGGAATTTATTTTAATCTATACCAGCTTCAAAGTGAGATTCAACGAATTTCTGCAGCAAGTGATTAGGCTCATTAAAGGGATTTCATTCTATTGTAAGACTTTTATGAAAATTCAAGCTGTAAAGCTATCGTGATTTAATCAAGGTGCTGGCTATCATAAACGACTGCAAAGCTAAAGGTTTCCTCTACAAAAAAAGGGAAACTTGTAGCGGAATCCTTTAGGATCGCATTAATGTATTATTTAACCTCTTTGGTATAAAATCTTTGGAAAAAATATGAGGGGGAATGAGGAAAGGTGTTAATGAAATTTAAAACTCTTTCTAAGTCAAAGGAAGAGCTTGTATCATTCCTTAATAAACGAGAAAATGTTCATAAAGGTAAGCTAAGCTTTGTAGCTTCTCCTTACCGTATTTGTCCTCTTGGAGCTCATATTGATCATCAGGGCGGGCCTGTGTTGGGGATGACAATAGAAGCCTATACAATTCTAGCTTTCATGCCGGTAACTGCTCCAAAGGTGCGGTTACACAGCATGAACTATCCGGGTGTGGTGGAATTTGATCTTCAAGAAATTGGTCACCCTGATATGAGTGATTGGGGAAGGTATGTGCGAGGGGCGACAAAAGTACTTGGTGACTTAAAAACTCTTTCGCACGGATTTGTAGGTGCTGTAAACGGGACTCTACCTTCGAGTGGCTTGAGTTCTTCTGCCTCGGTTGGTTTATCATATCTTTATGCCCTTGCAATGATAAACGAACTTGACTTTTCAAAAATTGACTTTATCCGGTTAGATCGGAGGCTTGAAAATGATTATCTCGGGTTACAGAATGGGATACTCGATCAAGCCACTATAATCAATGGGAGGAAGGACCATCTTTTATACATAAACACGGTAACAGGAACCGTTAAATCCTATTTGAAACCTGTAGATTCCGACGATTTAAAGACAATAATAGTGCATTCGGGATTTACCCGGGAACTAACTTCGAGTGGTTTTAATGCCCGTGTAGAGGAGTGTAAAATGGTGTCTGAGTTGTTGGGCCAGATGGGTGGGATCGAATCTGCAAATATTCTATCGGACATACCGGAAGAGGTATATAAACTATATCGAGCCGCACTGCCTGAAAATTTAATGAAGAGGGCTGATCATTATTTTTCTGAGGTTCGATGTGTGGAAGACGGGTTTAAATATTGGCAACAAGGGGATTGGGTAAATTTTGGTCGTTTGATGAATGAGTCCTGCAATAGTTCAATTGAGAATTACGAGAGCGGTAGTCCTGCCCTCATTAAATTACAGGAAATACTTAGCAATACTAAGGGTGTCTATGGTAGCAGGTTCAGTGGTGGTGGGTATGGTGGTTGTCTTATTGGTTTTGTTACACCACAATTTTCGGATGAAGATTCATCTAGATTATTGGAGAACTATCTGACTAGCTTCCCTGAAGCAAAGGGAAGAGCAGCAGTTTACAACGCAAAATCTGATGATGGAATAAGATTTTTATGATATCTATACTGCTTTGTGCTGGTTTTGCGACTCGAATGTATCCACTCACCAAGAATTTTCCTAAGCCATTGCTAAAGGTTGGTGGTAAGCATATTCTCGACTACTTAATGGACCAATTGCTAGGATTACCCCAAATTGAGTCTATACATGTAGTGACAAATGGACTTTTTTATTTGGATTTTCTGAAGTGGCAAAACACGTGGAAAAAGGATGTTAAAGCACTTCGTATCGATATGTATCTCTATAATGATGGAGCTACGAGTAATGAGAATCGTCTTGGAGCCGTAAAAGATTTGGCATTTGTGTTGAACTCATTAAAAACCAGAGCTCCTACTATGATTGCTTCAGGTGATAATATTTTTCGCTTTTCTTTAAAAACCGTAGCTAAAGAGTTTATAGAGTCCAAAAAAAATATTGTGATAGCTCTCAAGGAAATTGATTATAACAAAAAGATGCAAAAGGGTATTATTGATATTGGACCAGGTAATCGGGTGTTAAAGTTTTATGAAAAACCTATAGATGCTAAGTCAGACTGGGCCTGTCCACCTGTATATTTTTTACAGCCCTCTGCGCTTAAACTTGTTAATGAATATGTAGCCAGACCAGACGCGAAAGATTCCCCAGGAAATTTTGTGGCTTATCTAGTCAATCATTTTAAGGTCTATGCAATAAAAGTAAATGGAAAGAGACTTGACATAGGTTCTATGGATTCCTATGAAGAGGCCAACAGTATTTTGAGTATCGAGCCGGTGATTTTATCCTGAACTTCAAACCTTAGTACCCAAATACCCTCTTCCCCCCTTGTGGGGGAAGAATAAGAGATGGGGGGTACATCACCCCCACCTTCAATCCTCCCCCTAAAAGGGGGAGGTAAAATCAGGGGAAGACTTCGTCGTGAGCTCGGTCGAACGATTGAGATGGGGATATTATCTTTCCCCATTGTATAGTTGGAAATCCGCCACAAAAAAAACTTACCACTTGTAGGGGATGATTAAAATGGGAGTACAAAAACTTTCGTATTAATCACACTGCTAAATTGAAGAATAAAATGGATCAAATCAACTAAATAAGGATTTAAGCTCCCGTTTTATTAATGCTATCTCTTTGTCAAAGTGCTCGACATGCTCCGCGACCTGTTTAGCACCCTTCTTTCCCAAAAATAAGAAGTGGTTTCCTGGGATTGACTTATGCAGGCGGTCGGGTAATTCGTTAACAAAATCCACTAATTCTTTGAACTTACTATTTGAAAATTTTGATAATTTGTCCTCATTTCTATTAATAAAGTCATGGTATATCTTTCTTACTGTCAAAAACCCCCAAGTCCATTTGTCTACAAACGGATGATAAGGTGCTAAAGAAGATTCTCCAGAAATGCTGGCAATTAATGGATAATCTTTGAAAGCAAAAAAGTCCTTGTCTTCTAGGCTCTTTTCAATATCGGTTACAATTTGTCCATGCTCGAATCGTTCATTTGTTCCTATTAAACCGACAGGTATATCTCCCAAAAAGTCCTTAAAATAAGTTTCTTTTGGAATCAAAACCCCTGCATTTAACCGATTTTGCTCATCGATCTCTCTCCAGAATAGGTTATAGTGAGATTCCTCTAGGCTTACCAGTCCCTTAGTTGTTGTTTTCATTCCACTTGTTCGATCTGAAGGGATAATCAATGCCGGGCTGGATTCTAGTCCAAGATGAAATAGACTTTTATTCCCAATGATTTACAGGCAACGTTATAAGGTCTAATAACCTGCCCGGCGGCGCTCCAGCTTATTCCGATAACCTCCTTATTAAGTCTCCCTTCCTCGATGACTTGCGTTGTGATTTCAGCCGCCATTTCTCCCCAATCCGTTAAGGAAAACTCCGGATAGAGTTTAGCGTAGATTGGATGACTTATTGGATAGGAAGTAGCTAAAAAGGGATACCCCCTTTTTATAATCCAATGAGCGAGAAAATGTTCTTCATTGCAGTCTGGATAGCCATAGCTGATTCTACCCAAGTGTGCCCAGCCTGGGAAAAAGACAACCAGTGGTTTTGCTGGATCGCTCTGGAAAGATCTAACCAGGGAAGGAAAGTCTTTACCAAATCGTATTACCTCATTATCATATATCAGATTCAATTTGGCCTTACCGTATTAATCCATAAATTTTTTTAGATTATATGACTCGACAAGTTTATAGCGTTACAATCATATCGCAAACGATGTACGCCATCGTGATGATCGGTGTCTGATTTTTTACTATATTTCAAACTTTGTGATAAAGGTATTATATAATATTGGAGAAAAGATTTTTATAAGGATCTTGTTATATTGCAGTAGGGAAACATATAGGGCACCAAAACTGGTAAAGTAGTAGTAAAGGAGGTAATCGAAATTTGAAATTATTTGTGATTGTTATGCTATTCTTCCCTGTTTTTCTTCTTTCGGCTTGCGATAGTCTGGATGATGTTGTTCCGGAAATCGGCTCGCCGGATCCATTGATTACATTTGAGGAGGCTAATGACCAAGAATATGATTTTACAACCCCATTATATGGTATGAAGGTTGCCATTAGAGGCGATGTAGGTGGAAACGTTGAGGACATATTGAATAAGCTGGATAACAGAGCGGCAAACTTCTTAGAGTGTCAATTTGGAGACCCTGACGTTGGATTTGAGAATGTTCAAATTGAAAACGGAGAAACAATTCCTCCGCTCTCCGAGCAAAGGGTATTTGTAGTGCCATTTACATTCGAATGTGTAGGACCGACTACGGATGTGTGTGCAGGGGTCTACTTTTCCGGTACCGGCGCGGATTTAACAATTATATCAAAAAGGACTATTGGCGAGTGCAAGGATTTTTCTTTTTTTAAGCATGAGCTTGGTCATAGATATGGAATGGAGGCGGATCACAGCAATAGGAGTGACTTTGAGCCCTGCATTGACCCCCCAGAGTGTGAACTTCCATTTGACATAGGTGGTTAGCGAGTTTTCACTAAGTAGTGGCATAGGGAGTGATCGAGATGGACTGGGGTTTCTAGTTTAGTCGATAAAATATAAGATCCTGAATTAGTCATGTTTTGATAGGGATTAGCATTCGTATAATTTTCTACCACCCCTTAATCTACCCCACTCATGGGGGAGACGACTTTCTCTTCCCCTTTTAAAGCGGAAGCCTGTCCTTTCGTAGCGGTTAGGAAGCGGTACAGAAAAAGGACACAATTTAATTGACATTGAAACATGGTTCGTGTAATAATGCCGTGGTTAATGATATATCTCCAACTCTGATGCTCATTCGAATTTAAGAAATGATTGATGGACTATTCGACCTAGAGGAAGCGGGTACTAATATAAGGACTGAAGTCGTTGCC
>Ga0214472_10006845_pt1 | contig 11950 bp, 8 predicted proteins | sample RVTome_6_FD_207662 | JGI IMG/M metagenome (GOLD analysis project Ga0214472, IMG submission 207662) | Soil microbial communities from uranium-contaminated site in the Upper Colorado River Basin, Wyoming, United States - RVT140D175 | ecosystem: Environmental > Terrestrial > Soil > Contaminated >...
CGTCGATCCGCGCCGGACGCAGCGGGTGCAGATGCCGGTCGAACCACTCGATCATCTCGGCAACGGCATGCAGCACGGACTCGCGCGCGCGATACACGTGGCCCTCGTAGGGGAGGATCACGAGCCGCGCGGTCCCGCCGGTCGCATCGATCGCCTGGTAGAGCTGACGGGACTGCTGTGGAGCGGTGCCCGCGTTGTCGTCCCGATCCCCATGAATCAGCAACAGCGGATCCTTGATCCGGTCGGCGAGCAGGAACGGCGACATCTCCAGGTAGGTCTGTGGGGCCTGCCACAAGCTTCTGCGCTCGGTCTGGAAACCGAACGGGGTCAGCGTCCTGTTGTACGCACCGCTCGCGGCCACGCCGGCGCGGAACAGGTCGCTATGGCTGAGCAGCATCGCGACCATGAACGCGCCATAACTGTGTCCCACGACCCCGACGCGCGTGCGATCGACGAAGCCCAGTTCGACCGTGGTGTCGATGGCGGCGCTGACGTTGGCGACGATTTGCTCGGCGAAGGAATCGTTGCCGGTGCCCGGATCGCCGACGATCGGCATCGAGACGTCACGCAGCACGGCATACCCTTGTGTGACGAGCGGCAGCGCCGACATCCCGCGCAGCACCTCGAATCGTTCGGGTGACCCGTGCACCTCACCGGCGGTTTCGGGCGCGACGTGATTGCGCGGATAGGCCTCGATGACGAGCGGCAGGCGCTGCTGCGGGCGATGATCGGCCGGCAGGTACAGCATTGCAGACAGCGCTACCCCGTCGGCGCGGGTGTAGCGCAGGACCCGCTTTGTGAAGCGCGCGAGGTGCTCGGCATCACGCACCTGCGTGATCGGGGCGCGCGTGCCATCGATCACGTTGAGCCGCTGATAGCTGCGCGGCTCGGTACGGGACTCGTGGCTGATCAGGACGACGCTGGCATCAGGCGAAAGCAGCGTGTCCACCGTCTCGTAGCCTTCGGTACCGCTGTGCCACAACCGATCCCGTTGCAGTGTCTCGAGGTCGAGACGATCGAGGAAGGGGTGGGCGCCTTGCGGCGTGGCCCCGCCGCCCGCGAGGTAGATGAAATCATCGCGCCCCGCGATCACCCGGCTGCCGGCAAGGGTCGTCCCCATCAGCGGTGTGCCCGGATCGTCGTAGGCGCTGTCCACGCTTTCGTGCCACAGCAGCCGCCCGCCGTCGGCACCGCCGCGCAGCCCGACGACGAGCACCGTACGGCGGCCGCGCGATCGCTGGTAGGTCGTGACCAGCAAGCGCAAACCGGAGCCGACCCACCTGAGCTCGGTGATGCGCTCGGTGCTTCGAAACAGCTCGCCCGGCGCACGGTCGAAGGGCGCGGCCAGCGTGACGATGCGGTCGACGGCAGCATCGGCACCCTGGCCCTCCTGCGCCGATTCCACCCAGCTCAGCGTCGCCGGCGCGACCGCCTGCCAGTGCACCATTCGACGTTGCTCCATGCGCATCGACATCAGGCGCTGGCCGCTCCGGTCCCACACCTCCCAACGCGATGTCGCGGCGCCGCCGCCGCGCGTCGCGACCAGCACGTGGCGCCCATCGGGGGACGGCGCATGACGCACGATGCGCGCCGGTGCGCCGATCGGAGTCAGATCCGCGGTGTGGACGTTGACCAGGGCGAGTCGAGACCAGGCGGCTACGCGATCCGCCGGCGCGGAATCGGAATGGAATCCGCTGCGCGCGATGAACGCATCGGTCGCGGCGACGGCGGCCGTATCCAGCACCAGTGGACCCGCAGCGGCAGGCGGCGCGCCGCGCACCGCCTCGGGCGCTGATTCGACACGGCACAGCAGGCGTTCGCCATCCGGCATCCACTCGCACGCATGCCCGCGCCCTTGTCGCAAGCCGGGCACCGGCAGCGGTCGCACGCTCCCGTCGACGCTGCCGATCCACAGCTCGACGCCGACCGGCGATGCGGCGGCAAACACGAAACGCTCCCCGGCCGGCGCCCAGCGTGGGTAGCCGATGCGTGCGGGAATTTCCGGATGCAGCACGACCTCCTCGAGATCGGACAGGGCCTTCAAGCGCAGCCCGCCGTAGCGCAAGCTCGCGGGCAGGTCGCGTTCGACATCGGAGGCAAGCCGAGCGATCGACGGCAGCGTTTCCGGTTGCGCGAGCAACACGAAGCGCTGGCGCGGATCGGGCACCAACACCGGCGGCGCGGGGAGATGGAAGGCGCGTTGCACGGCCGGCGGCGGTAACTTGTACCCGGCCGCCCAGCCGGGCCCCGCGCAGGCCAGCAGGCCGAGCACGGCCGCAACGCGTATCGACATGTGTTTGCCTGCCTGGATTACTCGCATCCTTCCGGTCCGTCAGGGTGTGTATTCAAACCAACGCCCGGCGGCACTTGCAATGATTGCGGTCTCACTTCCAGTGCCAGGGGCAGCCGTTGTCCGCCCGCGGACCGTCCGCACGGACCCCGTCAGCGGCTGTTCCCGCGCGCGCGGCACCATGCGGCTCGGATTCTGGCATGCGCCTTGCCTGGGTTTCCGCAGGCAAGTGGAGTTCAACTGGAGGCACGACAATGGCTACTCGAATTCCCGTAATCCTGAGCGCGCTCCCACGACCACTTCCGAGCCCCGCCGTCCGCCTGCTGGCACCGGCCCTGTGGGTTGCGCTGGCCATGTTCACTGCCGCGAGTGCGGCCCAGGCACGCACGACCGGCACGGCGCCAGGCGATGCGGTGGCCACGGTCGAACGCACCGTCGCAGAGCTGTTCGAGGCCATGCGCACCGAGCGCGAAGCGATCGCTGCCGATGCGAGCCGCGTGGAGCCGCTCGTGCGCGAGATCGTGCTGCCGCGCGTGGATCTGGACGCCGTCTCGCAACTGGTGCTCGGCAAGCACTGGCGCACTGCGACGGCGGAGGAAAAAGAGGCATTCCAGAAGGAATTTCGCACCCTGCTCGTGCGCACCTATAGCGACACGTTGTCCCAGGCCGTCGACGCCGAAGTCGAAATCATCAATGGCGCGAACAGCAAGGACGGCACCCAGACGCTCGTGCGCAGTCGCGTGCGGCGCGGTGACGCACCGGTCGTCGCGCTGACCTATCGCCTCGAGCAAGGGGCGGACGGCGGCTGGCGGGTGATCGACATCGCCATCGAAGGCGTGAGCCTGGTCACGACCTGGCGTAGCGAGTTCTCGTCCATGATCGGCCGACACGGCGTCTCCGGACTCATCTCGCACATGGCCAGGCGCAATTCTGGTACTGCATCGTGACCGGAACGTTCACTCGACCTCGTCTCGGAACACCTCGGGGTCGAGCTTGTGACGGCGCAGCAGCTTGTAGAGATCCGATCGATTGCGGTCCGCCAGGCGCGCGGCCTGCGTCACGTTGCCCTCCGTGATCTGCAGCAGCTTGATGAGGTATTCGCGATCGAACCGGTTGCGCGCCTCGGCGAGGGAGAGCAGATCGGGCGGCTTGAGGCGCAGTGCCTTTTGCACCAGGGCCAATGAGATCAGCGGCGTCGTCGCCAGCACCGCGCACTGATTGACCACGTTGCGCAGGTGCCGCACGTTGCCCGGCCAGCGCGCGGCGAGCAATGCCTCCATCGCGTCCGCGGCGAACCCCGTCGCGCTGGTCTCGCGCGGCGACGACGTTCTCGCCTCCTCGAGAAAATGCGCGGCCAGCAGCGGGATGTCCTCGCGACGTGCCGCGAGCGGCGGAATCTCCAGCGTCACCACGTTCAGGCGGTAGTAGAGGTCTTCGCGGAACGCGCCGGTCTCGACCTGCTCGTCGAGGTTGCGGTGGGTCGCCGCGAGCACCCGCACATCCGTCGGGTAGCCGCGCGTATCCCCGACCGGGCGGACTTCCTTCTCCTGCAATGCCCGCAGCAGCCTGGCCTGCAGCGCGATCGGCATGTCGCCGACTTCGTCGAGGAACAGCGTGCCGCCGTTGGCCGCGCGCAGCAGACCCTCGCGGTTGTCGGTGGCCCCCGTGAACGCTCCCTTGCGGTGCCCGAACAACTCCGATTCGAGCAGCGGTTCGGGAATCGCCGTGCAGTCGAGCGCGACGAAGGGTCCGTCGCATCGTGGGCTGGCGCGGTGAAGCGCGCGTGCGAGGAGTTCCTTGCCGGTCCCGCTCTCACCCAGGATCACGACGCTGACCTCGCTCGCGGCGACCATCCGTGCCTGCGCCAGACACTCCTCCATCACGCTGCTGCGACTGAGTATCTCGCGGCGCCAGTCGCCGTCCACGCCGGCGCTCGGCGCGTCGGGAGACGGGCTGACAACATCGACCGCCTTGCGGATCTGTCTGACCAGATCATCGCCGTCATACGGCTTTGTCAGGTACGCAAACACGCCGCGACGGGTCGCATCCACGGCCTCCGGAATGGTGCCGTGGGCGGTCAGCACGATGACCGGGAGCAGTGGCTGATGCTGTTGAACCGCGTCGAACAGGGCCATCCCGTCCATGCCCGTCATGCGCAGATCCGTGACCAGGACATGCGGCCTGAAGGTGGGCATCAACGCGAGGGCGCTTTCGGCGCTGTCGGCAATGTTCACGGCGAACTCGGCGCGCTGCAGCCGTATCGACAGCAATTGCAGCAGATCCGGATCGTCGTCCACCAGCAGAACGCGATGGTGCATGTTCATGGCGAAACGGGCTTTATCTCGGCGCCGGCATCCCGCCCGCGCCTTGCGCGTTGCTCGACGTTGATCAGCGCATCCAGCCGCTGCTCGGCGAGGGTGCGCAGCCGGCGCTCGTCGGCGTGTGCAGCACGCTCGCGCCGCGCCTGCTCCTCGGCGGCGAGCCGAGCCCGGCGCTGCTGCGCCTGTTCATCCCAGCTGCCGAGCAGAAACGCCGCCAGCACCTTGACGTCTTCGTGCTCCGCCGTCGCAGCATCGTCGATGAACTGCACCAGCAGTTCGCGTGCCTGCTCGGAGTGCGCCGCCGGGCTGCGCAGCGCATGGAGCACGAGCGACAATCGAATGCGCGAAATCGTGTCGGTGCCGGTGCGGGCAGCGTATTCGAGTTCGAAGCGCCGACGGTGCAATTGCTGCGGCGATGCCGTGCGCGCCCAGTTCGCAAAGGCGAGCAGGTCGACCAGCACATCACGCCGCGCCTCGGATGCCATCGCACGATCATGGGCGATCGCGCTGTCAGCACCTGGCGCGACGCAGCCCACGAGCAGTGCGCTCGCGGCCACGGCAATCGTCATGAACTTCGTCGTCGCTGGCCGTGCGCCGCGCACCTCAGCCTCCTGCTTGCGGCGGCGTGTCGGGCGCGCAGACCCGGAAATACGCGCCGTCATGTGATGGAATCACCTCGATGGTACCTCCATGCGCACGCACGAAGTCCCGCACGATCGCGAGGCCGAGTCCGGTACCGTTGATGGAGTTCGAGGGGCGGATGCGTCCCTGGTAGAAGGGTTCGAAGATCCGGTCCTGCTCGCCCGGCTCGATGCCCGGCCCGGAATCGCGAACCTCGATCGCGTAGCGGCCGTCCGACTGCGCCAGGGACAGGCTGATCCGGCCGCCGCGGGGCGCGAACTTCACCGCATTCGAGAGCAGATTGTCGACGACGATCCGCAGCTGCTCCGGATCTCCCACCGCCTGTGCCGCGCACAGATCCTTCGTGAGCGTGATGCTCTTTGCTGCCAGGCTCAGACTGTGGTCGTTGACCACGCGTTCGATGATCTGCCGCAAATCCACGCTCTCGCGCCTGCCCTGTGTCGTCAGTGACCCGACCGCGTTGAGCTGGAGCAGATTCTCGATCAGGCGCTGCAAACGCAAGGTGTTCTCGAGCACGATACCTGCGATCTGGGAGCGCTCTGCGCGAGGCGTCGCTGCGGTGTCCTCGCTCAACAGCGCCGCACCCTCGCGCACGGCGGCGAGCGGCGTCTTGAGCTCATGGGAAATCTGCCTGAGGAAGCCGGCCTTCTCGGCATCGATCTCCTTGAGCTTGCGACGCAGCCAGTCCAGCCGATCGCCGAGCGTGCTCAGATCCGCGGATCCGTGATCGATCCGGATCGGCGTGTCGAATCGACCGGCACCGAGATCGCGGATTGCCATGTCGATCCGACGCAATGGACGGCGGATGAGGAAGGTGAACAGGAGCACCAGCGCAATGGTGACGATGAGCGAGACGGCCGTGAGCCGCAGCAGGGTACCGTTCAGTTCGTCCGCTTCCTGCGGAATCACGCTCGCCGCGCGCCAGACCTGGAGGCTGTTGGCCTGCACCAGCGCACGGGCCGCGCGCGACAGCTCTCCGAATCTGTCGTCGATCTCGTCGCGGAACGCGTCGCGGAACGCACCGCCCGTCAGGCGGTCGAACAGGTAACGTTCCTGCGCCATCAAATCGTACAGGCTCGCACGCGACGGTTGCTGGCCCGGCACGCGCTCGAGGTCGCGGGCGGCCGCGAGGAAATCGACATGACGATCGCGATAGGCACCGAGGAGCTTTTCGTCCTCGACCACGAGGAACTGCAAGGCGTTGCGCTCCATGTCACGCACCGCGTCCAGCAGCCGCTGCCCCGCCTCGGTCGCGATCTCGGCATCGATCGCAACGAGCAACCCGTGGCGCGACAGGCGATCGACGTGCTGCATGACCGCCACCAGGGCTATGAGCAGCGGCAAGGTCACCACCAGCAGCGCACTGACCAGCACCGCAACGAGCGAGTGCGGTCGAAAATCCTTCAACATACGGACTCACCGAGGCGCAGGTCGGTACCCGCGGCTTCGAACGCCGAGCGGTGGCCGATGCAACACACAGGCAGACGACCGGGAGAGCAGCAGATTCGACCCGCATTCTACCGGTACTGCGTGCGATCGGGCGTGCATGCGCGTGCGCCGATCAGCCCTCGATCCAGCCCGGCGTGGGCAGTCCCTTGCTGCGCAGGAACGCCGGGTTGAACAGCTTGGACTGGTAACGCGCCCCCGAGTCGCAGAGCACGGTGACGACGGTCTTGCCCGGGCCCAGTGCGCGCGCAAGGCGGATGGCGCCGGCGACGTTGACACCCGAGGAGCCGCCCAGGAACAAGCCCTCGTGCTCGAGCAGATCGAAGACCACGGCCACGCTCTCCGCGTCGGGGATGCGGAAGGCGTCATCGATCGGGGCACCGTCGATGTTGCCGGTCACTCGCCCCTGGCCGATGCCCTCGGTGATGGAACTGCCCTCGGACTCGAGGGTGCCCTGCTTGACGTAGCTGTACATCGCCGCGCCGGGCGGATCCGCCACGGCGGTGACCACCGCGGGGTTCATCTGCTTGAGGTACGTCGCGACGCCGGCAAGCGTGCCGCCGGTGCCGATGGCGCAGGTGAAGCCGTCCACCGTGCCGTCGGTCTGATGCCAGATCTCCGGGCCGGTGCTCGCGATGTGCCCGTCGCGGTTGGCGACGTTGTCCCACTGGTTGGCGTACAGCACCCCGCCCGGCGTTCCGGCCGCGGCCAGTTCCGCGGCCACGCGCGCGGCCTGGTGCACGTAGTGCTCGGGGTTCTTGTACGGCACCGCCGGCACCTCGCGCACCTCGGCGCCGGCCAGGCGCAGCGCGTCCTTCTTCTCCTGCGACTGGGTCTCGGGCATGACGATGATCGTGCGGTAGCCGCGCGCGTTGCCGACATAGGCCAGCCCGATGCCGGTATTGCCCGCCGTGCCCTCGACGATGACGCCGCCTGCCTGGAGCACCCCGCGCCGCTCGGCATCGAGCACCATGTACTTCGCGGCGCGATCCTTGACCGAGCCGCCCGGATTGAGGAACTCGGCCTTGCCGAGGATGGTGCAGCCGGTCTGCTCGGAGGCCTTGCGCAGCCTGATCAGGGGGGTGTTGCCGACGCTGTCGATGAAGCCGTCTCGGATGTCCATGGCGCTCTCCGGTGTCGGCCCGCCGCGGCGGGCCGGGGTTGAAGGCGCGGACTGCGCCCACGCCGCGCTCGACGCTCGGTTCGCGGGCGGCCGGGCGGCGCGCCGCAACAATACCCGCACCCGGTCGGCGTCACCCATGGCGGCGCCGGACATACCCGGCGGCGAGCTGCGCCCGACGGGTGCTGCATCGCGGCATGACTGGCCGCCTGAACATGGTCAAACTCATGGCCGCAAGTGCCCGGCGCCCGGGACCTGCCCCGGATTCGCAGACCATCCGGGTGGACCTCGGGCGCGTGGCGCCCGCCCTCGGCACACTGGCTGCCAGGCGGGCGCCGCTTGCTTGCACTGAGCAGCGATTTCAGTGCAGGGAGTTCTTTGAAGAACTCCGGAACTGTCGTAGCCACAACAACAGTCTGCCCAGGAGGAGAGCCTACAATGCGATGCAAATCGACACGAGCCATGGCGGTCGCGGCATGCGGCGCGCTGGCGCTCGGAACTGCGATGGTGCCCGCCGCGTATGCGCAAAAGCACGGCGGAATACTGACCTACGTGGTACCCAGCGAACCACCGTCCTTCGACGCACATCAGGAGACCACCTTCGGCGTCATCCATCCACTGGCGCCGATGTACAGCTTGTTGATCCGGGTCGATCCGAACAATCCAAGCTCGCCGGACTTCGTGTGCGACCTGTGTGAAGGTGAAGTCCCGAAGCCCACCGACGGCGACACCAAGTACACCTTCAAGATCCGTCAGGGCGTGAAGTTCCACGATGGCACACCGCTGACCTCGGCCGACGTGAAGGCGAGCCTGGAGAAAGTCATCTCCCCGCCCGAGGGTATTCCCAGTTCGCGCAAGTCCTACTTCCTGATGGTCGATTCGGTGGACGCGCCGGATCCGACGACCCTCGTCATCAAGCTGAAGTATCCGGCCGGCGCCTTCCTGCCAGCGCTGGGCATGCCGTTCAACTGGATCTACTCGAAGAAGGATCTGGACACCCACGGCTACTCCTGGCACAAACAGAACGTGAACGGCACCGGCCCGTTCAAGTTCATCGAGTACGTGGCAGGCTCAGCGATTACGGGCACCAAGTACGCCGACTACCACCATAAGGGCCAGCCATACCTCGACGGCATCAAGGCCATCATCGCAACCAAGATGTCGGTGCGCCTGCAGGCCATTCAGGGCGATCGTGCCTCCATCGAGTTCCGCGGCTTTCCGCCCGCCGCACGCGACGACCTGGTCAGGGCGCTGGGCGACAAGCTCACCGTTCAGGAAAGCGACTGGAACTGCGGCAACATCATTGTCTACAACCACCTGAAAAAGCCGTTCGACGATCCGCGGGTACGCCGCGCGTTGAACCTGGCGGTGGATCGCTGGCAGGGGTCCAAGTACCTTTCCAAGGTCGCGATCGTGAAGACGGTGGGCGGAATCGCGTTCCCGGGGCATCCGCTGGCTTCGACCGAAGCGGAGCTCAAGGAGACGGAGGGTTACTGGCCCGACATCGAGAAGTCCCGCGCGCTCGCGAAGCAACTTCTCAAGGAAGCCGGACAGGAGAATATCGCGTTCGACCTGCACAACCGTACCGTCGATCAGCCGTACAAGTATGTCGGCACCTGGCTGATCGACCAGTGGCAGAAGATCGGCCTCAACGTGACGCAAAAAGCGGTCCCCACCGGCCAGTGGTACGACAAGTACCGCAAGACCAAGGACTACGATGTTGGCGTGGATGCCAATTGCCAGTCCGTGGTCAATCCGCTCGCCGACATCTCGAAGTACCTGTGCGATTCGACCGCGAACTACTCCAACTGCACCAATCCGAAGCTGCGTGAGTTCTTCGAGGCCATGAACAAGGAACCGGAGTTCGCCAAGCAGCGGGTGCTGATGCGCCAATTCGAGAACGAGGTCTACGGCCAGGCGCACGTCGGCAATGGTCTGTGGTGGTACAAGATCAACCCGCACCGCTCCTATGTGAAGGGCTGGAAGATCGCACCGAGCCACTACCTCAACCAGCAGCTCGACAACGTGTGGATCGACAAGTCCTGAGCCGCGCGTCCTGCTGAATGCCGTTTACCTCTCCACCTGCCGCGACAGCGGCAGGTGGAGAGGGTTTCCTCGCACGCCGCCGATCCGGGCTGCGCGCAGGCGACAGCGCGACTGGCCTGGATGCTTACCTGTCGAACAACACGCTCGGCAACCACGTCGCCGTCGCGGGAAAGAAGAAGACGATCATCAGCCCGATCACCTGCAGGCCCATGAATGCGGCCATGCCGCGGTAGATCTCGCCCAGCGACCATTGCGGCGCCACCGCGCGCAGGTAGTACGCCGCCATCGCCACCGGTGGCGATAAGAAGGCGGTTTGCAGGTTTACCGCCACCAGCGTGCTGAACCAGACCAGATCAAAACCCATCTCCCGCACCATGGGCAGAAACACCGGCAGGAAGATGAATACCACGGCCGGCCACTCCAGAGGCCAGCCCAGGATGAAGATCACCACCATCAGCACCGCCATGAGCCCCAGAGGCTCCAGCGGCAGTGCCAGCATGACCTCCGTGATGAGGTGCCCGGTCCCCAGCCGCGTGAACACCGCGCCGTAGATGTTCGAAGCGACTGCGAGAAACAACACGAGACTGGACGTGACCAGCGTCTGGCGGCAGGCATCGCGCAGGATCGACCAGGTCAGCCGCCGATAGGCGATCGTCAACAAGGTCGCGCCGAGCGCGCCCATGCCGGCCGCCTCGGTCGGCGTGGCGATGCCCAGGATGATGCTGCCCAGCGCCGAGAACATGATCACGCCGAGCGGGACGATGCCGGAGAAGAGTTCGACGAAGATCTCCTTGTAGGAACCCGCCCGCTGATCGAGGGGAAGCGGCGGCCCGAGTGCGGGATTGATGTAGCTGCGGATCATTGCGTAGCCGACATACAGGGCCGAGAGGATGAGACCGGGAATGAGCGCCGCGGCGAACAGATCGATGACGGACACGCCCACCACCGGCCCCATCACCAGCAACATCACGCTCGGCGGGATCAGGATGCCCAGGCAACCGCCCGCCGCGATGACCCCGGCCGACATCTTCGGGTCATAGCCAGCCCTGGTCATGGCCGGCGCGGCCATCATGCCCATGACCGTCACCGACGCGCCGATGATGCCGGTGGCGGTCGCGAACAGGGTGGACGTGGCGAGCACGCCCAGAAACAACGATCCGCGAACCGGCGCGAGGATGAACTGGAAGGACCGGAACAGCCGCTCCATCAATCCGGCGCGTTCCAGGATGTGGCCCATGAAGATGAACAGCGGCGCCGCTGCAAGCGTCCCCTCCTTCATGATGCCCAGAGTCTGGAAGTACATCTGGTAGAAGACACTGTCGCCAAAGATCACGTAACCGAAGGCCATCGCGAGAATGATCAAGGTGAACGCGATGGGAAAGCCGACAAAGATGCCGGCAACCAGTGTGCCCAGCAGCACAAGTCCCAGATACTCGGGGCTCATACCTCCATCCCCATGTGCTCCTGATTCACGAGTTCATTGCCCGTGACGGCCGCATAGGCACTTTTCAGGAACTCGGAGATTCCCTGCAGGATGAGGAGGGCGGAGGCTGCCGGGATGGTGGCCTTGAAGGGCACCAGTGAGGGCATCCATGGCGTAACGTCCGAGAGTTCGCCGGTCTCGATGGCGAGCAGCATCTCCTCCATGCCGATCCAGAGAAAGAACACCATGCCGGGGAAGAAGGCCAGCAGATACAACGTCGCATCGATGATCCCGCGAGTGCGCGCCGACCAGGTGTTGTAGAAGATGTCGGTACGCACGTGACCGCCTTTGAGCAGGGTGTAGGCCGCCCCGAGCATGAAGTGGCTGCCGTAGATCATGTACGTGAGTTCGTAGGACCAGTCGGTGGGCGCGTTGAAGACGTAGCGCGCGATCACTTCATGGCACACCGAATAGAGCAGCGGCAGCACCAGCAGTGCCAGAATGGTGCTGCCGATCCAGTCGTTCACGGTATCGATGACCCGAACAGTGCGCCTGACATGCCGTTCCATGCCGCCGTTCATTGCATCACTCCCAAGTGAAACCAGGGGCGGGGCGGGACGATGCTCAGCCGCGCCGCACCTTCCACACCGCGGCTGCGAACC
>Ga0214472_10006846_pt1 | contig 11949 bp, 12 predicted proteins | sample RVTome_6_FD_207662 | JGI IMG/M metagenome (GOLD analysis project Ga0214472, IMG submission 207662) | Soil microbial communities from uranium-contaminated site in the Upper Colorado River Basin, Wyoming, United States - RVT140D175 | ecosystem: Environmental > Terrestrial > Soil > Contaminated >...
CTCGGGATGGTGGACGTGCTGCTCGTCGTGGCCGTCGCGGTGGGCTGGTTCGAGGTGCCGCTGCGAGGCAGTTTCTGGCTGCTGATCGGAATGTGCCTCGTCTACCTGCTCAGCACCCTCGGGCTGGGCCTCTTTGTCTCGACGATCTCGCGGACGCAGCAGCAGGCGATGATGACGACGTCGTTCTTCTTCCTGCTGCCGATGATCTTTCTGTCCGGTTTCATCTTCCCGATCGAGAACATGCCCGACGTGATCCAGCCCGTGACCTATCTGATCCCGCTGCGCTACTTCCTCGTGATCCTGCGCGGGATCTTCCTCAAGGGGGTCGGGATGGACGTGCTGTGGCCGCAGGCGCTGGCGCTGCTCGCGTGGGGTGTGGCGGTTCTCACGCTCGCCACCCTGCGATCGACCAAGCGGCTCGCTTAGAGGGGGTAACGAAGGGGACGGAGGAAACGGGTTCACACGGAGGCACGGAGGAACGGAGACGCACGGAACGCCGGTGACGCGGGCCTACGGCCCGCTTATGGATAGAACAACGCCCCGCTCACAAACCCAGTGCCGATCGATGCAGGGTCTTGTGAGCGGGGCGTTGTTCTATCCATACCGCGCGCAGCGCGGTCACCGGCGTGATGACTGCGCTCCCCTGCGATGCGGTGCAGTCGCCCGCCGTGCGTCTCCGTGGCTCCGTTGCTCCGTGTGAACCCGTTTCCTCCGCAGCCTCCGACGCCTCGGCCGCCGAGATCATTTCAAGCCGAGCAGCTGCGCGGGATTCTCCTTCGACATCCGCTCGATGTCCTGCGGTGTGAAGCCCCTCGACTGCAGCGCCACGAGGAACGCCCCGAAGCCGTCGGCGGGGCGCGGATTGGTGGCCTGGCCCAGATCCGACGACAGGATGCAGAACTGCGGGCCGATCTGTTCGATGGCGGCGGCGAACCGGTCGTACCTCATCGCCGCATCGGGGCTGACAGGAGTGCTGCCGACGAACTCGATGAATGCCCCGAGCGCTGCCGCCTCCTTCATCTGCGCGACGGTCATTTCGATCGGCGTGTTCATCGCGTGCGTGACGACCATGTGCTGCACGCCCTGCCGGCGTCCTTCGCGAAGGAGCATCAGCCCTTCTTCCGCCGTTGAATGGCCCGTGGCGAGCACGAGGTTGTGCTTCGCTATCAGCGTGATGACCTCCGTGACCGCGGGCAGGAGCGCCCCGTCGCGCGAGACGCTCACCGACGGACGGTTTTCCTTCGCGTAGCGGACCTGGTTCTCCGAGTCGAACGTGGGGAACCACACGACGCGCCCCCATCCCCCGGTCACGCGTGTCATGTGCTCCACCGCCGCCGGGTTGATCCCGCCGACGGTCAGGTTCAGATCGATGCCGCCGAACACCTCGATGCCGGGAACCAGCGTCCGAACGAGGTAGGCGACGCCCGCGGTGGATTCGTAATGGTTCTTGATCACGATCGCCCGCATGCCGCGATCGCGCGCCTCCCGTGCCGCCTCGATCGCGTCGAGCGAGCGTGGCCGGTCGTCGGGAAGGCTGTGCACGTGAATGTCGATCGCGCCCTTGAGGGCAGCGGCCGCACCAGGAGCCTGGCCAAAGAGAAGCGGCGCGAGCGCGAGCGATATCGCGGTGCCGAGAAGAACAGTCCTCATGGCGCGGGAGCGATCCGGAGAATTCTATCGTCGGTCGAAACCGCACTCCCGCGGCCGTCGCGATTGTTGGTGGCCAGGTACAGAAGACCGTCCGGTCCCGGGATCACATCGCGGATGCGCCCGAACCGATTGTTCAGAAGCACTTCCTGCGACGCAATGCGCCGCGCCGGCGCGTCGAGGACGAGCCGCAGGAGGTGCGTACCCCGCAACGTTCCCACAAACAGATTGTCGACGAAACGAGGGAACCGATCGCCCCGGTAGAACGAGGCTCCGGATGGCGCAATCGCGGTCGGGTAGAACGTGATCGGGGTCCGCATTCCCGTCATCGTCTGGCCGGCTTCGATGCGCGGCCAGCCGTAGTTGGCGCCCGCGTCGATCACGTTGATCTCGTCGTTGCCGACATTGCCGTGTTCGGTGGCCCACAGGTCGCCGGTGGCCGGGTGCCAGTCGAACCCCTGTGGATTGCGGTGCCCGTACGAATACACGGGGGAGCCGAACGGATTGTCGCGCGGCGTCGTGCCGTCGCGATTGATCCTGAGGATCTTGCCGGCCGTCGACGCAAGATCCTGCGCGAAGCCCGTGTTCGCGGCGTCGCCCGCGCTGACGTAGAGCAGCCCGTCAGGGCCGAACCTGATGCGGCCGCCGTCGTGAATCGTCGATCCCGGAATGCCGTCGAGCAGGACGGCGCGCTCGCCCAGCCGGGACCCGGCCTCGCGGTAGCGGACGACGCGATTGCTGCCGCCGCCGGATGACGTCCGCGCGGAGTAATAGAGGTAGACGAGCCGCGTCTGCGCGAACTGGGGATCGAGCGCAACCCCCAGCAGTCCGGCTTCACCCACCGTGTAGACATCGTCCAGGGTGAGCGCCAGCTCGGAGCCGCGGGTGGCGAGGTCGAGAATGCGGACGCGCCCCGGCCGCTCGGTCACGAACAGGCGGCCGTCCGGCGCAAACGCCATCGACCACGGAATCTCCAGGTTCGTGACGACTGGCTCCACGGCGAACCGGACGCCGTCGGACGTGGTGAACACGTCGCTCGGCGGCGTCGTTGGCGCCGGAGGTGCCGGGGTCCCAGGCGTTGGCGGCTCGTCACAGGCCCGGGTCTGGGAGACCTGGACCGCGAGGAAGAATGCCAGGACGCCGGCGAGCATGCCGTGCGGCATGAAGGCGATCTTACGCCGCCTGTCGCGCTCGAGCTTCGCCTTCTGCGACGTTGACGCGGGTGAGCACCGCCGCGCCCACGATGAAGAAGACGATCACCGAGAGGATGGCGGCGCGGCTGGATCCGAAGAGGGTGACGGAGGCCGCAAACAGCGCCGGCCCGAAGATTCCCGCGAACTTCTCGAACACCGAGAAGAACCCGAAGTACTCGGAGGACTTGTGCTTGGGGATCATCCGCGCGAAGAGCGACCGGCTCAGCGCCTGGCTCCCGCCCTGCACCATGCCCACCAGGAACGCGAGCGCGAAGAAGTGCCAGGTCGTCGTCATGAAGTAGCCGAGGATGCTGATTCCGATGTAGACCGTCAGGGACAGGTAGAGCGCGCGCTTCGCCCCGATCCGGCCGGCCAGCCACCCGAAGCCGAAGGAGCACGGAATCCCGGTGAACTGCACCACGACGAAGGCGGCAATCTGGGCGTTGCGATCGATGCCGATCTCGGCCCCGTAGATGGATGCCATCCGGATGATGGTCTGGATGCCGTCGTTGTAGAGCAGGAACGCGACCAGCATCAGGAACGCCTGCCGGTAGCCGCGCAGCTCGTGAAACGTCTCCCACACGCGCACCAGCGCCGCGCGGATGGAGTTCTCCGAGCCCGTCTCGTCCTGTTCGAGCGCCCGCGGCGGCTCCGGCACGCGGCGCATCAGCGGGATCGAGAAGATCAGCCACCAGAACGCGACGCTGGCGAACGAGAGCTTGATCGCGGCGACGGTATCCGGCAGGCCGAACGTCGCAGGGCTCAGGATCCACGCGAGGTTCACCAGCAGGAGCAGGCCGCCGCCGAGGAAGCCGAGGGCGAAGCCGGAGGTCGAGACGCGGTCGAGCTCGTCCGGCGCCGCGATGTGCGGGAGCAGCGAGTCGTAGAACACCTGGCTCGCCCCCACGCCGATGTTGGCAATCACGAAGAGGAGCGCGGCGTACGTCCAGTTGCCGCGGTCGATCGTGGCCATCAGCAGCGTGGCCGTGACGCCCACCGCCATGAAGACGGCCAGCAGCGTCTTCTTCATCGCGCGGTAATCCGCAACCGCGCCGAGGATCGGCCCGAGGATCGCCACGAGCGTGACCGCGAGGGTCGTCGACCACGCAAAGCGCGCGGTCGCCTCGGTCGGCGTCAGCCCGGCTGCCGCGTAGTCGCTGAAGAACGGCGGGAAGACCGCGACGATCACCGTGGTCCAGAACGCCGAGTTCGCCCAGTCGTACATCGCCCAGGCGCGCAGCTCGGGGCGGTGCAGGCCGAGACGCTCGAGCATGGTCATCTCAGTAGGTGTTCCGGGCGATCCACTCGCGCAGCAGCGAATCCACCACGACGTACTGTGGCCCTTCTCTGAGCAGCAGGTCCTGCTTGATGAGCGCAGCCAGCGAGGCCTGGATGCTGGAGGGGCCGCCCAGCCGGAGCCGCGTGCGCACGTCGGCCGACAGGAGCTCCCGTCCACCCTGCAGCACGACGGCGCGCAGCACGGCGCGCTGCGCGAGCGTCAACCGCTGCCAGATCGCCTCGAACATCGTGTCCTGTTCGGCAAGCAGGCGTGTCAGCGTGGCGTGAAGGTTCTCGAGCGCGGCCTTCCGGCCGCCGGCCGCCCGGATGTCGTCCCAGGTCTCGTGCGCGAGGCGCTGCACGTCGTAGGGCAGGTTGCCCGCCAGATCGACGATCGCCGCGCCGACGCCCGGCTCCGGACGGATGCCGCTGCCCGCGAGCCGCGTCTCGATGAACTCGGCGAACACGGCCTCGGGGATCTTGTCGAGGCGCATCACCGGGCCGGCCTTGTAGAACGGGCGGCGCGGTCCAATCATCTTGTCCATCAGGCTCGGCTCGGAGCCGGCGAAGACGTAGCCCACTTTCCGCTGCTGCTGCGCGGCCGCGCGCAGCGCGTGCTCCACCGACCCGCCGTTGAAGCCCTCGACGGCCTGAAACTCGTCGAGCGCCACCACCACCGTGCGCTTGCGCTCGGCTGCGAGGCGGCCGGGGAGGGCGAAGATCTCGTTCGCCAGCCGGTTGATGTCGCGCGCGGTCTTCACGGCCGGGAACGCGACGGCGAACTCGCCCGGGCCCCGGTGGCCGGGCTCGAAGCGCAGCTCGGGGCGCGTCGCCGTGATCGCCCCGGTCAGCCACGTCCGGGCGCGCTCCCTTCGCGTCTCCACCGTGGCCAGCGCCCCCGCGTAGCCTTCCAGGAACGAGACGTACGAACTGTAGCTGCTGACGGTGAGGTCGACGGTCAACGCGCCCTGGCGCGCGAGCGTCACCAGCGCCTGCCGCACCAGCGACGACTTCCCGTATCGCCGCGGCGAGATGAGGAACACCTTCTGCGCCGACGTCAGGTCCGCGATCAGCCGCTCGAGCTCGGTGTCCCGGCCGGCGAAGGCCTCCCGGGGCACGATTTCGCCGTACACAAAGGGGTTTTCCATGAATCTGCTACAGCAGGTAGCCCGCGTTACGTTGAACGACGTAACCGTTACGTCGATTAACGTAACACGAAACAGACTGTCCGGGCCGAGCAAGCTCGGCCCCTACGGACGCGATGTGGATTCATCGACGCTCGTAGGGGCCGACCTTGGTCGGCCCGGGAACGAATGACCTTGGTCGGCCCGCGAATGACCTGGGTCGGCCCCGGCTAGGGAAGGCCGTCCAGAGGTAACTGGCCCGTATAAATTGCCATTCCGACGACCGCATCGATACCGTCGGCGTGGAGGCGATCGATCTCCGCTCGCGTCGTGATGCCGCCGGCGGCGGTGAGGCGGCGGCCCGTCGCGCGCCGGACGGCGAGAATCGCGTCCATGTCGGTCCCCTGCATCAGCCCCTCGGTATCGACGTGGGTATAGAGAAACTCGCCGCAATAGGGTTCGAGGGCCCTCACGGCCTCGACCGCGGTGATCGGCAGTATGGTCTTCCAGCCGTGAATGGCCACATGGCCTCCTCGGCTGTCCACGGCCGCGATCACGCGCTCGGCTCGGACGGCCGCCGCCAGCGTTCGCGCGAACTCGAGGTCGACGGCGCCGCCGCGGAACAGCGCCGAGCTGACAATCACCGCATGGGCGCCCTGCCCGAGGACGGCCTGCGCCCGTTCGATGCTCCTGATGCCGCCCCCGACGCGGCAGGGCAGGCGCGCACAGATGGCCGCCACGATCGACGCGTTGTCGCCCTGGCCCATCGCGGCATCGAGGTCGATCACCTGCACGCGGGGAAAGCGCTCGAACTTCCTGATCCACGGCTCCGGGTCGGGGGCCTCGAGGGCGAGCGTCTCGCCCTGGACGAGCTGCACGACGCGGCCGTTCTGCAGATCGATCGACGGGATGAGCATTACGCAAATTCCCAACTCCCAAGACGCCAACTCCCAAATTGGGAGTTGGGAGTTGGGCGTTGGGAGTTCCAGCGCTGGGCGTTGGGAGTTGTGGGGGACAAGCGCATCGAATTCAAAGGCGAACCGGAATACCTCGATCGTGCAGGTAGCGCTTCACGTCGGACACACCGGTATCCGCGTAATGAAAGATCGACGCCGCCAGCGCCGCATCCGCGTGGCCGGTGGTAAAGACGTCCGCGAAGTGCTCGAGGCCGCCCGCGCCGCCCGACGCGATCACCGGGATGTTCACCGCGTCGGCCACCGCGGCCGTCAGGTCGCAGTCGAAGCCGGCGCGGGTGCCGTCGCGATCCATCGACGTCAGCAGGATCTCGCCGGCGCCGCGCGATTGGGCTTCACGCGCCCACTCGACGGCATCGCGGGCGGCATCAGCCGTGCCGCTCCGCACGAAGACGCCAAACCGGTCGTTCATCCGCTTCGCGTCGATGGCGACGATGACCGCCTGGCTGCCATAGCGGCGCGCGAGCGTCGAAATAAGATTGGGCTCCCGAAGGGCGGCGGTATTGAGGCTCACCTTGTCGGCCCCGGCATCGACCGCCGCCGCCGCCGCGCTCTCGTCGCGGATGCCGCCGCCGACCGTCAGCGGCAGAAAGATCTCGTGCGCGACCGCGCTGATCGTCCGGGCCAGCGCCTGGCGGCTTTCGAGCGTGGCGGTGATGTCGAGGACCACCACTTCATCGATCCCCTCGACGTTGTAGCGTCGCGCGAGCTCCGCGGGATCGCCGGCAAGCCGGAGCTGCTGGAACTGCACGCCCTTCACCACCTGCCCGTCGCGCACGTCCATGCACGCGATGATGCGCTTGGTCAGCAACTAGCGGTCCGCCCGCCCTGATGGAGTATCAGCCGCAACGAACCCTCGAGCGCGGTTTGCGGGCCGCGACAACGCGGGGTTCCCGCCGCGCACGCCTGCGGGGTGGGGTGCGAGCGGAGCGGCCCGTTCATAGCTCGGCGCATCCTCACCCGTGGCAGATTGCAAGGAAGTTGCGGAGGATCTGCAGTCCCGCGTCGCCCGACTTCTCGGGGTGAAACTGGACGCCGAACACGCGGCCGCGCTCCACCGCCGCCGCAAAACTCTCCGCATGCGTCGTCGACGCGACGCAATCGGTCGTCACCGGCGCTGCAAACGAGTGCGTGAAGTAGACGTGCGCATCCGGCGTCAGCCCCGCCAGGAGGCGTCCCCTGAACGCGTGCGGCGCGGACCCTTGCGGTCCGCGCGGCGGTTCCAATGCATTCCACCCGACGTGCGGAATCTTGAGGCGCTGCGAGGCGTCGCCCTGCAGCAGCCGGACGCGCCCGCTCAATACGCCCAAGCCAGGGACATCCGGAGCTTCCTCGCTGCCGTCATAGAGCCACTGCATCCCGACACAGATGCCGAGCAGCGGCGTGCCGCCGTCCACGGCCCGCCCGATCGCCTCGCGCCACGGCGCGCCGAGGGCCGTCGTGGCCGAGAAGTGCCCGACGCCAGGCACGATCAGGCCGGACATCCCCTCGCACTGCGCCGGCGTCCCGGGCACCGTGAATGCCGCGCCGAGCGACGCGAGCGCCTTCCTGACCGACGTCAGGTTGCCGGCGCCGTAGTCGATGAGCGCGATCACAGCAGCCCCTTCGTGCTCGGCAGCATCTTCGCGAGCCGGGCATCCTTCGCGCAGGCGACGCGGAGCGCGCGCGCGAACGCCTTGAACACCGCCTCGACGTGATGATGGCTGGAGCGCCCGTACAGTACGGTGGCGTGCACGTTGGCACGCGCCGCCGAGGCGAAGCCGTCGAAGAAGTCGTGAATCAGCTCGCTTTGCAGGTCGCCCACGCGGCGTACCCGGAGCTTGAGGTCGATCACCGCATGCGGGCGTCCGCTGAGGTCGATGGCGGCCACCGCGAGCGTCTCGTCCATCGGCATCACGAAATAGCCGGCGCGGTTGATCCCTTTCCGGGTGCCGAGCGCCTCGAGCGTCGCCTCTCCCAGCGCGATGCCGATGTCCTCCACCGTGTGGTGCTGATCGACGTCGAGGTCGCCGGTCGCGCGGAGCGTCAGGTCGAAGCCGCCATGCCGGGTGAACAGCTCCAGCATGTGATCGAGAAACCGGATGCCGGTGCTGATGTCGTAGCGCCCCTGGCCGTCTATGACGAGCCGGCCCCGGATCTGGGTCTCGGTCGTGCGCCGATCGAACGAGGCTGCCCGCGGCTTCATCGCGCCTGCCTCGCCTGCCCTGAGCCGCGTCGAAGGGCCATGACTTCCTCGAGCGCCCCGATAGCGGCGTTGGTGTGTTCGATCATCCCCGCCGTCATCCGGATGCACCCCGGCGTCGTCGGATCCTTGGAGCGATCTCTGACGTGAATCTTCTTCGCCGCCAGCGCCTCGATGATGGGCGCGGTCTCGCCGACCCGCACCATGACGTAGTTGGCGGCGCTGGGCCAGTAGTCGAATCCGAGACGATCAAAGGCGGCATAGAGCCGTTCACGCGACTCGTGCACCTGTGCAGCGTAGCGTGGGAGAAATTCAGTGTCCTGCAGCGCCGCGTGCATCGCCGTCAGCGCCACGCCATTGATATTGAAGGGAAGCGTCACGCTCCGCACCGGATCGAGCGCCTGCGGCTGGCCGATCACCACGCCGACCCTCATCCCGGCGAGGCCGTAGGCCTTGGAGAATGTACGGCCGACGAGGACGTTGGGAAATCGCGGGAGCTGCGGCAGGAACGTCGTGCCGCCGAATTCGATGTACGCCTCGTCGATCAGGACGATGGCGCGGGGCGCCGCCTCGCTGATCCGGGCGAGATCCGGGATCGGAATGAGCTGCCCCGTCGGGTTGTTCGGCGTGTTGAGAAACATCATCCGCGTCCGCGGCGTGATCGCCTCGATCACCGCCTGTGTCGGAAATGCATAGTCCCTGTCGGGCGGCACGCGGATCGCCGTCGCGCCGACAGCCGCCGTCGAGTTCGGGTACGGGTCGAAGGCCGGCAGCGGAATGATCGTCTCCGCGTCGTGGAAACGCGGCTTCGCAATGTGGCCGACGGCGGCCATCAGGATCCCTTCGTCCAGCCCGTTGGTGAGCAGCACCCAGTCGGGATCGACGTCGAAGTGCCGCGCCGTCGCGAGCACGGCCTCGCGGTACTGCGGGTACGTGGACACGTCGCCCGGACGTGCGTGGCGGATCGCCTCGAGGACGCGGGGCGAACAGCCGCCTGTGTTCTCGTTCAGGTGCAGCCGCAGCCCTTCGCCGGGGTCCGGATATCCCTGTATGACCATCTACGGGTACGTCCTTCCCGAATCAAACCCGGCCGCTCCGATGTCGCGGCCGGCGCATTCTGCGTCGACGGGCTGTCGTGGATAGCAGGACATCAGTTGAAACAAGCCCCTACTTCACCCTCAGCCCGATCGACGCGGCGTGCGCCTGCAGTCCCTCGGCGGCCGCCAGCGTCATCACCGTGCCGCCGATCCCTCGAAGGCCGGCGCGCGTGACCCGCTGAACGGTGATCTGACGGACGAAATCCGCCGCGGACAGGCCGCCGCGGGCGCGCGCGGCGCCTGCCGTCGGCAGCACATGGTTCGATCCGATCGCGTAGTCGCCCGCGACCTGCGCGGACCACGGGCCTACGAACACGGAACCGGCGCACGTCATCATCGCCGCCAACCGGTTGTCGTCCACCACAAGATGCTCGGGGGCGGCGGCGTTTGCCAGCTCCATCGCCTCGACTGCCGACCTGGTCACGATAATGCCGCCGTGCGCGCGCAGCGATGCGCGAGCCGGACCGTCAGCGGGAACCTGCGCGGCCAGGTCACGCGCAACCCGGGCCGCAAGGGTGCGGCTCGGCGTGATCAGCACGGCGCGCGCATCCGGATCGTGCTCCGCCTGCGCGATCAGGTCCGCCGCAATCCATGCGGACGGCCCCCGCGCGGCGACGATGACGATCTCCGTCGGGCCCGCGTAGAAATCGATTCCGCAATCAGCGGCGACGAGCGCCTTCGCCGCGGCGACGTACCGGTTGCCAGGACCGACGACCTTGTCGACGCGCGGAACGGTGCGTGTGCCATACGCCAGCGCGGCGACCGCGTGTGCGCCGCCGACGCGAAACATCCGGGACACACCCGCTTCGAGCGCGGCGGCCATGACCACCGGTTCGGGGCGCGGACAGACGACGACGATTTCGCCCACACCCGCGGCCGCGGCCGGGACCGCCGTCATCAGCAGCGACGAGGGCAGGGGATAGCGGCCGCCGGGCACGTAGCAGCCCACGCGATCGAGCGGAACGATCCGCTGCTCCACGCTGACGCCCGCGGCGACGCGGGCGCGCCAGCCGCGCGGCACCTGGCGCCGCGCGACGGTCCGGATATTTTTCGCGGCCGCGCGGAGCGCCGCGCGCACGCTGCGGGGAACCGTTGCCGCCGCCTCGCGCATCTCATCGGCGGTGACCTCGATCGGTCCGTCCATCGGATCGAACTGCCGCGCATAGCGGAGGAGCGCGCGATCGCCATCCCGCCGCACGGCCGACACGATCGCCGCCACGCGGCGCTCCGTCGCTGCGTCGCGTGTGCGTTCAGGCGCCAGCAGCGCCCGGACCGCTCGACGATTGCACGAGTCTACGATTCTGATCATTTACTCCCGAGCCGGCTAAAGCCGGCCCCCACGACTCCTTGAGCTAAACAACAATCTTGTTGAGCGGATATTCCACGATCCCCTGGCCGCCCGCTGCCTTCACCTTCGGGATCAGGTCGCGCACCGTCTTCTCTTCGATGATCGTGTTGACCGCCACCCATTGCTCGTCGCTCAACGACGAGATCGTCGGCCGCTGCAGCGCCGGAAGCAGCGCGAGGATCTTGTCGAGATCGGTGCGCCGCACGTTGAGCATCAGCCCGACGCGTCCCTGCGCTTCGATGGCGGCGCGCAACAGCAATGCAATGTTGTCGATCTTGGTGCGCTTCCACGGATTCGCGAGCGCCGCATCGTTGGCGATGAGCTGGGTGTTCGACTCCATGATGGTGTCGATGATGCGCAGCCGGTTCGCGCGCAGCGTCGACCCGGTTTCGGTCGCCTCGACGATGGCGTCGGCGAGCACGGGAGGTTTTACTTCGGTGGCGCCCCAGGAGAATTCGACGTTGACCGCCACCCCGAGCCGGTCGAAGTAGGCCTTCGTGACGCGTACGAGCTCGGTGGCAATCGTCGCGTCGGCGAAGTCCTTGGGTGAGGTGAACCGTGAATCCTCCGGCGCCGCCAGCACCCAGCGCACCTTGCCGAAGCTCTGTTTCGCGTAGATCAGGTCGGCGACGCTCGTCAGCGCGTGCTTGCTCGCGCCGCCCAGCTTGTGCTCGGCAATCCAGTCCTGGCCGGTGAGGCCGGCGTCGAGCACGCCGTCGCAGACGTACCGCGCCATTTCCTGCGCGCGGATCAGCATGCACTCGATCTCCGGATCATCGATGGTGGGAAAGTAGGAGCGCGTGCTGACGTAGATGTTGAAGCCGGCGCGCGCGAACAGCTGGATCGTCGCGTCCTGGAGCGACCCCTTCGGGATGCCGAGCTTGAGCTTCATGGAATGGTCACGCCCTCCGCGCGCTGGAAGAAGCAGGTGCGCTGCCCCGTGTGGCACACGTTGCCGTCGCCCTGCCGCTCCGCCTTTACGAGCACCGTGTCATCGTCGCAGTCCACCAGGATGTCGCGGACGGCGAGGCGGTTGCCCGAGGTCTCGCCCTTCGTCCACAGCGTGTTGCGCGTGCGGCTGAAGAACGTCACGAAGCCGGTGCGCC
>Ga0214472_10006847_pt1 | contig 11949 bp, 10 predicted proteins | sample RVTome_6_FD_207662 | JGI IMG/M metagenome (GOLD analysis project Ga0214472, IMG submission 207662) | Soil microbial communities from uranium-contaminated site in the Upper Colorado River Basin, Wyoming, United States - RVT140D175 | ecosystem: Environmental > Terrestrial > Soil > Contaminated >...
CTCGCCCTTGGCGCGCAGGGCGAGGCGCCCCTCGGGGCTGCAGAAGCGCATGCGGGTCAGCACATTCACGATGAAGCGCAGGCGGTCCCAGCCGGTGAGCGAGTCGGACCAGCGTTCGGGCCGGTCGCCCTGCAGGTGGAGCAGGAACTTGCGCGCACCGTCCCCGGCGAGCGCCGCTTCGACCTCGCGGGCGCGCGCCAGCGTCTCGTCGGCCGACCAGGCAGGCAGCACGCCCGCGTGCACCATGAGGTAGCCGTCCTCCACATGCGCGAGCGGCCGCTGCGCGAGCCAGGCGAGCAATTCGTCACGGTCGGGCGCCTCCAGCACGCGCGCCAGGGTGTCGTCCTTGCCGCGCCGGGAAAACCCGGCGGCCACCATCAGGAGGTACAGGTCGTGGTTGCCGAGCACCACGGTGGCCGAAGCCCCCAGCTCGCGCACCAGGCGCAGCACCTGCAGCGATTCCGGGCCGCGATTGACCAGATCGCCGACGAACCACAGGCGGTCGGCGGCCGGGTCGAAGTTGATCTTGTCGAGCAGATGTCCGAGGTGGGAGTAACAGCCCTGGACGTCGCCGATTGCATAAATCGGCATACCGCCTCAACCGTGCCGGCGCACGTGAGCCGGACCCCGCTCCGATTCGGTCCCCGTCACCACCCGCAGCACTGGCTTCTCCGTGAAGGGGGAGTACTCGACAACCCAGCGTGCCAGCACCTCCCGTACCTCATCGTCGGAGGCCGGCACCCCTCCCTCCAGCCAGGGCAGCAGACGGGAGGGCAGGTCACCCCCCACCTGTCGGGATGCGGCGATACGCAGTTTCGGATGCGGCGTATCGCGCGTCTTCTCCGTATCGGCGAGCAGTTCCTCATAGAGCTTCTCGCCCGGACGCAGGCCGGTGAACTCGATCCGGACCTCTTCCTCGGTATAACCCGACAGGCGGATCATATTGCGCGCCAGTTCGGCGATCCGGACAGGCTCGCCCATGTCCAGCACGAAAATCTCCCCCCCCTCGCCCATGGCCGCAGCCTGCAAGACGAGTTGGGCGGCCTCGGGGATCGACATGAAATAGCGGGTGACGTCCCGATGCGTGACCGTGACCGGACCTCCACGTGCGATCTGCTGCTGAAATTTCGGGATCACGCTGCCCGAGCTTCCCAGCACGTTGCCGAAGCGCACGATCTCGAATTTTGTTTTGCAGCCTGCAGATTTCTGGGCCTCGCACACCATCTCGGCGAGCCGCTTGGTGGCGCCCATCACGTTCGTGGGATTGACCGCCTTGTCCGTGGAGATCAGCACGAAACGCTCGGCATCGAAGCGTCGTGCGCACTCGGCCACGCACAGCGTGCCGAGAACGTTATTGCGCACCGCCTGCCAGGCGTTGCCGAGCTCCATCAGCGGCACGTGCTTGTACGCGGCGGCATGAAAGACGACCTGCGGACGGTGGGCGGCGAAGACCTCATCCAGGCGCGTCACGTCCTTCACATCGCCCAGCAGCGGAACGATCTCCACGTGCTTTTCGTGGGTGGCAAACCACTGTTCCAGGGTGTACAGCGCGAACTCATTGAGCTCGAACATGACCAGCCGAGCGGGCGAAAAGCGCGCCAATTGCCGGCACAGCTCGCTTCCGATCGAACCGCCGGCGCCGGTCACAAGGACCGTCTTGCCGGCCAGCATCCGCCCCACGTGCGCGCTGTCGATACGCACCGCATCGCGGCCCAGCAGGTCCTCGATATGGAGCGGTCGCAAAGCAGACACCGCGACCCGTCCGGACATCACGTCTTCCAGCCCAGGCACCGTGAAGACCCGCGCGCCGGCCTCAACGGCGAAACCCGCGGCCTTGCGCCGGATGTCTCGCGCCGCGGAAGGCATCGCCAGGATCACATGGCGCGCCTTTTCCGAGTCGAGGACCGACGGCAGAGAGCTGATCGGCCCGAACACAGGTTGCCCCAGGAGCTCGCGCCCCCACTTGTCGGCGTCGTCATCGACCAGGCCGACCACACGCCAGTCCGGACTGCGCTCGAGCTCGCGCACCAGCATGGCCCCGCCACGTCCGGCCCCCACGATCACCACCGGTTTGCCCTGGGCGATCAGCCCGCCATAAAGGCGATGCTCCTTCCACATCCGGTACGTCGCGCGCCCGCCCGCCATGAGGATCGTCAGGAGGATCGGGTAGAGGACCAGCGCCGACCGTGGCACCGTGGGCACGTCGCGGTACAGCGCGACGAACACGAGCAGCACGAACGACGAGACGGCCACCGCGCGCAAGACTCGCTTCAGATCGGGAAGGCTGGCGAAGATCCAAAGCCCACGATACAGGCCTGCCCACCAGCATACCGCCGCATGCGCCGGGAGCAGCACCATCAACCCGACTTCGATCTGTCCCGAGTATTCGGCAGGCCACTCGAAATTGAAGCGCAACAGGAATGCGCCCAGCCAGGCCACGCATGCGGCGAGCAGGTCGAAAAGGAATACGAGGACGGATCGATAGGGTATCTTCAACGGTGGGGTCGGCTGCGTTGCGCATCGCGCAACACCGGTTCAAAGGTAGATGACATTTTCGAATTGTAATGCATGGAGGGACGCTCTGCGGCGCTGCAACACTCGGCAACACGGGTCGATCGATGCCATATACATGGCTCGCCATCCATTGCGCGGTTCATCTACCGCCCCTCCGGGAGGCCCGCACCGAATACGAAGGCCAGGGCAACCAAGGGCACATATGCCAGCATGACGCCGAGCACGCCGGACATCCCGCCCAGCGCCACCCACAACGCAATCGGGAGCAACCACAGCAGGTTGATCGCCGCCACGCAAAGCGTCACCGGAAGATGCCTCCCGAAGCGACGCGCGGCGTACTGGTAGGCATGGCTGCGGTGCGCCTCATACACCTTCTCGCCACGGACGAAGCGGCGCAGCAGCGTCAGCGTCGCGTCCACCACGAAGACGCCGAGCAGTATGATCCAGCCCCACAAGAGCTCGGGCGTCGTCCAGCCTGCCTGCAGCGACAGCACGCCGAGCACGAGGCCGAGAAAGCCGCTGCCCACGTCGCCCATGAATATCCTCGCCGGCGGGAAATTCCAACATAGGAAGCCTGCCACCGCAGCGGCGAGGAAGAGTGGCACCGCGCCCAGCGTCGGCTCGCCGGCGGCGCCGTAGAGCAACGCCCCGCCCACACAGACGCTGATCGCCTCGACGCCGGCAATGCCGTCGATGCCGTCCATGAAGTTGTAGAGATTCAGCAGCCATACCAGGTACAGCGCCGCAAGCGCATGCCCCAGCCAGCCGAGATCCACGACGCTTCCCGGCAGCGCGAGCGGCGGCGCTCCGCCGAGCCAGGCGAGCACCCAGACGGCCGCCGCGAAGTGCGCCAGCAGGCGCCAGCGCGCGGCGATGTGCCGGTGGTCATCCACGAAACCGACGGCCGCCACCCAGGCACCTGCGCCCAGCAAGGCCCAAAGGGCCCGCCCGGCCAGCAGGTCCAGGCTGGCCGCCACGGGCAGGGTCGCGAGAAAGCTCGCCACGATGGCCAGCCCGCCCCCGCGCGCCGTCGCGACAGAGTGGGAACTGCGCGCGTTCGGCAAATCGAGAAGGCTGCGCGCCAAGGCGTAACGGCGCAAGGCGCCGGTCAGCACAAGAGAGCCCGCGCCCACCAGCGGGACGACCCACCAGACATTCCAGACTTCACCCACGTGCCTTCGACCGCTCCACTCGAAATCTACCGCACCGGGAGCGTATGATCGCCTCCCGATGCACCGGTGACGCTCATGATGCCACCATTTTCATTCCCACCAGCGCGAGCATGGCCGCGATGCCTACGCGAAGCGTCCGTTCTGGCACCCGCGCAGAGAGCAGCGAGCCCACCAGTATTCCGGGTACCGACCCCATCAACAGCCAGCCGAGCAGGCCCCCATCGACGTTTCCCATCACGAGATGACCGGAGCCGGCCAGCAGGGTGAGCGGCACCGCGTGTACGATGTCGGTGCCCACCAGCCGCACGGGGGTCATCCGCAAGGGGTAGAGGTAGATCAGCATGACGGCGCCGAGCGCGCCGGCGCCGATGGAAGTCAGCGTCACGAGCACGCCCAGGACCATCCCGGCCACCACGGTCAGCGGCGCCTGCATGCGCTTGAAATGCGCGGGGGACTGCGTTCGCAGGCCGTAGGCCAGTCGATGCATTCGGCTCTTGAAGAGCATCGCGAGCGCGGTGAAGAGGAGCACGACGCCGACGGCGATCACGATGAGATCGCCGCTCTGCCCCACCCCGCCGAGCTTCATCACGCCCAGCGTCGCGATGGAGGCCGGCAGGCTGCCCAGACACAGCCGCCTGAAGACCTGCCAGTCCACGGTACCGCCGTGGCCGTGAACCCCGGCCCCCACGAGCTTCGTCATGGCCGCGAACCACAAGTCCGTTCCCACCGCCGTCGCGGGCGCGACGCCGAACAGGAGCACCAGCACGGGCGTCATCAGGGCACCCCCGCCCACGCCGGTCAGCCCCACCATGAGGCCGACGCCGAAACCCGCGACGGTATGCAGCCAGTCCACGATCAGCGCGCCGTGTCGCCGACCGCGTAGAAATGCGGGTTCTCGAAGCCCGGCTTGCCGTATTGCAGGGGCTCGCCGGATAGAGTCAGAACCTCGCCGCCCGTGGCGTCGAGCACCGCATGCCCGGCCGCGATGTCCCATTCCATGGTCCGCCCGAGGCGCGGGTAGAGGTCCGCCTCTCCAGCCGCGATCAGGCACAGCTTGAGGGAGGATCCCGCGCTCACGAGGGCGGCCACTTTCCGGCCCGCGAGAAACGCGTCCAGGACAGCCGCATCGCCATGGGACCGGCTGGCCACGACCGTGAGGCCCGCGGCCGGGACGGCGCGGCAGCGGATGCTGCGCCGCTGCCCCGCCTCTTCCAGGAAGGCGCCATGTCCGGCCACGCCGGCAAACAGGCGGTCCAGCGCCGGGGCGAAGACCACGCCCAGGACGGGCCGCCCCCGCTCGATGAGCGCCACATTCACCGTGAACTCACCGTTGCGGCTGACGAACTCCTTGGTGCCGTCCAGAGGATCGACCAGCCAGAAGCAGTCTGCCGTACCTGGCGCCGCCCCGGCCGCCACGGCCTCTTCGGCCACGATTGGAAAGACCGGCTCCAGGCGCCGCAGCGCCTCGCAGATCAAACGCTCCGCGGCCTCGTCCGCCTCGGTGACCGGCGAGTCGTCCGTCTTGCCGCGCACCGTGAAATCGGTGGCGTAGATGGCCATCACCAGCTCGCCGGCCTGGCGGACCACCGGCAGCAGGGCATCCAGCAAGCGAAGCTTCTCGGGGGTATCCATACAAGAGGTCCTCATCACACGTTGAGACAAATAATATTTAATTCTTCTTGAGAATTCCCGGATCTAAATGTTTAATGAATTCCATGGACAGCCGCCATCTTTCGCCGGAAGCCCTCAACGAGCAGCGCAGGCTGGCGGTGCGCCTGCGTCGCGAGGGGTTGAAGCTCTCGGACGTCAGCACCCGCACCGGGCTCAGCGCGCCCACCATCATCTCGGCCACCAAGGCGTTCGAGCGCGGCGGATGGGAGGCGGTGGATGTGCGTCCGCGCGGCCGCCCGGCGGGTGGCGGCCAGTTGCTGACGACGGGCCGCGAAATGGAGATCCTGGCCGCCATGGGGACGAGCTGGCCCGAAGAGTGGGGCCTGCCCGAACCGCTGTGGACCGAAACCGGCCTGCAGGATCTCATACGACGCCGCTATCAGCTCGAGCCGGATCGTAAGACCGTGTTGCGCTACCTGACGCGCTGGGGATTGCCCCATTCGCGTCGCGAGCCGGCCGGCGGCGGCGCATCCCCGGCGCTCTTGCTGGTGCTTCACCGGATCTCCCCGGCCGCCGTCGGGACGGTTTCCAGCGTGGTCGTCGTTCACCGCGGCCACGACAAACCCGGCTATGCGCCCGCCCCCGCCGGCGAGTTGGCCGACGCGCTGCTCGAGCTGTTGCGGCGCCTGCCGGCCGGCCCGGGCGCAATTCATACCCGCGGCTTCGATCCAGGCCTCAACGTCCGGATTCGAGCCTGGCTGGCCGAGCATCCCCACGTACAGCTCCGGGCCCTGCCGGAGATCGCCACGGAAACCCGCTTCGGCGCCGCCGCTGCGCGGAGCGCGAGCGCGTCCGTCGCCAGGACGCCGATCCCGGGCCCCGCGATCACCTCGCCCGCCGACCCACTTCCAACCGCCCCCCTCATCGCCATGCCCCACTCCGCGACGCTCACCCATCTACAGCGGCTCGAAGCCGAGAGCATCCACATCATGCGCGAGGTCGTCGCCGAAGCCGACAACCCGGTAATGCTCTATTCGATCGGTAAGGACAGTGCGGTCATGCTGCACCTTGCAATGAAGGCCTTCCATCCCGCGCCGCCGCCCTTCCCGCTGCTGCACGTCGACACCGGCTGGAAGTTTCGCGAGATGTACGCCTTCCGCGACCGGAACGCACGCGAGCTGGCGCTCGACCTGCGCATCTACACCAATCCCGAGGGTGTCGAGAAGGGCATCAACCCCTTCACCCACGGTTCGACCATCCACACCGACATCATGAAGACCGAGGCCTTGAAGCAGGCTCTGGACAAGTACGGCTTCGATACCGCCTTCGGAGGCGCCCGGCGCGACGAGGAAAAATCCCGCGCCAAGGAGCGCATCTTCTCCTTTCGCACCAGCACCCACCGCTGGGATCCGAAGAACCAGCGCCCCGAGCTGTGGAAGCTCTACAACGCGCGCAAGCACAAGGGCGAATCGATCCGCGTGTTCCCCCTTTCGAACTGGACCGAGCTTGACGTCTGGCAGTACATCTACCGGGAGCATATCCCGATCGTTCCGCTCTACTTCTCGGCGGTTCGTCCCGTGGTCGAGCGCGACGGCGCCCTGATCATGGTCGATGACGATCGGATGCCGTTGAGTTCGAACGAAGTGCCTATGATGAAGAAGGTGCGCTTCCGCACCCTGGGCTGCTATCCGCTCACCGGCGCGATCGAGTCGGAGGCCGATACGCTGCCCGCGATCATCCGGGAAATGCTGCTCGCCACCACGTCCGAGCGTCAGGGCCGCGTCATCGATCACGACGCCGCCGCATCCATGGAAAAGAAGAAGCAGGAGGGATACTTCTGATGGCTCAGCATAGCTTCCAGCTCAGTTCCCAACAATCCGAGCTCATCGCGAGCGACGTCGAGCAGTACCTCCGGCAGCACGAGCGGAAGAGCCTGTTGCGCTTCATCACCTGCGGCAGCGTCGACGACGGCAAGAGCACGCTCATCGGCCGCCTGCTGTACGAATCCAAGCTGCTGTTCGAAGACCACCTGGCGGCGGTGATGGCCGATTCGAAGAAGTACGGCACTCAGGGCGACCACATCGACTTCGCCTTGCTGGTCGATGGCCTGGCAGCCGAACGCGAGCAGGGCATCACCATCGACGTCGCCTATCGCTTCTTCTCCACCGAGCGGCGCAAGTTCATCGTCGCCGACACCCCGGGCCATGAGCAGTACACCCGCAACATGGTTACCGGCGCCTCCACCGCCGACGCGGCGGTGCTGATGGTCGATGCACGCAAGGGCGTGCTCACCCAGACGCGCCGGCACAGCTACCTCGCGCATCTCATCGGCATCCGCCACATCGTGGTCGCCATCAACAAGATGGACTTGATCGACTACTCGGAGAAGACCTATCAGAGGATCGTCGACGACTACCTTGATTTTGCCGAGCGGATCGGCCTCGAGCACATCACCTTCATTCCGCTTTCGGCCTTCAAGGGGGACAACATCATCGCCCCCAGCGACAACATGCCCTGGTACCACGGCACCACACTCATGGGTTACCTGGAGACAGTGGAGATCGACGAGACCCGAATGCAGCAGAGCCCCTTCCGCCTGCCGGTGCAGTGGGCGAACCGCCCCAACCACGACTTCCGCGGCTTCGTCGGCACCATCGCCGGCGGCGTCGTGAAAGTGGGCGACCGCGTCCGGGTCCAGCCCTCCGGGCAGGAGAGCCGGGTGGCGCGCATTGTCACCCGCGACGGCGATCTGGAACAGGCTGTGGTCGGCCAATCCATCACCCTTACGCTCACCGACGAGATCGACATCTCGCGCGGCGACGTGATCTCCACCGCCGACGCCCCCGCCGGCTCGGCCGACCAGTTCGAGACGACGCTCATCTGGATGCACGAGGCGCCCCTCTTTCCCGGGCGCCCCTATCTGCTCAAGATCGGCACCCGGACGGTGACCGCCACGGTCACGCACATCAAGCACCAAGTCAATGTAAACACCTTGGAGCACGTGGCGGCCAAGCAACTCGAGCTAAACGCGATCGGCGTCGCCAACATCGCTCTGGACCGCCCGATCGCCTTCGACCCCTACGTGGAGAACGCCGACACCGGTGGCTTCATCCTCATCGACCGCCTCACCGACAATACCGTCGGGGCCGGCCTGATCCACTTCGCCCTGCGCCGCGCACACAACATCCACATGCAGCACATGGACGTGAACAAGACCGCGCGCGCCGCGATCATGCGGCACAAGCCGCGCGTGCTGTGGTTCACCGGCCTATCGGGCGCCGGCAAGTCCGCCATTGCCAACTTGGTCGAGAAGAAGCTCCACGCCCTCGGGCGCCACACCTACCTACTCGACGGCGACAACGTCCGCCACGGTCTCAACAAGGACCTCGGCTTCACCGAAGCCGACCGGGTGGAGAACATCCGCCGCATTGCCGAAGTGGCCAAGCTCATGGTCGACGCAGGCCTGATCGTCTTGTCCGCCTTCATCTCGCCGTTCCGCGCGGAGCGACGCATGGCACGCAGCCTAGTCGACGAAGGCGAGTTCATCGAGATCTTCATCGACACGCCGCTCGCCATCGCCGAGGCACGCGACCCGAAAGGCCTCTACAAGAAAGCCCGGCGGGGCGAGCTGAAGAACTTCACCGGCATCGATTCGCCCTACGAGCCGCCCGAGGCGCCGGAGATCCGGGTCGACACGACTCGATACACCGCAGAGGAGGCGGCCGACCTCATCATCCAGCGTCTGGCGGAATAGGAACGCCCTTGCCCATTCCACGGCCAAACTGACGCTCGGAGCTCAAGCGGCATCATTCCTGCGTGGAGTGGGGCGGCGTACGGCCCGCCGCTGGACAACTCAACATGCCGGTGGCGGAGTAGTACAGCGCCTTGATCTTGTCGCGGCGACGATTGATGAATACGTACAGTGCGTCACCGAACGGATTCATCCCCAGTTCCTGCTCGACCAGGGCCGACAGCCCCCCGATCGACTTCCGGAAACCGATGGCCTGGCGGTACAGATACACCGCGCCGATCCGGCTGCCCGGATGCATCAGCGCACCCGGCGAACCACGGCGGCGGCAAGCGCGGCGAGCCACTCCGGACTGGGCAGTTGCGTGAGCTTGAGCCGCACGCCTTCGCCGCTCCGCACGCTACAACAGCCCGCGCAATCACTGCGCGCCTGCACCGTCACCGGCACGAACCCGCGGCCCGTCGCCATTGCGCTGCTCGGCTGCCCGCCTGCCTTCAAACGCCGACGCCACTGATACAAGGCCGCCACCGACAACCCCTCACGCTCGGCATACACCTTGGTGGTGACGCCCTCCATCTCGATCGCCACCAGGTGACGCGACCAGAACTCCATTCGATCCGACATGCCTTCACGCTCCGAATTACTGAGGAGCAGAGGGTCGGAGATTCAAAAATTCAGGGCAAGGATGGGGTTCGTGGAGCGCTTACTGTCCTCGAATGCGACCACGGCGATCAACCGCAAGTAATCCAGCAGCACCCTCACCCCTTGATCCCCCCTGCGGCCCTGCGCAGCCCCTCATCCACGCCAATCGGCGGATTCCAGCCGAGCAGGGCCCGCGTCTTCGAAATATCGACCTGAAGATTGCCGCACAGGCGCTGCATCATCGCGCGTTTCCCCACCATCGCCGCGCCGGCCTCGAGCGCCCACACTGGCACCGGCAACAGGCGGGCAGGCACGTTCATCGCAGCCGCCAGACGACGCAACAGATCGGTCGTGGAAAGGTCTTCGCCATCGCTAACGAGAAAAGTCTGGTTCGCCGCCGCCGGGTGATAAAGACAGGTCACGATCAGATCCACCAGGTTGTCCAGCGCCACCAGCGAGCGCCGATTGTGCTCGACCGCGCCCAGCGGCAACGGAACACCGCGCTGCAGCCAGCGCATCATGCTGAGAAGGTTCGCCTTCACGCCAGGTCCATAGACCAGTGGCGGGCGTAAAATCACGACCTCCAGTCCGGTTTCCTGCGCCATCCTTTGCAGACCCTGCTCGGCTTCCCACTTTGACAGTGCATAGGCATCCTCGGGCATCGGCGCGTCGGTATCCCGATAGACGGCATCGCGCCCTTCTCCGAGGACCTTGACGGTACTGATGAACACAAAGCGCTTCGCACCAGCTTTCGCCGCCTGACGAGCGAGGTGCAGTGTGCCGTCAGCATTCACCTCACGGAATTCGGAAAGCGGGTCACGTGCCTTGTCGTCCATCACGTGCACACGGGCAGCGAGATGGACAACGACATCACAGCCTACCAGCGCATCTTTCCACTCCGTAAAGGCATTGATCGTGCCGACCGCAAGCGGCTCGACCCCCTCGATCAGCGCTCGCCTGACATCAATGTGGCGCGAGACTCCTCTGACGGAATGGCCGCATCGCAACAGTTCGGAACACAGCGTCCGGCCGACAAAGCCGGAGGCTCCCGTCACCACGGTAAGCACGGTCGACATCAGTGCCGCACCGTTCAACTGCCCCGTCTTGAAGGAAGTGAGGTAGTCATAACATCGCGATAAAGCGCCCCGTAGGCACTACCGAGCGCTTCCCCGGAAAACAGCTGTTCATATCGCAGGCGCGCCGCGTTGCCATAGCGTTGAGCCAGGGGCTCATCTTCAAGCAGGCGGTTCATGGCTCTAGCCAACTCGGCAGGGCATTCGGGCGGCACCACGATACCCGTCTCGCCATCGGCATTTACATAGGACGTCCCCGTCCCGATCTCGCAAGAGATCATCGGCTTACCAAACATCGTGGCCTCCACCAGCACCATGCCATAGGCTTCCGAGCGCAAGTGGGAAGGCAATACCATGGCGCGACAGCCCTTTAGCAATGCCACCTTCTCTGCGTCCGTCACCTGGCCGGCAAAATCCACGTTCATTAATCCGAGTTGCTGGGCCTGCGCCTTCAAGGCTGCCTCTTCAGGGCCAGACCCGGCAATCACCACCCGCGCGCGCACCGATGCAGCCGCCTGCACCAAGGTATGCAGCCCCTTGTAATACCGCAACACCCCAATGAACAGGAAGAACGGTTCCGCCTCGCCAAGACCGAGCCTGCGCCGCACACCCTCATCACCGTCACACGGATAGGAGCGCTCATTGATGCCCAGGGGAATCACCCGCACCCGCTCGCGCAGGGAGGCGTCGGCCAGTACCGGACTTGATCGGGCATACGCGGGAGAGGTGGCCACTACCGCTGACATCGCCCCCAGCATGCGATGCATCAGCGGCGCGTACACTCGCCCTAGCCAGCGCTGCCGCACAATGTCCGAGTGGTAGGTCATTACTGTCGGCACTTTTGGCCGCACAACCAAGTGCATCAGGTCGGCGAAAGGCCAGGGGAAGTGGTAGTGGATCAAGTCTACCTGCTTTACCAGCGCGGAGAATCTGCAAAACGCAGCCCTTCCACCCAGATTGCAGGAGGCTGGCGCAACCCATGACCGAGCACGCGTGACCACCCCCTCCGGTCGTAAACATTCAACTGGGTGGGGAGTTTCGGATAGCGCAAAAATATTCGGAACGATGCTGTGAGATACCGTCGAGAGGGCAATCTGGCGTATGGCTTCCTGCAATCCCCCGGGAGGGTCCGGATAATAGGTTCGATAGACGTGGAGTACGCGCAATCTAACTGGATACCATAAATACC
>Ga0214472_10006848_pt1 | contig 11949 bp, 14 predicted proteins | sample RVTome_6_FD_207662 | JGI IMG/M metagenome (GOLD analysis project Ga0214472, IMG submission 207662) | Soil microbial communities from uranium-contaminated site in the Upper Colorado River Basin, Wyoming, United States - RVT140D175 | ecosystem: Environmental > Terrestrial > Soil > Contaminated >...
GTGAGTTGCTGGAGGTGGAAGGGGTGATCTTCGACGAAAAGGAACGTGTTGACCTGCATCGCTTCGGATGGGCTGGACTGTCCGAAAACTGGTTAGAGTCGCGCGGACTAATCGAACCGCGCGGAGGTGAATAAAAATGTTTAAGCGCCAGGCCCAAAAGGTCCGTCCCGTCAATCCCCGGTACCGCGCTTATGGCAAGGCGCGCATCGATATTGCCCAGCGCGCCCAGAGCCGTGATGATTGGCACCATCTTTGGAAGGAGCCGAGCAATTCTTTCCCGTTCCGCTGGGGCGAAAACTGGAAGCAGTGTATTGAGTATAAAGTGGACGATTTCGCCGCGGAGGTCGGCTTCTTTATCGATATCCTCGGTTTCCCGGTCAACGCCTTTGATCCGGATTACGCCATGTTCACCAGCCCTGGAAGAGATTTTTACTTCTCGATCATCCCGGCGTGGGAAGGTGAGGTAAGCACTCCTCCGGATGCTTTGCGCATCCAGTTCATGGTGGAGGATATTTTCGAAGCAGTTGATCAGCTCGAGCGCCGCAGCGTGGTATTCGAACAGCTGCCCCAGCCCTGCCAGGCCGGCTCTAATCTCTTCATCGCTTTCTTTCGCACCCCACATGGCATCTGTGTTGACCTGTGGGGATTTGTTGACCTGGATGAGGAGGATATGGATAGCTCGGCTGAATTCAAGGAGGATTTCGAGGATCGACTGGAAGATAGCGAAGAAGACGAATACGCGGAAGATGAAGAGGAAGAAGTCGAAGAAACAGTTCCAAGCCAGCCGGTCTTCCAATTTCAATTAAAAGATTATCCCGTAGTTGAATCAGAGGGCGATGAGCTGGTCGATGAAGATTGGGACGACGAGGCAGAGTCGGAAGACGACCTCGAGCCCAAGTATGTTGCTGATGATGACGAGGATGAGGAAAATGGACTATGGCGGGTAAGATATTCCTGATCCATTGGAATGCTGCCGAGGTGGCAGAATATGCCCGCAGCCTTGAGGATACGGGCTGGCAAGTGGAATGGGAGGCGGAGGATGGCGCTCGCGCTGTTAAAGCCATCCGCGAAAATCCGCCGGATGTCATCGTAATCTATCTCACGCGCCTGCCCTCGCACGGTCGAGAGACGGCCGACTACCTGCGCTCGCTTAAGTCAACCCGCCACCTCCCCGTCATATTCGTAGGCGGAGAAGGCGAAGCCTTGGAAAAAGTCAGGTCCAGGCTCCCGGAAGCCACATACACAACTCCTGGCGAATTAGAGAAGGCGTTAAGCCTTATCAAGTAATTGGCAGAGCAGGGGCGGCGTCTGCTATAATTACCCTCCTGTAAGTTCGGGATAGGTTTTGCGTTTTGATGTCTCCACTCGACCTCTCTTTCCACCCGGTAATTGCTCAACGCTGGGATGACTTTGAAACCCTCTTCGGCCCGCGCGGAGCTGTCGGCGGCTGCTGGTGCATGTGGTTCCGCCTGAAGCGCTCGGAGTTTGATGTCCAGAAGGGGGAAGGCAACAAACGGGCCATGCGCCGGATTATCGACTCGGGCGAGATCCCCGGCCTTCTGGCTTACTACCAGGAGGAGCCGGTTGGGTGGTGCTCCGTCGCTCCTCGCGAGGCTTTCCCCGTGCTGGACCGCTCTCCGGTTCTGAAGCGCGTTGACGACCAGCCGGTCTGGTCAGTTGTGTGCTTCTTCATCGCCAGGCCGTACCGGCACCAGGGCGTTTCACTCCAACTCCTGCAAGCCGCATTGGATTACGCCCAAGAGAACGGGGCGCGCATTGTCGAGGGCTATCCAGTGGAACCGAAGAAGGGCAGCACGCCAGAGGTGTTTGCCTATACGGGATTGGTTTCCATGTTCCTTCAATTGGGATTTGTGGAGGCGGCTCGGCGCTCAGAAACGCGGCCGCTGATGCGCTATTATTTTGAAGCCTCCAGGTGAGCTGGCCGGGCGTTTCCGAGGTTCTCGGGGTTCCCAGGGTTCCGCATGGTAGAATCAGCGAGAGCCGGGGACGCCGACCCCGGCTCTCTCTAAGGAGGAGAAGAAGAGAAATCGCCCTTCGATCCTTATCTTACCAGGGTCTCTTTTTTTGTGCTTGACGCTTAACCTACGATTACCCTACGCGAAACCAACAATATTGTCAGAAACCAGGTTTTTTCTATGGATTTTGCCATCCGAACCGATAACTTAGGCCGCGTCTACAAGCTGCGCGGCGCGAAAAAGACTGAAGCCAGACAGCTGGTCGCCCTGCAGGATGTCTCAATCGAAATCCGGCCGGGTGAGCTGTTCGGTTTGTTGGGTCCCAATGGGGCGGGCAAGACTACGCTGATCAAAATCCTGACCACGCTGCTCTCACCGACCACCGGTCGAGCCTGGGTGGCGGGTTACGATGTCAGCCAGGAGCCTGAGAAGATCCGCCCGCGCATCAACATGGTCTCCGGTGGAGAATCCTCCGGCTATGGTCTGCTGACCGTGCGCGAAAACCTGTGGATGTTCTCGCAATTTTATGGCTTGCCCTCGAAAGAGGCCAACCGCCGCATCAAGGAACTGCTTGAAGTCGTTGGCATGAGCGATCGCCTCAACACCAAATCCTCCGACCTGTCTACCGGTCTGCGCCAGAAGATGAATATCGTGCGCGGCTTCCTCACCGACCCGGACGTGCTCTTTTTGGACGAGCCTACCGTGGGGCTCGACGTCGGCGCTGCTCGGGACGTGCGCCGGTTTATCCGCCGCTGGGTGGATGAAGATCCTTCTCGCACCTTGCTGCTCACCACGCACTACATGGTGGAGGCCGACGAGCTGTGCGACCGGGCTGCAATCATCAACCAGGGCAAGGTATTGGCTTGCGATACCCCGGCCAATCTCAAACACACACTTCAGCGCGATGCCATCTTCCGGCTTGAGGTCAGTCCCATGAATGGTTTGGGTATGGATGTCTTCGAAACTATGCCCGGCGTGAAGCAAGTGGTCCATCACGCCAAAGATGGTGGCTCTTTGCTGGAGTTCATTCTGGAAGAGGAGCCCGTCTTAGGCTCGGTGGTTACGGCGCTCACGTCTGAAAACATCCGTATCTTGAATCTGCAGAAGCGGGAACCCACCCTGGAAGACGTCTTCGTCGACCTGGTAGGTCGCAGCATGGAGGAAGTCGAACGTGGCAGTGCAAAGCAGGATCAGTAAATCCGCCGGCTGGCGTCTCTTCCTCAAAACGGTCATCGCCCGGGCTTACCCGCGCGTCGTCGCCCAACAGCGCGAGAAGTCCTGGATGTTCTTCGATATCCTGCTGCCGTTGCTGGCGGTCTCTGCCTATGTCTTCGTTTACCGCGCCATCGGCGCCCCGCAGGAGTTCGTCGGCTTCGTGGTTATAGGCGGTGCTATGACTGCCTTTTGGATGAACATCTTGTGGAGTATGTCCAGCCAGCTTTACTGGGAAAAGGAGATGGGCAATCTCGCTTTATATATTATTGCGCCCAACTCGATGATGGCGATCTTACTGGGGATGGCCCTGGGCGGCATGCTGGCGACAGCGCTGCGCGCCCTGGCAATTACCATTCTGGGAAGCTGGTTCTTCCAGGTAAGCTACCAGGTCGCCAGCTTCCCCCTGCTGTTCTCGGTTTTTCTGTTGGCAATGATCGCCCTCTACGGCATGGGCATGATGGCGGCCTCCTTGTTTTTGTTGCTCGGCAGGGAAGCCTGGCATCTCTCCCACCTTGCCCAGGAGCCCGTATACCTGGTTTCTGGCTTTTACTTCCCCATCCGGAGTTTTAACTTCTGGGTCGCGGCGGCGGCTTCCATCATCCCGCTGACCCTGGGCCTGGACGCCATGCGGCAGCTGGTATTCCCCTCTGGCGCAGCCCTGGGATTCCTCACGGTCAACGTCGAAATCGCCATCCTGGTGCTGCTCGGCGGGATCTTCCTGCTCGCCGCCCGGTACCTGCTCGCTCACATGGAAAAACTGGCCATACAGGAAGGCCGCCTCACCGAATCCCGCCGCTGACTCCTTGCCCATTACGCAATACGACTCCATTGATAAAACTAAAATCTCACCGCGAAGACGCAAAGAGCGCAAAGGAATCTAAAAAATCCCAGCCTGAACTTTTGAAACTTCAAATCCAACTTAAAAATTCTTAGCGTCCTTTGCATCTTTGCGGTTCAAATTGACCTTTTTTCAGGAGAGCCGCAATACGCAACACGAAATAAACCAGAACCTCAAACCTTACATTTTACGCATTACGCCTTACTCTTCCCATGCCTCTCCCCCTCAAATCCCGCTTCAAAAATCTGCGCGTATTCTTCCGCTCCTTCCGCACCGCCTCCTGGCTGGGCTGGCAGATCGAGTCCAACTGGACCGACCCCTTCCTCTTCGCAGTCTACTCGATCGTCAAGCCGCTCGCCGGCGCCGCCATCCTGGTGGTCATGTACAGCATCATCACCCAGGGCGACTTCGACTCTCCCATCTTCCCCTACATTTACCTGGGCAACGCCTTCTACATCTACGTAGGCGCCGTAATGGCCGGTATCTCCTGGGCCATCATCGATGATCGTGAGCGCTACAAAACCCTTAAGTATATGTACGTCGCTCCCATCCATATCCCCATGTACCTGATCGGCCGTGGCGTCGCCAAGTTCCTGGTGGGCTCCATGGCCGTGCTGATCACCATCGTCTTTGGCGTGCTCTTTCTCCATGTCGGGATCGATTTCACCGCCGTCGATTGGCCGCTCTTCCTGGTTGGTCTCGTTATCGGCGTAGTCATGCTCGCAATGCTGGGGCTGATGTTGGCGGGCGTGACGCTGCTGATGGCCCATCACGTTTGGTTTTTGGGCGAGGGGGTAGCCGGCGCGCTTTATCTCTTCAGCGGTGCCATTTTCCCCCTGGACGTCCTGCCTGCCTGGCTGCGTCCCATCGGCTTTGCCATGCCCCTGACCTACTGGCTCGAGGTGCTGCGGCGCGCCCTGGTTGGCTCGGTGGCCGAAGCCTTTCCCACCCTGTCGGGCTTCAGCAACCTGCAGTTGTTGGGCATCCTGGTTGGTCTGACGCTGGTGTTTATGCTGCTCTCGATCGTCGTTTTCCGCTTGTGCGAGCGCACGGCGCGGGAGCGGGGATTGATCGATGTCGTAACAAACTATTGATGAATGGATTAACTGAAACGTAAAACGTGAAACGTGAGGATAGTGGGTAATGCGTAATTTGGTCGGTGGTGCGTATTGCGTATTTCGTAAAAGGGTGATTTGGAGCGGTTATGGAAAATAGAAAACATTCATCGCGTGCTTATATTGGCAGCCTCCCGGAGTCGCCGCTTGGGATTATTTGGGCTGCGGCTTCTGAGCGCGGGCTGGTGGCCGTGCAGGTTGGCTCCAACCGGGAAGACTTTATCGAATCTCTCCGCAGGCTGGAGTTTACGGATCTGGTTTTCGACTCGCCGCGGGCTTCCAGCTTCCTGGACGAAATCGCCGCCTATCTCAAAGGCCGCCGCCAGGTCTTTGACCTGCCCATCGACTGGTCCGTGCTCACCCCCTTCCAGCAGCAGGTCCTGCGTGCCACCTGCGAGACCCCTTATGGACAGGTGACCACTTATGGCGACCTGGCTCGCCGGCTGGGCAAACCACGCGCCGCCCGCGCGGTTGGCCGGGCCCAGGCCACCAACCCCATGCCCCTGGTGATCCCCTGCCACCGCGTCGTCGGCGCCGACGGCGGCTTGCATGGCTACGGCGCCGGGGAAGGCCTCTCCACCAAAGCCTGGCTTCTGCGCCTGGAATCTTCCTCTACATGAAATTAAAGGACTGGCTTGCATTTATCCTCTTAGGTTTGGCCTGGGGTTCCTCCTTCCTTTGGATCAAGATCGCTGTCCAGGAGATCGGCCCCTTCACGCTGGTCGCCCTGCGCCTGCTGTTCGGCATTCTCGGTCTGCTCGCCGTGGTCGCCTTCACCCGCCCGCAGTGGCCGGGCAGCCGGCGTCTGTGGCTGGTCCTTGTGGTCCTGGGCTTGACCAACACCGCTGTCCCCTTCGTGCTCATCTCCTGGGGCGAGCTCTACATCGACTCCGCCGTGGCTGCCATCTTGAACAGCACCGTCCCGCTTTTCACCATGGTTATCGCTCACCTCTTCCTGAGCGACGACCGCCTGACCCTGCCGCGACTGGTCGGGCTGCTGGCTGGCTTTGCCGGGGTCATTGTGATACTGTCGCGGGACCTCGATTTTAATGGCGGTTTTGAGGGCAGCGTCCTGGGGCAGGTAGCCGTTTTAATCGCTGCCCTGTTCTACGCTGGCAGCGGCGTCTACGCCCGGCGCAATACCCATGGCCTTTCCCCCATTGTCCAGGCGCTGGTGCCGCTGCTCGTCGCCGACAGCGCCATCTGGCTGGCTGTACCTTTAACGGAATCTCCCTTTACCTTGCCTCAATTATCCCTCACCTGGCTGGCCGTCGTTTGGCTTGGGTTAGTGGGCTCCTGCTTTGCTTATTTGCTTTACTACTACCTGCTGCACTCCATCGGTCCCACGCGCACCACGCTGGTTACTTACGTATTTCCCCTGGTGGGTGTGGCTCTGGGGGTTCTCTTTTTGAACGAGCTCTTGGATTGGCAACTGTTTGTCGGTGGGTCGATGGTGGTGGGGAGTATCGCCGTAGTCAATTTGAGGTAGAACTGCATGCCTTGACCGCCCTTAAGATATTTTCGTAACTCCCGCAGCGGCACAGATTCCCACTCAAATAACGCCGGATCGTCTCTTCGTCGGGGTTCGGATACTCCTGTAACAATGCGACCGTCGAGAGGATAAACCCCGGCGTGCAGTAGGCGCACTGGAAAGCCGCATGGTCTATGTAGGCCTGCTGGACCGGGTGCAGCTGCCCATCTCGAGACAGACCTTCAACGGTGGTCACCTCGCTCCCGTCCGCCTGTACGGCCAGCAGGAGGCAGCTGCTGATCGCTTTCCCATCCACGAGCACCGTGCAGGCTCCGCACATGCCGATGCTGCACCCCTCGCGGGCACCTACCAATCCCAGCTCGTCGCGCAGCACCTCCAAGAGGGTGCGGTTTGGGGCAACTACCAACCGGTGCGTTTCCCCATTTACCCGAAAATTCAACTGATCATCATTCATTTTGCAAAGCCTTTAACACCTTCTCCGCAGTGATTGGGAGATCGAGGATGCGCACGCCCGTGGCATTAAAGATGGCGTTGGCGATAGCCGGCGCCACCGGCGGCAGAGTCATCTCTCCGATGCCGTGGAACTCGCTCCCTTCCGCCTCCAGCGCATAACTCACCAGTTCCTTGGGCCCATCGAGGAAAGAGGGGATTTGATAGTCTGAAAGGTTCGGGTTTACCGCCTGCCCGGCGTCGAATACCACTTCTTCCATCAGCGCCGGGCCAATACCGTATATCACGTTGCCGTCATTCTGCAGCTGGGCGAGTCGGGGATTGACCACCCGCCCGGCAAAAGAAGCTGCGTAGTAGCGCAGTACGCTTACTTTCCCCGTCTGTGTGTCAACCGCCACCTCGCATGCGCCCGCCCCCTGGTGGTAGTGCAGCGAGCCAACCCCCTGTCCGGTCTCCGGGTCTATCCCTCCCTGGGTGCTGGCTTCACCCTGCGCTTCAAGTGATTGAATCTGGTTGCGTTTCAAGATCTCTGAGTAATTCATGCGTTGTTCGGGTTCCGCCCGCAGGAACACAGCGCCGTCACCGGCCGCCAGCTCCTCGGGCGGGCATTCAAAGAGCGGCACTGCCGCCTGAATCAGCCGGCTCTTGAGATCCTGCGCGCCGCTCACGATGGCCCGTCCCATCATCGTCGTCGAGCGGCTGGCGCTCGTGGTCGAATCAAACGGCGTGATGGCCGTATCCGGACCGACAACCGTAACCCCTTCGGTGGAGATCCCCAGCGCATCCGCCGTGATCTGCGCCAGGGCCGTGTGCGCGCCCTGCCCCATCTCTACTGTGCTGGTAAACAGCCTGACCCGGCCTTCATCATTCAGTTCCAATCGACATTGCGATTTAGAGGTGGCCGGCATGCTCTTTATCATCACGGCCAGCCCCCTCCCGCGCCTGACCTCTTCTCCCCCCTTCTCAAGGGGGGTTGGGGGGGATTCCGCTCCCCCCTTCTCAAGGGGGGTCGGGGGGGATTCCGTTCCCCCCCTCTCAAGGGGAGCGGCGACCGAGAGCGTCGCTCGGGCGGCCTCTTCTCCCCCTTTATCAAGGGGGGCGGCGACGGTGTGCGTCGCTCGGGGGGATTCTTCCCACCCCAATCCCTCCGCAACCGCCTCCAAACACTCCACGAAGTGGATATCGTGCAGCTTTTCGCCGGTGACAAAGGTATCCCCTTCGCGCAGCATGTTCTCGAGCCGGAATGCCAGCGGGTCCAACCCCAGTTTGTGAGCTAGGCTGTCCATGTGCGATTCGTAAGCCCAGGTCGTCTGCGAGCTCATCGCGCCTCGGAAAGCCGCCGCGGGCGGCAGGTTGGTATAGATCCCGTAGGCGTCCACGTGCGCCGCCGGCAGCCGGTAAGGACCTAAAGCGCGCACCAGGGAGCTGCGCACCAGCGCCGGGCTGACATCCGCATACGCGCCCCCGTTCCAATAAATCAGAACCTGCCGGGCGGTTATACTGCCATCTCGCCTCACGCCGGTCTTGATGCGGATCCTCGCAGCGTGTTTGGTAACGGTTACGAATTCCTCTTCCCGCGATAACGCCAGCTTGACCGGTCTCCCCTTCGTTTTCATTGCCAGGGCCGCCACCATCGGTTCCAGGCGCACGTGACCCTTGCCTCCATACCCCCCGCCCAGAGGAGGCACGATCACCCTGACATCCTCGCTATCCAGCCCGAATAGTTCCGCCAGCACTCTTTGCACCAGGCTGGGCGCCTGGGTCGCAGACCACACGGTCAGTTTTCCTTCCGCCCATTGAGCGGCGGTGACGTGGGGTTCCAGGGAGGTTTGCTGCGCCACCGGGCTGGTATAGGTCTCTTCCAGGACCAGGTCGGCGGCTGCGAAGCCGGCTTCCAGGTCGCCGTGCCGTAGCTTTGCGTGCGTGAAGCAGTTATCCGGGAAGGCTGTGTGCAGGGCCGGCGCTCCTGGGTTCATTGCTTCTTTTACATCGTAAACGGCCGGCATCTCGGCGTAGTCCACTTCGATCAACTGCATCGCTTGCTCGGCGATATCGGCGCTTTCGGCTGCCACCAGTGCCAGCGGTTCCCCAATGTAGCGCACCTTTTCGCCGGCGACGACCGGTTGGTCTTTAAGAAATGCGCCGTAGATCAACGGTTTCTTTCCATGAGGTTCGATACCCGCCTGGGTCAGCACCGCCGTCACCCCATCTAGCTGCTCGGCCGCGCGGCTGTCGATCTTGGTGATGGTCGCATGGGGGAATAGGCTTCTCAAGACTTTAACGGTCAGCATCCCTGGCAATTTCAGGTTGATGGCGTAAGGCAGCGTGCCGGTCACCCGGGCTACACCGTCCAGCATCGGGACCGGCCTACCAATTTCCATCACGCACCTCAGAACCCTTCTCGAGCGGGGGCGCGGAAATCTGCCTGAGAGTCCTGGTTACGTTCACCCGGATCATCTGCTTGCGGTACCACGCCGAGCCTCGCAAATCGTCAAGCGTCTCGATGTTGTTTGCATACCCCTCGGCGATTTCCGTGATCAGCTCCTCGGAGAGACTTTCGCCTCGCGCCAGATCCTCTAAGTCTGCAATCCGTTGCGGCGTTTCGCAAGCCGCCCCAACCGCCAAACGCAATTCCCGGCAGACCTGATCATCGAACGCCGCCGCTGCCGCCACTCCCACCAGCGGCCGGTCCTCGGAGGAGCGGCTTCTGAACTTCAAATAGGTGGACCGCCCGCCGTGTGGCAGGGGCGGTATGCTGATTCCGGTCAGGATTTCATCCGGTTCCAGAGCTGTGGTGTAAAAACCCAGAAAGAATTCGGAAATCGGAATGTCCCGCCGGCCCTTCGGTCCAGTGGCGCTAACCGAGGCGTCCAGCGCCAACAGCATGGCCGGTGGGTCTGAGGCGTAATCCGCCTCCGCCAGGTTCCCGCCCAGCGTGGCCTGGTTGCGTACTCTGATGTTGCCCACCTCGCCGCAGGCCAGCGCCAGGCCCCGGTATTCGTCTTTAATGCGTGTAGATTTCTCCAGATGGCTCAAGCCCACCATTGCGCCCAGGTGAAGACCCTGGCTGTCGTCGCGTTCATAATCCAGTTCCGCCACCCTATTCAGGCTGATTAAGATCTTAGGATCGAGCAGTTTTTGTTGGAGCATCAGCACCAGCGCCGAGCCGCCCGCGATGATTTTGGCCTCATCACCGTACTCGGCCAACAGCGCCAGCGCTTCCTGCATATTTTCCGGTTGCTTAAATTGAAATGCCATTACACCTTTTTTTCCACCGCCCTTTTCCAAGGGCATTCTTCTCCCCCCTTCTCAAGGGGGCGGCGACGGAATGCGTCGCTCGGGGGGTTCTTCTCCCCCTCTTCGAGGGGGGTTGGAGCCTCTGCTCCCCCCTTATCAAGGGGGGCTGGGGGGGATTCTTCCCCTTATCAAGGGGATTCCATCCGCTCCCACGTAACCTTGTAATCCGGAACAGCCGCACCGATCAGGCTATCTACCGGGCAGTAGCGCCCAGCCAGATCTGCCAGACGGTCAAGGCGATCCCCGGATTCTTGCGTTTTGATCCGTATGGTCAGGTTAACGGTTTTGTAGTGCACCGGCACATCCGCCAGGCCGCGCCGGCCGCGGGTGTCCAGCACGCCCTCCGCATGGGTCTCCAGATCCTCATATTCAAAGCGGATCTTCTCAGCCATCCTGGCTGTCGAGACGTTTATTCAAGCGCAGAGCGCTGCCAGGATCAGTTCCAGCGGCGTAGGGCCGCGATTCTGGCCACCGCGGGCGGGCGGTTCATCAGAGACCAGTGGCGGGAAATCGCGGATGCGGATTTCCGCCGCAGCGTAGGAGATCATCTTGCCCTGTGCCCTGTTGACGACGATGTACTCGTTTTCAGGCTGTGTCATACTTTAATCCCCGGGCGCGTAGCTTTGCAGCACATCCAGACCTTGCGCTCCTGATTCTAGCTGGCAGCGGTCGCCGGGCTCCAGCCACAGCAAGCTCTCCGGCTCGAGAGGCAGCCGCCTTCCTCCCACCACTGCGGCTCCGCTCCCGGCGATCACATAAAGCATTTCATCGTAATTTCCATGAATGATTTCTGGCCCTCTAGTGCGCGGCTCTAAGATCCAGTGAAAGGCGGACATCGCCGGTCCGCCGAAGAGCTCGCCTCCCGCGATGCGCCGCACCTTCCACCCCTCTCCTTGATCTGCGTAGTTCATCTCTTCCGGCTTTTGGATGGTCGGCATGGCAGTTCACCTCGGTTCCGTTTGCTGCATAGCGGTCGTTTCACTCAATGAATAGGCTTTTCCGTTGCGCTGGGCTTCGATGGCGCCGGTGATCACTTCCAGCGCTAATAGCGCTTCATCCGGGCCGGTCTCCGGAGCAGCCTCGCCGCGCATGCATCTGGCAAATTCGCTCAGCTCTTCCGCCAGCATATCGCGCGGCTGGAAGGGGATCCGCTCGCTTCCGGCGTTCGTTCGCAAAATCAAAATCGTGGCCGGGTCCATTTCTTCTGCCTTCGGCCAGATGGACATGTCGGTCTGGTAATCCAGCATGGCCTCGCTGCCGTACAGCCGCAGAGAAAAGGTCTTGGGAGAGACGTAGCTGCTGGCCAGACTGCCCCTCGCCCCGTTTGCGAATTCCAGGACTGCCACGCCAACATCATCGATTTCGGCTTCGGTGACCAGGTGGGCGAAAGAGCCCCATACGCGCTGCACCGGACCCAACCAGTATTGGAGCGTATCTGCATGGTGGATGCCTAACTGCATCAGTGGGCCACCTGGGCAGGTTTCGCGGTAGAAGCGCCATTTATCCGGCGTCAGGTTGCCCGGCAAGGAGAAATTGGCCTCCGCCAGAACGACCTGGCCGAGCGCC
>Ga0214472_10006849_pt1 | contig 11949 bp, 11 predicted proteins | sample RVTome_6_FD_207662 | JGI IMG/M metagenome (GOLD analysis project Ga0214472, IMG submission 207662) | Soil microbial communities from uranium-contaminated site in the Upper Colorado River Basin, Wyoming, United States - RVT140D175 | ecosystem: Environmental > Terrestrial > Soil > Contaminated >...
TCAACAGCAACTACCGCGGCTTCGGCTCGGGGCTGGTGCCGGACGGGCTGGGCTTTTGCTTTCAGGACCGGGGCGAGCTCTTCTCGCTCACTTCCGGGCACCCCAACGTTTTCGCTCCCGGCAAGAGGCCCTTCCACACCATCATTCCGGGCTTCGTTACCAAGGATGGCCGGCCGTGGCTGTGCTTCGGCGTGATGGGAGGCGACATGCAGCCCCAGGGACACGTGCAGGTGCTGTGCAACCTGATCGACTTGGGCATGAACGTGCAGGAGGCCGGCGACGCCGCCCGCTTTCACCACCAGGGCTCGTCGGAGCCCACCGGCTCGAAAATGACCGACGGTGGCTCGGTGGCTTTGGAGTCCGGCGTGCCGGGCGAGGTCCGCCGCGACTTGGCCCGGCTCGGCCACGACGTCCGCCACGAGGCCGACGGCTTTGGGGGTTACCAGGCGATCCTCTACGACGCCGAACGCGACCAGTACATCGGGGCGTCCGAGTCGCGGAAGGACGGCCAGGCCGCGGGGTATTGAGACTTGCGAAACGGCAACCGCCGCCGGCTTCCGCGCCGTGGCCCAGACCAAGGGGAGCCGAGGACTTCAGTTCGCGCGGATGCGTTCAGCGGTTAGCAACATGATCCCAACGGGTCGTTGGAGGTCGGACGCCGTAATCAGCGTGATCCCGCCGCGCGCATCCAAAGCTTTGAAGCCGGAATGCTGGCTGACAGTGCCGGAAGTGCACTAAACGCGTATGTCCGCGCGGACTGAAGTCCGCGGCTCGCTCTTGGAGTCCGCGGCTTGCTCTGGGAGCTTGTACGGGTCGATCACCCGCGCTGCCGAGCGTGCCACTCGCGGGACCACTCCACACAGCGGATCAGACCGCTGCTCAACGGCACCTGGGGGTCGTAGGACAGAAGCTCGCGGGCCTTGCGGATATCGGCCACGTAGCGGGTGACCTCGCCGACGCGGCTGGGCTGATAGGTGACCTTCGGTTCGGCGCCCAGGGCCAGGGAGACAATGTTTACCACATCGACCAGCGTGTTGCCGTGTCCGTAGGCGAGATTGATGGTCTGCCCGACGACCATGCCCGCCGCCAAGGCGTCCATCCCGGCCAGAATACCGGCGACACAGTCGTCGACGTAGGTGAAGTCCAGCACCTTGTTGCGGCCGTAGACCACGATCGGCAGCCCCCGGGCGATGCGATCGACGAAGAGCGGAATCACCCGCTCCATGCGCTCCAGATCGTTGTCGTAGCGGCCATAGACGTTGCTGAAGCGGAAGACCAGAAAGGGCAACTTGTAGCATTGGGCGTAGGAGTAGATGAGGGCCTCACCGGCGATCTTGCTGGCGCTGTAGGGGCTTTCGGCCACCACGAAGTCGGCGGCGTCTTCGTCGGTGACGTGGCGATGAATGTCGCCGTAGACCTCCCGTGAGCTGGCGAAGATCAACGGGACACGGCGCTGGCGGCAGTAATCCAGCACCGTAAAGAGCATGCGGATGTTCTCCATTGCACGCTCGGGGCGCTCGACGAGCTCGAAAACCTTGGCATGGGCGGCGAAGTGCAGAACCACGTCGAACGGCCCGTCGGGCAGGTCGCCTACGGAGGCCTTCGCAAGGTCGAGTGAGACCGTATTCAGGCTATGCGTCCAGGTGTTGGGGCGAATGTCGACGCCGGTAACCTGGTCGCCGCGGGCCCGGGCGGCAAGGCCGACATTGGTGCCGATCTGTCCGCTGGAGCCGGTGATGAGAACGTTCATCAGGTGATTCGCCCTTCGATCCGATCGCACACCAGGTGATACACAAGCTGGTGGGCCTCCTGAACGCGGTCGCTTGCCTCGTGGTCCGCCACGAAGCACAGGTCGCACGCCGCCGCCATCGCCTCGCCCCGCCGGCCGGTCAGGCCGATCACGGTCGCCCCCTTCTGATGGGCCGACGACAAGGCGGCGAGCACGTTCGGCGAGGAGCCGGAGACGCTTAGTGCCATCAAAACGTCACCTGCGGTCACCAGCGCCTCTACCTGGCGGGCGAAGCAGTGTTCGTAGCCCAGGTCGTTGGAGAGCGCCGTGAGCACCGAGGTGTCCGTGGTGAGGGCCAAAGCGGGCAAGGGCCGGCGGTTCCGCTTAAAGCGCCCGACCAGTTCCGCCGCGATGTGCTGGGCGTCGGCGGCGCTTCCACCGTTGCCGAGCAGGTAGAGCCGGCCGCCGTTCGCGAAACAGTGGAGCAGCCGATCTGCGATCCGGGCGATCAAGTCCGCCTGGCGGGCCACATCGGCCACGACCCGCTGGTGGGCTTCAATCTGTTCGTGGATGGAGGCCGGCAACCGCTACGCTCCGCCGCGGATGCGCTCGATGAGCGCCGAAGTGCTCAGCCCCTCGACCAGGGGCAGGAGCAGGACCTTCCCGCCGATCGACTCGACGAACTCGCGTCCGACGACGCCCCTGGCGGCCCAGTCTTCCCCCTTCACCAGGACATCGGGTCGAATGCGGCGGATCAGCGACTCGGGCGTGGGGTCATCGAAGCCCACCACGTAATCGACGCACTCCAGAGCACTGAGCACGGCCGCCCGGTGCTCGAAACGATTGACTGGTCGATCGCCGGCTTTGCCCAAGGCACGCACCGAGGAATCGCCATTGAGCCCGATCACCAGCATCGTGGCCTCCCGCCGGGCCCTCTGAAGGTAATCGACGTGGCCGGCGTGCAGCACATCGAAGCATCCGTTGGTGAAAGCGACGGTCTCGCCACGATCCCGCCGGATGGCCAGCTCGGCTACCAGCTCCTCCACGCTGCGGAGCTTGCCATTCTGGCGGCGATCTTCGAGGCGCAGCTCGGCGAGGACTTCGTCGGCGGTGATGGGCACGCAACCGAACTTTTCCACTTCCAGTCCGCCGGCCATGTTGGCCAGTCGAACGGCCGCGTGGAGGTCGGCCCCGGCCGCGAGGGCAGCGGCGAGCATCGCCAGCACCGCATCGCCGGCGCCCGTGTTGTCGTAGACGCTGCGCGGAACCGTCGGCACGTGCCGCCAGTTCTGCCCCTGCTCGACGAGCACGGCTCCGTCGCGATCTACGGTGGCCACGACGGCCGAAAACCCATAGCGTTCCAGTACCTCTTCTCCCGCTCGGGCGACAGCCTCTACACTGTCTAACGGACGGCCGGTGGCGATGGAAAGCTCGTCGCGGTTGGGCGTGAGAACGTCCGCGCCGCGATAGCGCGAATAGTCGCGAAGCCGAGCGGGATCGACCAGAATGGTCCGGCCGTGCTTTCTCGCTGCCGACGTCACGGCCTCCACAAACTCGGTGGTCACGACGCCCTTATCGTAGTCTTCGATGCAAACCACGTCGTGGGAATCAACCATCCGGTGGACTCTCTCTCGGAGGTTCCTGGCCAGGTCGGCCGACAGCGGTCGTGTATCCTCCTCGTCGAGCCTCAGTAACTGTTGGCGATGGCGATGCTGGGCCAGACCCACCAGGCGCGTCTTCGTGGTCGTAGGGCGCTCAGGAGCTTCGAGCACGCCCGAGGCATCGACGCCCAGAGCCGACATGAGGTCCCGCAACTGCCGGCCATGGGCGTCGGTTCCCAGCAGGCCGGCACACGAGACCTTGCACCCGAGTGCCGCGGCGCACGCGGCGACGTTGGCGCTGCCGCCCACCGCTTCGCGCGTTTCGCGGACGCGCAGGACCGGCACCGGCGCCTCGGGACTGATGCGCTCGGCGTCACCGTACAAGTAGCGGTCGAGGATCATGTCGCCGGCGACGAGCACGCGCCGGCCTGCGAAGGACCGCACAAGTTGGGCAAGCTCTCCGGGCATCGGGATTCGGCCTCGGGACTAAATCGTACGGGCCCGCGGGCAGCTACCCGCGCTGAAAGAGCAAACATGGTAGGCGTGGCCCGGCAGGAGCGTCAATCCGGAGACAGGGAGCACCGTGACACCTTCATCCGCAGAGCGCAGGGGCGTCTCAAGGCTTGATCTGGCGCGGAATCGTGAGGCGAAAGTGAGCGCCACCGAATTGGGGATCGTGTCGGGCGACGAGTTCCAGCCGCCCGCCCAACAAGCCCGCCCATGAGCGGGCCAGGGCCAGGCCCAGCCCTACGCCGCCGCGGGCTTCCTGGTCGGCGCGGCGGCCGCGGCGAAAGGGCCGGAAAATTTTGCGGGCGTCGGCGCGGTCGATGCCCGGACCGGAGTCGATCACGTCCAGATGGAGCCGGTCGGCGACGCTGCTCAGGCGAACGAGGACTCTGGGTTGAGACGAACCGCGTGTGTATCGACAGGCGTTGTTAATGAGCACGCCGGCCACCTGGTTCACCACGTCGACATCGACAAGAAGCGGCACACCGTTGGCCGCCTGGAGCTCCGTACGGGGCTCGATGTCGCTACCGTGGCACCGCGCGGTCAACGTCTCGCCGATCGTGGCCAGGAGACCCGCGGGATCGACGGGCCGTGGGCTGAGCTTGACGCGGCGGTTTTCCAGGCGGGCATATTCCAGGACGCCTTCGACCAGGCTGGAGAGACGCTCGGACTCTCGATTGAGCGTGTCCAGATATTCCTGCCGAGATTCGTCGGGAACCAACCCGGCAGAGAGCATGTCGGAGTAGAGCCGAAAGGTGGTGAGCGGAGTGCGGAGCTCGTGGGTTACGGCGTAGGCGAACTGCATCCTCCGCTCGGTCAGGGCCACGAGGTTTCGAATCCCCCAGCCGGCGATGCCCAGCACACCGCCAGCAGCCAGCCAGCTGGTCAGCAAAACCCAACGGACCGATCGCCACGCGGCGACGGACGTGCCCCCGGCCATCTCTGGAACGTCGAGCCGGACCGGCACGGTGCTCATCTCCATCTCACTCATCGCCGCGTCGGGAGGCTGATCGTCGCGGACGGGCACGAGATCGGCGTCGGGATAGAGGTCGCTGATACGGCTGGCCAGTGTCGGGCGCAGGCTGTTCCAATCGGCCACAAAACCCTGATACGACACGCGGCGTGTCGGCCGGCCGCCACCGCGCGTTTGATCGTCGCGCACCACGGTGCGGACGAAGCACAACTTCTGACAGCCACACGCCAGGGACTCGAGCCAGAACGTGACCCAGTGGGATTTCTCGATGGAGGTCAACGGACCGAGGGGATCGACGAGGGCCTGGTCTTCCGCAGTGGTGCTGGCAAGGTTGAGCTCCGCCAGGTCGGCCGGAACACACTCTTCCAGCGGAAGGGAAGAAAGCTGTGCGGTGATCTTGGTACGGGCGCGGAACTGGAACTCGCTCTCGCCGGCCTGCTCCGGCTGCTCCGTGACCCGCTGGGCGAGATGAATGGCCTGGAGCTTTTCTCCCGGCTCGCGTGTGGCACCAAAAAGGCGATCCCGTTCGATGGCCGCCGCCACCCGTCGGTGGAGTTCGTCGATGGAAAGCTGACTCTCCAGCCATCGCAACGTGCGTGCGGCCTGGTCGTCGGAAGGCGACGGGTAACCCGGCTCCAACGACCACCCGGCCGCCTCGCCGGAAAGTTGCGGTGACGAGAAACGACCGGATTCATCGACCTGAAAATAAAGCTCGATCCAGGGCTGCGGTGGGCCTGATTCTCGTATCGGAGAAGGCAAGATGGCGAGCACGCCGTCCAGCTCGCGACCGTCCTCAGTGACCACGGGAACGTCCTGACGAGCATGAGCGGCAACGTAGTCCGTCGTCGGCCGGGCCCACTCAGCGGCCAGAACGCTGCCGAGCTGACCTTCCATGCGCCAGATGGCGACGCGAATTTTGTTGAGATGCTCGTCGCGAGCGAGCCGGTAGGTGGCCACGGTGGCCCAAGCCATCCCGCCGAGCACGACGCTGGCCGTGAGCACATAGAGGCAGGCCGCCGCCAGCTTGCTGCCCCGTAAACCTCTCATGAGCCTTCCCCAGGGGTCGAGGCGTCGCGGACGACGCACACATCGGGACCCAGCATGTAGCCCTTCCCGCGGACGGTCACGATCCATGCGGCGCCGTCGAGCCGGGAGACGCCGGCCAGCTTCTGCCGAAGCCGGGTCACGTGCATGTCGATGGCCCGCGTTTCAACGGCTCCGTCGCGAATGCCCCAGACGCTGGCGAGCAGTTCCTCCCGCGAGACCGCCCTTCCGCCGCGCGTCGCCAGCACCTGGAGAATCTCCGACTCCATCTCCGAAAGCTGGACCGCGGGCTCGCCTTCCGCGGAGACTTCGCGCCGGCCGCAGTCCACAACGGCCTTCCCTGCGCTCAGGTGGACCGCGGGCTCAGGACGTTCGGCGCTGCGTCGCAGAACGGCCTCGACGCGGGCGAGCAGTTCCCGAGCGGAGAACGGCTTTACAACGTAGTCATCCGCCCCACTCCTGAGGCCGCGGACACGGTCGTCCTCGGAGCCTCGTGCCGTCAGAACAATGACCGGCAACGACGGTTTCGAGACGCGGAGCCGGTCGAGGACTTCGAAACCGTTCATCCTGGGCAGGAGCAGGTCGAGCAGAACGAGATCGACGCCAGCGTGTTCGGCCTCTTTGAGCCCGGTGACGCCGTCCGCGGCTTCGACCGGCTCGTAGCCGGCCATGCGCAGAATATCGACAACGCCGCGGCGAATGGCATCTTCGTCCTCGACGACCACAACGACCCGCTTTCGAGGCATGACGCGCGTCTCCCGCGAATGGCCTTTTCGGACGGACTGAGCAGCCGGCGAAGTCCGCACCTATTGTATCCTGACGGACGGCGGCGGACGGGTCGGCGCTTGCGGCTGCGCAGGATGTTATACCCGCGTTACGGAAGCCGTTCTACTCGCTTTCCGCCCCGCCGGCCGGGGTGGTGTGGATCGATCTTCGTTGCCGCCAGACGCACAGTACGACCGCGGCGGCGACGCCGGCGGCGTCGGCGAGAAAGTCGGCCACGCTGGGCGTACGGTGCGTATACCGTTGCAGGACTTCATCAAGCATCGCATAGGCCAGACAGGCGAGAGTCCAGAAAACCAGCGTCCCGCGTCGCACGTAACTTTCCCGCGCCCGGAAATAGCGGATGCCCAGGTAGGCCAGAATCGCGAAAGCCAGGAAGTGGCTGACCTTGTCGCCGCCCTCGGGAACCACCTTCGCGGCCCGGGGCACCGGGACGTGCGTGGCCACGGCCAAGACGAGCCAATACCCAATCCACAACAGCCGACTTCGGGCCAGGCTCTGACCGGAAGGCGCAGGTCGATTCGACACGGCGCTAACCGGTCACCTGCGAAGACGATTGTGCGGAGGCGTCCGCCGGCTCAGCGGTCGGCTGGTCCGCGTTCGTCGAATCGGCCTCGGACGGCGCGCGGAGCGGCGGTACAGGCCGCCACTCAGAAGTTGCGGAGGCCGAAAAAGACCGGACGTGCTCTGCCAACGAACGCGGGAGGGACGGTTCCACATCGTCAGGGACTTGTTCCGCAGAGACCGCCCGTCCGTTCGGGATGTCTGTCTCCGGACGTTGAACCTCGACGGGCGGGCGCTCGTTGCTTTCCGGCGTTGCTGGATGCGGCTCCGTGTCCGAAAGATTCGGTTGGCCGAGAGGTCCCTCGACCGGCCCGCGAAACATCGTTTCAGGAAAAATGTCATTGGCCAGTTGAGCGTAGTCCAGCGCCCCATTGCTTCGCGGAGCGTACGCAAAGACGGACTGTCCGAAGCTGCAAGCCTCCGCGAGTTTAATGTTGCGGCGAATGGGCGTGGGATAGATCCTGGCATCGGCCCAAGGTACGTTGGCACCGTGCTCGGCCTGAAGAAACCGCTGCAAGTCTTCGACAACCTCGCCGGAAAGCCTCGTTGCCGCTTCGTGCAGGCAGAGCACGATACCGCTCACCCGAAGCTGCGGATTGATGCGCTGGTGAACCAACGTGACCGTGTTGAGCAACTTGCTGATGCCCTGCAACGCAAAAAACTGAGCCTGCAAGGGGACGACCACTTCGTGACTGGCGACGAGCGCGTTGACCGTCAGGATCCCGAGCGACGGCGGGCAGTCCATCAGAATGACGTCGAACGGCGAAGGGAGGCCCTGGAGGGCTTCCCTGAGGATAACCTCGCGGCCGGGTATGCTGATGAGTTCCGCTTCGGCGCCGGCCAGGTCGATGTCCGCGGGAAGCAGCGCCAGCCCTTCGTTTACCTGAACAAGCGCCTCGGCTACACTCGTACCGTTGGTAAGGACGTCGTAGACGCTGCACTGTCCGTCCTGGACTTCGACCCCGAAGTGCAGAGACAGATGCCCCTGGGGATCCAGGTCGACAAGAAGCACGGAGCAGCCGCGCGTAGCCAGGACGGCCCCGAGGTTGGCGGTGGTGGTCGTCTTGCCGACGCCCCCCTTCTGATTGACCACCGCGATGCGCCGCATCGATCCTCCCTGACCGGCCGCGTGTCGGAGCCTAGCCGCATCCTACCCAGCCTTCCACTATAACCTTCTTCCGCGCGACATGTAAACCGCTGTCGGCCGGATCGCCCGAAGGTCTGAATGCGCAGGTCGGCAACGGCCTTCGCCAAGTCCCCACGGACTCCCGGATTCTGGGCCGGCCTCTACCGCCTCTGTGCGGCTTGTCCCTGAGTCGTGCGGGACTTGTGGCCGGGCGGCAGCGCGGTATGATGGATGGCTTGGACCGTCCGGGGACGGTTTCGAGGCTGGACAGCTCGAACGCGGAGTTCCGAGATGGCCGCGGTTCGTCGGGACCTGCTGGACATTCTGGTTTGTCCGATCACCCATGCCCCGCTGGTGCAGGCCGGGGACTGGCTGTACTCGACGGACCCCGTGACGCGGCACAAGTATCCGATCGTTGACGGATTGCCGTTGATGCTCGTGGACGAAGCCCGGGTTGCGACGCCCGAGGAGTTCAATAGAATCATGGCCCAGGCTCAGCGAAGCGAACGAGCCGAGATGCAGAGTTGAGGAACATGGTCAGACGAAAGAACGGAAATCCGTATCACACCTCTCAACGATTCCCGGAACGCGCTAAGCCGGAATGGCTCGGGCCGCTGGTCGACTACAAGGAAGTGGAGATGCTCCGCAAGTTCCTGACGACCAGCAACAAGCTGATGTCCCGCAAGCGGGCGGGCACGAGCGCTCAGGAGCAAAAGGCGCTCAAGCTGGCCATCAAACGGGCGCGGTTCATGGCCCTCCTGCCCTACACGGCGGGGTAGTAGCCTACGGTCACCAGGTCTTAAACCGAGCCACGGACTTCAGTCCGCGCGGACCGAAGTCCGCGGTTCGCTTACATCTGTTCAAGCGTCTCGATTCCCAAGAGGTTCAGCCCCAACTTGAGCGCGCGGGCAGTGAGATCACAGAGCCGCAGGCGGGAACGGCGGACTTCCTCCGGCGTTGCGTCGATCACCCGCACGCCCAGCTTGCGGTCGTAGAAGCGGCTGAAGGTTTTGGCCAGCTCGAAGAGGTACTCCGTGAGCACGTTGGGCGTAAGGTCTCGGCAGACCATCTCGATCGTATCGCCAAGCTGAACGAGTTTCTTGCCGAGCGCGATCTCGGAGGGGTGTTCCAGGAGGATCGGCGAGTCGGCAGACAGCGTGGCAAACTCCACCTCCGCCTTGCGGCCGATGGAACGGATTCGCGCGTAGGCGTAGAGCATGTATGGCGCCGTGTTCCCCTCCAGAGCGAGCATGGTGTCCAGGTCGAACTTGTAGTCCGTGGTCAGCGAGTGCGAGAGGTCGAAGTACTTGACCGCGGCGATACCCACGGTCTCGGCAATCTGAGCCACCTGAGCGGGTGAGAGGCTCGGACCGGACAACTCCTGAGCCTGCTGGGCCTCCACCACGTTCCGCGCCCGGGCTACGGCCTCGTCCAGCAGGTCTTTGAGCTTGACCGTCCCGCCTTCGCGGGTTTTGAACGGTCGACCCGCGGCGTTCAACATGCTGCCGAATCCCAGGTGTTCGAGGGCCACGTCGGCAGCGGCCCACCCGACCTTCCGCGCGGCGGCGAAGACCATCTCCAGGTGTTGTTTCTGGGGCAGCCCTACTACGTAGATGATCCGCCGGGCTCCCAGGGTCTCCACGCGATGGACAATCGTGGCGAGGTCCGAGGTGGCATAGTTGTAGCCTCCGTCGGACTTCTGCACGATGAGAGGCAACGGATCCCCCTCGCGGGTTTTGAAGCCCTCGAGGAAGACACAGAGTGCCCCTTGGCTTACGCGCACGGGGCCGGCGTCATCCGGACGGCGCATGGCGCGCAGCCGACGGACGACGTCGTCCATGAGCGTCGTGTAGTAGCTCTCGCCGCGGTCCTCCAGCCGGACAGCGAGTCGATCGTAGATCGCATGGCAGTGCCGCAGGGATTCTTCGCAGAACGCCTTCCAGATCTGCCGGACCTTTGCATCGCCCTGCTGGAGGGCGACGACTGTCTCCCGCGATTCGTTCTGAAAAGCCTCGTCGGCGTCGAATCTGGCCTTGGCCTCGACGTAAAAGGCTTCGAGGTCTTTGATCTCCAGGGCCGCGGGACGCTCGACGACGTCCGGCCGGACGTGCCGCAGGTGGGCCAGCAACATCCCGAACTGGGTGCCCCAGTCGCCGACGTGGTTCTCACGGTAGACGTTGTGACCGGCGAACTCCAGCACGCGGGCGACGCAGTCACCGATGACCGTGCTCCGCAGGTGCCCGACGTGCATCTCCTTGGCTAGGTTGGGACTGGAGAGGTCGATCACTACGACCTGCGGTGCGGCGTCGGGCTCGAGCCCCAGGCGGTCGCCCTCGTTCAAGCCGGCCGACGGCACAGAGGCGAGCTGCGCAGCGACGTACGACGGAAGGAGGCGAAAATTGATGAAACCCGGCCCCTCAATCTTCACGGAGCTGCACAGGTCGCCCAAGTCGAGCCGTTGCGCAAGAGCTTCGGCCAGGTCGCGCGGTTTGAGTCCGGCCTGCTTCGCCAGGCCCATGGCGCAGTTGGACTGATAGTCGCCGAACCGCTCGTCCTGCGCCGCTCGAAGCTGAGGATCGGCGGAAAGTCCGAGCTGTTCCAACCCGACGGCCACACGGCGAGCGAGTTCCCGGGCGATGGATTTCAAGCCGATTCACTCCTTGGGGCCGATGTAAGCGAGTGGAAAAGTAGCATCTTGAAGAGGGGCTGTCGAACTCGGCGAAACGACTCGAGCGCCAACGCCGTCAACAGCGGAAGGCCGGTATCGCAAGCGGACTGATCGTTTCGAGTCGCTCGATATCTCTCGTGGAAGCGTCGGGAACGCCCCGGCAGCGAAACCCGTTGAAAGGAACTAGCTGGATCCGGTCGACTCGTCCCCTTCTGGCCTTGCCTTCCCCGCAACGCTGACGATAACGTCCAGCTTCTCCGCGACCTCTGAATCAAGCTCGTCTCTTCGCACGAGCCCGGCAAGCACGTGGTAATCCGTCTTGCGCATCAGATTAGGCAGATTGAGTCTCGTGAAATACGCGTGAAAGAGCGGATCGAGAAAGTCGTCGGTGGCCTTCGTATTCAACCACCAGGCATGCTGCGGGTCCCGCAGGGCAACGGGCGGTACGAGATCGCGGATCAACTCGTCCATTAACCGCACGCGTTTGTCGGCTTCCGCTTGCCCAAAGAGATCGTTGTGGAGGTTGTGCCGGGCGTATGCTCGAAGGACATCTGGCAGGCACAGGTAGTTTTCTATTTCGCGCCGCGTCCACATCAGCCCGATGGCACCCAAGTCATCAGGAAGTTCCCGGTCCAGCCGATCGAAGAGGGCCACAGCGAGAAGATCTTGGTTCGCTTCGCGTAGCCCATGAAAATGACGGCGCACGGCGCCGGGCTGGTTTCCGACGTAGTGCACGAACGGACACTCCAGCGACGTGAACGCCATATGCTCCAGCGTCTGGGCGAAGGACCGCAGGATGTCCAAGTCCGTAGGACCCTCCACGTAGAGCACCCAACCGGTTTGCTCGGCTTGGTAATACTGATCGAAGCCGATCTCTTTAATACTACAGCGCCACATGGCCCGACGCTTGCGCGCAAGCTATTGAAAACACAGGAGTTACGTTTCTTCAGCGGG
>Ga0214472_10006851_pt1 | contig 11948 bp, 16 predicted proteins | sample RVTome_6_FD_207662 | JGI IMG/M metagenome (GOLD analysis project Ga0214472, IMG submission 207662) | Soil microbial communities from uranium-contaminated site in the Upper Colorado River Basin, Wyoming, United States - RVT140D175 | ecosystem: Environmental > Terrestrial > Soil > Contaminated >...
ACAGCATGGGTGGTCAGTCGTTCTTCCGGGACGCGTTGGTGCTCGACATGGTGGGCTACAACCGCATGTCACTGGATGAAGAGTCGGGGGTCCTGCAGGTGCAGAGCGGGGCGACCTGGAGGGAGGTGCTCAACTATCTCCACCCGCTCGGCTACTCGGTCGAGGCGATGCAGGCCATCGACATACTGACCGTGGGCGGGTCGGTGTCCGTCAACGCTCATGGGATCGATCACCGCTCGGGCTCTATCGCCTCGTCTATCCAATCGATGCGCATCATGCTCGCCGATGGCAGCGTCCATGAGGTGAGCCGGACCACAGAACCTGAGCTGTTTTACGCCGCGATCGGGGGATATGGATTGTTCGGGGTGATCCTCGAGGTGGAACTGTCACTGACCAGCAACGAGATGTACCGCTTCGATCGCAGGATCATCGATATCACGGATTTTCCGACCATATTCGCCAACGAGGTCGACGGCAGCGACAACTACCGCCTGATGTATGTGCACCTCTCAACGGATCCGACGACCTTTCTGCAGGAAGCCATTCTCTACACCTACAAAACCGCCGATTTTGATGAAGAGCTTCCACCCCTCACAGAGACCGAGTACGTGAGAGGCGGCAGGTTCATGCTGAACCTCGCCAAGACAGGAGCCTGGGGTGAGAGGCTGAAATGGTTTGGCCAGAAGCACATATTGCCGCGTTTCCGAGATTGCTACGTGTCCAGAAACGAAGCACTGCGAGAGCCGGAGGCGTGCCTGGTGTCAAGAAACCAAGCCCTCAATGAGAGCTTGGACGTCCTCAAGAACAAGCTGCCCGATGACATCGACATCCTCCAGGAGTACTTTGTTCCACGTCAGCAGATCTTGCCGTTTCTCGATTCGATGCGCGAGGTGCTGCAAGACAATGGTTCGGTGCTGCTCAACGCCTCGGTGAGGGTCGTCCATCGCGAGGACATCCTGCTCAACTACGCCAAAGAGGACATGTTTTCGGTCGTCCTCTACCTCAACCAGGAAGTGTCACCGGCCGGCAACGAGAAGATGGCCCAGGTGACCCGTCAGCTGATCGACACGGCCGCCGACCACGGGGGAACGTTCTATCTGCCCTACCAGCTGCACTACACCCGAGCTCAGCTTGAACGGGCATACCCCGAGATCGACTCGTTCTTCGCGCTCAAACGAAAGTATGACCCGACACTGACATTCATGAACCACTGGTACGACCGCTACGCCGACGACTCCGTCACCAGCGCAGAAACCGGATACCCGCAGCGCAACTCAATGCTCCCCGAGCCACCGGCCGTCACCAGTACGTCATGGGGAGTAGACCCAGAACCACATCCTTCCCCGCAGTTGTCGTCTACGGAGCCTCGGGCGCCACCCTGGTTTCTGGGTGGCTTGGAGGATGGAGCATGAGCTCGACGCCGGTGACGGACCCCACAGAACCTGATCCACCGGTCGGTGTCTCCTGGCTCCTGGAGCTGGTCGCCTGGGTCGGGCTTGCACTTCATGGACTGCTGGGAGTGCTCTACCTGTTGTCCGGACTGCTTGCTCCGGTTTGGGCGGTCTTTTTCCTCTGGACGCTGTGGACTGGACTGCTGGCTGTCGCCATCCACCAGCGGACGAGGCGACAGGTCGTCGTCGCGCTCATCCCGATCATCGGGTTGGTCGTCTGGTCGGTGACGATATGGGCGGTCTCCCTGCTCTCTGGCGGCGCCCCTAACTAACCGCGCGTTAGGAGACGTCCTGGACCGGCTTCCCGAGAAGAACCCACAGGTTGATCTGCGCTGGCAAGACAGGCGGAGGGACCTGAGCTGCTGGCATGCGGAAGCACAGGGCGAACCGACGCCACCATGGGCAATGACTTTCCAAGATTCTTTAGATGGGGCAACCTTTAGGTGTCCCGATGCGTGGTTGTGGTGTGAACCATCTAGAAGACGCTGAGATCTATGAAAAGCACGCTGTAGATCTGGTCCGGTATGCGACCGTCTTGGTCGGTCCGGATCAGGCGCCCGATGTGGTCTCGACCGTCGTGCTCAGAGTTCTCAAGCGACGGCATCTCTCGGATCTCGAGAATCCGAGGGCATACCTATTCCGTTCGGTCCTCAATGAGGCTCGGTCATGGGGCGAACCCGACGATCCAAATCGCTGGCGATCAGTCGACTAGTTGAAGACCGAAGCTCTCACGATCAGGAATCGCTCGTCGACAGGCTCACCGCTGCGAACGCCGTCTGGAGTCTTCCTCCGAGGCATCGGTCGGCTGCGTATCTCGTCTATTGGCTCGACTTGCCACTTGCCGAGGCTGCCGAACAGATGGGAGTCAGCACAGGAGCCGTCAAGCGATATATCCACGAAGTACGGGAACATGTAAGAAAGGAAATGTCATGACTACAACCGACGAGCAAATTCGCAGAGGTTTGGGCCTGCTGGTGGAGGCATCTCCGCAGGCACCGACACTTGATGAGATTGGGGTGGTCTCCCCTCGAAGGCGGTCAACTGCGTTCGGATACGGGATCGCAGTTGTGGCCGCGACGTTGGTCATCGCTCTCGGATTGACGGTGGCTGGCAGTTCATTCACCCTTGCCTATGCGATGGACCCGGGCCTTCAACTGAACTATCGGGTCGAAAGCGTCGCGACAACCGGGGGCGAGACCTTCAGAACTGGAGCAACTCTCGGCTACGAGATCCAGAGCCTGAACGGACCGGAGGACGTGGTGATCGAGATCTCCTTTCTCCCGGCAGAGCAATGTGAGAACTGCTTCCAAGCGGTCACGTTCACTCAGGTGGTGGCAGCCGACGGGAGGATCAAGTCGATCGACCTTCCTGAAGGTTCCGAAATACCCGAATCCGTCTTGCCGACGCCAATACCGCACGCTGGCGTCTCCGGCAGCTTCCCACTTTTCATCGGCCCGCCACTACCCGATGTGCCAGTTGGCGTCGGCGACCAATGGACCACAAGCCTGAATGGTGTTGAAGGGACCCATCAACTTGTATCGAAGGGTGATATGCAAGGACACGAAGTGGTGGTGATCGAGAGCTCATACTCCTTCACCCCAACAGCGGGGACCAATGGCGAACCGATCACAGCGTCAACTACCGTCTGGTTCGATCCGACGGACGGAATCGTAATTAGGGCAGAGATGACCAGGAACGAAACCAGCCCATCGGTCGAGGTCATCGAATCGACATACCAATTGATCGACTGAATCACCTAGTCGAATTGTGGGACGAAGTCCTCGGGCACCCTCCCGGGGATTTCTCCCGTGCATTTCTCACGGGGCAGCGAACCGGAGCCCTGCTGGTGGTATTGGGCGGTGTCCTCGGATTGGATGGGACTCTTGGGTCGTCGATCCGCTAGGCAAAACCTGCGGCGACTACAGCGCCGAGTTGGAGGAGCGCCCCGGACCCGACGAGAACGAGACCACGAATGCTCCAGGCTTCAGCCCTGGCAGCCTCATTGTTGATACCCTCGAAACGTTTCACCATCTCGGTCGGACGTTGTCCGTGTTCAGTTGGGCGCGACCACCTCCGGAGCCGGGTGCGCAGGTTCGAATCCTGCTCGTGGGCCTCGTGAAGTAGCGAAATATCAGAAAACCTTCGGCGGGGTGTCAGTCGCGACCTCGGTCGGCGGTGTCTAATAGTTGACATGACAGATTTGGAAGCCCTCCAAGTGGCCGAATCGTCCGAGCTTGTGGATGTATACGGCGCATTCAGCTCGGATCTGGTTCGTTTCGCGAGTGTGCTTGTAGGGCCTGATGATGCTGGTGACGTCGTCTCATCAGCGATCCTTCGTGTTCTTGACGTCGGCAATGAGTCGATTCGTAATCACAGAGCCTACCTCTTCCAGGTGGTGGCGAACGAGGCCCGAAACTGGAAAAGGGGCGAGGCGAGACGACGCGATAGGGAGGACAAATCCTCCAGGAGCTCGAATACGTTCTATCACGCTGAGCCCTACCCGGAAGTGCGTAAGGCGGTCGAGGATTTGAGTGTGCGCCAACGTGCGGTGATCTATCTCACCTATTGGGAGGATCTAAAGGATCAAACGGTCGCAGACCATCTAGGTATCAGTGCAGGTTCGGTGCGACGCCATCTTGCTAGGGCCAGGAAGAAATTGAGAGGAGTGCTCGATGAGAACAACTGAGAAAGAGATTGTGAGAGGGGTGTTGGGCCGGATGGGCGACGAAGCACCAGAACCGGTTCCCTTCGAAGACCTGCACACGGTTCTTGTCCAACCAGGAGATACGCAAAGAAATACATGGTGGATGAGACGACCTGTCTGGATTGCTACTGCAGTCGCTGTCGCAGTCCTAGTGTTGGGTGCTGGTCCCATGCTGTTGACCAATACCCAGACAGGGGACGTCTACGTTGCGGATGGTGAGAGACTCATCTCATCCGACCCGCCCGTCGTTCAGGGAGCCGAATCTCCTGAGCCTGCTTTTGATACGAGTGGTCTTGGCGACGAGGTGGCGCTCACACCAGTAACCGATACTTCAAGGATCCTCGAGACCGCCACCGGCATCTTGTCCGATTACCCAAGCGAGCTGGTCCGTATCACCGTCCTGGGTGAAACCCCAGAGTGGGTATTGGCCGTTGTGGTTCACAATGAGGTAGACCCCGACTTCGGTGGTCACATGCAACTGCGATGCCTTACAACCTCGCGCGGGGGTGCGACGTGTGAGGGAGTCGAATTCGAGAACCTCGGCGACATGCCCGGGGGCCTTCTCCCAGCGGATCCCGACAGTGGACCGGTATACAGCGTGGGAGAAAGGATTAGTAGCGCCATCCTGACCTGGGAAGTGCCAGCGGAAACCTCCGTCGTCACACTCACAGTCAACGGACAGACTAGGTGGCAACGACCCGTGGCACAGGTTGCCGTATTCATCACGGATCTCACATCCGGAGATAGATTTGAACTCATCGCATACGACTCTCAGGGCAGCATCCTCAACTCATTTAGAGATGTCGCCAGCCTCATCGACCCTAACGGGTAGGAAGGGAAACCCCGGCAAAGAGGTGGGCTCCACTGAGCCTCACATGAGCATCCCGGTTCGACTAGCGCGAAGCGCCGGTTCCAGAGCAGGTGGTTGGGGGGATTTCGGGCCTGGTCGGAACCTGTCAAGACTGGAGTTCGTCATATGAGTATGAGACCGAGGTTCACTCATCTCTTGTTGTCTGGCGCCTTCACTGCCTTGCTCGTGTCTGGGTGTGCCGATGCTCCGCCAATCAGTGCCGATGTCGAAGGGGACTTGGCGGCCACCGCAGTGGCGAGGGCATGTGAGTCGCGCAGTTGTGATGCTCAGACGATCTATGTCCATAGTCGACTCTTCTCCAACGAGACCGAACCTTCCGAAGAGGTAGAGATGCCGGAAGAGACTCGAATGGCTATCGAAGAGCAGCTGGGTGACGTTGAGTTCGTCGACCAAAGACAAGCTAATGCCCTGTTTGGTGAGGACTTTCTGGTTGACGGTGGGAAGGGTGTTCTTATCTCTGTTGGACCTGTCGAAGACCTGGCTTCCGATGTGGTCGGGGTTGAGATAGGGGTCGTTACTGCTCGGGACGGCGGGCACGGTGAGCTGTTTCAGTTCCAATGGACCGGCGACGAATGGAATCCCGCCACGAGCGACGACACCGGTATCCCTTCGAGATTCTGGGTCTCCTGAAACCGGCCGGTATGCGTATCGTTAGGTGTAGCCATATGTGTAGCCGTGCCACACCGCACGGGACAACATCGGCCAGCACGTACGGCTCGAAAAGGTAGACAGAACGCCACTTACCGTCATCCATCGAGACCACACGGATGGTTTCGGCGTGACTGTTAATCCATTGGTTGTAGGTTCGAGTCCTACCCGCGGAGCAAACGCGCGATAGCGGGCCGACCGGGGCTCCAGCAACGCTACGCAAACCGACTCTGCAGCAAACCTAAACCACTATCAGGCACATATGCGCTCGTGGGGACGAGCACCGTTCCGCGCGTGTTCCAACTCAGCCGTGCTGCGTGTGTCGAATCAACCTGAAGATCGGTATTTCGCGGTCAGTCTTTTCGACGTAGCGGCCATATCCAGGATCAAGCTCCACGACCTGACTCCAAACAGAAGCGCGCTCGGCCCCGGTGAGCAACTCTGCTTCGACCGGGAACTCTCCATCACCGAGATCGACGAGAGCACCGCTCGGGTTCTTGGCAATGTTGAAGGCCCATGCTGGATGACGGGCGGAGCCAGTGTTTGAAGCAACCACGAACCACGACGCGTCTTGGTCTCCATCAGAGAACCAGCCGAGCACCGTTTCTCGGCGTTTTCCTGACTTCGCTCCTTTCGTGGTCAGGCGGAGCAGAGGCCGTCCCTGGACCTTTGCTCCGAGGCGCCACATAAGACTCCCTGTCCATCCCATGGCTCCCAGCCTCAGCGGAACGACTCCAGAGCGAAATCGCACATGTTTGAGACCGCAACCGATCCTCCATCTCGCTCGATATGGGATGAGAAACCCCGAGCCGACGAGTGTTCGCTGCGCCATGCTACGAATTCGCCTGCCCGGGGTTGTGTCAGTCGTTGTTTCCGGACTGGAGTCAGCTCGAAAAGCCCATCCCGTTGGTCTTAGTGGCGTGCTCGCTCAACGCCTTGTTGATCGCTCCAGGGTTGACCCACGGCTCAACACCCTCGGCAAAATTGCCGTCCTTGTCGACGAAGGCATGGTTCTTCCCGATTTGAATGTCGCTTTCTGCCAGAAGGTCACCGGTCCCGTCACCATCGAAATCGAGCCACACATCGGCGTAGCCGCCATGCCCCGAAACGGTGACCGTTTCAACCGGACCCGACACGTCGACCAGGACTGTGATGCCGTTGCCGGCACCTTCCTTTTTCGACAGGTTCTCACAGTGGGCCGCAAAGGCCGCCAACGGCAATGCGAACACCGCCACAGCCACCAAACCTATTAGAACAGTGAATCTCCTCAAAGGATTTCCTCCCTCTCTATGGGACGCACGCCATCAGACGCCGTCGGAGCCGGTTTGACTCTTGAGCGGCGACTGTACACCATCATCACGCTCCGTGAAGGTGGAGAGTGACTGGCCCGCTAACTCCTGCAGCCTCCTGCCGACCGTGGATAGCGGTCAGGTCGACGGGAATGGGAACCCGATCATGCGCCGTCCGGTGATGGTCGTCGACGCGGGCACGAAGACGAAAGTGTCAAGTTCCTGAAAGGGCTGCCGGTTGCATCCGGAGGTGTGATCCCGGAGATCGCTTTGATCGACGTTGTCGTCGCCAGCCAGCCTCATGGTGACCACATCTTCGGTATCCCGGACCTCCTGGAGAAATACAAGGGCAAGATCGCCGAGTACTGGGATCCGGGCTATTTCCACCCGTCCGGCGCCTACTTCACGATCATGGAGGCACTGTCGCAAGAAAGCCGCACGGTCTACGTGCAGCCCGACATCGGGGATGAGGAGGTTCATCGGCAACACAGAGGTCGCGGTGCTGGCACCATCGTTGCTCTCCGGAACCGATATGACACCTACGGGATCGATGTCAACAATGCCTCGATCTCGCTGCGGGTCGCCACTCCGGCCGGCCGCACCAAATTCGTCCCCAACGAATCCTGGCAACTGCTGGAAGGCGTCAACGAGAACCAGCAATTCAGCCTTACCCTCGGCAGCGATGCTCAAACTGAGTCGTGGTCCCATGCCATGGCCGATTTCCCCCAGCTGATGAAGTCGTCGAGCGAGATCGTGAAGTCGATTGGGGCCGCGACCAGCGATCGCGACTTCCTCAGCGCTGATGTCCTGAAGGTGTCCCACCACGGATCAAAGAAAGGGGTCAACTACGAGCTGGTAGAACGCATCAAGCCCAAATTCACGCTGCTGTCATGCTCCGCCAGGAGCGGACATGGATTCCCCCACACCCTCAATCAGCACATCTTGAGGGAAGCAAAGCTGCCATTGACCAAGAAGAGGCTCGATCACAAGCCGGCAGACGATCACCTGCGTGGCGTCTTCTACACCGCGCAGTAAGAAAGTGACGTGGTCAACCTTGGATCGATGGCCATCGTGGGGCGCAACAGCTCGTCAATCGACCTGTGGCGTTTCGGCGACACTCCTGGCCAACAACCGGACTTCGCCAATGCTCGTCGTTGGATCAGCTAGGAAGTAAGTCGTCAGTAGTCACGAGTTTGCTCCCGCAATTACCCCATACCGTGGTGAGAAGTCGTGGAGTCGGTCGGCAGGTAGCGTTGTGGTGTCGATTACTGGCGTGCGAATTAGCTAAGGAGAATCCAACATGGGCGTAGGGACGCTCCGCTGCGTTGTGATCAATGTCACAGACCTGCAGCTCGGTTACAAGTTTTGGGGGGCTGTCACCGGTCTCGAAGTGATCGGCTCCGAAACAGGCTGGCACGACTGGCTCGGATATCTGGGAACCAAGAACCCATGGAAACATGAGATCATCCTCCAACGGGTTGACACCTCCCCGTTAGAGATCCAGTCACCAGACCCGGAGACACCAAACCAGGTGCACATCGACATCACCCCGAATGACGGAGTTGACAGCGCGATCAAACAAATCGTTGAGCTAGGTGGCAGAGTCAAGAAGGCACCTAGCCTTTATCCACGACCGGGTTCACATGGTGCCGATCCACCAATCATCGATTGGGCGGTTTTGCAGGACCCGTTCGGTAACGAGTTCTGTCTGGTCAGCAATCTCACGCCCGAACAATCACAAGCGGCCATGGCAGCTGTCGACGTAACCACAGACCAAGAATGGCGAACTGCGGCAGGTGTTGCTCGAAGTCATCCCTCCACCTGATCGAAACACTCGGAAACTAAGACTTTGCTGGCCGCGTCGGGCGGACCAGCTTCGGTCATTGAATCAGCTGGCGTCGCAATCCTGCAGCGGCTCGACGCCGGTGAGGAGACTGAAGGCGGCGGTGAGCTCCTGACAACTCGGGTTGCCGATCCGCGCCATTCGTGCCGGCCTGTCGAGGAGGCCCCAGGCCATCACGTCGGCGGAGTACTCCACGCCCTGCTCGGCCCACGGCAGGTCGTCGCCCGGGTGCCATTCCTCGAGCCCTACGAGCTCGAGGAACTGTGATTGAAGATCGTCGTCGACGTGATCGAGTGTCCACGCGTGAGCGAGCTCGTGGAGAATGATCCCTCGGACCGCCAGGGTCGGCTCCTGGCATGCTCCGGTTGCGGGACAGAGGTCGCTTTCGAAGAGACAAAGAAAGAGATTGCGGCGGCCTTCGGACTGAATCAGCCGACCCGATCGGCCGACGCACTTTCGGCTCGGCTCGAAGGTGACAGTATCGAACCTCGGCTCGGGCAACCCCGCCGCGTCGTACCGAGCCATGGCATCTTTGAGAACCCTTTCAAGCAGCGCGGTCCCGTTGTGGACATGTACTTCGCGTCCGGCGGGTGTGCGAAGCACGCCAGTGATCACTTCATCACTCGGGGAGGGCCGGGCTAACCCCGTCCACCAGCCTTCGGGCGTGGGGGCGTGACATTCGGGATAGGTTTCGACGTCGTGATAGCGGTCCTCGGCGGTGATGAGTCCCCCATCGAGGTGCCAGACCGTCGCCATACGGTGGACACAGCCAGACTCGTCAGTGACGTCGAAGATCCCTACCGCCCGTCCCGGGTCTTGGCCGTACGCGACCGGCCCGAGGAATACCGGGGTAATGGTCTCAGCCGTGTCCTTGTCCGAATACGGCTCAACAGCCATGCCGGGGGCGCCGGATGCGGCGATCGAGCCAGGGCCGTCGATGACCAGTCCCTTCAGAGGGTCGCTGACCACTGCCCTTGATGCATAGAGCGCCGCGATCTCGTCAGCATCTCCGCCAGACCAGGCGCCCGCGTAAGTGGTGAACAGGCCTTCATAGGCAGCGACCACATCCGGAGAAGCTCTCAGACTCCTCGCGAGCGGCCCCGCAAGGTCGAAAACCGTCTCCGCTTCGATCAGCCCACCGTGGATTGTGCTGACTACGGCCCCCATTTCGTTGGTGGCATCCCACGAGACCATCGTCAACGCCCCCTGTGAACTGAGGTACACGCCCAGGATCTCCTGGTCGAGGTCTCCTGAATTCCAGCGAAGCAGTTCGGCCACTTGTGCTCCGCCCTGAAGATCTCCGCGCCATTTCTCGATGTATGCGGAGGGGGTGTAGAAATCGAGCACTCCATAGAAATCGTTGTCCGAGTGTTCGACCGTTAGCTCCTCGAAGAAGGAGACGGCCTCGGTTCCCCACGGTGCATCGTTTTGCTCACCATCGTTGGCAGAACAGGCGACAGCGAGGACGACGAATGCAGCTGACCTCACACTCGTGCGCAGAGCGGACATCAGACGCGTCACTTGCTAAGTATCGCAGGTTGTCATCCCAGTGTTGGGGCGTCGATGCTCCTTCGGCGCCGCGGTCCCATGTGTTGGTCCGGATTCATGGGCTCGCGCTAATCCCGTCCCCGTCAGTCACGTGTTCAGTAGCACAACACGCGGTCTGCTTCGAAGGTGAGTTCGACCAGTTTCGACGGCGTGGCGAAGTTGGCCCCTTTGCCCTCGAGATCGGCCTCAGTCACGCCCCGGGTCTTTGAGGATCCACCCGAGATGAAAATCGGGACGCCGGCGGCGACCACGGCAGGAAAGGTCTCGCTGATTGCACCGGTGCCGATTCCTTTGAGGTGCTCGATCACGGCGTCTTTGGCGAGGTACGCCGCATCGCCAGCGAGGAATACCTTCACGTCGTGGCCGTCCTCAGCAGCGGTCTTTGCCACTAGGAATCCGAGTGCGGCTCTCGTCGGTGCCTCGGGACCATGTGTGATATGAACCAGTAACGAACCCACGTCTGACTCCTTGCAATTGTGTCTGGCGAGTATGGCAATGGCACCCCGGAAGTGCCGGCGGATGTGAGGACGAGAATCAGGAACGTTTTCGAAAGGACGGAGACATACCTGTGAGGTTCGAACTGGTGTTGCGTCGAGCCAACAATCGAGCTACGAGTGATCGGGGTAACTCGTCACCTGGCCGAGTGAATACCGCCGGGTCGCAGACCGAAAGCGATCAGGCGTTCTCGACCTGGTCCACCGGTACCGGCATCCAGCGGTCGTCGCTCTTTTCCTGGCTTAGGGTCGCCGCCATTGCATGATCTGCGCACAGTAAGCCCAGGGGAGTGATGAATTCGCCGGTCATCTCACACCAGGCGCACGGGTAACTCTTCCCCGATGGGAGGGTCTCGGTGCTGGTGGTGGAGGCTTTGGTTGTCTGGGTCATCCCCCACAGTCTCGGCGAATTTGGCGGGTACTTGGTATCCATCCTGCATTCCCGCGACTTGACTAGTCATCTCCGGAAGGAGCGAAAAGCAAGGAAAACGCCCAATACCAATGCGAGACCGCCCCAGAGCACCCACCAGCGATCGTCGGTCATGAAGCTTTGTGGGGCGAAGGCGACGTCCAACCCTTGCAGGATCCAGATCGACCCGGCGAGAACCAGGAAGATGCCGGTGGCGAGGGTGAGCGGCGACTTGCTCATCGGTACTTTGTGGCCGAGGCGGTGTTGAAGATAACGGTTGTCTCGTCCGGCCCCAACCAACCCCTTTCCTGGAGATGGTCCACCGCGGCTAGGCAGGCGCCCCCTTCCGGAGATCCCCAGACGCCAGCGTCCCGGGCGAGGCGGTCGGTGGCTTCGAGCATCTCCGTCTCACCGACCGCGACCGCGGTCCCACCGGTCTGGCGCAGCCCTTCAAGCATGAGACGGTCCCCGATCGCAGACGGAACCCGCAAGCCGTAGGCGGCCGTCTCGCCTGCGTCTTCCCACGGTTCGGCGTGCCCGGTGCCGTCGTGGAAGGCTTTGACAATGGGGGCACACGAGTCGACCTGGACCGAAACCATCCGGGGACGCTCCTCGTCAATCCATCCCAGCTGTTCCATCTCGTCGAAGGCTTTGACCATGCCGATGAGCCCCGTCCCGCCGCCGGTGGGAT
>Ga0214472_10006852_pt1 | contig 11948 bp, 9 predicted proteins | sample RVTome_6_FD_207662 | JGI IMG/M metagenome (GOLD analysis project Ga0214472, IMG submission 207662) | Soil microbial communities from uranium-contaminated site in the Upper Colorado River Basin, Wyoming, United States - RVT140D175 | ecosystem: Environmental > Terrestrial > Soil > Contaminated >...
CCAGAGAATCTGTCAGAAATTTCGACGAATTGCCGGAGAAAATGAACCTCTGGCAGCATATGCGGATTCTCTTTCCTCAAAGCGCTCAAGTATGTATACGGTATCAAAACCTCTGCCGGCATCGCTACTGCATTCATCACCCTGGCATTTTATCAGTACCCGAATGGAAAAATTCAAGGCTGAACTTTTCGATCTCTCACATCAACTGCAGAGAAACGAATCTGTCGGAAACCGGGACATTGAAGTTGAAGAACGATGCCTGGAAGTACTCGGAGAGCTCACTGACTCGCTCAGTGATTTCAAGCAGACGATGGCAGGAACCGGCTATGAAGATGTCATGTGGGGCTATGTATTCAAGGAGGTTTTCCCATATTTCATGCGCAGTCGTTTTGCTGAACGAGCATATTTTAAGCCAAAAGGCTATGCGGGTGATTTTCTCATGATGGAGCACATCTACGCCAATGAACCTAAAGGCGAAGGGAAACTTGGAGAGATTATAGACAGTTTCTGTCTCAAAAGACCCGGATCACTGGCCATACGCGGGAGGCGAAAACTTCTCGCCAAAGAGATCTCCCGGATCTGTTCCAGTCTTTTCGCAGAGGGGAAAAATACACGCATCATGAACCTTGCCTGCGGCCCCAACAGGGAGTTATTTGATTTTCTCCAGCAATGTGAAGATAGCCAAAAAGTCGAAGCACTTTGTGTCGATATTGATTCGGAGGCTCTGCAATATACCAATCAGTTCGTCAATATATTTCCCCACAATGCTTCTATACGGCTGATGAGTGAAAATGTTATTAAGTGGTCTCTTGGCAGGACCTCGCAACAGTTCGGCACATTTGACATCATCTATTCCGCAGGATTGTGTGATTATCTTGACACCAGATTATTCCGTGCCCTGATCACTCAATGTTATAACCACTTAAATCCTGGCGGTACTGTCATTCTTGGTAATTTTGCAGTTTATACAGATTCCATTTTTCTCGACAAACTCCTCAGATGGGAACTCATTTATCGCAATGTAGACGATCTGAAAGAACTTTTTGCTCCGACCCCATTTAAGGAAAACGTACTTATTATCTCAGAAAAGGAAAATGTTAATCTCTTTGCTATTGCAACAAAAGATTAGCCAATGAATTTACAGCAGAAAAAAAAACTTTATCATTTCGAAGACGAGATTCGACTGCTCTTTTACCGGCGAACCATCATATGTTTGTGGCTCGGGATTGTGTTCTTTTCTCTTTTTTCCATCCTCGACTATTGGTGCTGCAAGGAGTTTTTTACTCTCTTCCTCTTCTATCGTCTGGTTCTGATAGTAGTCTTTGTAGTCTCCCTTAAGCTGTTGCGGTTGCCATTAGTTGCACATCATGCTCCTTTATTGATGTATGTTGTATTGCTGCTTGGTTCCTTGTCCATTTCCCTCATGGTGCTGAAAATGGGCGGTTTCATCTCCGGGTATTATGTCGGAATACTGCTGATGACCGCAGGGGCTATCTCTGTATTACCTTTACGAGCATCCCAGGCTGTCTTTACGGGTCTATCCATTTACGCTGTGTATCTGTTTACCGTCTTTCTGGGACAGAGACCGATTGATCCGCAAAACGCTATTTTTGCCGTAATCAATTCGTTCTTCTTTTTCGCCATAATTGCCGGAACGGCGATTCAAAGCTTGGATGACATGCAGGTAAGGATCAATTCTTTACGTGCCAAGAATAGTATTTATGAGATTAGCAAAAAGCTAAGTAATTACACTGATAACCTGGAATCTCTGATAGTTAAGAGAATGGCTGAACAGGCAGCATCAGATTTAAAATTCCGCGACCTTTACAGCAATCTTATGGATCTGGCAATCCTTGTCGACAGAGATGGTGTAATTCATATGGCGAACGAACATAGTGTAACTCTGCTCGGCATTTCACCAGTGGGTCTTAGAAGCATCAATCTCCGGGAGGTTATCCATTCACAGGATAGGGAAAAAGATATTGTAGATGAAATCATCGCTAAAATTTGTTCCGGTCTTGACCTTCATGACATGCAGCTGCAATTAAAAAAAGACAATGGCACTCATATTGACGTTGAGCTCAGTGGAAATCGTGTTGTAATGGAAAAAAGTACGCCTTTTTATCAGCTCATCTTTCGAGATATATCAATCACCAAGCAGATGGAGCGCCAGATTCTTGAATCGGAGAGGCTGATTGACACCTCACGTCAAGCGGCAATCTTCGGTCTTGCCAAACTCGCTGAAACCAGAGATGACGATACGGGTGCACATCTTGACCGCATCCGGCTATATGTCTATATCCTCGCCAACCAACTGAAAAAAAATCCGGCATTAAATGGCATTGTAACCAAGGATTTCACTGAAGATATCTTCCTCTCTTCTATTCTCCATGATATTGGAAAAGTTGGAATTCCCGACAGGATTCTGCTTAAACCCGGTAAATTGACGAAAGATGAATATGACATAATGAAAAGTCACTGTATTTTCGGTAATACAACACTTAAGCAAGCAGAGACAGACTCAGAGTACACTTCATTTTTACAAATGGGCCAGGATATTACTCTCTATCATCATGAAAAGTGGGATGGTACCGGATACCCTGAGGGACGTGCAGGAAATACTATTCCCCTGGCAGCACGGATTGTCGCTCTTGCCGATGTTTATGATGCTTTAACAACATCCAGAGTCTATAAGCCGGCATATGGACATGACTTTTCCAAAAAAATCATCCTTGATGGACGAGGCGGACATTTTGATCCGGATATTGTCGAAGCCTTTCTGCTGGGAGAAAATGAATTCAAAGAGACCAGGATGAATTTGTTGCGGCATTAATTTCACTTTCACCCTGCAAGTAAAAATTATTTGCAGCAGATATTTATTCAATTTTAGATAAATGTGACCATGAAATTCGCTACTTATGAGGATGAACTCCGGGATCTTCACCATCGACGCGTATACTACATTACACTGGTGGGTGGATTTCTGACTATATTGTTTGGCGTTCTCGACTTAATTATCATTCCAGATTATTTTAATGATTTTTTAGATTACAGAATTGTTGTTGCAGTGTTGAGCATGGTCCTTCTCGGTATTAATTATCTGGACAAAAGACGGAGACATGCTGCATTTATTGGATTTACAGAATATCTTCTGATCTCATTTGTTTTTTTGCTTATCATATATCGTCTCGGGGGCGATTCTCCTTACTATGTGGGCATGATAGTGGTGATGACCATTTACTCGACGCTTGCGCCCCTTACTGCAGTTCAAACCATCTTGAGCGGATTGTTCATAGTTTTCTGCTACGCTATCACAATCCAGTTTTCCAGTTCCACCACCGGGATCGGTTTTTCTCCGGAGATTTTCAATAACCTGTTTTTTGTGATCTGCTTCGTCTTCATTATCGCAACTCAAAGCTGGGCAGAAAGCAAGGCACGGGAAAAAGAATTCCAGTTACGACAACAGGAACTTGAAGCCAACAACAAGTTATCCCGTCATGTGGCCATTCTGGAAGAGGAGGTGAAGAAAAGGACTCTTATTCAGGCGGCAACGGAAGAACGATATCGCCTGCTGTTTGACCAAATAGCCGACGATGTGGCTGTGCTCACTGAGAACACCACAATTCTCCATTGTAACCGTACATTTAAGGAAAATTACCTGGGTGACGATGTAGATAAAGTGATTTCATTTTTTCAAATTGTTACATTTCACGACCGGGAAACATTAAAAAATCTCATAAACAACACACTGATCACAGGAAAACATGTGCGATCTTGCCCTCTATCCCTGATCAAGTCGGACGGTTCAACTTGCGAAACAGAGATAAATATCAGTTTGGTTACAAGGAATAAGGAAAAGCCAGGAATATTGTTAGTCATCAGGGATATCAGTACCAGACAGCTGCTCGAAAAACGGTTGTTTTCATCTCTCAAATTGAAAAAACAGACGGAAAATGCGGCTATTATGTCATTGGCGAAACTTTCTGAATACAGGGACGTCACACCTAAAAATCATCTCGAAAGAATTCGTGAATATTGTAGGGTTCTTGCGATACAACTCTCGCGGCAAAAAGATTTCATAAAAACAATTTCTTCTGATTTTATTCAGGATATTTACCACGCTGCGGTCCTTCATGATATTGGTAAAGTATCTATTCCAGACGCTCTTTGGGATAATCGTCATTCATTGACTATTCAGGAAGAAACTAAAATTCGCAGCCATACCATAGTCGGAGGCGACGTTATCAAACAAATGGAGGCAGCAGGCCAGAAAAGTAGTTTTTTGTCGATGGCTAAAGACATTGCATACTTTCATCATGAACGATGGGATGGAAATGGCTATCCCTATGGTCTTAAAGGGAATGAAATACCTCTGGCGGCAAGAATTTTAGCTGTTGCCGATGCCTACGAGGAGTTAACCACGGCTTGCAATCGGCAAGATCGGGCCTGCCATGAAAAAGCCACCGAAGCGATCATTAAAGGTATCGAATTTGAATTTGACCCCAGAGTTGCGGAAGCACTCTTTCTCCGACAGGAAGAACTCAAACTCATCAGGAAAAAATTTGCCGTAGTATGAAGTAAAAATCACAAGAAACTTTCGATTGTGACCATGGTTCCCTCCTTGCCCGGCCCTCTGCCGGTTGTCCCGGTTCAACAAAGTTCCAATAATATTCTTTGAAAGTGGATGACTTTTAGGGTATTGAATCTACTGGTCATTAACTGACTTTCAGGAGTAAGGCACTAATGGGACCACAAAAGGCTGTAAAAAAGCTGTATCTTTTGCGTCATGGCGATACCGGTTTACCGGGCCGTTATATTGGCTCGACCGATGTTCCAATGGATGAAAGTGGGAAAGAACAGGTTCGCCATACAGGTCGCCTGTTACAGAAAAACAACATCACCCAGATACTCTGTAGCCCTATGCTTCGTTGCCGACAAACTCTGGAACAGCTTGATATAACAACGGACTGTCGATTCAATGAACTTTTAAAAGAGATTGATTTTGGCAGGTGGGAAGGCAAAACATTTGCCGAAATACTACAATCCGACCAAAAGCTTGTCGATTCCTGGGTGACGGATCCTGCAAATTTTACGTTTCCCGACGGTGAATCGCATTCTGCTTTCAGGAATAGGATTGTGAGTATAAAAAGTCAGTTAGAAAAAATTGTCGAAGATAACATATTGGTGATTACTCATGGCGGGATTATCAGGAATCTCCTCTGCCTTTTACTGGATATTGATTTCGACAAGTACCTGGTGTTTGATGTCCAACCCGGTTGCTTTTGTTCGATTCATCTGCATTCACAGGGTGGTGTGCTAACTGGTTTCAACATCAAAGGATGATCAATTGGCAAAAATAATTCTGATAACCGGCGGAGCGAGGAGCGGTAAAAGTTCGTATGCTCTGGAGCGTGCCGAGGCAATATCTTCAAGGCGACTTTTTGTGGCGACCTGTCCTAAAATTGATTCCGAGATGTCTGAAAGGGTCAGGCGACATCAAGAAGAACGAAAAGGAAGGGGTTGGGTTACTGTCGAAAGCGAGACTGATCTTGCCGCTGTTTTCCGAGAGCGGGCCATAGGGGTTGAGGTTGTATTGATCGATTGCATCACGCTCTGGGTCAATAATATTTTGTTTGCTCATGATTCTCAAGGTTCCGCAGTCGATGACCACTCTATCGGCACGCTGTGCAACGAATGGCTTGAAACTGCGAGCCGCTTTACAGGTACTGTGATTTGTGTAACAAATGAAGTCGGACTCGGCATTGTACCGGATAATTCCTTGGCGCGCAGATATCGCGACCTGGTCGGGACATGTAATCAGTTGATAGGACGAAATGCGAGTGAGGTAATTCTTGTAAGCTGCGGAATACCTCTTTTTTTTAAAAAATTTGATAAACGATAAATAAACGGGAAAAGAGATGCCATGAGCCTTTTGGAGAGAACAATAGCAAAAATATTTCCTCAGGATTCAGCCAGCAGGGAAGCAGCAAGAAATCGTCTCGACAACCTTGCCATACCCCATTGGGCTCTTGGAGACCTGATGGATCTGGCTATTGATATTGCGGGTATCATGAGAACGGTTCAGCCTGTAGTTCATCGAAAGGCAATTGTCACAATGGCAGGAGATCACGGGGTTGTGGCCGAAAATATTTCCAAATATCCAAGCGAAGTGACGCCCCAGATGGTTTACAATTTTGTGGCAGGAGGGGCCGGAATCAACGCACTGGCCGGACAGGCGGGAGCAGAAATCTTTGTCGTTGATATGGGGGTTGCTGCCGATCTTAAAGATTTGGTCGAAAGTAATAAAATAATAAACAAAAAAGTTGGTCTCGGAACGGGAAATATTGCAGTAGGCCCAGCTATGAGTAAAGCAATGGCTAAAAGAGCCATTGAATCCGGTATCGATATCGCAAACGAGCTATCGTCTCGTTTTGATGTGTTCGGTACCGGAGATATGGGTATCGGCAACACAACCCCGTCAACCGCAATTGCAGCTGTCTGTACCGGCAAAGCTGTTGAAGAACTGACCGGAAGAGGTACCGGACTTGATGACGAACAAGTGAAACATAAAGTATCGGTTATCAAAAGAGCACTGGAAGTGAACAAGCCAGATAAACGGGATGGACTCGACATCCTTGCCAAGGTCGGGGGATTTGAAATTGGCGGGATTGCCGGTTTGATACTCGGTGCTGCTGCCAACGGTAAACCCGTAGTTGTCGATGGATTTATATCTACGGCTGCAGCTCTCATTGCCTACAAGATTGAGCCGTTTATAAGGGATTACCTCATTTTTTCTCACAGATCTGTTGAGCCCGGCCACATGGCAATTCAAGAAGCTCTCGGCTGTAAAAAACCTTTACTTGATTTAAATTTTCGTTTAGGGGAGGGCACAGGAGCAGCAGTGGCCATGAATCTTGTCGAGGGAGCGGTTGCTATTCTGACTCAAGTGGCAACGTTTGAAGAAGCCTCTGTAGCTCAGGCGGATAAATAGACAGATAATGGTCTCTCGCGAAAAACGCTTATTCCTTTTATTGGTAAGATTCTGCACTGCAACCCGGTTTCTTACCATTGTTCGGGTTTCCTGGCGAGCTGAAGAGGATTCTCACCAATTCAATAAGTGTTTGATCTTTTTCCCACTTATTGGAGCGCTTATCGGTGTTGTCGGATATTTAGGATCAAATCTGGCGCTTCTTTTTTTTCCGCAGCAGGTAGTTGCAGTTTTGGCAATTATTTACCTTTCTTTTATCTCTGGGTTTCTCCACCTCGATGGTCTTGCCGACAGTGCAGACGGCCTTTTGAGTTCCCGTCCCCGGGAAGACTGCCTCAATATTATGCGAGACAGCAGAACAGGGGCAATGGGTGTAATTGCAGTGGTCTGTGTTATGCTGGCGAAATACAGTGCGTTGAGTGCGATGGATCCGCAAATGTTCTGCATGGCGATTTTTTTCATGCCTCTGGCCGGAAGAAGCGCGATACTTTTCACGATGGCTCGTCTTCCATATGCAAGAGAAGAGGGTGGGCTTGGTGGCCTCTTTTATTCAGACAGCAGTAAAATCGCTGCTCTGGCCGCCTTTATATTACTCTTGATTTTCTTTGTACTTCTGACACCATCACATTTCTTTATTGCTATCATAGCGATCCTGGCCGTCAATTATATTTTTGGAAGATGGTGCAGGAAACGTTTGAACGGTGCGACAGGAGACACTCTGGGGGCAGTCTGCGAACTAACCGAGATGATTACTGCTCTCGCCTTTACCGCCTCATTTTCATTTTTTTGACAGCGACAACCGGGAGGACTATGAATACATTCGAACATGGCGGCAATATACACAAAATGCAAAGGGAATTAGCTGCAGAAAACAGCAAACTCTTAGATTTCAGCGCAAATATTAATCCGCTCGGTCCCCCCGAATGGTTTCGTCCGCTGATCAGCAGCCAACTGGAATATCTGCTTCATTATCCTGATCCGGAAAACACTCTTTTCATCGAAGCCATTGCCGAACACACCGGAATTTCGATGGAACATATTGTTGTCGGTAACGGTACAACAGAGCTGCTCTATGCATTTATGCGGGCGCTTCCGTCTAAACGTGCTCTTATTCCTGTGCCTTCGTATGTGGATTATGCCAGGGCCGCTGAAATTGCCGGCATGTCGGTTGAAAATGTCAAACTGCTGGAAGAAGAGGATTTCATCCTTGATCTAAAAAAGATCGGAACCTTGATCCGACCGAAAGATCTGGTTGTCATTGCCACCCCCAACAACCCTACCGGAAAAACAGTCAACAGCGATGAACTTCTCGCATTGATAAGGGATTTTCCGGAGAGTTATTTTCTTGTCGATGAGGCTTTTCTTGATTTCATAGAAGGAGCTAAAACAATCGGCACCGCGGCGCCTAATATATTGACACTCAACTCCATGACCAAATTTTATGGGGTTCCCGGTTTACGAATAGGTTATGGCCTCCTTTCACCTTCTCTTGCACTCCTGGTAAAAGAAAATCTCCCGCCCTGGACGGTGAATAGCCTGGCTCAGGCGGTAGGAACCGAGGCTCTTAAAGATACCGCATATCAAGTTACAACCAGGGAAACCTGCCGTACGCTGCGGCGTGAGTTGGAGACTGAACTTCAACAGATTCACCAGCTCAAGGTTTTTAGTTCCAAAGCAAATTACCTGTTCGTCAAAATTGTTGAAAAAGGAAATGCCGTAGAGCTTGCCGATTATTGTCTGAACCAGGGAATCATGATCAGGCGGTGTGAAAACTATAAAGGACTCGATTCAGCTCAATCATTTTTTCGGGTGGCCGTTCGTACAAAGCGTGAAAACCTGCGTCTTGTTGAAGTGCTGAATAGCTATTTTTCAAAGAGCATAAGGCGGAAGCAGGCTCCCAAAAAAGCGCGATCGATCATGTTTCAGGGGACATGTTCCGACGCCGGAAAATCAATTATCACTACGGCCCTTTGCAGGATTTTATATCAGGACGGCCTGCATGTTGCTCCTTTTAAAGCTCAAAACATGTCCTTGAATTCCTTTGTTACTCTGCAAGGCGACGAAATGGGAAGGGCGCAGGTTGTTCAGGCACAGGCTGCCCGGCTTGATCCGGATTGTCGAATGAATCCTGTCCTGCTCAAACCGAACTCGGACACGGGAAGCCAGATAATTGTCTGCGGTAAACCGGTCGGCAATATGTCGGTCCTCGATTATAACTCTTATAAACCCAAAGTTTGGCAATCGGTATGTAAGAGTTACGACGCTCTCGCTGAAGAATTTGACTTCGTCGTCCTTGAAGGAGCGGGTTCCCCGGGAGAGGTCAATCTAAAAAGAGACGACATCGTCAATATGAAAATGGCTCAATACGCCGAGGCTCCGGTTATTCTCGTGGGAGATATCGACAGGGGCGGAGTATATGCCTCGTTTGTCGGCATTATGGAAGTCCTTGCCGAATGGGAAAGGCAGCTTGTTGCCGGTTTTCTGGTAAATAAATTCCGTGGCCAGGCATCACTCCTTGAAACTGCGCACAGCTATGTGAAAATGCACACAGGCCGAGATGTTTTTGGTGTGGTTCCATATTTAAAAAATCTCGGTCTTCCCGAGGAGGATTCGGTCTCTTTCAAAAAAGGAAGTTTTAATAAAATACATTTGGGCGAAGGCATAGAAATTGTTCTCATCAATCTTCCCCATATTTCGAACTTCACTGATGTCGAACCGTTTTTGGAAGAACCCGATGTAACTCTTCGCATTGTAGAAAATGCATCTGATATCGGTTCACCACAGGCGATTATCCTGCCCGGCTCAAAAAACGTGATCCATGATCTTCGATTTTTAAAGAATGGGGGTTTTGCTGAAAAGATAACTCATTGCCTTGAAGATGGCTGTGAAGTAATCGGCATTTGCGGTGGATACCAGATGCTTGGAAAGGTGATCAGGGATCCCTATGAAATTGAATCCACCGATGGAATGTTGTCCGGTCTAGGGTATCTTGATATGGAAACAGTGATTGAACAAAGGAAAAATCTGACACGTAAATCGGGAATACACCAACTTTCAGGTAAAAAAATATTCGGCTACGAAATTCACCATGGAATCTCTTCAGTGACACAGGCTCCGGTCCTTCACTTTGATGACGGTACAATCTGCGGCCAGATGGAACGATCGGAAAGGATTTGGGGCTGCTATCTGCACGGACTGTTTGACAGCGATCACTTCAGAAGATGGTTCATTGATAAGTTGCGCCAGAGAGCCGGAATTCAGCCTGTCGGTAAAATAATTGCCCCTTATAACCTTGAAATCGCCTTTGACAGGTTGGCTGCTTGTGTACGGAAAAATGTCGATATGGATGCGCTATATCGACTTCTGAAGATATGATAGCATCCCCCACAACCTACTGGTGAGCATGATTTTTTACCTACAACTTCTTTCATCCATTCTATTGGATGCTCTCGCAGGCGATCCTCGATGGTACCCGCACCCAGTCAGAGGAATAGGGCGCTTATGTACCTTAAGTGAAACCATCACACGGTCGGTAATCAACAATCTTTATTTTGCCGGCTTGTTGACTGTAGTTACGGTCATCGCGGCTACAGTGGGTGTCGTTTCCCTTATAGTCTTTACTGCTGCTTCAATATCTTCCACAGTAGAAGGAATTGTTGGAGTGATCCTGCTTTATACGACTATTGCGGCCAAAGACTTACTGCGTCACAGCATGGAGGTATATCTTCAGCTAAAAGATAATCGTCCAATCGAAGATGCTCGAAGAGCAGTAGGGCGGATAGTTGGACGAGACACCAGCAAATTAAATGAAGAAGGGATATGCAGGGCCACTATCGAAACTGTTGCTGAAAATATGGTCGACGGGATAACCGCTCCGATATTTTTTGCACTATTGGCAAGTTGTTTTGCCCCGCTTATAAATATTTCGCCAATCAGCTGCGCCGTCGTCGGTGCCTTTTTGTACAAGGCAATTAATACTATGGATTCGATGATTGCCTATAAAAATGACAAATACCTCCAATTCGGTAGAGTTGCGGCAAAACTTGATGATGCCGCGAACTTTTTCCCCGCGAGGATAAGCGGGGTCTCTCTGATAATAGCTGCATTTTTTTTGAAATTGGATTACAAAAAAGCCGCAAAAGTATTTGTCAGAGACAGATTGAGACATGCAAGTCCTAATGCCGGTCATACTGAAGCTGCAACCGCCGGGGCGCTTGGCATCCGATTAGGAGGACCGTCTTGCTACTTTAACAAAATTGTTGAGAAACCATTTATCGGTGACTCGGATTCTGTCCCGATTCCCGCAGATATCAAAAAAACCAACCGCCTGATTATTATTGGCTCTGTGATTTTTTTGGTTTTTATGGTTGGGCTCCGTATGTTCTTTATTTAGAAAAATTGGTATTAAATTTGTACTACCTAATTCGTTTATATATTGAGTCGTTTGTATATTGAGCGAGATAAAAAATTTTATTTGAGGAGAGAAAGAGGATGGAAAGAACATTTGCTATTATAAAACCAAATGCATTTGCCGACGCTAACAGTGGTAAAATAATCAGCCGTATTTATGAAGAAGGCTTTAAGATCGTCGGAATAAAAAAGCTCTATCTCAGTAAAGTCGAGGCCGAAGGATTTTACTATGTCCACAAAGAAAGACCATTTTTTGATGAACTCACCGATTTTATGTCAAGCGGTCCATGTATAGTGATGGTTCTTGAGGCGGAAAATGCTATTCAAAAATGGCGGGATCTGATGGGCGCAACTAATCCGGCCGATGCGGCTGAGGGAACCCTGAGGCGACAGTTTGGTGCATCTCTTGGGGAAAATGCCACACATGGTTCCGATGCTCCTGAAACAGCAGCATTTGAAATAGGCTATTTCTTTTCAGGACTCGAATTGCTCTAGATTTGTAACCGTTCACGGGAAAAGTAATATGCCAGCATAATTCTGGACCTGTAAA
>Ga0214472_10006853_pt1 | contig 11947 bp, 10 predicted proteins | sample RVTome_6_FD_207662 | JGI IMG/M metagenome (GOLD analysis project Ga0214472, IMG submission 207662) | Soil microbial communities from uranium-contaminated site in the Upper Colorado River Basin, Wyoming, United States - RVT140D175 | ecosystem: Environmental > Terrestrial > Soil > Contaminated >...
TCGTTATTCCTCATTCTCAAGAAGCCGCTGGGTTGAAGCAGACGGCAGGTTAAAGACTCGCGTGGGATGCAATTCTCCACGATCAATTTCACCGATTGCGACGAGCGCGCCTGCGCTCATGACACATGTCGGTCCTGATTGTGAAGGTGCATCCCGTCCACGAAGGAGAATCGGCTGGCCCCTTCTGAGCCGCGCCGCTTCAGTCCGATTGATGGCCAGCGCCGGGATGTCGTCCAGCGCGGTCTCGACCGGGTGAAGATGGTGCGCAAGGTCTTCCTCGCGCGGCGCATTATGCGCCAGATCGATTAATTTTTCCAGTGAAATCATCGTTTTTTCAGCGAAAGGACCGACCGAAAGCCGCCTGAGCGCGGACACATGGCCGCAGGTGCCCAGCCGCCGTCCCAGATCGCGGGCCAGCGACCGCACATAGGTCCCCTTGCCGCATTCCGCTTCGAAAATCGCATGCTCCCGATCCGGCGCCTCGATCAGTTCCAGGCGGTGCACATGAATGGTGCGCGCCGCCAGATCGACCGTTTCGCCTTCGCGCGCCAGATCGTAGGCGCGCTGTCCGTCCACCTTGAGCGCCGAGAATTGCGGCGGCACCTGTTCGATGGCGCCACGGAATTCCGCCAGCGCCGAACGAACGGCCTCGACCTCAGGACGCAGGGGCGAACTGTCGATGCCGACGCCTTCGGAATCGTCCGTATTGGTCTCAAGGCCCCAGGTCACCGTGAACCGGTAAACCTTGCGGCCGTCCATGACGAAGGGCACGGTCTTGGTGGCTTCGCCGAAGGCGATCGGCAGCATGCCCGTGGCGAGCGGGTCGAGCGTGCCCGCATGCCCGGCCTTTTTCGGCTTGTAAAGCCGTTTGACCGCGCCGAGCGCCTGGTTGGACGTCATGCCGCTCGGCTTGTCGAGAATCAGCCAGCCGTGCACGTCCCGCTTGTTGGATTTTACCTGTCCCATGACGATCCGGCCGTTCAGGCCTCGTCCTCGTCGTCCGGACGGTCCCGCTCAAGATCCTGTTTCACCTTCGGCAAGTTCAAAAGCGCATCGATCTTGCCGGCCTTGTCGAACTGTTCGTCAAGATGAAACCGCACGTCCGGCATGTATTTCAGAGTGATTCGCTTCGCCAGGACGCCGCGCATGCGCTTGGCATTGGCGTTGAGTCTGGTGAGCACGAAATCCTGCCTGTCCTGTCCGAATGTATTGCCGCCGAGCGGCATGACGAGAATATCGGCATGTTTCAGATCCGGGCTCATGCGCACTTCCGGTACGGTGATGACGATGCCGTCCAAAGACGGATCGCGCAATTCGCCACGCACCAGAATGTCCGAGACCGCATGGCGCACAAGTTCGCTCACTCGGAGCTGGCGTTGAGATGGTTGTTTCATTGGTGTCTTGCTTTGTTAGAGCGCACAATTTTTCCGAAAACCGGCTACTCCGTATCGGATTGTGCTCTAAGGCGGGGTCGAAAGCGACCGGCGGGACGGCATGGTCCGGATGCCGTGGCAATCCGGGACCGCGCCGGCCCTCGATCCAATCCACTTTCCGTCCGGGCGGGTCGGCAAAGCCGTTCGCCGGACGGACTTACAGCGTGCGCTCCACCTCTTCGACGCGGAAGCACTCGATCTGGTCGCCTTCGCGCAGATCCTGGTAGTTTTCGAAGCCCATGCCGCATTCCTGTCCGGCGACCACGTCTTTGACTTCGTCCTTGAAGCGCTTCAGGGTCGACAGCTTGCCTTCGTGAATGACCACGTTGTCGCGCAACAGGCGCACGCCGGAGCCGCGTTCGACACTGCCTTCCGTTACCCGGCAGCCTGCGACCTTGCCGATCTTCGACACGTTGAAGACCTGCAGGATTGTGGCGTAACCGATAAAGGTTTCGCGGCGTTCCGGCGGCAGCATCCCGGACAGGGCCGCTTTCACGTCATCGACCAGATCGTAGATGATGTTGTAGTAGCGGATTTGGACGCCATTGGCCTCCGCCATGTCGCGGGCCTGTTTGTTGGCCCGGACGTTGAAGGCGATGACCGCAGCGTTGGAGGCTTCCGCCAGCGTGATGTCGGATTCGGTGATGCCGCCAACGCCGGAATGAATGATACGGGCCGCGACTTCGTCCGTGTTGAGTTTCTCCAGTGTGCCGACGATCGCTTCCACCGATCCCTGCACGTCGCCCTTGATAACCAGCACGGCCTCTTGACGGCCATCGTCCTTCAGCTTGCTCAGCATCTGTTCGAGCGAACCGCGCGCCGCGCGTTCATGGCCCTGATCCCGCCGCATGCGTTGCCGGTAATCGGCGATTTCCCGGCCGCGCGCTTCGTTTTCGACGACCGCGAAGGGATCGCCGGCAAGCGGCGCATTCTGGAAACCGAGAATTTCCACCGGCATGGAGGGGCCGGCTTCCTGGACCTGTTCGCCATGATCGTTGATCAGGGCGCGCACCCGGCCCCATTCGGACCCGGCGACGAGAACTTCGCCGACCCGCAACGTGCCGCGCTGCACCAGGACGGTGGCGACCGGGCCGCGGCCCTTGTCGAGCCGCGCTTCGATGACCACGCCTTCGGCGGAGCTGTCGGGATTGGCCTTCAACTCGAGCACTTCGGTCTGCAACAGGATGGCTTCCAGCAGGCCGTCGAGATTGGTACGTTTGAGCGCCGACACTTCGACGTCGAGCGTGTCGCCGCCCATGGATTCCACGACGACCTCGTGCTGCAGCAATTCCATGCGGACCCGGCTCGCATCGGCCGCCGGTTTGTCGATCTTGTTGATTGCCACGATAATCGGCACATTCGCCGCCTTGGCGTGGTGAATGGCCTCGATGGTCTGCGGTTTGACGCCGTCATCGGCCGCCACGACGAGAATCACGATATCGGTGGCCTGGGCGCCGCGCGCCCGCATCGAGGTGAAGGCCGCGTGGCCGGGCGTGTCGATAAAGGTGATCTTCTGACCGCCCTGCTCGACCTGATAGGCGCCGATATGCTGGGTGATCCCGCCGGCTTCGCCCGAAACCACGTTGGATTCGCGATAGGCGTCGAGCAGCGAGGTCTTGCCGTGGTCCACATGGCCCATGATCGTAACGACGGGCGGCCGCGGTTCGGTCGCACCTTCGTCATGCTCTTCGGGCTGACGGAAAATGCCAAGCTCCACGTCGGATTCCGCCACGCGCTTCACCGTATGGCCGAGTTCCGCTGCGATCAGTTCCGCCGTATCCGGGTCGATTGTGTCCGAGCCCTTCAACATATGGCCTTGCTTCATCAGGAGTTTGACGACATCGACCGAACGTTCGGCCATCCGATTGGCCAGTTCCTGGACGGTAATGATTTCCGGCAGGGTGACTTCGCGGGAGATCTTCTCGCGCGACACCTGCATCTGGGCGCGCTTTTCCTTTTCCCGGCGGCGGCGCAGGGAGGCGAGGCTTCGGCTGCGCTCATTGTCGCCTTCGGTCGCCGAGGTGATTGTCAGCTTCGTCTTGCGCCGATCGTCGGCGACGCGGCGCGCCGGTTTTTCCTCGACCGCTTTCGGTCGCTTGATGGCCTTGACCGTGGGTTCGTCGCGCTTCGGCGAGGGTTTGCGGTTCGGATCCGGCAGTTCGTCGAGCGTCGGCAGCACCGGCTCCGGCGCTTTCTGGGTGCCCGGCCGGGGCGCGCGTGCGGCGGGCTTTGGTATTTCGACGGCTTCGTCGCCCTCGTCGAGCGGCGATTTGACGTCTTCCAATGCCTGGAGCGCGGCTTCCTGCGCGGCGATGCGTTCCGCTTCCTTGCGTTCTACGCGGGCGCGTTCTTCATCTTCGGCCCTTTGCTTGGCTTCGGCCAGCGAGCGGGCGCGTTCTTCTTCCTCCCGCACCCGGGCCTCGGCGAGCGCCTGGGCGCGCGCGCCCATTTCCCGTTCGTTCAGGGTGCGGGCCGCGGCGCCGCCTCCCGCCGAAGTCATGTTCAGATTGCCGCGCCGCGTCGGCGGCGGCTTGCGGACGATGACCGCGGCCGACTTGTCGCTTTCCTTGACCGGAGCGGTCTCCGGTTTGGCCTCCGTCTGGCCTGGCCCGAGCATGCGGCGCTTCTTCTTCTCGACGACGACCGCTTTGGTACGGCCATGCGAAAAGCTTTGACGCACGGTGCCCTGCTCGACATTGCGGCCGGACAACGTCAGCGTCTTCTTGCGATCGACGCTGATTGTCTTGTCGCCGGGATTTTTCGTTTCGCTCATATCGTTCATATTCCTAGCGTCTTATTTTCCGGCTACGCCGCCTCAAGGTAAAGTCTTCGCGTCGGATCGAAGCGGCTGTTCTCGAAACAGCCGGTCGATCTCCCACGTTCACATCGTCGTTCCATACGAAAGCGATTCCGGCTTTCCGTCACGACGGTCGGGTAAAACGTCAGCGCCCCCAGCGCAAAAATTCATAACCGTTCGGGCTTTTTTCACGAACATGTCGCTCGCATGCCCCGCCATAGCCGCAGCATGTATCACATTTGAGCGACCGAGTGCTAAACTCAATTCATTCGCGGTAAAGATTAGCACGGTTTCGTCCGGCCGTGCGTCCGTATTCGCATTGCGCACCACATTGGCGAGCTTTCTGCGACCGTCTTCGGCGGAATCGCTGGCGTGAATGAGCGCGGCTACGCCGCCTTTTCTGAGCGCCGCTTCGACGCTGGCGAAGCCGATGACGATCTGTCCCGCCTTGCGCGCCAGTCCGAGACTGCCGAGCGCGGCGGCGCGCAATTGCCGTTCAATGGTTCCAAGCAGATCCGGAGCGATCTCCACCGGCGCTTTCAAGGCGCGGGCGAAATGCCCTTTTTTCAAGGCGCGCTCCACATGGGACCTGGCCGCGCTCACCCAGACGCCGCGTCCGGGAAGCCGCGCCTTGATGTCGAAGGTCAAGGCGTTGTCCGGGCCGCGGACAAAACGCAGCATCTCGCTTGCCGGCAGGTTCTGCCGGGTCACGATGCAGGTTCGTTCTGTCGTCTTCGCGCGTGCGGTCATTCAGTCTTTCGTTCGATCCACTCAATTCACGTGAAACGGCCTGGCGGATTGCTGCTGCCGGGCGCGCTTTTTCAAAATTCCGGTTCCGCCGCGTCACGACGCGGCGGGTTCGTCCAGAGCAGCGTCACCCGCCTGGGCATCGCCGCCGGCTTCATCGACGTCACCGTCTTCCAATTCTTCGGCTTCCTCGGACGCGATCTCGTCTTCCGTGATCCAGCCCACGGCAAGCCGCGCCGCCAGGATCATGTGCTCCGCTTCGACGCGGGAAACCGCGAAGTCGGCAAACACGCCGGGAAAGCGTTTCGTCTCGCCGTCTTTCTTCTCCGTCCACCCGACCAGGTCGTCGGCGGCGTAACCGGCGAAATCCTCGAGGGTCTTGATTCCGTCCTTGCCGAGCGCGACCAGCATGGCCAGGCTCATGCCGTCGATGGTGCGCAACTCGTCTTCGACGCCCAGCGCGCGGCGCTCTTCGTCGAACGCGGTTTCCTGGGCTTCCAGGTATTCGCCGGCGCGGGCCTGGATCTCTCCGGCCGTATCATGGTCGAACCCTTCGATAACGGCGACTTCATCCGGCTCCACATAGGCGATTTCCTCGACCGAGGTAAAGCCTTCGGAGGCCAGGAGCTGCGCCACCACTTCGTCGACGTTCAAGGCTTCCATGAACAATTCGCTGCGTTCCGTGAATTCCTTCTGGCGGCGCTCGGATTCTTCCTCTTCCGTGAGGATGTCGATATCCCAGCCGGTCAGTTGCGAGGCCAGGCGGACATTCTGGCCGCGTCGTCCGATCGCCAGCGAAAGCTGTTCGCCGGGAACCACGACTTCGATGCGCTCGGACTCTTCGTCGAGCACCACCTTGGTGACTTCCGCCGGCTGCAGCGCGTTCACGATAAACGTGGCAGCGTCCGGCGACCAGGGGATGATGTCGATCTTCTCGCCCTGCAATTCGTTGACCACGGCCTGCACCCGCGAGCCCCGCATGCCGACGCAGGCGCCGACCGGATCGATCGAGGAATCGTTCGAAATCACCGCGATTTTAGCCCGGGATCCGGGATCCCGCGCCACGGATTTCAATTCGATGATGCCGTCATAGATTTCGGGAACTTCCTGGGTGAACAATTTCGCCATGAATGTCGGGTGGGTCCGCGACAGGAAGATTTGCGGTCCGCGCTGCTCGCGGCGGACGTCGTAGATCAGCGCGCGGATGCGGTCGCCGTTCTGGAACATTTCCCGGGGAATGGTTTCGTCGCGCCGGACCACCGCTTCGCCGCGGCCCAGATCGACGATGACATTGCCGTATTCTGTGCGCTTGACGACGCCGTTGACGATTTCGCCGATCCGGTTCTTGAATTCGTCATATTGCCGGTCGCGCTCGGCTTCGCGGACTTTCTGCACGATGACCTGTTTGGCCGATTGCGCGGCGATGCGTCCGAAATCCAATGGCGGCAGGGCGTCGGCGAGAATGTCGCCGACATTGGCGTCGGCGTTCTTGCCGCGGGCGTCTTCGAGGGCGATCTGGGTCGCGGAGTCTTCTACCTCTTCGACCACATGCATCAGCCGCTGCAGCCGGATTTCGCCGGATTTCGGATTGATCTCGGCGCGGATATCCGTGTCGCTGCCATAGCGGGAACGGGCGGCCTTCTGGATCGCATCCTCCATGGCGCCGATAACGATTTCCCGATCGATCGATTTTTCCCGCGCGACCGCATCTGCGATTTGCAGCAGTTCGAGTCTGTTAGCGCTAACGGCCATTCTTCATCTCCATGGCTTCCGGGTCGGCATCACACTGTCTACGGCGGTGCGCGCGCCTGCGGTCAAGCCGCTCCCGGATCGTCTTCTTGTAATGCGTCTTGCGCCTTGCTCGCCAATTTGTCGGCGCGCAAGGCCGCCCTGATTAAGTCGTCCGTCATGATCAGCTTGGCCTCGCCGATCGCCTCGAAGGCGATCTGCACGCTGATGCTGCCGTCATCCAGGGGCTCGCTCAGCCCCATTTCGACAAAGTCCCCGTCGACCCCGTCGATGATTCCGCGAAAGCGGCGCCGGCCTTCGAGCGGCACCGACGTTTCGATCTTGGCGAGATATCCGGTCCAGCGCTCGAAATCGCTTTTGCGGACCAGCGGCCGGTCGATGCCGGGCGAGGAAACTTCCAGATGGTAGGCGCCGTCGACCGGATCGTCCGCGTCCAGCACCGGAGACACGGATTTGCTCAATGTTTCGCAATCGTCCACCGACATGGTTCCATCGGGCCGTTCCGCCAGAATCTGGACAGTTTTACCGTTCAAGCCGTTGATGTTCACCCGCACCAGACGATAGCCGAGATCGGCGGCCACCGGCTCCACAAGCGCAGCCACGAGGGCGGCTTGTCCGGTCTCGCCGATCAACCTGTCTTCGAAGTCTCCGCGTCCTGCGATCAAACCATGATCCATGAGTAAGGCGGATGCCGTATCGCCATAACAAAAAAGAGCGGAACCGCGGTCCCACCCTCAACGATCGTCTACCGTTGTGAGCTGATGAATTTCGTATATCACGCACCTCCCGAAATGCAAGCGCAATTGCGCGGAGTCACTCCCGTTGGAAAATGAAATATGCCGGTTTCCGGCCTTCGCGCAGGGCTTTTTGCTCGTAGCGGGTGGAAATCCAGTCCTCCCAGGGCATGCGCCAGTCGGCAGCGCGTTCGCCGCGCCAGCTCAGGGAGGGTGTGCGTGCCGCATGGCTCAGGGTCCAGGCGATATTGCTGGAAATGTCGCTGGCGAACCGCAATTCGCCCCTCGGTCTGAGGATTCTGGCGAGCCCGGTCATCCTGTCCCGGCTGACGAAGCGCCGCTTCCAGTGCCGGCGTTTCGGCCAGGGATCGGGATACAGCAGATAGGCGCGCTCGATCGATTCGTCGGGCAGCCAATGCAGCACCTCCAGCGCGTCGCCGAAATGCAGTCTGACATTGTCGAGGCCAAGCCGTTCAATCCCCGCCAGGGCCTTCGCGACGCCTTCCTCGAAGGCTTCGCAGCCGATAAAGCCGATATCGGGATAAAGCTGCGCCTGATGCAGCAAATGTTCGGCGCCGCCGAATCCGATTTCAAGCCGGATTGTTCGAATGCGTTCGGAAAATTGCGCCGTCAGCGCCGCGGCGCCGGAGGCGGCCAGATCGAGCCTGACCGCCGGCAGGGTGGTCTCGAACCGCGCGGCCATGGAAGCCCGCAGCCTGTAGCCCTTTTTCCGGCCAAAATGCGCGCGCGCTTCCAACGGTTTCATCGACATTTCGCTCGTCGGGTTGGGGGGCGCCCGGCGAAGCCGGACCGACGGAGCCCCGGACGGACCCGGTTGGCCGGATCGGAACCTCGCACCGTGCTGTGCCGCGCAAGACCGATCCCGAAGCGCATGGAAGACGGGATCGGCCGGCCGATCCCGAAGCGCATGGAAGTCAGTTTCGGCCGGCGTCGATGGCATGCGCTCGACCGAGCCGGCGCAGCGCAGCCGCCGCGATGGATGCGGCGGCTTTGCCTTAGAAAGCGCCTTTCAGATCGTCGGCGATCAGGTCGACCCGTTCCCAAGAAAATCCGCCATCGGCGGTCGCTTCGCGGCCGAAATGCCCATAGGCCGCCGTACGGGCGTAAATCGGCTTGTTCAGTTCCAAATGGGTGCGGATGCCGCGCGGCGACAGGTCGAGGAGTTCCTGCAAAACCTTTTCGAGTTTGGCTTCGTCGACCTTTGCTGTTCCGGCGCAATCCACATAGACCGAAAGCGGCTTGGAAACGCCGATCGCGTAGGAAAGCTGGATCGTGCATTTGTCGGCAAGGCCGGCCGAAACGACGTTCTTGGCGAGATAGCGGGCGGCATAGGCGGCCGACCGGTCGACCTTCGTCGGATCCTTGCCGGAGAACGCGCCGCCGCCATGGGGCGCCGCGCCGCCATAGGTGTCGACGATGATTTTCCGTCCGGTCAGGCCGCAATCGCCGTCGGGGCCGCCGATCACGAATTTCCCCGTGGGATTGACGTGCCATTCGGTCGCATCGGAGATCCAGTCGTCAGGCAGCGCCTGGCGGACATAGGGTTCGATCACGGCGCGGACGCCTTCGGAGGTCAGGTTCTCGTCGATATGCTGGGTGGAGACGACGATGGACGTGACGGCGACCGGCATGCCGTTTACGTAACGCACGGTGACCTGGCTCTTGGAGTCCGGTCCGAGCACGGCGGCTTCGCCGGATTTCCGCGCCGCGGCCATGAGTTCGAGAATTTTATGGGAATAGAAGATCGGAGCCGGCATCAAAAGCGGCGTCTCCCGGCAGGCGTAACCGAACATGATGCCCTGGTCGCCCGCGCCTTCGTCCTTATTGCCCGAAGCGTCGACGCCTTGCGCGATATCGCTCGACTGGGAATGCAGCAACACCTCGACATCGGCGGTTTCCCAATGGAAACCTTCCTGCTCGTAGCCGATATCCTTGATGGCGCCACGCGCCAATTCTTCGATTTTTTCCTTGGTGATGGAATCCGGTCCGCGGACTTCTCCGGCGATGACCACTTTATTGGTGGTTGCCAGGGTCTCGCATGCGACTCGCGAAAACGGGTCGGCGCCGAGGAATGCGTCAACGATGGTATCGGAAACGCGGTCGCATAATTTGTCCGGATGGCCTTCCGAAACCGACTCGCTGGTGAAAAGATAATCCCGGGGCATCGCTGGTTCAATCCTTCTGAAAGTTCTAGGCGGTTGAGATTCATGGTGGCTGCGCCATAATCAAGAATCTCGACGGACCCAAGTTCGGCGTAGTTCGGACATAAAGAGTAGGAACCGTTAAACGGACGGTCGCTTACGGCGCCGTTCTTTTACAGTCAATAAAGCCTACGTCAAGCGACGCGCGATAATTCTATAATTCGTCTCCGGCAAGCGCGCGCACCAGATCCACGATCCGCTTGCGCACTTTGGGCTCCCGGATCCGGACGAAAGCCCGGTTCAAGGACAGCCCTTCCGAGGTCGACAGGAAGTCGACGACATAGGAGGTTGGTTTCGATTCTCCGAACCCGGCGATATCATCCGGCGATCCCGGAGCGTCTTCAAACAGGAACGAGACGGGTACTTTCAAAACGGTCGCGATATGTTGCAGCCGGCTTGCTCCGATTCGGTTGGTGCCTTTTTCGTATTTCTGAATTTGCTGAAAGGTGATGCCCAGCTGTTCACCGAGCTTTTCCTGGCTCATGCCAAGCATCATTCTGCGAAGCCGTACGCGGGAACCGACATGAACATCGATTGGATTGGGTGATTTCTTACTGACCATAAATGTACACTTCATACCGTCCCGTTCGGGGAAATTCGTTTGGCTTTGTCATGTAGCGTTTCACGCCATGGTCCTATCCCCGAACGATAGTCCCGATCGATAGAAAAGCGGCGCGGTCTCACATGTCGATTAAGATTGCAGGCGTGGTGTGCCAGGCATCCCTAGCTTCGCCATACGACGACGCCCAGCGTCGGTGGAACAGTAATGCAATATTCTGACACATTGCAACCGAGAGTGTGAAAATGTTTGCACCGGCGCCGCGGCATTCGGTTGCGCCGCGCATTGGCCGTTTGCGCCTCGGGCGCCGTGGCGGCATCGCGCATTCGAAACCTGGAGTGGATCGCCCGGCCTTGGGTTATGCCCGGCGCCGATTGAAGGCGAAGGCGAGAATCAGGCACAGCACGACCGCGACCAGGAAAGGCATGGAACCGAAGCGGCTGAAATAGGTCGCCTCGAGCGATACCGGCAAATTGCCTTCGACAATGCCGCGTTGCCCCAATCCGAGCTGGTTGCGCACCCGCCCATAGGCATCGACGATCGCCGAAATGCCCGTATTGGCGGCGCGCGCCATCGGCAGGCCCTGTTCGACGGCGCGCATCCGGGCCTGACTGAAATGTTGGTGGGGACCGGGAGTGATGCCGAACCAGGCGTCGTTCGTGACATTCAGCAGCCATCCCGGCCGCGCCGGTTCGGATCCGTCAAGGCCGGGAAAAGCCGCTTCGTAGCAAATCAGCGGCAGCGCCGGCGGCGCCGCGCCGACGCGCAGGGTCTGCCGCGTCCGACCGGCGGTAAAGCCGCCGATCTGCTGGGTGAGCGGCGCAAGTCCGAACGCATCGAAGACCCATTGCAACGGCAGATATTCGCCGAAGGGAACCAGATGCACCTTGTCATAGGCGTCGGTGATCGTTCCGTCATTGCCGATGACATAGATGGAATTGTAGACATTGCGGCCGAGCGGGCTGTTCGGCACGGTCTCGACCCGTAGCGCGCCGGTGATCAGATCGGTGTGCGCGGGAAGCAGCGCGGCGATGGCGCCCATTTCGGTGCGGCCATTCGACAGCAGGAAGGGCAAAGCGGTTTCCGGCCAGATGACATGGGTCACCTTGTCCAGGCCGCCGAGACCGGGGGCCAGCCGCTGGTCGCTCAATTGCAGCAGAATATTGAAATTCGCCGATCGGTTTTCCGGCTTCCATTTCTCCGTCTGCGCGATATTGGGTTGCACGATGCGCAGCCTGACCGTGTCAAGAACGCGGTTGTCGGCGCCGGCCAGACGGACGAGCCCAAAGGCGAGAATTCCGGTCAGAATCAATCCGGTGGCGGCCGCCAGACCATAGCCGACGGCCTTGTCCCGGGCGAAGCCGAAGACGAGTACCGGCGCGGAAAAAACGAAGAAGGCCAGCAAGGTCATGCCGTGCAGCCCGACAAGCGAAGCCGTCTGCAGGCTGACGTCGTGCGCCGCGAGCCCATAGCCCGGAGCGTTCCAGGGAAATCCGGACAACACGGTCGCGCGCAGATATTCGAACAATCCGAATGCGCCGGCAAGGGCGATAAGCCGCATCGGCCCGTCGGACCACAGGGCGCGGGGCCGCGCCCCCGCGCCCGCCCCCAACCCCCCCCCGCCAGCCCGCAAGGGCCCCACCCCGCAACGAAACAACCACCCCCACGTTTAAGCGTAGGACAGAAAAGCGGAGGCCAACCACCCC
>Ga0214472_10006854_pt1 | contig 11946 bp, 8 predicted proteins | sample RVTome_6_FD_207662 | JGI IMG/M metagenome (GOLD analysis project Ga0214472, IMG submission 207662) | Soil microbial communities from uranium-contaminated site in the Upper Colorado River Basin, Wyoming, United States - RVT140D175 | ecosystem: Environmental > Terrestrial > Soil > Contaminated >...
AGGATGGGGCGCACCCGTTGCGGCCGGCGACGCTGCCCAGGGTGGTGGTGCCCTGTTGCGATCCAGGTACACGGTGACGCCGGCCGGTCCGGTTTCGCCCGGATCGCGGCCCCCGTCTCCGTTCCGGTCGATCCACACGACCCCGCGGATGCTCGCGCCTCCCCCTCCGGCCAGATTCAGGAGGGCCGAGGACGGACCGGTGGCCGACGTCGGTGCGTCGGACCCGGAGGGCCACTCCGTCCGCTCACTCCGGCACGAAGGCCACGATCCGCGTGGGGCCGCCGCTCCCGCCCTTGATCTTCATGGGAAGGGCGAACACCGTCGCCCCCGTCGGGGGAAGCTCGTCCAGGTTGGCCACGTTCTCCAGGGCGGGAACGTTCCTCTCGAACAGGATCCGGTGGCTCTCGAAGTGCGTGGACCGGCCGTAGTCGATGCTCGGGGTGTCCAGGCCGATGGCCTTGATCGCGCGGTTCTCCACGAGCCACCTGGCCGCATCGGGGGCCAAACCCGGGAAGCTCAGCTCGGAGACGGCCTCCTCGCCGCGAAGCTCCGTGCCCATGTACATCTTCCTGTCCGGCCACCAACGACTCGATCCGGTGTTGAGAAGGACGATGCAGCCCTCGGGGAGCCGGTCGTGTTCCTCCTCCCAGGCCTCGAAGTCCGCGACCGAGACCTGGTAGTCCCGGTCGGCGCGGGACTTCGCGGCGACGTCGATCACGACCGCGGGTCCGATCAACCGGTCGACCTCGATCTGATCGACGGTCTTGCGGCCCTCCGCGAAGTGGACCGGGGCGTCGATGTGGGTGCCTCCGTGTTCGGCCGCCGAGAAGTTGTAGGCGGTGTAGTAGTAGCCCTTCTCGGTCATCCCCTCGAAGACCGTCTCGTGCTCGAACCCCTCGGCGGTGGGCCAGTATACGGCCTCGGAGTCGAACGGATGCGTCAAGTCCACCCATCGCCCCTCGGACAGGTCGACACCGAGGACGCCGGACGGAATCAGGGCGATCCCTGCCGTCACGCCTGCGATCGAGCGGAACCCACCAACAACCGTGTTCATCTCGTTCCTCCCGTTGGCCACGAGGATGCACCACTCGACCCCGCGCGGCCCCCGGCGCCCGGAATACGGGGTTTCAGCGTCGCAGCGGCGACGTCCAGGCGTGGATCCGGCGGGCCCAGCCCCGCCATCGCGGCGACCGGCCCCAGCCGCGGAAGCGCGTGTCGGCCGCGCGCTGGTTGAGCATCGACCAGCTCGGATACACGTGCACGGCGTTGCTCACCTGGTCGATGCGGAGGCCGTGGCGGCAGGCGAGGATCCACTCCTGGATCAACTCGCCGGCATGGGGAGCGAGCAGGTGGGCTCCGACGACCTTGCCGCGCCACCCGGCCACCACGATCTTGGCGCGGCCGCGCAGTCTCTTGTCGGCCTGCGCGCGATCGATCTCGGAGAGGTCGAGCCGCAGCACCTCGACCCGGCGGTGGACACGCCTCGCCGACTCCTCGTCGAGGCCGACGCGGGCCAGCTCGGGATCGGTGAACGTCCCCCAGACCCGCTGCCCGAGGTCGAACGAGGCGGGAATGCCCAGACCGATGTGCCGGGCGACCGCCCGGGCCTGGGCCTCGGCCATGTGGGAGAACGGCGTCAGACCGGTGACGTCGCCGAGGGCCCACACGTTTCGTGCGGTCGTACGCAAGTGACGGTCGACGGTGATCCCCCCGGGTCCGTACTCGACGCCGACCCGTTCGAGACCCAGATCCTCCACGTTCGGGGACCGGCCCACGGCCAGAAGGAGCGCATCCGCCTGGATCCGCATGTCCTCACCCCGGCGGCGGGCGTGGATCGCGATCTCTCCCCGGGCTCCTTGCGACACCTCGGCGGCCTCGGTTTCGGGCAGGACCACGATCCCCTCCTCGAGGAACTGCTCGAGGAGCAGTTGGGTCAGTTCGGGATCGTCGCGGGGGAGCAGGCCGGTGGATCGGCCCAGGAGCGTTACCCGGCTCCCGAGCCTCCGGAAGACCTGTGCCATCTCGCAGCCCACCGGCCCCGTGCCGACGATCGCCAGCCGGTCCGGCAGGCGATCCAGTTCGAGGACGCTGCGGCTGGTGAGAAACGGAACACCGTCGAGTCCCGGCAGATCGGGCAGCCGGGGGCGGCTGCCCGTGCACAGCACGAACCGCCGGGCCCGGAGCCGCCGCCCCTCGACGTCGATCGAGCCGGTGTCCACGAATCTCGGCCGGCCGATCAGCACCTCCTCCACACCTTCCTCCAGGAGCGCTTCCGGGCCGGAGTACACCGCGTCGATCGCCTCCCCGATGGCGGCCCTCACCGAACGGAAATCGACTGCCTTCATCTCGACGGGCGGCAGTCCGTGGTCGGGCGCGCGTCCGGCGGCGTGCCGGGAGGCCGCGGCGGCGATGAGCGCCTTGCTCGGTACACAGCCGGTGAAGAGGCACTCGCCGCCGAGGTCGTCCTTCTCGACGACGGCGACCCGTGCACCCAGTCCGGCCAGGATGCCCGAGCTGACCAGGCCCGCCGAACCTCCGCCGATCACGATGACGTCGAACCGGTCCGTCACGGAGCCTCCCCGTTTCCGCGCATCTTCCCCGAAGCCGCGGGTCGCCGCCCGCGGCCCGCCCTCCCGCGAACGGGGGCGTAGATCCGGGCCAGGATATCGGGGGAGACGCGCAGCCCATAGAGCAGGTGGAGCCACGCCCAGAGAGCGAGGGTTGGAACCGCTCTTCCGCCCGCGATCCGGCGGTCGGAGGTCTCGACGTACACGGGCAGACGAACCATGGATCCCATCCGGCGCAGGCGCCGGACGAGATCGACATCCTCGAAGAGGGGTTGCTCGCTGATGCCGCCGGCCGTGTCGTACGCGGACCGGCGAACGAAGAGCGCGGCGTCGCCGTAGAGTCCGCCGGCCGCCTGGAGGGCGCGGGCCCCGGTCGTGAACGCACGGTGAGCGATCGTTCCGTTTCCTCCCGGGCTTCCATGAGGGGAGAACCGGACGCGAAAGGCGCCCCCCACCGCCGAGGGCCGGGCGGCGAGGGCCAGGAGCATCGACGAACCGGATTCGGGCGGCACGAGAGTGTCGGCATGGACGAACCACAGGATCTCGCCCGCGGCGGCGCCCGCACCCGCGCGCAACTGGCTGCCTCGACCCCGCGGGGCCGTCAGCACCTCGCACCCGGCGGCGAGCGCGAGGCCCACGGTCCCGTCGTCGCTCCCGCCGTCGACGACGATCACCTGGGTCACCTGCGGTACAGAGCGTAGGGCATCGATCGTGGACGGAAGCATCGTTGCCTCGTTGAGGGTCGGAATGACGGCGCTTATGTTCCCGCGGTCGTTCATCCCTCTACCTCCTTTGCCGCTCCTCCGCGTGCGGTCGGATCCCATGATACACGGTCCCCGCGCCGGCCCTGCGGGGCGCTGCCAGGCCCGCAACGCATGGTGGCTCAAGGGGCCCCGTCCCGGCCCCGACCCTGCGGAGGGCCCCTCCCCGCCGGTTTTCTCGTTCTCCAGGGTAGGGGACCGTCCGCCCGGGTCGCGTCCCTTCGGACCCCCACTCGGAGAGGTGAGGCAATGACCGCGCATCGCAGAGTACCCGTTCTCCTGTTCGCCGCCGTCCTGCCCGTCGCCGTGCTCGCCGGGATCGCTCCCTGGGCGGACGCGCACCTGTCCATCATCCGCCAGGGCGCCGAGAGCCGCGGCGTCATCGAGCCCGGGGACCGTCACGGCGAGGCCGTGGCCGCCGGCGACTTCAACGGTGACGGCTACGAAGACCTCGCCATGGGGGCCCCCTACGAGGACCTGACCGGAGGCTTCACGGATGCGGGAGCGGTGATCGTGAACTGGGGCACCGAGTTCGGAGTCACCCACTCCGGATCGCTCCTTCTCACCGAGTCGATCCTCGGCGGGTTCAACGAGGCCGGAGCCGAGTTCGGCCGGGCGCTGGCCGCCGGCGACTTCAACGGTGACGGCTACGAAGACCTCGCGGTGGGGGTTCCCGGTCACGACGGGGACGCGGGCAAGGTCCTGGTCCTGCGCGGCAACTCCACCACCGGGCTCGCGAACTGGTTCACGCTCTACCAGACCACGGGTGGGGGAGTGGCCGAGGCGGGTGATCGCTTCGGCGAAGCCCTGGCCGTGGGCAACTTCGACGCCGACTCCGGGCCCGCCCACGACGATCTCGCGGTGGGGACGCCGGGAGAAGACGGATTCGGCGGCGCAGTCTTCTTCTTCATGGGTTCGGCCGGAGGGCTCTTCGGCGCGTCCGGCTGGTTCAAACAGTCGTCGTTCGGGGAGGCGAACCAGGGTGCCTTCGGCCAGTCCCTGGCCGCGGGGAACGTGATCGGGGACGACGCCGACGACCTCGTCGTGGGCGCCCCGTTCTGGGACGGAGCGGTGGTGAACATGGGGCGCATCTACGTCCTTCCGGGATGGACGGGCGACGGCTTCCTGGGGAGCGGCCAGGAGTACGAGGCCTGGAGCGTCGACGCGCCCCAGGCCGGGGCCCGCTTCGGGGCGGCCCTCGCGATCGGCCGGTTCCTCCCGGGAAACGGCTGGGAAGCGGTGGCGGTCGGAGAACCCGGCCGGTCGGTTTCCGGGTTCGCCGGCGCCGGACGCGTGGTCGTCTTCCCCGGAAACGGGTTCGGGCTGGACACCTCCTCCGAGATCCAGCTCACCCAGAGCATGGCCGCGGGCGCCCCGGGGACCAACGACGGATTCGGGTCCGCCCTCGCCGCCGGCCTCTTCGACACCCCCGACGCCTACGACGACCTCGCGGTGGGGACACCGCAGGACCGCTTCGGGGCCACCGCTTACGGGCGGATCGAGATCTTCATCGGCGGCCCGAACGGGCCTGGCCAGCACGGGTTCGGGGCGTTCGACCAGGCGACCCTCGGCGACCCGCGGGAGGGGACGGAGGAACTGGGGCGCTCCCTGGCGTTCGGCGATTTCGACGGCAGCGGGCGGGGCGCGCTGGCCGTGGGGGCTCCCGGCGAGGACGGGGCCGCCGGCCAGGTGCACGTGATCGCCCCCTGGCGCCAGACCTACGGCCTCACCTGCCGCAGCTCGGTGGCCCTGGACTGCGAGGGGAACATGGTGTTCTCGCAGAAACCCTTCGAGACCGTGCTCGTGGCCAGCACCACCAAGATCATGACCGCGCTCATCGCCTGCGAGCGCGCTCTCCTGCCCCCAAGCCATCCCGACTACGTCGACCTCGACCAGGTGCACACCGTACCTACGTGGATCCTGAACGAGGTCAACGGTCCTCTCGAGTACACGGAGACGATCACCCTTCGCAACCTCCTCTACATCTGCATGCTCCTCTCGGCCAACGACGCCGCCTACGTCATCGGCGACATCCTCACCGGAAAGATCGGGATACCCGGGATCCCCCTGTTCGCGTCCTGGATGAACGACCGGGCCGCCGCGCTGGGGATGACGGGCACGAACTTCAACAACGCAGCCGGGCGCGAGTACGAGTACTTCGGAACCGCGAACCCGCCCAACCACTACTCCACGGCCCGCGACATGGCCCTGCTGGGACGCGCGGCGATGGCCAACCCACTCGTGAGCGAGATCGTGGGCACCGCTTCCATCCGGATCACGAGGAAGACCGTTCTGCCGCTGAGGGAGTACGACGACGACGTGGACAACATCCTCGGGTGGATCGTGGACATCCCGGAGTTTCCCGAGGGCAACGGGGTGAAGTCCGGATGGACGCCGCAGGCCGACTACGCGACGGTCGTATCGGCGCGTGCCCCCCTCGGCGGCGACGCCATCGCCACGACGTTCAACGCGTTCGACAAGTTCGACGCCCGGGCCCACTCCAAGGATTTGCTGAAGCTCGGGCTCGCGGAATGCAACGCCTTCCCGGACTTCATCATTCAGGAACGCTTCCGCATGATCCTCTCCGACGCAAGCACGGCCTTGGACGCGGTTCGCGGCGCCCTCGCCGGCTACTCCGGACCCGACGAGACGGACGTCGTGGTTGACTTCTGCCGGGCCGCGGACGGACCCGCGACGAGCGCGCGGATGGAGGTGTACCGGACGAGCGGCTTCGCCCTGGACCCCGGGGCGGAGGAAACCCTTCGCATCGAGCCGTTCCAGGACCACGACGAGATGCGGCTCTACAACGCGGGCACGGCGTCGATAACGATCGAGGTCACGCCCGACTACGGAACGACGAGCATGTTCACGATTCCGGCCGGCGGCCACGCCGTCCTGCCCGCCCACGCCGGCCCCCTCGACGGGGACGGCGTCGCGGTGTGCGTCCGGAACGTGGTCGGCACCGGCTCGACGGCGTTCCTGGAGGTCGAGGAGGCCTACGGGTTCGACGTGGCCTTCCCACCCGGCCCCTGCATCGGCCCCGTGTTCACCGCGACCCTGCCGCGATCTTCGCAGATCGAGGGGGACGTTTACGCGGTCCGCGTCATCGGAACCGATCCCGTCAACGACGAGAGCGTTGGAGTGATCGTCCGCGACGCGGGAACCACGGTCGGCATCCACGATGTGGAGTGGACGGCCCCCCGGCCCGGGGCCGGGGAGATCCTGAACCTCCGGGCGGCGCCGAATCCGATGGCCGGAGCCGGCGGACGTCCGGGAATCCACTTCGAACTGCGAAGCGCGGGGCGCGTCGGAGCGTCGCTGTTCGACGCCGCGGGGCGCCTGGTGCGGCGTCTGCCCGAGGCGGAGTTCGGCGCCGGTCCCGTCTTCCTTCCCTGGGACGGGAGGAACGAGCGCGGTTCCGCCGTGCCCCGGGGCGTGTACTTCTACCGCGTGGACCTGCGTGGGGCAGGATCGGCCTCCGGGCGCTGGATCCTCGTCCGGTAACCGCCTCCGGAACGGCATCCTACGCCTCCGGCGGCGTCGCCCACCGATCGGAGGAACCCATGCTGCGCACACCCCGAGTTCTTTCCATCCTCTCACCGTTCGCCAACGTCCATGGCGTTTCTGGCTCTCGCCGCTCTCCGGCCTCACCCGGCCCGGGCCGCCACCACGGAGGTTATCCTGGAGAAGATCGGCGCGGCGGGCGGACGAACCGGATCAAGGTCGTCGTAGGCCGCATCCCCGATGACCTGGATGCGCTGCTCCACGAGATTGGGGTCGAGCGCGGGCGGTTCCGGCTCGGCGGACACCCGGTCGCGATCGAGCATCGGGTCACGAACGTCTATCTGCGTGAAGGCGGCGCGTGGAAGCTGGTCCACCACCACACGGACGTGTCCCCGGCCATGCTGGAGGTCCTGGCGAAACTCTGAGCGCGCCCCGGGGGGCCGGGGAAGGACGCCTCCAACTCCAGCAACGTGAGCTTACGGACCCGGGAGATCAGTCGCGGCCTCGAGCGGCTTGTCGACCAGTGTCCGCCCCGCGCTCCGTGACCCCGCGGCGGCGCTCCCGTCCCTCAGTCGACCCGCCGGCGCCGTCTCGACCCCGCTCCCCCGAGAGAACCCAGGTCGAGCAACAGCGCCAGAACGGTCAGCACCAGGGGCCAAACGCTCCACTCTCCGCCCCAGACGTTGATCACCAGGCTGTAGGCCAGGGTGGTGTAGGGAAGGAAGATGACCCCGAGCACCGGGACGATGAGGGTGTCGAACACCCCCCGGAACCACGTGGTGAAGAACCACAGGATGAGGATGGCCACACGGGGAAACGCGAGGGCGATGACGAACGCGAGGCATCCGCATCCCATGACGGACCTCCAGTCTCTTGGATCCTTTGCCCGCCGCCGGTTCGCTACCGTCCCCTTCGCCCCGCCGCCGGTTCGCTACCGTCCCCTTCGCCCCGCCGCCGGTTCGCTACCGTCCCCTTCGAATAGGGTATCATGATGCGAATCCTGCCCCCGGGACCCATGCCATGACCCCATCTGAGCCGCCCCTGGACATCACCCGCCTCCTGGCCTCCCTCGAAACGGGAGACCGCGAGTCCATGGACCGCCTCTTCTCTCTCGTCTACGACGAACTCCACAGGATCGCCCGGCTCCAGCGCCGGAAGGGAGGCTCCCCCGAGACGCTGAACACCACGGCCATCGTGCACGAGGCCTATCTCAAGCTGTTCCGAAGCGAACGCGTCGCCGTCAAGGACCGCACCCATTTCTTCGCGGTGGCGGCCCGGGCGATGCGGCAGATCCTGGTGGACCATGCCCGCGCCCGCCTGGCGCGAAAGCGGGGGGGAGGCGAACAGCCGGTGGCCCTCGACGAGGCGGAAATCCCCGTCGACGCCCGGGCTGCCGAGATCCTCGAACTGGACCGGGCGCTGGACCGCCTGGCCGGGGTCGACGAGCGTCTGGGCCGGGTGGTGGAACTCCGCTACTTCGCCGGCCTCTCCGTGGAGGAGAGCGCGGAGGTGCTGGCCGTCCACGCCCGCACCGTGAAGAAGGACTGGCGCAAGGCGCGGGCGTTCCTGCACCGGGAACTCGGGCATGCCCCCGCGTCCTGACCGCGGAACGGGGGAGGGAAACCGCTCGTGACCGGGCCGGATCCCGAGACCCGCCGGCGGGCCCTGGCCGTCTTCGACGAGGCGCTGGACCTGCCCGAACCCCAGCGGAATGCGTTCCTCGACCGGGTCTGCGCCGGCGATCCCGCATTGCGCCGCGAGGTCGAGGATCTGTTCGCCGCCGATTCCCGCGCCGGGGGGCCCCTCGACACGCCGGCATCTGAGCACGCCGCGGCCCTTCTCGATCCCGAGGACCCCGGGGAGGCGGAGCCGTTGCCTCCGGACATCCCTCCCTATCGCTTCCTCCACGTGGTGGGGCGCGGCGGCATGGGCACCGTGTACCGGGCGGAGCGCGCCGACGGGCAGTTCGAGCAAAGCGTGGCCCTGAAGCTGGTCCATCCGGGCGCCTTGGGGACGCGGGGCATCCTCGACCGCTTCCTGCGCGAACGCCGGATCCTGGCCCGTCTCGAGCATCCGAACATCGCCCGTCTCCTGGATGGGGGCGTCACCGAGGCCGGTGTCCCCTACTTCGCCATGGAGTTCGTGGAGGGGGAGCGGATCACCGACCACGCCGACCGGGCGGGCCTCGCCGTCGAGGAACGTCTGGCCCTGTTCGAGCAGGTGTGCGAGGCGGTGGCCTACGCTCAGACCCGGCTCGTCGTGCACCGCGACCTCAAGCCGTCGAACATCCTGGTCACCGCCGGCGGGATGGTGAAGCTCCTCGACTTCGGGATCGCCCGTATCCTCTCGCCGGACGACACCGCTTCCCGCGAGCTCACGATCGACGGGGTGAGCGCGTTCACTCCCGAGTACGCCGCTCCCGAGCAAATCCGCGGCGAGGCGCCCACCACCGCCACCGACGTGTACGCCTTGGGCGCCCTTCTCCACGAGTTGCTCACCGGGCGGCGGCCGTTGCGGCGGGGAGCGGCCGGAGCCGCGAGGTGGGCGGACGGGCCGCTGGACACGGAGCCGGAGCCTATCTCCAGGGGCGTCGACCGGACGCTCCGACGGAGGCTGGCCGGAGACCTCGACGTCATCGTCGGCCGGGCCCTCCGCACCCGGCCCGAGGAACGCTATCCCACCGCCCAGGCCATGCTCGAGGACATCCGCCGGCACCGCCGGTCGGAGCCGATCGCCGCCCGCCCCCCGTCCCTCCGGTACCGCGCGGGACGCTATCTCCGCCGCCACCGCGTGGGTGTGGGGGCGGCCGCCCTCGTCACGCTGGCCCTCCTCGCCGGGGTCGCGGGCACCGCGTGGCAGGCCCGGCTCGCCGCGCGGGAAGCCGAGCGCGCGAACCGGGTGAAGGACTTCCTCGCGGGCATCTTCCGGGAGTCCGATCCCGACCGGGCCCAGGGGCACGATCCGACCGCATCGGAGATCCTCGCCCGCGGCGCCGAGCGGATCGAGTTGGAGCTGCGGGGGGATCCGGAGGTGCGCTCCGAACTCGAACTCATCGTGGGTCGGGTCTACGACGAACTCGGAAACTACGATGCGGCGCGCCCTCTCGCCGAGCGCTCGCTGGCCACCCGCCGCCTGCTCCACGGGGACGACCACCCCTCCACCGCGGAGAGCATGGAGTTCCTGGCCACCACCCATGCCCGGCAGGCCGAGTACGCGCAGGCCGAGTCCCTCTACCGGATGGCGCTCGCGATCGAGCGGCGCCACCGCGACCCGCGCGACCCGCGGCTGGCCGCCGTGGGGGCGAACCTCGCCGGCGTGCTCTCCCACCTCGGCGCCTTCGCCGAGGCGGAGACCCTCTATCGCGAGGCGATCGCGATCGACAGCTACGCCTACGGGGAGGACCACTGGGAGACCGCCCAGGACCTCAACAACCTGGCCGTACACCTGGGCCGCGCCGGCCGTCACGAGGAAGCGGAGACTCTGGATCGCGAGGCGCTCCGCATCCGCCGCCTTCATGCGGAGGATCGTCCCACCGAGCTGGCGATGAGCCTCCACAACGCCGCCCACGGCCTCGTCGCCCGGGGCCGCTCCGCCGAGGCCATCCCCCTCTACCGGGAGTCGATCGCGCTGAAGAGGAAGCTGTACGAAGCGAACCACCCGAGCCTGGCCCGGAGCCTCCGGAGCCTGGGCGCCGCCTTCCGGAACGCGGACGACCTCGACTCGGCCGCGGTCTGCATGCGGGAAGCGCTCGTCATGCAGCGCACTCTGCTCGGCGAAGAGCACGAGGAGGTGGGGATCACCCGCAACGAACTGGCCATTCTCTCCTATCTCCAGGGCGATCTGGCGGAGGCGGTGGCCGGGTTCCGGGAGGCGCTGGCCGTGTTCGAAGCGCTTCTCCCGCCGGACCACCCCACCGTGCTCACGCTCCGCAACAACATCGCCACCATCGAGATGTCGCTCGGCAACCTTGCCGCGGCGGAGGCCGCCTACCGGCGTATCCTGGAGATCCGCACCGTGAAGCTGGGTGAAGCCCATCCGGACGTCGGGCAGACCTGGCTGGCTCTGGGCAACGTCCGCCGGTGGAGTGGGGACCTGGACGGAGCGGTGGAGAACTACCTACGCGTGCTCGACGTCTACCGGAAGGCCTACGATGAGGAGAACGTCGATGTGGCGTCGACCCTCGTGACGCTCGCCCGGGCTCGCATCGACCGGAAGGAATACGCCCAGGCGGAAGCACATCTCGAGGACGCCCTCGCCGTCCTGCGCACCCACCTCGCCCCCGACCACCGCGACGTCGTCTTTGCGGAGGCGGTCCTCGGCTGTCTCTTCGTCCGCACCGGCCGCGCCGCCGAGGGCCTCCCCCTTCTGGAGCGGGCGGCTGCCGCCTCCAAGGAGCGCTACGGCGCGGACGACGTGCGCGCCGCCGACTCCTCGAGCCAGCTCGCCCTCTGCCTGGTCGCCCTCGGCCGGGCGGAAGAGGGGCGCCCCCGCCTCGAGGCCGCCCTCCCGACCCTCGAGTCCCACTACGGAACGGCCCATCCGGCCACCCGTGAGGTCTCCGCCGCCCTCTCCCGTCTCGGTACCTGACCCCCGTCTCGGTACCTGACCCCCGTCTCGGGACCCGACCCCCGTCTCGGGACCCGACCGGCTCCGCAGACTCGGATATACTCGCCGGCCGGGGCTTTCCCACCGGTACCCCGCAACCTGGAGATGCCATGAACCGCCGGCGTCCGAACTGCGTTCGCCCCGCGGCCCTCGCCGCCGCAGCCATCGTCCTCTTGTCCGGTTCGGCGTTCCCCGCCTCGGCCGGGCTCCGGCAGCTCACGTTTGCCCCCGGGATCGACAGCGAGCCGGCGTGGTCGCCGTCCGGGAACACGATCGTCTTCAGCTCCGGACGCCCGGGAAGCGTGGGTCTGGATCTGTGGGCCATCCCCGCGGGAGGGGGCGCCGCCGTCCAGCTCACCTCGGGAATCAGCAACGAGTACGGCGCCTCGTGGTCGCCGGACGGCACCACTATCGCCTACTACTGGGCCTGGGAAGCGGATGTCTATCTCATCCCGGCGGCCGGGGGCGGGGAATCCGCCTTCACCACCGATCCCGGGGGCGACACCGAT
>Ga0214472_10006855_pt1 | contig 11946 bp, 10 predicted proteins | sample RVTome_6_FD_207662 | JGI IMG/M metagenome (GOLD analysis project Ga0214472, IMG submission 207662) | Soil microbial communities from uranium-contaminated site in the Upper Colorado River Basin, Wyoming, United States - RVT140D175 | ecosystem: Environmental > Terrestrial > Soil > Contaminated >...
GGGCCAGGGCTCGCAATCGGTCGGCATGGGGCGTGACTGGGCCGAGAGCTCAACTGCGGCCCGTGAGGTATTCGCCGAGGCGGACGAGGCGTTGGGCGCCGCACTCTCCGATCTGTGCTGGAAGGGTCCCGAACAGGAGCTCCAGCTCACCGTCAACGCTCAACCCGCGATCCTCACCGCCTCGGTGGCGGCATGGCGCGGGGCGGCGGATCTGGGGGCCGGGCTCTCGCCTTCGTTGGTCGCCGGGCACAGCCTCGGCGAGTACACGGCGCTGGTTGCCGCCGGAGCCCTCGAGTTTGCCGATGCCGTACGCTTGGTGCGTTTGCGAGGGCGCCTCATGCAGGAGGCGGTGCCGGCCGGGGAGGGCGCGATGGCGGCGATTCTCGGCCTACCCCCGGAGCAGGTGGCCGAGGTCGCCGCCGAGGCGGCCGAGAGCGAGGTCTGCACGATAGCCAACTTCAACGCTCCGCAGCAGACGGTGCTGGCCGGCTCACGTTCCGCCGTGGAGCGCGCACTCGAGCTGGCCAAGGCCCGGGGCGCGCGCCGCGCGGTCATGCTCGCCGTCTCGGCGCCCTTTCATTGCTCCCTGATGGCCCCGGCGCGCGAGCGGCTGGCCCCACGACTCGACGAGACGCATTTCTCGGACCCGTCGGTGCCGGTGGTGACCAACGTGGATGCCGAGCCGGTGACCACCGGCGCGGCGGCGCGCGAGGCCCTCGTGCGCCAGGTCGACGGAGCCGTGCGCTGGGTCGATTCGGTGCGCTGGATGGCGGGCGCAGGGGGCATCGGGAGGTTCATCGAGTTGGGCCCCGGGAAGGTTCTGACCGGTCTCATCCGGCGTATCGCCCCGGAGGCGTACGCACTGGCGATCGCTGGACCGGCGCGGCTCGCGGAGTGGATATCCTCGGGAGAGGAGAAGGCATGAGCTGGATGAGGATCGACGGACGCACCGCCCTGGTGACCGGGGCCTCGCAGGGCATCGGCGAGGCGGTGGCGCGGCGTCTGGCCGCACAGGGTGCCCGCGTGGTGCTGGCGGCGAGGAGCGAGCGGCGTCTCGTCGCGCTCGCCGAGGAGCTCGAGGCCGCGGGATCTTCGGCGCTGGCCTTTCGGCTAGACGTTTCGGAGCCGGCCGAGGTCGGCGAGCGCCTGGCGCAGCTCCCGGATGGCTGGGGCGAGATCGACATTCTGGTCAACAACGCGGGGATCACGGCTGACAACCTGCTGGCACGCATGGGGCTCGACGAGTGGCAGCGCGTGTTGCAGACCAACCTGACCGGGGCCTACGCGGTCACCCGAGGTGTGGTGCGAGGCATGATGAAGCGGCGCTGGGGGAGGATCATCTCCGTTTCGTCGGTCGTCGCGCTCATGGGGAACGCCGGCCAAGCCAACTACGCCGCCGCCAAGGCGGGGTTGATAGGCTTCAGCAAGTCGCTGGCGCGCGAGTTGGCGAGCCGCGGCATCACGGTGAACGTGATCGCTCCGGGGTTCGTGGCGACCGAGATGACGGCCGCGCTTCCCGAGGCGACGCGCAAAGAACTCGAAGTGTCGATCCCCTTGCGTAGAATCGGTTCCTCGGAGGAGATCGCCTCGGCTTGCGCCTATCTGGCGAGTGAGGAAGCGGGCTACGTGACCGGACACACGCTCAACGTGTCCGGCGGACTGTATATCTGAGAACGATCGGCTGAGTGAGGCCGTCAGGGCGGGCTCGGTTGGACTCCCGCACGGCCTTTGTGCTAGAAAAACCGGGCTCGGCGGGGGACCGCCTTTTTTTTGCAAGGAGGGGGATAAGCGATGGCCGTTGCGGACAAGGTGAAGGGCATCATCGTCGAACAGCTCGGCGTGGATGCCGACGAAGTCACCTCGGAAGCCAGCTTCACGGACGACCTGGGTGCGGACTCACTGGACATCGTCGAGCTGGTAATGGCGTTCGAGGAGGAGTTCGGGATCGAGATCCCGGACGAGGACGCCGAGAAGATCGGTAGAGTGCAGGAGGCCATCGACTACATCGAGAAGCACTCCGGCACCGAGAACTAAGAGCGCGCCCCACATGCCACCGTCCCACGGGGCGGAACTATCGACGAGACTATGCAGCGCCGCCGCGTCGTAGTGACCGGAGTCGGACTTGTCTCACCCTTGGGGCTGGGGAGCGAGGTGACGTGGCGGGGGCTTCTCGAGGGTCGGTCGGGAATCGGCCCCCTCCAGGCGTTCGACACCACGGGCTACACGTCGCGCATCGCCGGTGAGGTGAGGGGTTTCGACCCAGTCGAGTTTCTCGACAAGAAGGAGGTCAAGAAGACCGATCGCTTCACGCAACTGGCGATCGCGGCCTCCGAGTTCGCCTACACCGACGCGGGTCTCGTGGTCGACGATGGCAACGCCGAGCGCATCGGGGTCATCATCGGCTCCGGCATCGGCGGCCTCGACACGATCGAGAGGACCTTCCGCGTTCTCGTCGAGCGGGGGCCGGAGCGAGTCACCCCGTTCTTCATCCCCAGCCTGGCCATCAACATGGCGGCTGGGAACGTGTCGATTCGCTACGGTGCGCGGGGGCCGAACTCGGCACCGAGCACCGCCTGCACCACCGGCGTTCATGCGGTCGGCGAGGCCTATCGGCTGATCCAGCACGGCTACGCGGATGCCATGTTCGCCGGCGGCAGCGAAGCACCCTTGACGCCGATGGGCGTCGCCGGGTTCTGCGCCATGCGCGCCCTGTCGACCCGCAACGACGAGCCCGAGAGGGCATCGCGCCCCTGGGACCGCGATCGCGACGGCTTCGTGATGGGTGAGGGCGCTGGGGTGCTGATTCTCGAGGAGCTCGAGCGAGCGAAGGATCGCGGCGCGCCGATCTACGCCGAGATCATCGGCTACGGGATGAGCGCCGATGCGCACCATATCTCGGCGCCCCACCCGGAGGGCGACGGCGCCGCGCGGGTGATGAAGTTGGCGATCGGGGATGCGGGCCTTCAACCGCAGGACATCGGTTACATCAACGCTCACGGCACCTCGACCCAGCTCGGCGACATCAGCGAGGTGATCGCCATCAAGCGGGTGTTCGGCGATCACGCGAGCCGGCTCGCGGTCTCCTCGACCAAGTCGGCGACCGGACACCTGCTGGGCGCCGCGGGCGGGCTCGAGAGCGGCATCCTGGCGCTGGCACTGCGCGATCAGATCCTGCCTCCGACGTTGAACCTCGACCACCCGGGCGAAGGCTGCGACCTCGACTTCGTGCCACACACCGCGCGCCACGTGGATCTCGAGTTCGCGATCACCAACTCCTTCGGGTTCGGGGGCACGAACGGCGCCCTTGTCATGCGCCGCTGGACGGCTGGAAGCGACTGAGTCTGCGTCCTGAGGCCGTGCTCAATCCGGCAGCTGGCGGGCGACGAGCTCACCGAGGTCGAGAGTCTCCTCGACCGCCGCGTTGAGCATCATCTTGCACTCGGGGCAGGCGGTGACCAGGGTCGTGGCGCCGGAGCTGGCGATCTCGTCCTTGCGCTCCTGATCCACTCGTCGCTTGGCTTCCGTCTCGCGCATGAAGCCGGCTCCACCGCCGCCACAGCAGAAGGAGCGCTCGCGTGAGCGGCCGAGCTCCACCAGGCGGTGGCCCATGCGGCGGATGACCTCACGCGGCGCGTCATAGGTGTCTTCGAAGCGCCCGAGGTAGCAGGGGTCGTGAAAGGTCACTGAGCGCTCGCTCCCGGCGGCCGGAGCCAGCTCGATCCTGCCCTCGTCGAGGAGCTGGGTGAGGAGCTCGGAGTGGTGGATCACTTCGACGTCCACCGTCGGATCGAGCGTCGGGTACTCGCGGCGGAAGGTGTGCAGGCAGTGGGGGCAGGGAGCCACGACCTTCTGCACCCGACCCTCCTTGAAGCGCTCGATGTTCTCACCGGCGAGCGTCTGGAACTGCAGCTCCTCCCCCTGCCGGCGGGAGTGGTGGCCGCTGCAACTCTCGTTCTCCAGCACGCCGAAGCTGACCCCCGCGTGGCGCAGCACCTTCACCGTCGCCTCGAGGCTGCCGCGCGCGTCCTCGTTGTAGCTCCAGACGCAGCCCAGCCACAGCAGGTACTCGGTCGTCCCGGCCGCGAAGATCGGCAGATCGAGATCGGCGATCAACTTTCCGCGGGTGCCGGGTGGGGCCGAGAATGGGTTGCCGTAGCGCTCGACCGTTTGCAGGTACTCGGCCGCCACCATCCCCTTGCCGGTGGACAGGGCCTGCGCGCGCTTCGCCCCGATCAGAAGCTGGAGATGCTCGATACCGACCGGGCAGATGCTCTCGCAGGCGCCGCAGGTAGTGCACTGCCCGAGCGCGATCTCGCTGATCACGCCGCCCACCACGGTGCCTCCGGTATCGAGGGCGGCACGTCCCGCGAGGATGAAGCCCCGGGGGTCGAGCTCCTGGCCGCTGCCGTGCGCCGGACACTGGTCCGTGCAGCGCCGGCACTCGACGCAGGTGAGGAAGTCCATGCGCAGCTTCCACGGCAGGTCCTCGACCGTCTCGAGCCCGAGGCGCACCTCCTCCTCCGAGCTCTCGAGGCTTTCGAGATCGAGGTCGAGCGGCAGAAGCTCACCCAGCCGCTGCGTGCGCAGGAAGATGTCGAACGGCGCCATGACGATGTGAAAGTGCTTCGAGCGCAGGATCAAGTGCGGGAAGAGCAGGATGATCCCGGAGTGGAGCCACCAGTTCGCCCTCTCCAGGAGCGGCTCCTCTGCGGCGCCGTTGAGGTAGGTCAGCATCAGGAGAAAGATCAGCAGGGCGACAACCCCGGAACTGTAGGACTTGGGATCGGGGGAGACGCGCGGCATGAAGAAGCGCCGGTAGGCAAGGCCCAGGATGCCCGCGCTGACCAGCAGGGCGGTGACGAAGAGCAGGCCGCGGAAGAGCGGCAGCAGCTCGCCGAACAAGGTCGAGAGGAGGGGCAGGTGGAACGGTTCCAGAAAGTGGTCGGTGGTCTCGAGTGCGAAAACGCCGAATCCCACGAAGACGAGCGCATGGAGAGTACCGGCGACGGGCCGGCCGGAGATCACGCGGCTCTGGAAGACCACCTCGCGCAGCACCGTGGCCAGGCGTCGGAGCAGGCGGTCGGTGCGCGGGCGCTCACCTTGGCCGGCGGTGATCTTGCGCAGTCGCGTTCGGAGATCGCGCGCGAAAAGAAGAGTGCTGGCAACGACGAGGGCGGCGAGCAGCCCCTGTTCCCAGCCGAAGAACTCCATCGGAGGCGCGGATCGTAACATGGTGTGTGGAACAATCGCCTGCGGATTCCGCCATGAAAGCGCTGCTGATCGCGACCTTGACCGCGGATCCCGGTCCGTCGGAGTTGGAAGAGCTGGCGCGCACTGCCGACTGGCTGGAGATTCGCGCCGACCTCGGTGTCGATCCCGATCCGCAGCGGGTCCGAGCCGCGTTTCCGGGAAAGATCCTCTATACGCTGCGCAGCCGCGGGGAGGGAGGGCGTTCCCAGGCCTGGAGCAACGAGCGGCGCGAGGCCTTACGGCGCGCCGCGGAGCTCTGGGACATGGTCGACCTCGAGGCCGAGCGCGATCTGCAGCCGCCGATCCTCTCCGCGGTCCCGCCCGAGCGTCGGGTGATCTCGTGGCATGGCCCCGGCGCGGATCTCGAGTCGCTGCGGGAGCGCTTCGGGCGTATGGAGTCGCAGCCGGCGCGCTACTACAAGCTGGCGCCTTCGGCGCGCACGGTGAAGGAGGCTCTGGCGCCGCTCGCGTTGCAGCGCTCGCTGGGCCGCGGAGACGTGATCGCCTTCGCGGTGGGCCGCTGCGGCACCTGGACGCGACTCCTCGCTCCCCGCTTGGGCGCACCGGTCGTTTTCGGCTCGTGGGGGCCGCGAAGGGGAGCGCCCGGTCAGCTTGCCATCGAGCAGCTCCGGTCCGCGTATGGCTTGCCGGACCTGCCGCCACTGACCAATCTCTACGGCATCGTCGGCAACCCGGTCGAGGGGAGCCTCTCCCCGAAGCTGCACAACGCTCTTTACCGTGAGCAGGGGGTGGAGGCGCTCTACCTCCCCTTCCACGTCGAGTCGTTCGGGGACTTCTGGCTGGACCTGGTAGAGAGCGGCAGCCTGGCGGTCCTCGGCTTCCGGCTGGCCGGCCTCTCTGTGACCGCGCCGTTCAAGGAGGTCGCGCTGGCTGTCGCCGGCGCCTCGAGCCCGCTTGCCGAGCGAGTGGGTGCGGTCAACACCCTGGTGCGCCACTCCGGCGTGTGGGAGGCCGAGACCACCGACCCCGAAGGGGTGGTCGAGCCGCTTGCCGAGCGCGGCGTGAGGATCGAGGGCCGGGCAGCGGCGGTGGTGGGGGCGGGCGGTGCCGGGCGAGCGGCGGCGTGGGGGCTCGCCCACGCCGGCGCCCGGGTCACCCTGTTCAACCGCGGCATCGAGCGGGGTCGTCGGGTGGCCCGTGAGCTGGGCCTTTCGTTCCGGCCGATCGACGAGCTCCCCCCTGGCGACTTCGACCTGCTGGTCAACGCCACCTCGGTGGGCGGCGGCTCCACGGACGAGCCTCTCTTCCCGGTGGACCGGCTGCGGCCCGGAGCCGCGGTGATCGATCTGGTCTACCGGCAGGACGGGCCCACGCGGCAGGTTCGCGAGGCGCGGGACGCCGGGTTCCTGGCCATCGATGGCCGGGAGGCGCTGCTCCATCAGGCGGTCGCGCAGTACCGCCTGATGACCGGCCGCGAGCTGCCGCTGGCCAGAGGCCGCGAGTTGCTGGGCCTGGAGACGGCTGCTTGACCGTGCGCCGAGCGATTGCCCATACCCGCGAGTTCCTGGCAGACACGCTGACCCCGGTGGCGGTGTACCAGCGCCTCGGCGAGTTGTCGCCGATCCGGTTTCTTTTTGAGAGTGTCACCGGCGGCGAGCGGGTCTCGAGGTACAGCTTCCTGGGCGCCGGACCGCGGTTCATCGCGCGACTGTGGGACGACCGCCTCGACGTCGAGTGCGAGAGCGGTTTCGAGGGCTACCCCTCGTCCACAGTGACTGGGTTTCCCCTCGAGGGGCTTCGCTCGCTGCTCTCCGGGGTGTCCTCAGAGCCGGGGGAGATCCCTTTTCTGGGTGGATGGGTCGGTTACTTCGGCTACGAGATGGCGCGGTTGATCGAACGCCTGCCGACGCCCGCGGTGGATCCTTACGGCCTGCCGCTCGCCTGGCTGGGTCGCTTCGACCGCCTGGTGGTCTTCGATCACGTACGCCAGCGCATCGTTGCGGTGGCAGCGGAGGTCGAGGGCGAGGTGGACCGCGCGACCGCCGAGCGCGACCTCGACCGGCTATCCGATCTGCTGACCTCGTCGCGCCAGGCGGAAGGCGTGGCCCTGCGAAGCGCGGCGTCGCCGGTCGGTACGCCGCGGCCTCCGAGCCTGGACGGCGCCGGGTACCGCGAAGCGGTGCGCCGCGCCAAGGAGTACATCGCCGCCGGCGACATCTTCCAGGCGGTGCTGGCGCGCCGCTGGAGCTTGGCCCGGGGCGCCCCGCCGGTGAGCCTCTATCGCGCCGCTCGCTCGATCAACCCGAGCCCCTACATGGTGCTGCTCGAGGCCCCGGAGGTCGCCCTCGTCGGCTCCTCTCCCGAGATGTTGGTGCGCAAGGTGGGACGCCGTATCGAGACCCGCCCGATCGCCGGCACACGGCCGCGCCACGACGATCCGGTGCACGATCGGGCGCTCGCCGAGGAGCTGCTGGCCGACGCGAAGGAGCGGGCGGAGCACCTGATGCTGGTCGATCTCGGCCGCAACGACCTGGGGCGGGTCGCGACGCCCGGATCCGTACGGGTACCGACCTTCATGGAGGTCGAGCGCTACAGCCACGTGATGCACATCGAGTCGCAGGTCGAAGGCGAGCTGGCCGGTGGTCGCGACGCACTGGATGCTCTGCTGGCGTGCTTCCCGGCGGGAACCGTCTCCGGAGCACCGAAGATCCGGGCGATGGAGATCATCGCCGAGCTCGAGCCGGAGCGGCGGGGGCCCTACGCCGGCGCGGTCGGCTACCTGTCCTTTTCCGGCGATCTCGACACCTGCATCACCATCCGGACCCTCGTGGTGAGGGAGAATGAGGTGTCGGTCTGCGCCGGAGCCGGCGTCGTCGCCGACTCCGATCCGGCGGCGGAAGAGCGCGAGACCGAGAACAAGGTCGCCGCGCTTCTGGCGAGTGTTGCCCTGGCCGAGCGACTGGCCTAGGCATCTTTATGCCTCCACTCCTCAGCGGATGAGTCAAGTTCTTCGCAGAGAGTGCCGGGCGGTGGCGTCCTTCTCCCAGCTTGAGGGTGGGAGGGGGATCGAGGGAGTGGAGGGGTGACGTACCGACAGTACGCCTGCGGGGCTCGTCGCTGCGAAGAAGCCCGATCTGGCCGAAGCCATCCGCAATCGGACACGACGTCATGAATAATCCAGGCTAGATCCTCGGGACCTCCATGATCCTGCTGCTCGACAACTACGATTCCTTCACCTACAACCTGCTGCAGCTCATGGCGAGCCGGGGCGTCGAAGTGCGTGTGGAGCGCAACGACGCGGCCTCGGTCGAGGAGCTGCTGGCCCTCGAGGCTGCGGGGATCGTTCTCTCTCCGGGGCCGGGACGGCCTGAAGAGGCCGGCGTTTCGGTGGAGCTCCTGCGCAGCCGCCCGCCGGTGCCGGTGCTGGGTGTTTGCCTGGGTCTCCAGGCGCTGGGCGTCGCCTGTGGAGGGCGGGTCGATCGCGCCGCCCGCCTGATGCACGGCAAGACCTCGTGGGTGCGCCACAACGGCCAGGGGCTCTTCGAAGGGATCCCTGATCCTTTCGAGGCCACGCGCTACCACAGCCTGGCGATCGTCGAAGCGGAGTTGCCGGCCGAGCTCGAAGCGGTAGCGTGGAGCGAGGACGGCACGCTGCAGGGCGTGCGACATCGCGATCTGCCCTACTGGGGCGTGCAGTTCCACCCCGAATCGATCCTCACCGTGCACGGCCCGCGGTTGGTCGACAACTTCCTCACGCTCTGCGGCGAGACGGGGGCGGTGCATGCCGCGTGAGCCCGTCGCCCTGCTGCGCCGCATCATCGCCGGGCTGGATCTCGATCGCCGCGAGATGGAGGGACTGATCGGCGCGCTGATGGACGGAGCGGTCGAGCCCGCCCTCCAGGCCGCGCTGCTCGCGTCGCTGGCCACCAAAGGGGAGACGGTGCAGGAGTTGGCCGGCGCGGCTGCCGCCATGCGCGAGAGGGTCGAGCGCGTGGCTCACTCGCGCGGCGATGTCCTCGACACCTGCGGTACCGGCGGCGACGGAGCCGGGACCTTCAACATCTCGACCGCGGCTGCGATCGTTACGGCGGCCGCCGGCGTGCCGGTGGCCAAGCACGGCAACCGCTCGGTCTCGAGCCGCTCGGGCAGCGCCGACGTGCTCGAAGCGCTGGGTGTGGCGATCGATCTGGAGGCCGAAGCGGCCGGCCGCTGCCTGGACGAGCTCGGCATTGCGTTTCTCTTCGCGCCGCGACTCCATCCGGCGATGCGCCAGGTGGCGGAGGTTCGCCGCGCCCTCGGCGTGCGGACGATCTTCAACGTGTTGGGGCCGCTGACCAACCCGGCGGGCGCCAAGCGGCAGCTGCTGGGGGTGTTCGCCGAGCCGCTGGTCGAGAAGGTGGCCGGGGTCCTGCTCGAGCTGGGCTGCGAGTGCGCCTGGGTGGTGCACGGCGTCGATGGCCTGGACGAGATCACCACCACCGGCCCGACGCGGGTGGCGGAGGTGCGCGAGGGGCGGATCCGACGCTTCGATCTGACGCCGGAAGCGCTGGGGATCGCTGCGGTGCCGGTCGCCGCGCTGGCGGGCGGCGAGCCGGCGGAGAACGCCGAGCGGATGGTCGGGGTGCTCGCCGGCGAACGTGGCGCGCTGCGCGACATCACCGCGCTCAACGCCGGCGCTGCCCTCCTGGTCGGCGGTGCGGTGGAGAAGTTGGCGGATGGGTTCGAGCTAGCCGCGGCGACGATCGACTCCGGTGCGGCGGCGGATCTGCTCGAGCGCTTGCGGGAGTTCGGCGGGGAGGCGAGCTGAGCGGCGTGCCGGCCGGAGCCCCCGACATCCTGCGTCGCATCGTCGAGCAGCGGCGCGAGCGGCTTGGCGGTGGCGTGGAGCCGGAGCTCGCGAGTCGTCCGGCGCCTTTCGGGCGCGATGAGAATCGCTTCCTCGCCGCGCTCACCGCCCACCGGGGCCGCGCCCTGATCGCCGAAGTCAAGATGGGCTCGCCGCGCCTGGGCTCGCTCGCCGGCCACGTCGATCCCGTGGCCCAGGCGCGGGCCTACGCGGCGGCAGGAGCCACGGCCCTCTCCGTGGTCGTCGAGCCGGACTTCTTCCACGGCAGCTACGAGCTTCTCGCAGAGTGCCGCGAAGCGAGCGGCCTGCCGGCGATCGCCAAGGACTTCGTGGTCAGCGCCCGGCAGCTCACGTCCGCCCGGGAAGCGGGAGCCGATGCGGTGCTGCTCATCGCTTCGCTTCATCCGGCGGACGAGCTGGCGCGGCTCGGCGGTCTGGCCCGTGCCCTCGGACTGGTTCCGCTCGTCGAGTGCCATCAGCCGGAGGACGTCGCCCGGTTGCGAGACGGGGCGTGGGAGCTGGTGGGGATCAACAACCGCGATCTACGCACCTTCGAAGTCGATCTCGAGCGCTCGATCGCCCTGTTGCCGAGCCTGCCCCCCGGGGCCCTCAAGGTGGCGGAGAGCGGCATTGGGAACGGCGCCGACCGCCGGCGGCTGGCGCGGGCGGGCTTCGACGCCTTCCTGGTCGGTGAGGCGCTGCTTCTCGCGGATGATCCGCGCACCAGGCTCGAGGAGTTGCTGGCGTGAGAACGACGAAGATCAAGGTGTGTGGGATCACCCGCGTCGAGGACGCGCGCCTCGCGGTCGATCTCGGCGCCGACTTCCTGGGCTTCAACTTCTATCCCGAGAGCCCGCGCTACCTGAGCCCGGCGCGGGCGTTGGAGATCGCGCGAGCGGTGCGTGGCGAGACCCGCCTGGTCGGCGTCTTCGTCAATAGCCGGCCGGCCGAGGTTTCAGAGGTTGCCGGGCGGGTGAGCCTCGATCTGGTACAGCTCCACGGCGACGAAGGACCTGCCGACCTGGAGTCGCTCGGCGTGAGCGCCATCCGCGCCTTCCGCTTACACGCGGAGGCCCGGCCCCCCAGGCTCGAGCCGTGGGCAGCCGCCTGGGGATTCCTGTTCGAGGCTCGGCGCAAGGGCTTCTACGGCGGCGGCGGGCGGGCGTGGGCCTACGAGCGCATCGCCGGCCTCGAGACCGATAAGCCGGTGTTCGTGGCCGGCGGCGTGCGCCCGGAGACCGCCCGGCGTGCGGTCGAGCTTTCCGGTGCCTCCGGGGTGGACGTCTGCTCCGGGGTGGAGGCGGCGCCGGGGATCAAGGACCCGGACCTGCTCGTCGCTTTCTTTCGCCAGCTCGAGAGTGGAAACGACGGCGCTGTGATACACAACCCCCGATGATGGCGCGGCGTAGGGGCAGGCCCGGAGACTTCGGAGGGTACGGGGGACGGTTCGTCCCCGAGACCCTCATGGGGCCGCTCGCCGAGCTCGCTGCGGGCTACGACCAGGCGCGAGGGGAGCGCGCGTTCCGGAGTCGGCTCCGGGGGCTGCTGCGCGACTACGCCGGCCGGCCGACGCCTCTCTATCTGGCCGAGCGGCTGAGCGAAGATCTGGGCGGTGCCCGCCTCTGGCTCAAGCGGGAGGATCTACTCCACACGGGAGCGCACAAGCTCAACAACGCGATCGGCCAGGCGCTCCTGGCGGAGCGGCTCGGCAAGCAGCGGGTGATCGCGGAGACCGGCGCCGGCCAGCACGGCGTGGCCACTGCGACCGCCGCAGCGCTGCTGGGCCTCGACTGTGTCGTCTACATGGGTGTCGACGACATGCGCCGGCAGTATCCGAACGTCGAGCGGATGCGCCTGCTGGGTTGCGAGGTGGTGCCGGTGGAGTCTGG
>Ga0214472_10006856_pt1 | contig 11946 bp, 9 predicted proteins | sample RVTome_6_FD_207662 | JGI IMG/M metagenome (GOLD analysis project Ga0214472, IMG submission 207662) | Soil microbial communities from uranium-contaminated site in the Upper Colorado River Basin, Wyoming, United States - RVT140D175 | ecosystem: Environmental > Terrestrial > Soil > Contaminated >...
GCCGCCGCCGATGCAGAGGCTCGCGACGCCGCGCTTCTTGCCGTACTGCTTCAGCGCGCCGAGCAGCGTGACGAGGATGCGCGCACCGGATGCGCCGATCGGGTGGCCGAGCGCGCACGCGCCGCCATGCACGTTGACCTTGTCGTGCGGCAGGTCGAGTTCCTTCATCGCCGCCATCGTGACGACCGCGAACGCCTCGTTGATCTCCCACAGGTCGACGTCGGCGGTCGTCCAGCCGGCCTTCGCGAGCACCTTCTGCATCGCGCCGACCGGCGCGGTCGTGAACCACGCCGGGTCCTGCGCGTGCGTCGCATGGCCGACGATCGTCGCGAGCGGCGCGAGGCCGAGCTGGTCGGCGGTCGAGCGGCGCATCATCACCAAGGCGGCTGCGCCGTCCGAGATCGAGCTCGAGTTCGCCGCGGTGACCGTGCCGTCCTTCCTGAACGCCGGCTTCAGCCCGGCGATCTTGTCGATCTGCGCCTTCGGCGGCTGCTCGTCGCGATCGACGACGACATCGCCCTTGCGGCCCGCGACGGTCACCGGCGCGACTTCCCACGCGAAGCTGCCGTCATGAATCGCGTTCTGTGCGCGCGTCGTCGACGCGATCGCGAACTCGTCCTGCGCGCTGCGGGAAAAGTCGAAGTGGCTCGCGCAGTCCTCGGCGAACGTGCCCATCAGGCGGCCCTTGTTCTCCTTCGAGTAGCTGTCCTCGAGGCCGTCGAGGAACATGTGGTCGAGCACCTGGCCGTGGCCGAGGCGGTAGCCGCCGCGCGCCTTCGGCAGCAGGTACGGTGCGTTCGACATCGACTCCATGCCGCCGGCGACGATGACGTCGTTGGTGCCGGCGACGAGCAGATCGTGCGCGAGCATCGTCGCCTTCATGCCGGAGCCGCAGACCTTGCTGACCGTCGTGCAGCCGGCTGACAGCGGCAGCCCCGCGCCGAGCGCCGCCTGGCGCGCCGGCGCCTGGCCGACGCCGGCCGGCAGCACGCAGCCCATCAGCACTTCCTGCACCTGATCCGGCGCAATGCCGGCGCGCTCGACGGCGGCACGGATCGCGACGGCACCCAACTGCGGACCGGTCAGCCCGGACAGCTCACCCTGGAAGCCACCCATCGGGGTACGGGCGGCGGAAACGATAACGACGGGGTCATTCATGCTTCTCTCCTCAAAAACGCTTCTTGGATCCGGCTCTTGGGCTCGCGAGTGAGAATCTGCCGCGTACAGCGATCGCAGCGTCGCTCACCCACTCACTCCTCGCCTGTCTATCTGATTGATACGTCTCGTTGTTCACTCGCCCGGTCCACGGGCGAGGCCTTGCATTCGGGGGGCCGCGATGATTTGTTCCAGAGCTTTCAGCCCAGTGCTTCGAGGGCCGCGACGTAACGCGGCACCAGGTCCTCGGCGCGGCGCACGTTCAGGCCGAGGTCGCGCACCAGGCCGTTCTTCAGGCCGTAGATCCAGCCGTGCACCGTCAGCGGCTGGCCGCGCTGCCACGCGTCCTGCACGACGATCGTCTGGCACACATTGACGACCTGTTCGAGCACGTTCAGTTCGCACAGCCGGTCGTGCGCGAGCTCCGGCGCCAGCGCATCGACCGCGGCGCGGTGCTTCACGTGCACGTCCTGCACGTGCCGCAGCCACAGGTCGACGAGGCCGACGCGCTCGCGCCCGAGCGCCGCCTTCACGCCGCCGCAGCCGTAGTGGCCAACGACCATGATGTGCTTGACCTTCAGCACGTCGACGGCGAACTGGATCACCGACAGGCAGTTGAGATCGGTATGCACGACGACGTTCGCGACGTTGCGATGCACGAACACCTCGCCCGGCAGCAGGCCGACGATCTGGTTCGCCGGCACGCGCGAGTCGGAGCAGCCGATCCACAGGTATTCGGGCGCCTGCAGCTGCGACAGCTTCTCGAAGAAGCCCGGATCGACCTGCTGCATCTGCCGCGCCCACGCGCGGTTGAAGTCGAACAGGTGAAACAGGTTCTCGTTCGCGACCTCCTCCTCGGACCAGTTCTCGAGATCGAGCGCGAGGAAGATCGTGCCTTCGATCGGCGTCGGGTAGTACGCCGGCGCCTCGGTGAAGCCGAGCTCGCGGTACAGCTTCACCGCGATGCGCATCGCCGGCAGCGTGTCGAGCAGGATGCGCCGGTAGCCGATCGCCTTCGCCGCTCGGATCGCCGCGAGCACCAATTCGCGCCCGACGCCGAGCCCGCGCAACTCCGGCTCGACATACAGGCGCTTCATCTCGCAGATGCCTTCGGAAAACGGGCGGATGCCGACGCAACCGGCCGCCTTGCCATCGACTTCGGCGAAGAACAACCGCCCTTCCGGCGCGGAATACGCGCCCGGCAGCGAAGCCATCTCCTCCGCGAAGCCCTGGAATCCGAGGTCGACGCCGAGCCAGGCGGCGTAATTGCGAAAGAACTGGCGGACGCGGTCGAGCGCGACGCGGTCCTCGTCGTCCAATAGTCGAAGCTCGATTCCCATTCAGACTCCTTCGGCTTGCGGCGCTTCCAGAAGCGCCGCAGTTCGTACGTCAGCGCGGCGCATGCGCGCGCCGTCGCGCCCGCCGGTCGCGACTTGCGGAGACCGCCTACCCGACTCTTTCCTTCTTGCCGTGCATCGCCATGATCGTCTGCTGCATCACGGCGCACAGCGTCCATTGCTCGTGCTTGACCGCGAACACTTCCGCGTGTGTGATCAGCAGCGTGCGCCCCGGCCGGATGACTTCGCCGCGCGCAACGAGCCGTTCGCCGTCGGCCGGGGCGAGCAGGTTCAGCTTGTATTCGACCGTCAGCACGCTGGTGTCGGCCGGCGTCAGCGTGTTCGCCGCATAACCCGCCGCGGAGTCCGCGATCATGCCGACGACACCGCCGTGGATGACGCCGTGCTGCTGCGTGATTTCCGGCTTGAACGCGAGGCGGATCTCGGTGTATCCGGGCTCGACGACCGCAAGCTCGGCGCCGATCAGCGTCATCGCCTGCTGCAGCCGGAAACTTTCGCGCACGCGCTCCGCGTACGCCGGGTCCTTCGGCTGATAAATCGGCAGCTCGCGTCTCATCCCTTCTCCTCGGGGCTAAATTTCTGTTGTTATTACGTTTACGTCAACGTAAACTAATCACCAAAAAAATCAAGCGCCGCCGCGCATTCGTCGCACGACTTTCGCCCGCTCGTCGGCTGCGTTCTCGGGGTCGTGGCCGAGCAGTTCGGAGCATTGCTTTTCGAGCACCGCGATTTCGCCGAGCACCGCCTCGATGTCCTCGCGCTGCTGCTCGAGCGCTTCGCGCCGGTCGGCGAGCACGACGAGGAAGCGCAACAGCTGCGCGGCCGGATTGCGGACGCCGCCGTGCATCTCGAGCAGTTCCTTGATCTCGGCGAGCGACAGGCCGAGGCGTTTGCCGCGCAGCGTCAGCTTGAGGCGGGTGCGATCGGCCTTCGTGTAGATGCGCGCGCGCCCGGCGCGCGAAGGCTTCAGCAGGCCCTGGTCCTCGTAGAAACGGATCGCCCGCGGGGTGACGTCGAAGTCGCGCGCGAGTTCGGTGATCGTGTAGGTTTGTTCGCTTACCATTCGCGGATGCCCGAAGTAAAACGACCCGAGCCGCCGGATGCGGCACTGCGGGAAGACGGAAAAGTTAATCAGAATTCAGGGGTTGGGGCAATCGACGATTGCACCTCCCGCAGACGACGGAGAGATTATCGATGAACAGCCTTAACGAACTGCGCGAACTGCGCGAACTGCAGTATCCGTTCGACGACACCCCGGCCGGCGGCGCGTCGCGCGTCGTCGCGCCCGGCGTGCGCTGGCTGCGGATGCCGCTGCCGTTCGCACTCGACCACATCAATCTGTGGCTGCTCGACGATGGCGATGCGCTGACCGCGGTCGACACCGGCTTCGGCCTCGACGAAGTCCGTGACCACTGGAACGCGGTCCTCGGGCGCGACGCACGGCCGGTGTCGCAAGTCATCGTCACGCATCATCATCCGGACCACCTCGGCCTCGCGAGCTGGCTCGCGGCGCGCAATGGCGCGCCGGTCCTGATGACGCAAGGCGAATTCTTCGCCGGACACGCGATCTGGAACCAGCTGCCGGGAATGTGCGTCCGCGACATGGTCGACCAGTTCCGCGCGCACGGCCTCGACCAGACTCGGATGGACGCGCTGTCGGGCCGGGGCAACGCGTATCGTCGCGGCGTGCCAGAACTTCCGTCCCGGTATCACAGACTGTTCGACGGCGACGTCCTCACGATCGGCGGCAACGACTGGCGCGTGATCGTCGGCTACGGGCACGCGCCCGAACACGCGAGCCTGTACTGCGAGCGGCTGGGCGTGCTTATCTCGGGCGACATGCTGCTGCCGCGGATCTCGACGAACGTCAGCGTTTATGCAGCAACGCCGGACGACGACCCGCTTCGATGGTTTCTCGATTCACTGAGTCGCATCAAGGACTTGCCGGACGACACGCTCGTGCTACCATCTCACGGTCGACCATTCCGCGGCATCCGGGCACGAGTCGAGCAGCTCGAAGCGCACCATCGCGAACGTTGTGACGAGCTGGTGCGCGCGATCGGCACGCCCCGCAGCGCCGCCGACCTGCTCTCGACGCTGTTTCCGCGCCCGCTGGATACGCATCAGGTGATGTTCGCGATGGGAGAGGCGATTGCTCACCTGAACTACCTGGTCGGCCGGAAAGAGTTGCGCAGATCGGCTGACGCGAACGGCACGATCCGATTCGAACGCCTTGCATGAAAAACAGGAGCACTACAGAAATGGCTGCACCCGCCCCCGAGACCCTATTTGCCGAGCTTCCGGACCCGAAGGAGGTCGCGAAGACGTACGCGGAGGTCGCCCAGCGCGCTTCCCACCTGATCAGCGAGCATGTCCAGCGGCAGCTGAAGAAGGGGGTCGCCACGCCGAGCGACGAGCTCGGCATCGCCCAGGCCTTTATGGACATGATGGCGAAGCTGCTCGCGAATCCGTACAAGCTCGCGCAGTCGCAAATGAACCTGGTCTGGGATTATTTCTCGCTGTGGCAGCACTCGATGCTGCGCGTGATCGGCATGCACGGCGCGCCCGTCGCCCAGCCGGAGAAGACCGACAAGCGCTTCAAGGACGAGCAGTGGGAAGAACACTTCCTGTTCGACTTCATCAAGCAGTCCTACCTGATCACTGCGCGCCACGTGCATGACACGGTGTCCTGCGTCGAAGGGCTCGACGAACAGACGCAGAAGAAAGTCAATTTCTTCACGCGCCAGTACATCGACGCGCTGTCGCCGTCGAACTTTGCGCTGACGAATCCGGAAGTGTTCCGTGAGACCGTCAAGAACAACGGTCAGAACCTGATCAAGGGCCTGAACAACCTGTTGCGCGACATGGAAGACGGCGGCGGCCAGCTGCGCGTCAAGATGACCGACACGACCGCGTTCGAACTCGGCCGCAACGTCGCGACGACGCCGGGCAAGGTCGTGTTCGAGACCGACATGATGCAGCTGGTCCAGTACACGCCGAGCACCGACATGGCGTTGAAGCGCCCGCTGCTGATCGTGCCGCCGTGGATCAACAAGTTCTACATCCTCGACCTGCGCGAGAAGAACTCGTATATCAAGTGGTGCGTCGACCAGGGTCACACCGTGTTCGTGATCTCGTGGGTCAATCCGGACGAGCGCCAGGCCGAGAAGACCTTCGAGTCCTACGTCCACGAAGGCGTCATCGCGGCGCTCGACGCGATCGAGAAGCAGACCGGCGAGAAGGAAATCAATGCCTGCGGCTACTGCCTCGGTGGCACGCTGCTCGCGACGACGCTCGCGTATCTCGCCGGCAAGAAGCAAAAGCGCATTGCGACGGCGACCTTCTTCACGACGATGACCGACTTCTCCGAGCCGGGCGAGCTCGGCGTGTTCGTCGACGAGGTCCAGGTATCGAGCCTCGAGAAGAAGATGTTCGAGCGCGGCTACCTCGAAGGCTCGGAGATGGCGGGCACGTTCAACATGATGCGCGCGAACGACCTGATCTGGTCCTTCGTCGTCAACAACTACCTGATGGGCAAGGACCCGTTCCCGTTCGACCTGCTGTACTGGAACTCCGACTCGACGCGCATGCCGGCGAAGATGCACAGCTTCTACCTGCGCACGATGTACATGGAGAACCGCCTCGTCGAGCCGGGCGGCATCGAGATCGACGGCGTGCCGATCGATCTGTCGAAGATCAAGGTGCCGTGCTACTTCATCTCGACGCTCGAAGACCACATCGCGCCGTGGAAGAGCACGTACATCGGGGCGCAGAAATTCGGCGGCCCGGTGCGCTTCGTGCTCGGCGGCTCCGGCCACATCGCCGGCATCGTCAATCCGCCGGTCGCGAACAAGTACGGCTACTGGCTGAACCCGGCGGCGAAGCTCGCGAAGGACGCCGACGCGTGGTTCGAGGGCGCGCAGCACCAGCAGGGTTCGTGGTGGACCGACTGGCAGTCGTGGGTCACGCTGCACGACCCGGAACAGGTCGATGCGCGCGATCCGTCCCGCGGCAAGCTGAAGGTCCTCGAGGACGCGCCGGGCTCGTTCGTCAAGATTCGTCTCGACGCGACGAAAGCGGCCTGATTTTCGATCGGCTGTAGTCATTGCGAGGGGGCGCCGCCCCCTCGTTGCCGTTTACGGCCCGCCGTTCAGCGCGTCGTTGCGGCACTCGTGCCCGCAAGCGCGGCCCTTTTCTTCATTCCCCCATTCCCGATGCCGCACTCCGTCGCCCCCCGCCTCGTCCTCGACACGAACACCGTGATGGCATTGTGGTTCTTCGAAGACCCGAAGCTCGCGCGATTGCGGCGCACGATCGAGGACGCGCCGCTGCCGCTGATCGCGCGCGCCGACGCGCTCGAGGAATTGCGCCGCGTACTCGCGTACCGGCAGTTCGGCGCGAGCCCGGAACGTCAGCGCGAAATCCTCACCGGCTACGCGGCCCGCGTAACGGCGATCGCCGACCGCGTCCTGCCGGCGACGACCTGCGACCCCGCGCCCGCCCTCCCCGCCCTCCCCGCCCTCCCCGCATTGCCGGCATGCCGCGACCGCGACGACCAGAAGTTTCTCGAAATCGCACGCGACGGCGGCGCGACGCACCTGATCAGCCGCGACAAGGCACTGCTGAAGCTGAACCGCCACCGCCTGCTGCGCCCGCTTTTCGCGGTCGTCACCCCGGAAGCCTTCGCCGAGGCGCTCGGCGACGACTGAAGAACGGTCAGCGGCTGCCGGCCGGCGCCGATCGCCGAGCACCGTCCCGCGGAGGATCCGGTAGGTCGGACTGAGCGAAGCGATGTCCGACATCACCGCCGGTCCCGGCACGTCGGCCTTCGCTGCGCTCACGCGACCTACCCGACTGAACCTGTCACTGCCGGTCACGCCGGCGCAGGCCTTCACGCGTCGCCGCCGGCGAGCGCGCGGCGCAATTGCGCAAGGTAGCGCAGGCCCGCCGCGGCGCGGCTGCCGTACCACGACGCCATCTCGCCGTCGATCAGCGCCGACGGGCAGCCGGACAGGCGCTCGACTTCCCCGAGGTCACGGCCGCGGAAACGGTAGGGTTCGGTCGACAGGAACACGCGCGCGACGTCCGCGAGCCACGGGGACTGCCAGTCGATTTGCGGATAGCGGTTCGCCGGCGTGTCGGGCAGGGTCTGCCAGCCGACCGCGCGCAACGTCGCCGAAATGTAGGTGTCGCGCGAGACGCTCATCCACGGCTCGCGCCAGATCAAGTACAGCACTTGCTCGACCGGCAGCGCGGCGGCGACCGTGCGCGCCGCGGCGAACGCGCTTTCGAGGTCGGCGGCGAGCCGTCCGGCGTGCCCCTCGCACCGAAAGATCCCGCCGAACAGCCGGTACAAGCCGAAATTGTCTTCCGGCCGGCACGGATGCGTGACGATCACGTTCGGCACGAAGTCCGCGAGCGCCTCGACGACATCGCGCCGGTTTTCGTCGACGTTCACGATCAGGTGGGTCGGCGCGAGCGCGCGCACGACGTCCACTTTGACGTCCTTGGTGCCGCCGACTTTCGGAATCCGCTTCAGGGTTTCACGCGGGTGGATGCAGAAGCCGGTGCGCCCGACGAGGCGGTCGGCGAGGCCGAGGTCGCAGGCGAGCTCGGTCAGCGACGGCACGAGCGACACGATGCGCACCGTACCCGCGGCGGGGCGGTGGCGAGTCCCGAGCGCATCGGTCAGCGCCCCGGAGGCGTCGGGGATGGCGGATACTTTCATTTCAGGCCGCGATCGATTTGAAAGGCCTTGATTGTAGGCGACGCCGGCGACCGGGAGTCCTGCTCGCCGCGGAGCCGAATTTCGGGGACGGGAGTTGACCATGCGCGTCGGGGTGCCGAAGGAAATCAAGGTTCATGAATATCGGGTCGGGCTGACCCCGGCGAGCGTCCGGGAGGTCGCCGCGGGCGGGCACGAGGTGATCGTCGAGCGCGACGCCGGCGCCGGCATCGGCGCGAGCGACGAGGACTACCGGCGTGCCGGCGCGCGCATCGTCGACACCGCGGAACAGGTCTTCGCCGACGCCGAGCTGATCGTCAAGGTCAAGGAGCCGCAGCCCGCCGAGCGTGCCCGGCTGCGCACCGACCATGTGCTGTTCACCTACCTTCACCTCGCGCCGGACCCGGACCAGGCGCGTGACCTGCTCGCGGCCGGCGTCACCGCGATCGCGTACGAAACGGTGTCCGCGCCCGACGGCGGCCTGCCGCTGCTCGCACCGATGTCGGAAGTCGCCGGCCGGATGAGCGTCCAGGCCGGGGCGCATTGCCTCGAAAAGGCCGCCGGCGGCCGCGGCGTATTGCTCGGCGGCGTACCCGGCGTCGAGCCGGCCCGCGTCGCGATCCTCGGCGGCGGTGTCGTCGGCACGAACGCCGCGCTGATCGCGCTCGGCATGGGGGCGGAGGTCCGCGTCATCGACCGCTCGCTCGCCGCGCTGCGCCGCCTCGACGAGCGCTTCGGGCCGCGCCTCGTGACGCTGCACGCGAGCGCGGACGCGATCGAGAACGCGGTCCTCGGCGCCGATCTCGTGATCGGCGCAGTCCTGGTGCCCGGCGGCGCCGCACCGAAGCTCGTCGGCCGCGAACTCGTGCGCCGCATGCGCCCCGGGGCGGTCATCGTCGACGTCGCGATCGACCAGGGCGGTTGCGTCGAGACGTCGCGACCGACGACGCACGCGGACCCGACCTACGTCGTCGACGACGTCGTGCATTACTGCGTCGCGAACATGCCCGGTGCGGTCGCGCGCACGTCGACGTTCGCGCTGAACGCGGCGACGCTGCCGCACGTGCTCGCGCTCGCGGGCAAGGGATGGCGTGCGGCACTCGCGCAGGACCCGCACCTGCTGCGAGGACTGAACGTGTGCGCCGGAACCCTGACGCACAAGAGCGTCGCGGCTGCGCTCGGACTCGGGTTCCGGCCGGCGGCGGAGATGTTGTGACGCGCCGGAACCTCCGCGAGGGCGGCGTATTTGTGTCTGGATGTTGCAGTGCGGTAAGCTAGCCGCCTCGCCACAGCACGCCCGCCGGAAGTCCTCATGCCGACCCTCGATCCTGCGGGCGATCCGCCGCACGCCGCTGCTTCCGATTCAATACGTTCGGGTCTTGCCGGTCCCGATTCCGCGGCCGCATCGCACACCGGCATCGCCGGCCTCGCGGTCGCCGCGATCGGTGTCGTCTACGGCGACATCGGCACGAGCCCGCTTTACACGCTGAAGGAGGTCTTCAACGGCCCGCACGCGGTGCCGGTGACGCCGGCCAACGTCTACGGCATCCTTTCGCTGATCTTCTGGGCGCTGGTGCTCGTCGTCTCGGCGAAATACGTGATCTTCATCACGCGCGCCGACAACCGCGGCGAGGGCGGCATCATGGCGCTGACCTCGCTCGTGCTGCGGGCGGTGCCGCCGGGCCGCAAGGCGTGGCTGCTGTCGGGGCTCGGCGTGTTCGGCGCCGCGCTGTTCTACGGCGACGGCATGATCACGCCGGCGATCTCGGTGCTGTCGGCGGTCGAGGGCCTCGAAGTCGCAACGCCCGCGTTCCGGCCTTACGTCCTGCCGATCGCGCTCGTCGTGCTGGTCGGCCTGTTCGTGATGCAGCGCCACGGCACCGGCAGCGTCGGCAGGATCTTCGGTCCGGTGATGCTGTGCTGGTTCATCGTGCTCGCGGGGCTCGGCCTCAAGGGCATCGCGCTGCATCCGGAAATTCTCGCCGCGATCGACCCGCGCTGGGCGCTGCGCTTCTTCATCGACATGCCGCTGCTCGGCTGGCTGTCGCTCGGCGCGGTCGTGCTCGCGATCACCGGCGGCGAGGCGCTGTACGCCGACATGGGGCACTTCGGCCGACGGCCGATCAAGCTTGCGTGGTTCGCGGTCGTGTTCCCGGCGCTGTACCTGAACTACCTCGGCCAGGGTGCGCTGATCCTCGACCACCCGGAGAACGTCCGCAACCCGTTCTACCTGCTCGTCCCGGATGCCCTCGTGTACCCGATGGTCGCGATGGCGACCTTAGCGACGATCATCGCGAGCCAGGCGGTGATCTCGGGCGCCTATTCGCTGACGCGCCAGGCGATGCAGCTCGGCTACGCACCGCGGATGCGGACGATCTTCACGTCCGAACGCGAAATGGGGCAGATCTACGTGCCGAGCATCAACTGGATGCTCCTCGGCGCGGTCGTCGCGCTGGTCGTCGGCTTCCGCTCTTCGAGCGCGCTCGCGTCCGCGTACGGGATCGCGGTGACGCTGACGATGATGATCGACACGCTGCTCGCGTTCGTCGTCGTACGCGCGCTGTGGGGATGGGGCAAGCTGCAGGCCGGCCTGTTCCTCGCGGTGTTCCTGGCCGTCGACGTCGCGTTCTTTTCCGCGACGACGGTGAAGATCCTCGCCGGCGGCTGGTTCCCGCTGCTGATCGGCGCGCTGATCTTCACGCTGCTGACGACCTGGAAGCGCGGCCGCGGATTGCTTAACACCCGCGTGCGCAGCGACACGATGCCGCTCGACGGGTTCATCCAGTCGATGTTCAACAACCCGCCGCCGCGCGTCGACGGCACGGCGGTGTTCATGACGACGTGGCTCGACACCGTACCGCGCGCGTTGCTGCACAACCTCGTGCATAACAGGGTGCTGCACCGGCGCGTCGTGCTATTGACGGTCGAAACCGCCGGCGTGCCGCGCGTGCCCGACAGCGAACGGGTCGCCGTCGAGGAACTCGACTACGGCTTCTATCGCGTGCGGGTGATCTACGGCTTCACCGACGACCCGGACATTCCGGCCGCGCTCGAGCGCTGCGCCGAGGTCGGGCTGAAATTCCAGATGATGGAAACGTCGTTCTTCCTCGGTCGCGAGACGCTCGTCTCGCGCGTCGCGTCGGGCATGCCGCGCTGGCGCGAGAAGCTGTTCATCGTGATGTTCCGCAACGCCGGCAGCGCCGCGGACTACTTCCACATCCCGCCGAACCGTGTCGTCGAACTCGGCACGCAGGTCGAGCTGTAACAGCAGCCGCAGTCGGGAGCAGCGCGCCCCCGAGAGGAAGCCGCGCCGCCATGAGCCCTCTCAGCCCATGTTGCGCAGCTCGCGCATCAGCACCGACAGCATCGGCATGTCGGTCACGGCGGAGGTCTTCACATCCGCGAGCAGATGCCGGTAGCGGTCGATGTTCACGCGGTTGCGCTCCTCCCACGCGGCGATCACTTCTTCCGGCGCCTGCGCCTCGGGACAGCGCTTGAGCGCATCCGCGGCGAGGATTCGCGCCTGGTTCGACAGCTCGACGCGCAGCGCTCCGCGGGCGAGGGCCTGCCAGCGCGTGTCGGCCGGCAACGCGCCGATCTGCAGCCCGAGCCAGTACAGGTCGAGCTCGTCACCGAGCCCGTAATAGACCTTCGCAACCGTCGCTTCGGGCCGCCCCGTTTCCTCGGCGACCTCGACGAGATCGAGCG
>Ga0214472_10006858_pt1 | contig 11943 bp, 11 predicted proteins | sample RVTome_6_FD_207662 | JGI IMG/M metagenome (GOLD analysis project Ga0214472, IMG submission 207662) | Soil microbial communities from uranium-contaminated site in the Upper Colorado River Basin, Wyoming, United States - RVT140D175 | ecosystem: Environmental > Terrestrial > Soil > Contaminated >...
AGAGCGGCCGCGAACTCGTCTGGCGCGACCTCCAACGGCTCCACCCCGCCGCGGTCCTCGGCGGCTGCGGAGACGGCGTCGGGGAACACCCACACACCGGCGCGCTTGTGGGTTCCCTGTTCTGTCAAGACGAGCGTGCCCTGGTCGAAGTCCCACGCACACAGGCCGACCTTCTTCGGTACCGCAACGCCCTTCTCGTCGGACCACTTGAGCCGACCGGCCACCATCAGATGGACGACGAGCACGAGCCCGCCGGCGAGGTCCCACACGATCCGCTTGCCGATACGTCTCAAGCCGACCACCTCCCGGCCGACGACGGAGTCGTAGGGAGGGTCGTAGGTCCGTAGCACCGACGGCGAAGAGATCCGGAACCCGCGAACGTGCTTCCCCAGCACACGCCGCTCGAGCGCCTCGATGTACACGACGATGTCCGGCAGCTCGGGCACGTGCGAACCGTACCGGAAGACTCTGGAAGACACCGCTCAGGGACGCATCGGCGCCGGACGCGGCGTACCGTCGACGGCGATGTCGATCCCAGGGAGGGAACCATGACCGACGAGTCGCAACAACCGCCCGAATCGGCGGCGGACAACGCCGCCACCGCCTCGTTCGCTGCCGCCAGAGCGAGCCTCGACAGCGGTGAACGAATGATCGCCGTCGGCGCCCTGCTGCTCCTGGTCGGTGTCTACCTGATCGGTGACGTCGTGTTGGACGAATGGGGCGTCGGACAACTCACCTGGAGCGCCTCCGTCGGCGCGCTCGCTCTCATGTATCTGGTGAAGACCAAGGGACGGACCTATCCGATCCCCTATACCTTCTCGCTGAAGGTTCTCTCGTACCTGGTCGGCGCTCTCGGCGTCCAGGAGGTGCTGTGGTTCATCGAGGGCGGCCGGGCCGATGGAGCGGAGATCCTGTTCTCACTCCTCTACTTCGCCGGAGTCGTCGCGATGGTGATGGGGGCCCGCACCCTCAAGGACTGACCGTGCGGATGTCGGTGGGCGGGAGGGCTTCGCGACCCTCCTGCACCCCGACGACCACGACACCGGACAGCGTCAGGCCCACGCCTGCTGCCAGAGCCAGCGCCCCGTAGCTCCCGGCGTCCACCATGACGCCACCGAGACCGGGACCCACACTCCGCCCGAAGGCCATCAGGGCCTGGGCGTCACCGGCGCGTTCGTCCGGTCGCAGCGACCGGGCCACCAGCATCTCGAGGACACCGGGCAGTCCCATCCAGAAGGCGAACCCCCACCAGGTCATCCCGACGTAGAACCAGACCACGCTGCCACCGGTCACGCTGAGGAAGGCCGCCGGCCCGGCGGTGGCGAGCCAGATCCCGGGACGACGGTGACTGGTCGCGAGCCGGGCACCGACGAACCCGGCGGCGGCGTTGAGGCTGAACGCCACGGATGCGGCGAAGGGAGTCATACCGAGCAGCTCGACCGCCACCACCGCCTCGTAGATGAACAGGCCGGCGCCGGCGCACGTGAGCAGGAAGAGCGCGCCCAGCAGGACGCGATTCGACCGCGATCTGCTTCGCTCACGAGGATGCGGACGCCGCTCGAAAGGCGGCACTGCGACGAACAAGAGCGGAACGGCGGACGCTGCCAGAACGGCGAACACCGCCTCGTCGCCCCGAGCGATCAGGAGTCCGATCACCGGTGCCGAGATGAGTGCGGACATCGGGCCCACCGCGGACATGGCGGCGAGCGACCCCCGGGACGCCATGGCGGACGCCCAGCCGAGCCAGGTGAGGGCGCCGGCCGCCGCTCCCGTCAGGACCCGCGTCAGCAGGAGCGAGAGAAAGTCGGGCGCGGTGATACTCCCCAGATTCGCCAGGACCATCATCACCAACGCCACCCTGAACACCCGCACCGACGGTTGCATCAGCCGCGGCAACACCACGTTGGCGACGGCGAATGCGCCGACCTGGGTCATCGAGAAGAGTCCGGCGTCGCCCCGGCCGATGCTGAAACGGTCTGCAACCTCGGAGATCAGGAAAGGCGTGGCGGAGAACATCAGGGTGACGACCGCGGCCGACGCCAACAGCGGCACGGGGGCGCCGCGCGCGAAAGCGGTCAGCGATCGTATGGGGGCGAACACCGGCAGTATGTTCGCATGCCAAGATCGGGACGTGGCGAGAACCCGCGTCTACACGGATGGCGCCTGCTCGGGCAACCCGGGGCCGGGCGGCTGGGCATGGGTGGTGCCCGACGGCCCGTTCGCGGCAGGAGCTTCCGTCGCCTCCACCAACCAACGGATGGAGCTGACCGCCGTCCTCGAGGCATTGACGGCTCTCGACGGACCGCTCGAGATCATCAGCGACTCGACGTACGTGGTGAATTGCTTCCGGGACCGCTGGTGGGAGGGCTGGCTGAGGCGGGGATGGAAGAACAGCCAGAGCAAGCCAGTCGCCAACCGTGACCTGTGGGAGCCGATTGTCGAGGCGTACCAGGAAAGGGATCTCGTGTTCCGCTGGGTGAAGGCGCACGCCGGCGACCACTGGAACGATCTCGCAGACCGCCTGGCCGTCGAGGCGGCGGCCACCCAGGAGTCGCGCAAGGGACAACGCCCTCCGCATGAGGTGGGACCCCCCGACGTTCCCAAGATCCGCCGGGCGGCGTCGTCGGAGGACCTGCCGGATGGGCGCTTTCTCGTGGTCGTCGGCCACCGACCACCCGAGCTCGGCGGTTATGGCGAGACCCCGACCAGCAGGGCCGTGCGGCAGCGCTTGGTCGACGTCATCGCCGCCAAGAGGTCGCTGCACCCCGATCTCCACGTGCTCACGGCCATGAACCTGGGAAGCGAGACACTGGCTGCCGAGGCGGCGGACGAAGTGGCCGTTCCCTTCATACCCGTCCTCGCCTACCCCGAATTCGGAGCGGTGTGGACACCGGACTCGCAGGAGACGTTCCGCCGTCTCTCCGCCGCCGCCGAGAGGGTCATCACCCTGCAGGCGACGACGCCGTCGAGCCGGCAACAGGCCGGGGCGGCGGCGGCCCGACGCGATGCCTGGCTCCGCAAACACGCCCACGAGGCCGTGGTCGTGTGGGACGGTGAGGACGGTCCGATCGGCAAGCAGGTCCGATCGTTGACCGACGAACTCGGAGAGGAGCAGGTCTGGATCATCGACCCGGCCGAGCTCAGCACGTGACGGGCGCCGGCGTCGGGCCATCAGGGGCAGGACGGGATCATTCCGACTCCGCCCCCGGGGTAGCCTCGGCGGTCGTCGACGAGGCGGGCACAAGATGAGGGGTTTGGACGGACGAGTGGTCGTGGTCACCGGGGGTGGCGGTGGAATCGGGGCGGCCACCTGCCGGCGCTTCGCGGCCGAGGGCTCGCGCGTGGCGGTGCTGGATCTCGACGAGTCGACGGCGAGCGACGTGGCTGACCGCATCGTCGGCGGGACGGCCCGCGCTTACCGATGTGACATCACCGACCTCGCGGCCGTCCAGTCCACCGTGGCTGCGGTGGAGTCGGACCTGGGGCCGGTCGATGTGCTGGTCAACAACGCCGGATGGGACATCTTCGAGCCCTTCGTCCAGACCGAGCCCGAATCGTGGGGGCGGCTGATCGAGATCAATCTCGTCGGTCCGCTCCACATGCACCATGCGGTTCTCCCCGGGATGGTCGCCCGGGGTTTCGGACGGGTCGTGACCGTCGCTTCCGATGCTGCCCGCGTCGGGTCCTCCGGCCAGGCCGTCTATTCGGCGTGCAAGGCAGGCATGCTCGGACTGTCGAAGACCCTCGCCCGCGAACACGCCCGGGACGGCATCACCTTCAACGTCGTCTGCCCGGGTCCGACGGACACCGCCCTGCTGGACGGCGTCACCGGCGCCGCTTCGAATCCGGAGAAGCTGCGAGAAGCCTTCCGACGTGCCATCCCGATGGGCCGGATCGGTAAACCCGACGATCTTCCGGGAGCCATCTGTTTCTTCGCCAGCGACGACGCCGCCTTCGTCACCGGACAGGTGCTCAGCGTCTCGGGCGGGCTCACGATGGTGGGCTGACAGCCCCCTCCGGACCCACCACTACCCTCGCCGGGTGCCTGAATTCATCTTCTCGATGTACAAGTGCTCGAAGCACGTTCCGCCGAATCGGGATGTGCTGCGGGACATCTCCCTGTCGTTCTACTACGGCGCCAAGATCGGCGTCATCGGCCACAACGGCGCCGGAAAATCGACGCTCCTCCGCATCATGGCGGGCAGGGAGACCGAGTTCACCGGCGAAGCGCGTCTCGGAGACGGCTACACGGCCGGATTGTTGGACCAGGAACCGCAACTCGACGACTCCAAGGACGTCCTCGGCAACATCATGGAAGGTGTGGCGCAGACTCAGGCGCTCATCGATCGGTACAGCGAGGTTCTGGCGGCCTGGGCGGATCCGGACGCCGACTACGAAAAGCTCGGCGAGGAGCAGGCATTGCTCGAGAAGAAGATCGAGGCGGCCGGCGCATGGGAACTGGATCGCAAGGTGGCGATCGCCATGGACGCCCTCCGAGTACCGCCGCCCGACGCCGACGTCGCCGACCTGTCGGGTGGTGAGCGGCGGCGGGTGGCACTGTGCCGGCTGCTGCTGAGCTCACCGGACCTCCTGCTGCTCGACGAACCGACCAACCATCTCGATGCGGAGTCGGTTGCCTGGCTCGAGCGATTCCTGAAGGACTATCCGGGATCGGTGATCGCCATCACCCACGACCGGTACTTCCTCGACAACGTGGCGGGTTGGATCCTGGAACTCGACCAGGGACGCGGATACCCGTTCGAGGGCAACTATTCGTCGTGGCTCGAACAGAAACAGGCTCGACTCCAGCAGGAGGAGAAGGAGGCATCGGCTCGCCAGCGCACCATCGCCCAGGAGCTCGAATGGGTGCGAATGTCGCCCAAGGCCCGCCAGGCCAAGGGCAAGGCGCGGCTGGCGGCGTACGAACAACTGGTGGCGGAGGCTTCGTCGGCCGAGAGACGTCAGGACGCGCTTCGGCTGACCATCCCCTTCACGCAGAGGCTCGGTGACCGCGTCATCGAGGTCGAAGGGCTCACCAAGGGATATGGGGATCGGCTCCTCATCGACGATCTCGACTTCTCCATTCCGCCGGCAGGCGTCGTCGGCATCATCGGCGCCAACGGCGCCGGAAAGACGACCCTGTTCCGCATGATCACCGGTCAGGAGGGTCCCGACGCGGGAACGATCGAACTCGGGTCCACGGTCGATCTTGCCTATGTCGACCAGACCCGCGACGCCCTCGCACCGGACAAGACCGTCTTCGAAGAAATCAGTGGAGGGGCCGACCTCCTGAAGATCGGCAATCGGGAGATCAACGCCAGGGCGTACGTCGCATCCTTGAACTTCAAGGGATCCGATCAACAGAAGCGGGTCGGTGACCTGTCCGGCGGGGAAAGGAACCGGGTCCACCTGGGAAAGATGCTCCGCAGGGGCGGCAACGTGATCCTCTTGGACGAACCCTCGAACGATCTCGATGTCGACACACTCCGCGCGTTGGAGGGAGCAATCGATGAGTTCCCCGGCTGTGTGCTGGTCATCAGTCACGATCGCTGGTTCCTGGACCGGATCGCCACCCACATCCTCGCTTTCGAAGGCGACTCGACAGTCCGCTTCTTTCCCGGGAACTACTCCGAGTACGAGGAGTGGATGCGGAACGAGTTCGGCGAGGACGCCACGCGTCCCACGAGGCTCAAGTACAAGCCGCTCGTCCGCTGACCTGCATCGTACGAGGCCCCGGGCGTCATGCCCGGGGCCTCGTACACTCACGACGCCGTAGTGCTCACTTCGGGTCGATCTCCTCGAAGGCCTCGTCGAAGGAACGGGCCGGTCGTCGGCGGTCGCCGCCCGCATCGCTGCCCTGGGGGCTTCGCTCATGGGTGGTGCGCTCCGACGGTCGGCTCTCCCGGGGACCGCGATCACGTGTGTCGCGCCCGCCACGGTCGCGGTCACCGCGCCCGCCGCGATCACGATCACGACCTCGGTCGTCCCCGCGCTCATCACGACGGTCTCCACCCGACGGGCGGTTCTTGACCTCTTCGGATGGCTCGATCGGATCGACGAGCTCGAGGCTCAGCTTGCCCTTGTCGTCTATCTCGCGAAGGCGAACCTTGATCCTCTGGCCCTGGGTCAAGTAGTCCTCGACCCGGTCCACCCGGCGCTCCGAATCGATGCGCGAGATGTGCAACAGACCGTCGCGGCCGGGGAAGATGTTGACGAACGCACCGAACTTGGTGATGTTCACCACTTCACCCTCGTACTCGGCGCCGAGCTCGGGCTCGGGCGGGAAGGCGATGGCCATGACACGTGCCTTGGCGGCTGCGAGAACCTCGCCATCCGTGGAGGCGATCCGAACCAGGCCGATGTTGCCTTCCTCTTCGATCTCGATCGTGGCTCCGGTGGACTCTTCCAGCTCCCGGATGACCTTGCCCTTGGGTCCGATGATCTCGCCGATCTTGTCCTTGGGGATCTGGATCGACTCGATTCGCGGTGCGTTCTTGTTGAGTTCCGCCCGCGGCTCGGGGATGGTGCTCGTCATCACCTCGAGGATCTCGAGACGGGCGACTCTCGCCTGGGCAAGAGCGCCGGTGAGCACCTCGCTGGGCAATCCTTGGAGCTTGGTGTCGAGCTGGAGGGCGGTGATCACATCCGCGGTCCCCGCCACCTTGAAGTCCATGTCGCCGAGGGCGTCCTCCGCACCGAGGATGTCGGTGAGGGTGACGTACGTGCCGTCACGATGGATCAGACCCATGGCGATTCCGGCCACGGGTGCCAGGATCGGCACGCCGGCGTCCATGAGCGACAGCGTCGAGGCGCACACCGAAGCCATCGACGTCGAACCGTTCGACGAAAGCACCTCGGAGACGAGACGAAGAGCGTAGGGGAAGTCCTCCTCGGTCGGGATGACCGGATGAACCGCCTTCTCCGCCAGCGCGCCGTGACCGATCTCCCGACGCTTCGGTCCACGCATGAAGCCGGCCTCACCGGTCGAGAAGGGCGGGAAGTTGTAGTGGTGCATGTAGCGCTTGCCTTCGGCACGGCCGAGGTCGTCGAGCATCTGCTCCATCTTCAGCATCCCGAGCGTCGTGATGTTCAGGACCTGGGTCTCGCCACGCTGGAACAGACCGGAACCGTGTGCTCGCGCCACCACACCGACCTCCGCCGACAGCGGTCGGATGTCAGTGGCTCCACGGCCGTCGAGACGGACGCCGTCATCGACGACCCGCGCTCGCATCATGTCCTTCATCAGCGCCTTGAAGGCCGACTTCGCCATCGTCGGGGAATCGGTGTCGTCGGCGGCGAACGCCAGCTCGGCGAGCGTGGACTCCCATGCCGCATCTTCGGCAGCCCTGCGCTCCGCCTTGTCGGCCGTACGAACGACCTCTGTCAACTTGGGACGGGCGATCTCGTCGACCTGAACCCTGATCTCGGCGGTGTAGTCGAGCGCGACCGGCCACTCGACGACGGGCTTGACCACCTTGGATGCGAGCTCGTTCTGTAGATCCACCAGGTCGCCGATGTACTGCTTGGACTCTTCGATTCCACGGGCGACGGCCTCCTCGTCGGACGCCGGAGCGCCCTCCTGGATGAGCCGCAGGCCGTCTGGAGTCGATCCGGCCTCCACCATGATGATGTCGATGCCACCCTCGCTGTTGCGGCCGCCGGACACCACCAATTCGAACACGGACTCGTCGAGCTCCTCGTATGTCGGGAACGGGATCCAGTCGCCATTCTTGAGGGCGAGACGAACGCCGCCGACCGGACCCTCGAAGGGTATGGCGCTCACGCTGAGTGCCGCCGAGGCGCCGTTGAGTGCGATCACGTCGAATGGGTTCTCGTCATCGACCGAGAGAGTCGTCATGACGATGTGGGTCTCGCTCCGGTAGCCGTCCTTGAAGGACGGGCGCAGTGGTCTATCGACGAGGCGGCAGGCCAGGATGCCCTGTTCGCTCGGGCGACCCTCCCGGCGAAAGAACGAGCCGGGAATCCGCCCCGCCGCGTACATCCGCTCCTCGAAGTCGACTGTGAGCGGGAAGAAGTCGATACCCTCACGCAGCCGCTTGTTGGCGGTCGCCGTGACGAGTATTTCGGTTTCGCCGAGACGGGCGACGACGGCGCCGTCCGCCTGTCCGGCCAGTTTTCCGGTCGAGAAGGACAGCGTCTTGCCGCCGACCTCTCCGGATACCGTGATTTCAGACACGGTCTCTCCTCTTGTCGGGGAGCCCGTCCTGTTACCAGTTGACACCCGTCGGGGATATGCCCCGAAAGGTCGCAACTAGCAACCGGCCGGCTCCATCGTGTTGGATCCCCGGGCTGTGCCCGGGAGGTGATCCCGGCCCGAGGGCCGGAACGCAGAGGGAGCAGCCAGGGCTGCTCCCTCCGAAATCGTCAGCGACGCAGACCGAGCGCCGAGATGAGAGCGCGATACCGCTCGACATCCTGGCGACGGAGGTAGTTGAGAAGCCGCCTCCGCTTGCCCACCATCATCAGCAAGCCGCGCCGGCTGTGGTGGTCGTGCTTGTGCTCGCGGAGATGATCGGTGAGATGGTTGATGCGCTCCGTCAAGAGCGCCACCTGCACCTCGGGCGAGCCCGTGTCCGAGTCGTGTGTACCGAACTCGGTGATGATTTCTTGAGTGGTCTTCATATACGCGAAAAACGTCCTGTGTTCCTCGAAGGGATTCCTCGGAGGGGTTGGTTCCCGAAGCGGGAGAGCTTCACGATACCACCTGGCCGTGTGGAGGCGAATCCGCCACCAGAGCCTCGACCTCGATCTCGACCTTCCACGCCGGGTCGAGAAGACCGGCAACGACGACCATCGTCGCAACGGGCTCACCCACCCCGAACAGGGTCCGATGGGCGGTGCCGACGGCATCCGCGTCGGCCGGATCCGTGATGAACAGCCTGGTGCGCACCACGTCCTCGGGCCCTGCCCCCAGCCGCTGCATCGCATCTAGGGCGATCCGACCGCACAACAGCATCTGCTCGTGGGGATCCGCCGGTGTCTCCGAGCCGTCCTGCGGGATGGGAGCGGTGCCCGCCACAACCACCCTGTTACCGATCCGCCTGGCGCGGCAAAAGCCGTAGCGGTCCTCGAACGAACTGGCAGAACGGACGCGATCCATCACGGAGACACCTCCAGTATTCGATCGGCCTCGTCCCGATCGACTGTGATCTGAGCAACGAGCGCATCGATCGCGTCGAAGCGGCGCTCTTCCCGGATCCGCTGGACGAAACCGAGCGTCAGCACCTTCCCGTACAGGTTGTCGTCGAAATCGAGGAGGTGCGCTTCGATCGTCCGCTGACTCACTCCGAAGGTCGGACGCACGCCGATGTTCACGACCGCCCTGTGCCGGCGCCCATCGACCTCGGCCCAGGCTGCGTACACCCCATCGGCGGGGGTCGCCATCCGCTCCGGCACGTGGAGATTGGCCGTGGGAAAGCCGATGCTGTGCCCACGGGCGTCGCCGTGGATCACGGGCCCGGCGAGTATGAAAGGACGACCGAGCAACAGGGATGCCTTGGCAACGTCCCCATCGGCGAGAAGTTCACGGATTCGCGTCGAGGAGATGGTGCCCTCGGCACCGCCGTCCCCGAGCATCTTCACCACCTCGACGGTGAATCCGTTGGACCGACCGAGTTCGGTGAGCAAGGCCGGATCCCCGCCCCGGTCTCGACCGAATCGGAAGTTCTCCCCAACGGCCACCATCGATGCCCTGAGACGAAGAGAGAGGATCTCGGTGACGAACACCCGCGGGTCGAGGTCGCGTATCTCGAGGAACGGAAGCACCCCGAGGATCTCGACTCCGCACTCCGCCAGAAGGGCGGCGCGCTGTTCGACGGTGGTGAGGAGGTCCGGCGCCCGCTCGGGCGCGACGAACTCCAGCGGATGCGGATCGAAGGTCAGGGCAACCGATACCAGACCGCGTTCTGCCGCTTCCGTCGTCAGGTCCCTCATCACCGCCTGGTGCCCCCGATGGACCCCGTCGAAGACACCGATCGCGATCGCAGTTGCGGTCGCGTCGATCTGCCAGCCGAATGGATCACCGCGCAGGATCATGCGATCACCACCATGGGTCGGGCCGTCCGGCCGTCGCTGTCGTACACGGCGAGCAGTCTGCCAGTTTCGTCCAGCACCCGGATCGGACCGGCCAGACCGGGCGTCGTCGGCAGCTCGCGCCCGTTACCGACCGCCCGGGCCACCCCTTCCTCGACGGTCATGGCGGGCATGTGCTCGAGGACCTCGGAAGGAGCCAGAAGATGCTGGCGCCATCCTTCGAGATCCTCGACGGGGAGCGCCGCCTCGACCGTCAGTGCGCCGATCCGGATGCGCCGTAGGGCGGTGAGGTGGGCAAAACCACCGAGCGCCCGAGCCATGTCGTCGGCCAGTGAGCGCACGTATGTGCCCTTTCCACAAACCACGCGGAACGAAACCACGGGATGATCCCCTGCCCCGACGCTCAGGATCTCCAACTCGTGGACAACCACGATTCGCGGTTGGCGGTCGACGTCGACGCCCTCCCGTGCGAGGTCGTAGAGGCGGCGGCCGTCCTTCTTGAGCGCCGAGACCATCGGTGGGACCTGGTCGATCTCGCCGACGAACCGGGGACGAACCCCGTCGAGGTCCTCGGCGGTCAGAGACATCGCGACTCGTCCCACGACCTCGCCGTCGGCATCGAGCGTGTCCGTGGCGACCCCGAACGTGGCCGTTGCCAGGTATTCCTTCTCCTGGTCCTGCACGAAACGGATCAGTCGCGTCGCCCGTCCGAGCGCCACGACCACCACTCCGGTGGCCATCGGATCGAGGGTGCCGGCATGGCCCGACTTCTTGATCCCGGTGGCTCTTCGGACACGGGCGACGACGTCATGTGACGTCATGCCCGACGCCTTGTCGATGACGAGGAAGCCGACTGTCACTCGACAGGTTCCATGCGGGAAAGAACCGCCTGCACCGCCTCCCTCGCAGACCCCTTGAAGGTGAAGCCCGAAGCGTTGTGGTGGCCTCCCCCTCCCAAGTCGACGGCGATGGCGCCCACGTCGACCCGGCCGCGCGAGCGGAGGCTGCCCTTCACCTTGCCCGAGCCCATCTCCTTGACCAGGAGAGCCACATCGGACTCCTCAGCCGTGCGGATGGCATCGATCAGCGGATCGGTGTCCTCGGGGGAGATACCCGCCTCTCCCAGGTCCTCCAGGGTCAGAACCGACCACACCAGACGAAGCTCGGGTTCGAGCCGCGCCCGACCCAGCACTCGACCGGCGACCTGCAGATAACCGAACGGTGTCTCCTCGTAGACGTGGCGGCCGATGACCTCCGGTCGGGCGCCCGCCGCCACCAGGCGGGACGCTGCCATCAAGGTCTGCGGCGACGTGTTCGAGTACTGGAACCGTCCGGTGTCGGTCACCAGGCCCGTGAGCAGAGCCTCCGCCACCGCCTCGTCGACGTCCCAACCGAGGCGATCGAGCAGCGCCACCACGATCTCGGCGGTGGCGGCGGCGTCCGGATCGATCAGATTCACGTCGCCGAAACCGGCGTTGGACACGTGATGGTCGATCACCACGACCGTGCCGGCCGACTTGGCCACCTGCGCCAGCTCGCCCAGCCTGTCCGCCGACCCGGCGTCGAAGGTGACCATCACGTCCGGAGCCTCGGGCACCTCTCCCGGCGGAACGAGGAGATCGGTGGCGAGAAACCGATAGGTGGCAGGAACGACGAATGGCGTACCGAACGAGGCCACGACCTTCTTACCGGCCTTCGAGGCGGCGAGGCCCAGGCCCAGCATCGAACCGAGGGCGTCGCCATCCGGTCCGATGTGGCAGGCGAGGACGAGGCTGTCGGCCTCGTTCAAGATCTCGACTGCCCGATCGAAAGCTTCACTCGTCATCGGCTGGCTCCCGGATTCGGCGGAGTGCGGCGTCGATGCGTTCTCCGGCGGCGATGCCGTGGTCT
>Ga0214472_10006859_pt1 | contig 11943 bp, 10 predicted proteins | sample RVTome_6_FD_207662 | JGI IMG/M metagenome (GOLD analysis project Ga0214472, IMG submission 207662) | Soil microbial communities from uranium-contaminated site in the Upper Colorado River Basin, Wyoming, United States - RVT140D175 | ecosystem: Environmental > Terrestrial > Soil > Contaminated >...
ATGAGCTCGACGAGGAGCTTCGCCCGCTCGACCGCCCTCCTGGCATCCGTCGCCAACAGCCCGGCCCACGAGGTCACGTCGCGACGGATGGCGTCCACCCGGCGGCGCAGGGTGCTCGTCGGACTCGGCGCCGGCGCCGTCGCCGCCCTGCTGCTCGCCATCACGGGAGGCAGCGCGCTCTGGCTCACCGTCGCCATCCTGTTCGACCTCGCCCTGTCCGCCTACGTCGGGCTCCTCGTCGCGATGCGCCAGCGGGCCTCCGCCTTGGCATCCGTCATCACCATCGAGCGGGCCGCCGAACCGGTCGTCGTGGACGCCCAGCGCCACACCGTTCGTGTCGTCGCCGGCTGACGTGCCGTCGCCGGACATCGGCCTAGACGCTCTCGAGTCTGCGGTCAGGTCCGAGCTGGACGACAAGTACGGGGCTCGCGAGCTGGCCCTCAAGAACTGCCGCAAGATCATCCGGTCATCGGCGAACGCCATCAGAGCGCTCCACCGCAACGAGACCGCCGAAGCTCGCCACCTGCTCGCCGAGGCCCGCCGGCTCATCGAAGAGGCGGAGGGCCCGCTGTCCGAGCATCACGACATCTACCACGCCGGCTTCTTCTACGACGCAGTGAAGGAGTACGCCGAGGCGGAGACGACAGCCGCCCTGTTCGCAGGGGAGAAGCTCCCTCTTCCGTCGGACATCGGCGTCCACTCCGTGCCGTACATGAAGGGGCTCGGCGAAGCGGTCGGCGAGCTGCGCAGGCGGCTGCTCGACCTGCTGAGGGCCGGCCACCTCGCCGAGGCCGAGTCGGTGTTCCGCCAGATGGAGGCGATCCACGATCTCATGACGTCTCTCGACTACCCGGACGGCATGACGGACGGGCTGCGGAGGACCACGGACGTCGCCAGGCAGCTCATCGAGCGCAGCCGGGCGGACCTCACCACGACGGTCGTCCAGGAGCGTCTGCGGATGCAGCTTGCTGACGGCGGCGAGCCGGCGACGAGCTGACGAGAGCGGAGCGGCCGCCGCCTACAATGCTGCGCTGCCAGGGGGTGTAGCTCAGCCCGGCAGAGCGCTTCGTTCGCAACGAAGAAGTCACGGGTTCAAATCCCGTCACCTCCACGCCCCGGGGAGCACCCGGACCCGCCGCCAGCGTGTGAGGCGGAGGCTCACCGCGATCCAACACCGAACTGCCCAACAGCGAACCGCCGAACAGACCGTCGACCGAGACACTCGCGGCCTCGAACGCTGAGCCCCCGCCGCCGGGGCGGGCGCCACATTTCCCACGTATCGGTGCGGTAGCGCCGACTGCCGGTCATGTGTGAGTGATTCGGTGGATTCTTGGTGGTGACGGCCGCGCGTCATGCATCCATTGCGCAAACGTGACTAAGCGGGCCGTAGTCTCAGAGAATCCGCCCTGCGACTCGTGACCGAGTGAAAAGCCATCCGAGGCCGAATGACGCGACCACGCCCAAGGTGAAGACGCTGACGAACTTCAGTTCGGCTGGGACTACGACTTCTCGCAGGGCTGTGGCGAGCAGGATGGTAATCGGGACGTGCAGGAGATAGGCGACGAAGGACGCTCGCCCGAGGCCACCCACCAGCGCGCCTGCACGGTTGGTGCGGCGACGGAACCAGTCGATCAACCACAACGACATGCCCAGCGCGAGGGTGGCTTCGATGAGCGGGATCAGCGTCGCCTCGAACCGCAACCCCCCGAGGAAGGGATCCGGATCGTCGGTGATGGCGATGCCAGCGCCCACGAGCGCGGCAAGGACGACACCGAGGGCGGCGGCCCGCCCGCAGGTCCGCCGCAGCTGTGACGGCAGAACGTCGGACAGCCAGCCCCGCTCTCGAGCGAGGACGCCGAGCGCGAAGAGCGCGGACATCTGCGGGTACTCCCAGAGGTTCAGCGTCAATAGCGCCTCGCCGCTGAGCACCGGGAACTCGAGGCGCACAAGAAACGACGCCACGGCGATGAAAATGCCCACGTTCACCAGATCGCTACGTCGGAGCGGGACTATGCCCTCAGTCCGGACGGGACGTCGCGACCGCCAGGCGGCATAGGCGAGTGAGAACATCAGGAGAGCGGCCATGAACCAGGCCACGCCAAGCTCGACGTCGTCCCAATAGGTGCGACGGAAATAGTCGGCGATCGTCTCCCCCTCGCCCATCGCCCGGGCGCCGAAGAAGTTCATCGCCGGGTTGACCATGAAGAGATAGACAGCCGTGGGGATGCCGAGACGCCAGAGCCGGTCGATGACGAAGCGACGAGCACCCTTGCGTTCGAAGGCCGGAGGGGTGAACCACCCTGCTACGAAGAACATCAGGCCCATTCCGAAGAGCAAGCCAGGCGCGAACACCCCGGCGAGAACCGCCTTGGCGATCTCACTGGCGGTTCGCTCCTCGTACCACCATCCGACATCGAGGGCGTAGATCACACTGACGTGCGAGCCGATGACTCCCACGATGATCGCAACCCGCAGGTTGTCGATCCAAGTTGCGCGACGACCGGCCCTGTCAGAGACCGCCGGACCACGGGCAGGTGCCGTCTGCGTCATGTGCTGATCGTGTGCCAGCCGTACGATCCGCACGAGAGGCGAACGTCACCTCTTCCAAGGGTCCTCGCTCGCCTGACCCCCCGGTTCTGAACAGCACTGCAACGCCTCAGCAATCGCAGCGGATCTGTGATCGCGGCGGGCGGACCCATCACGCGGACTCGCGGAAGTCACGGAGATCGCACTCGAACCGAGCGCTACTGGGTCTCGGCGGCGTACCAGTCGGCGGACTCGCCGGAGACCGACTCACCCCCGGCCGGCTCGGGCTCTGCATCGTCGACGGCCTCGACGGCGTCGAAGGCATCGAACGTGTCATCCCTGTCGGCAGCCGCGGGTGTGGCAGCGTCGGCCTCGGCGCTCTCGCTGGCAGCGTCGGATGCGGCGGCGGCCTCGGCTGCGGTCGGCGGGACGACGGTGAGGCCCCTCGTCGGCGTCTCGACCTTGAGGGCGCCGGCGTCTGCGTTCACGGAGGCCTTCGTCACAGATCCGTTCTCACGGAGGGTGTCGAGGGCCGGCTCGAGGCGATCCAGCAGATCCTGGAGCAGCGGGAGCTTCTCGGCGAGCATGGCACGCACGTCCACAGCCTCGTCCGTGAGGACGCCGATCTGCCGCTCGGCGTCGGCGAGCATGTCGCGTGCCTTGTCCTGGGTGGCGTTGACGACGGAGTCGCCCTCAGCACGGGCGGTCGTGCGGATGCGCTCGGCCTCCGCTTCGGCGCCGGCGACGATCGCGCTCGCCTCGGCCCGCAGCTGGTCGGCCTCCTGCTGCGCCTTGGCGAGCAGATGCTCCTTGGTCTGCTGGGCGGCTGCCAGGTTGGCACGCACCGTCTCGGCGGCCTGCTCGGCCTCCGCGACGATGCGCTCCATCTCTTTGTCGAGAGCGCCGAAGTCGCCCGGTGGCTGGAATGCGTCGTTGTCCATGAAAGCGATCTCCTCTTGGGCTACCCCTCGCTCAGGTTCCATCGGAAAGAATGCAGGCCGGGGTGAGTAGTTCTTGCGGCCCGGCGCGCAGACTCCCACACACGACAACGCCTCGTTCCACTACCTTGCCGATGTGGCAGCGACGCCGAACCTCATCGCGCTCGTCCTCGCAGGCGGCGAGGGGAAGCGGCTCTATCCCCTCACACGGGATCGGTCGAAGCCTGCGGTCCCGTTCGGCGGCGCATACCGGCTGATCGACTTCGCGCTCTCGAACCTGGTCAACGGCGGCTACCGCAGGATCGCAGTGCTCACCCAATACAAGAGCCACAGCCTCGACCGGCACCTGGCGTTGACATGGAGGATGTCGACGATGCTGGGCAACTATGTGACGCCCGTCCCCGCCCAGATGCGTCGCGGGCCGCACTGGTTCGCCGGGTCGGCGGACGCCATCTTCCAGAACTTCAACATCCTCACCGACGAGCAACCGGACCACGTGATCGTGTTCGGCGCCGACCACATCTACCGGATGGATCCGAGTCAGATGGTCGACCACCACCTCGAGACGGGAGCCGGAGTAACGGTGGCGGGGATCAGGGTGCCGAGGGAGGAGGCGACGGCGTTCGGTATCATCGCCGTGGACGCCGCAGGGAAGATCGTCTCGTTCGACGAGAAACCGGCCGACCCGCGGCCGACCCCGGACGATCCCGACGTGGCGTACGTGTCGATGGGGAACTACGTGTTCGATACGGCGGTGCTGCGTGAGGTGATCGAGGAGGACTCGAACGACCCTGACTCACGCCACGACATCGGCGGCAACATCATCCCGCGCCTCGTCGACCAGAAGGTCGCATACGTCTATGACTTCGCGACCAACGACATCCCGGGACAGACCGAGAGGGAGCGCGGCTACTGGCGTGACGTCGGGACGATCGACAGCTACTACCAGGCGAGCATGGACACCATCTCGGTCGATCCGATCTTCTCCTTCTACAACCTGCAGTGGCCGATCTACACCCATCAGCCTGCCCTCCCACCGGCGAAGTTCGTCTTCGACTTCGCCGATCGGCGCGGAGTGGCGGTCGAGTCGATCGTCGGCCAGGGAGTCGTGGTCTCGGGGGGGACGGCCAGGCGGTCGATCCTCTCGAAAGGAGTGCGGATCCATTCGCACTCCGCCGTCGAGGACTCGGTTCTCCTCGACGACGTCGACGTCGGTCGGGGGGCAGTCGTCAGGCGGGCCATCATCGACAAGAACGTCGTCGTGCCGGATGGCGCCGAGGTCGGAGTCGACCTCGACCGAGACCGGAAGCGGTACACGGTGACGGACAGCGGGCTCGTTGTCATCGGCAAGGGCGACACCGTCGAGGTGTGACCCTCACGACCGGTGGCGCCGCCGCAGGGAAAGGGCGCCGCTTCGGTAGCCTGCCGTCCGAATGCGCCCCTTCCGACGTGAGCTCCTCGTTTGCGCAATCGCCGGCGTCCTGGCCGCGTGCACTCCGGTGGCTTCCACCACCACGACGGTGGCGCAGTCGCCGGCGACGACGACGACGGTCCCTGCGCCGTCGAGCACCACGACCCAGTTGGCTGAGGGCGTCGATGCGGCGGCTGCGGCAGCCAAGGAGGGCGAGGTGAGGGCGCTCCTCCCCGAAGTCGAGGCGCTGCGCGGGTTGCCGTTCCTCGTCGAGGTCGAGGTGGCGTCGGCGACCCCCGAGGGAGTGTTGGCGAGGATCGAGAGCGAGGTCGACCGATTGCTGCCGGCCGCCGAGCACGACGCCGCGGTGTACGAGTTGCTCGGGCTCCTCGACCCGGGGAGCGACCCGGGAGCGGTCCTCACCGCGCTGTACGCCGTCGCCACGCCTGCCTACTACGACGCCGCCGCCCACGAGCTCGTCGTGGACGCCGCCTGGGGTGACTGGTCCCCGTACGACACGAGCATCGTGGTGCACGAGCTGATCCATGCCCTCGGCGACCAGCACTTCAGATACGGCGCATCGATCGACGGCCTCGCCGACCGTGGAGGCGACGCCCTGCAGGCCTTCCAGGCCCTCACCGAGGGAGACGCCACGTACTTCCAACTGCTGTATCTGCAGAGGCTGGCACCGGAGCTCCAGGTCGCCGCCGCCGAGGCTGCGCTGGGGCGGAGGCTGCCCGCCGGTGTGCCCGAGGTGATCCTGGAGGACCTCGGATTCGTCTACCAGTCCGGGGTCACCTTCGTCGAGCGCCTCATCGCCGAGGGAGGGATCGCCGCAGTCGACCGGGCCTACGTCGACCCGCCGTCGTCAACCGAGCAGATCCTCCATCCCGAGCGATTCGAGGGGGGTGAAGGGCCGCGAGCGACGGTCGAGCAGGTCGACGTCGAGCTGGCGGGCTACCAGGGCTCGCCGGTGACCTCACTCGGGGAGTGGAGGCTGGGGCTGGTCCTCGATGAGGTGCTCACCAAGGGTCAGCTGGCGCAAGCCGCCGATGGCTGGAGCGGCGACGCCGTGAAGGTGTTCGACAACGGTGCCGACCGGGCCCTCGCATACGTGTTGGCGGCCGCCAGCGACGACGACGCCATCGAGGTCACGCAGGCGATCGTCTCCTATGCGCGTGACGTGCTGCAGCTCGGAGACGGTGTCGACGCCTCGGGAGGCATCCTCTTCGACTCGTCGACGTTCCTGTTCATCGACAGGATCGGCGACGGGCTGCGCTTGATCATCGCCGACGATGCCTCGGCCGGTGCCGAGCTGATGGGAGCGGTGCGGGTCCCCTGAGCGGACGGCACCTCAGGCGGGGCTACCGGGTGGCGGCGTCGCCGCGTATGTTGCCGGGATGCCGCGCGACAGCCATCGCATGTGGTGGGCGGGACGAGAGGCGGATCAGCCGCGACCGGCGTTCGGCCGCCGACCGTGGTTCGCCTTGTTGCGGCGGGCGCGCAGCTTGCGTCTCTTTGCCTTTGCCATGGGCCGGAGGGTACCACGGGACGCCCGGCCGCCGACCCGCCGGGCCAAGTTGGCCGTCACGATCGGCGGGGCCGGCCCCTGGCGAGTTCGTCTGGCGGTTACGTCGAAGCAGCGTCTCCGGGGGCTGATACCCCGTTGGCGAGACGAGGGCCTGCTGTTGCGCGGGACGGGCGTGCACGGCTGCTTCATGCGAGAGCCGCTCACGGTGCTCGGACTCGACGCCACCGGCCGAGTCGTGGCGGTCAAGCACCTCGCCCCGTGGCGCTTCGTCCGCATCCGGCGAGCTCACTGGATCGTCGAGGTGCCCGCAACGGCCCAGGCAGGCTCGGTTCCCGAGGGAGCCCTCGCCGTCGTCGCACGCCTCCGGTCGTAGAGTCCTCCCATGCCAGGCCGCCTCTATGTGTGCGCCACCCCGATCGGCAACCTCGGCGATGCCTCGGCGCGGCTGCGGGAGGTTCTCGACTCCGTGGACCTCATCTACGCAGAGGACACCCGCCGCACTGGGATCCTGACGAGGGCGCTTGGCATCGAAACGCCGCTCCGGTCGTACTTCACCGGTAACGAGGCCGGGCGTGCCGCCGAGCTGAGGGCCCGCCTCGAGGACGGGGCCGACATCGCCATCGTCAGCGACGCCGGCATGCCCGGTATCGCAGACCCGGGCCACACCGCGGTGAGGGCCGCCATCGATGCAGGAGCCGAGGTGACGGTGATCCCCGGCGCGAGCGCCGTGACGACCGCCCTGGCCGGCTCCGGCCTGCCGACCGAACGGTTCGTGTTCGAAGGATTCCTGCCACGAAGCGGGGCGGAGAGAGAAGAGCGCCTCGAGGAGGTGGCGATCGAGACGCGAACCGTCGTCGTCTTCTCGGCCACGTCCCGGGTGGCTCGCGACCTGGCCGACCTGGCCGCCGCCACCGGCGCCGAGCGGCAGGTCGTCGTGGCGAGGGAGCTGACGAAGTTGTACGAGGAGCTGTGGAGGGGCACACTCGGCGACGCCGCTCGCCGCTGGCAGGAGGAGACCCCGCGCGGCGAGTTCACCATCGTGATCGCCCCGGCACATCCGCACGCCCCCGACATGGCGCAGGCAATCGAGGCGGTCAAGGAGCGGATGGGATCCGGCGAGTCGATGGCGGACGCGGTCAGGAACGAAGCAGGCGCCCGCGGGATACGCAGGCGCCGGCTGTACGAGTCGGTGCTCGGCTCGAGAGGCCCGGAGTCCTGACGGCCTACGAGCTCGAGATCTCAGCCCGGCAGCGGGCACACAGGCCCCGCCCCTTGAAGCTCTTCACGTCGACCGTGGAACCGTCGAAGACACACGTCGCTTCGAGCTTGCGGAGGATGATCGAATCGTCCTCGACCGAGATGGCCAGCTCGTCACCCTCCCGGATGTGAAAGAGGCGGCGCGTTTCGGCAGGCACCACGATCCTCCCGAGGTCGTCGATCTTTCGGACCATGCCTGTATCCAACATCAACCTCCAGTTGCTCCCACGTCTTGGCCGTCCCCGCAGGCCTGCTCCGTCATGCCGGGCGGAGTGTATATAACTTCCGGGTGCTACGAGTCGAGCCAAAACCTGGTTGGGTTCGTGGAGGCGGCCGGCCGGGGATCGACCTGCCGCCCGCCGTCGCAGGGCAGGAACGAGCCTGAACTACCATCGCCGATCGTGGAAACCCCCCGCAAGATCCTCGTGGCGGTCGCATGGCCGTACGCCCAGGGCCCTCTGCATCTCGGGCACCTCGCCGGCGCCTACCTGTCGCCTGACATCTTCGCCAGGTACCACCGCGCCGCAGGCAACGACGTGCTCATGGTCTCGGGTAGCGACGTCCACGGCACCCCCATCACGGTCAAGGCCGAGGCGGAAGGCGTGACCCCCCAGGAGATCGTCGACCGATACCACCCCGAGTTCCTCGGCTACTGGAAGACGCTCGGCATCGACTTCGACCTCTTCACGACGACGGGCACGGCGACTCACGCCCGGGTGGCGCAGGGCTTCTTCACCAAGCTCCTCGACAACGGGCACCTCTACCGCAAGACGGTCGACCAGTTCTACGACGAGCATCATGGACGCTTTCTCCCGGACCGCTACATCGAGGGCACCTGTCCGCATTGCTCGTACCCTCACGCCCGCGGCGACCAATGCGACAACTGCGGCAAGACCCTCGATCCCGTCGATCTCATCGACCCCGTCAGCAAGCTGTCCGGCTCGCGTCCCGTGCTCCGCCCGACCGAGCACTACTACTGGCGGCTGAGCGCCTTCGGCGAGCCGCTGCTGAAGTGGCTCGGGTCGCGCCACGGATGGCGGCCGCACGTTCTCAACTTCGCCATCGGGATGGTCGAGGAGGGTCTCCACGACCGCTCCTTCACCCGCGACCTCGACTGGGGCATCCCGATCCCCGTCGACGACCTCGGGCCGGGCAAGTCGATCTACGTGTGGTGGGAGGCGGTCATGGGCTACCTCTCTGCTCCGCAGGAGTGGGCGGAGCTTGGCGGTGACCCCGACGCGTGGAAGGCCTGGTGGGAGGATCCCGAAGCCGAGTCGTACTACTTCGTCGGCAAGGACAACGTCCCGTTTCACGCCGTCTACTGGCCGGCGTTGCTGATGGGCCACGGTGGCCTCAACCTGCCGACGGACGTCCCCGCCAACCATTTCGTCACGTTCGGTGGCGAGAAGGCATCGAAGTCGCGGGGAGTCGGGAGGTCGCTCGGCTGGTATCTCGAGCGCTTCGAGCCCGACGCCTTGCGGTATGCGATCGGGACGAACCTCCCGGAGACGAACGACACCGACCTGTACGACGACGAGATGGTCAGGAGCATCAACGACGAGCTCGTCGCCAACTGGGGCAACCTCGTCAACAGGGTCGTATCGATGACTCACCGGTACTTCCACGGCGTCGTGCCGGAGCGCACCGCGCCCGGCGACGAGGACGTTGCGCTGCTGGAACGTCTCGCAGGAGCTTTCGACGAGGTCGGCGGGCTCATCGAGCAGGTGAAGCTGCGGGCCGCTCTGGCTGTCGCGATGGGAGCCGCCCAGGCGACGAATGCCTACCTCAGCGAGGCCGAGCCATGGCAGACCGCCAAGACCGACCTGGGGCGCACCGGGACGACGCTCAACGTCGCCCTCAACGCGGTGGCGCTCATCGCCACGGTGCTCGCCCCGTTCCTGCCGTTCACGTCGCGGGCGATCCTGCAGGATCTCGGGGTCGACGTTCCGCAAGCCGGGCCGCTGTGGGAACCGGTCGTGATCCATCCGGGGCGGGAGATCGCTCCGCCGCACCCTCTGTTCGCCAAGATAGAGGGGGGCCTCTGAGTGGCCGCCGACCTCGCTGAGGGCGCCGGGCGGCCGGTCCGGCCACCCCTCGAGGACGAGTAGGCGCCGGTGGCGGCCTGGGTCGACTCGCACTGCCATCTCTTCCTCGCAGACGAGGCTGCCGGGACTCTCATCGGGCGCGCCCGCCAAGCCGGCGTGGCGTGGGTGATGTGCCCGGGAACCGACCTCGGGTCGTCCCTCGAGGCGAGGTCACTGGCGGCCGAGCATGCCGGGTTCGTCCTCTGGTCGGCGGGCCTCCATCCGCACGATGCGGCCTCGTGGGCCCGCCAGGGTGGCCGCATCTCGTCGCTTGCGGTGGAGGCGGCGGCGGTCGGCGAGTGTGGCCTCGACTTCTACCGGGATCTCTCTCCACGCCAAGACCAGGTCGCCGCCTTCCGGGCCCAGCTCGAGCTGGCCGGCCGGCTCGCCAAACCGGTGGTCGTGCATTGCCGCGACGCCTTCTCGGAGGTGCACGCCGAGCTGGAGCGAGCCCAGCTCGGGGAGCGGGCGGTCTTGCACTGCTGGACCGGCGGACCGAAGTGGACGAAGCGGTTCGCCGACCTCGGCGTCACCTTCTCGTTCGCCGGTCCCGTCGCCTTCGAGACCGGGGACACCGTTCGCCGCGGTGCCGCAGAGGCGCCACCGGAGAGGACGATGGTCGAGACGGACACCCCGTACCTCTCACCCCCGCCACACCGGGGTGAGCCCAACGAGCCCGCCCGGGTTGCCTTGGTCGGAGCCGCCCTGGCGGACGTGTGGGGCGTCGACGTCGACGAGGTGGCTGCGCTGACCTCCGAGACGGCGACGCGGGTGTTCGGCGGGCCGCGATGACCGCCCAGCGCCGCACCGAGATAGCGGAGCTCCTGACCCGTCACGGGCTTCGTCCCGACAAGCGGCTCGGCCAGCACTTCCTCGCCGACCCGAACATCGTCGGAAAGATCGTGCGGCTCGCCGAGGTGGCGCCCGGGGACCGCGTCCTCGAGATCGGTGCCGGTACGGGGACGCTCACCATGGCGCTCGCCGATGCAGGGGCGTCGGTGGTGGCGTACGAGGTCGACTCCTCGCTCGGCCCCCTCCTCCGCGAGGTGCTCGCAGGGAGGGACGTGACCCTGCGGATCGCCGATGCCACGAGGTCGGACATCGCCGAGGACGTCACCGGCGGCCGATGGAAGCTGGTCGCCAACCTGCCGTATAACATCGGGACGCCGCTGTTGCTCGACATGCTCCGCGACCTGACCGCCGTCGAGTCGTTCACCGTGATGCTGCAGCGCGAGGTGGCCGATCGGCTCACCGCCGAGCCGGGCAGCAGGACGTACGGGCTCCCGTCCGTCGTCGCCCGCCTCTACGGCACGGTGCGCTTCGGGTTCGCGGTGCCGCCCCAGGTGTTCATCCCGCCGCCAGACGTCGGCTCCGCAGTCATCCGCATCGATCGCATCAGTCCCCACCCGGCCGCCGGCAGGGCGGAGTCGCTTGCTGCGGCCGCCTTTCGCATGCGTCGCAAGATGCTGCGTCGCTCCCTCGAAGCGACCCTGCATGACCCGGTCGCCACCCTCGAGTCCGCAGGAATCGAACCGACGGCAAGGGCGGAGGACCTGTCGGCCTCCGAGTATCTGCGGCTGGCGGAGGTCGCCGGGACATGAGAGGCATCGCCTGTGCCAAAGTGAACCTCGGGTTGCAGGTCTCGGGCACGCGACCCGACGGATTGCACGACCTGACGGGGCTCTTCCAGTCGATTGCGTGGACCGACCGCCTCCGGCTCGTCACCGGGGTGGATGAGGACTCGATGGCCGCCTTCGATCCGGGCCGGCCCGTCCCCGAAGGCGACGAGAACCTCGCTTGGCGGGCTGCCGCCGCAGTACGCCAGGTCGCCGCCAGTCCCCGGCCGATGTCGCTCGAGCTCGACAAGCGAATCCCCGTGGCCGCAGGGCTCGGGGGCGGTTCGGCAGACGCCGCCCTGTCGCTCGTGATGGCGGCCTGGGCGTTCGACGTCCCGATGGACGACGTCACGCCGCTGGCGCCGATGCTCGGCTCAGACGTGAGCTTCTGCCTGCTCGGCGGCACTGCGGTGGTGAGCGGGGGAGGCGAAGCGGTCGCGGCGCTGCCGGACGCCGCCGGGTTCGCCCTCGCCGTCGTCGTTCCGCCGATCGAGCTGTCGACTGCCGCCGTGTACGCCCGCTGGGACTCCCTCGGGGGGCCGCAAGCAGCCGGCGTGGGAGGCGCCGACCTGCCTCCCTC
>Ga0214472_10006860_pt1 | contig 11943 bp, 12 predicted proteins | sample RVTome_6_FD_207662 | JGI IMG/M metagenome (GOLD analysis project Ga0214472, IMG submission 207662) | Soil microbial communities from uranium-contaminated site in the Upper Colorado River Basin, Wyoming, United States - RVT140D175 | ecosystem: Environmental > Terrestrial > Soil > Contaminated >...
CGACCCCGCAGAGCGAGGCGTCGAGAGCAAGGTAGCCCCGGATCTTGACTGGTGTATATTACAGACGTATACTCATCGCGTGGCCCTGGTCCCGGAGCTCTTTCCGGACGTCGAGGCGTTCGAATGGGATGCCGGCAACATGGAAAAAAGTGCGGGCAAACACTCCGTATCTTGGACGGAGGCAGAGCAGGTGTTTTTCAACCGGCCCATCGTGGTGGCGCAATCTTCGGCCGTGCCCAGTGAACGGCGTCATTTTGCGCTCGGCCAAACCAACGGGGGCCGGCGACTGACGATCGTGTTCACGATTCGCGGTCGGCGTCTACGGGTCATTTCGGCGCGACCGATGAGTCGCCGAGAGAGGCGAGCATATGGCAGGGCGCAGGCATAAGAAAGCAATTCCGTCGTTTGCCTCGGAAGCGGAGGAGCGCCAATACTGGGCGAGACACGACACCGCCGAGTACGTTGACTGGTCCCGTGCGCGGACGGCAGTGTTTCCCAATCTGAAGCCCTCGACGGAAACGATCTCTCTCCGCTTGCCGGCGAGCCTTCTGGCCGACCTGAAAATGCTGGCAAATCAACGGGATGTCCCGTACCAGTCGCTGCTGAAGGTGTTTCTCGCCGAGCGCATCGCGAAAGAAGTGACCCCACCGGGCTGATCGAGCGCGAAATCTGAAGCTTGGTACTGAGTCAAGCCATCTTTGTTGATTTCGAAGGAGGGGACGCATGAACGATCATCCCAACCTGAACTTGATGAAACTCAGTCTGGTACCAGGCCGAAGGTGGTGAGGATGCGCTCGTAGGCCGACTCGATCCGCGGCCAGGTGTAGTGCTGCGCGACGTAGGCGCGGCCGCCCTGTCCCATTGCTGCGGCGAGCTCAGGGTCGGAGAGGATGCGCTCGAGCGCGAGGCCGAACTCCTCGGCGTCGGCGTAGAACAGGCCGCCGCCGCTGCGCACGCAGTGATCGACCAGCACCTCGCAGGTGGCGTTGACCAGCACCGGGCGGCGGTGGGCGAACGCCTCCAAGAGCAGCATCGACAGGCTCTCGAACGGCGAGGGGATCAGGACCGCGCGGGCGTGGGCCAACAGCGCATGCTTGACCGTTTCGTCGACGAAGCCGAGATAGGCGATGCTCGGATCTTCGGGCAGCGGCATGAGCTGCTGGCCGATCAGCACGAGCTTCAAGCGCCCGCCGCGCGCGGCGCTGAAGGCGCGGAAGAACTCGAGCAGCTCCGCGAAGCCTTTGCCCGGCTCGATCCGGCCGCCGGCGAGGACGTAGCTGCCTTCGACCGGCGGCGGCCCCGCGGGCGGCGCGGAGGGCAGCTCGACCCCGACCCCGCCGAGCTCGCCGTGCGCCTTGAGGCCGGGGCAGCGGCGGCGCAGGAAGCGCTCCTCCCACGGGCTGTTGTAGAGAATGGTCTCGGGCCGCTCGAGCGCGCGCTCGTAGATCCGCAGGCGCAGCGCCGGCTCGTCGTGCGCGGTCGGCACCAGGATGCGGCGCCACGGCACCGCCTCCAACCCTTTGACGCAGGGAAAGTAAAGGATGGTGAAGAAGATGAACGCGTCGTGCTCGCGGTAGTGCTTGCCGAGGTGTCGCACGAGCTGGGGCACGAACGGTCCCTGCTTTCGTAGCCATTCCTCCTCGCGCTCGTCGCTGTTGGTGGCGGCGAACACCTGCTCCGAGAGCCGGTTGAACGCCTCCAGGTCGCGCTCCTCGGCGACCGGAAAGCGGTGCACTTCGAGCGGACCGGCGCGGGCGCGGCCGGCCGGGTACTCGTTGCGCCAGCTCAGGTAGTCCTTGGCGCACGAGGTGTAGACCACCACCTGATGGCGCGCCGCCAGCCGCTCGGCGATCTGGCGGCAGTGCAGCTCGCTGCCGCCGCCGACCTCGGCGCCGTAGCGCTGGACCACGAACGCGACCCTCATGGCGCGAGCGGCTCCAGGGCGCCGAACAGCTCCGACCAGATCCGCTCGAGCCGGAAGGCGCGCAGCCGGCGGCGCTGGGCGCGCAGCACCGAAGCCCGCAGCGCGCGGTCGCAGAGCAGGGCGCGCACGGTCTCGGCCAGGCGCGGAAAGTCCTTGCGGTGAAACAGCACCCCGCCCTCGGCCACGGTGCCCGGCACGGCGCCGGCCGCGAACGCGAGCACCGGCAGGCCGCAGCGCATCGCTTCGAGCAGCGGGACGCCGAAGCCTTCGTGCTCGCTCATCGACACGTAGAGCGCCGCGCCGCGGTAGAGCGCGACCAGCGCTTCATGGGAGACCGGGCCGGGCAGGAGCAGGTCGTCGGCGTCGAGCTCGAGCTCGGCGGCCAAGGCGTGCAGCGCCGCCAGGTAATCCTCCATGCCGGTGGCGCGGCCGGCGACGATCAGGCGCAGCTCGAGCCCTCCGGCGCGGCACGCCGCGGCCAGCCGCAGCAAATCTTCGATCTTTTTGTTGGGGAAGATGCGCCCGACGAACAGCAGCGCCGGCGGGCCGTCGGCCAGGATCCGGCGCCAGAGTCGATCGCCGGGACCGGCGAAACGGTTCAGGTCGAGCGGGATGGGCCAGACCGAGGTGCGGCGGTAGCCGAGCTCCAAAAGCTCTGCCTGGTTGAATGCGCTGTCGGCCAGCGCGAGGTCGACCGGGCCGGCGAGCGCCGCGAGCTGGCGGCGGCCTTCGACCGCGGCCGGCACCAGATCGGGGCGATAGGGCAGGAAGTGCTCGGCTGGCGTGATGTTGTGGTAGACCAGCACCTTGGGTCCCCGCAGCGCGCCGAAACGCTCGGACCAGGGCGAGGCCAGGGCGAAGTGAAGCAAGGTGACGCTGCGCGGATCGTAGTCGGTGCCGAACTGCTCGAAGCTTCGGGCTTCGCGTGCGAGCTCGGGGTCGCGGTCGATGGCGAAGATCTCGGCGCGATGGCCGCGGCGCTGCGCCTGGTCCCGGATCGCCAGGATGCTGTCGCCGATCGCGTCGCCGCGGTGCAGCGCCGGAACCAGTTGGTAGAGGGTCACGGTTTTGCCGCCGTAAGTGTAGGGGAGGGGCTCGTCCCCTCCCGGGGGGCGGGGGCAAGCCCCGCCCCTACATTTGTCGTTCTCCGCATGAAGGCTAGAGCTTGGCGAGCCGGTCGAGAAGCTGGGCGGCGAGGGCGGCCGGATCGAAGCGCGCGAGCTCCTGGCGCTGGCGCGCGACGACCGCCTGGCGCAGCGCGCCGTCGCGCCGCAGCTGGTGGATCGCCTCCGCGATCCGGTCGAGCCGCTTCTCGCGAAACAGGACCGCGCCGCCACCGACCGTCTCGGCCACCGCGCCGGCGGCGCAGGCGACCACCGGCACGCCGCGGTCGAAGGCTTCGAGCAGCGGCACGCAGAAGCCTTCGTGGTCGCTGACGTGCAGCAGCACATCGGCGACCGCGTAATAGCCGAGCAGCTGCTCGAAGCTGACGTGGTTGGGAAAGTAGACCTCGTCGAGCTCGATCGTGGCCGCCAGCCGTTGGAGCCGCCGCAGGTAAGGCTCGAAGCCGCGATACTCGCCGACCACCAGCAGGCGGCTCTCGTGATCGACGTACTTCTTGTAGTAGGCGTAGACCTTGATCGCGTCTTCGAGGCGCTTGTTGGGGATCACCCGTCCGACGCAGAGGATGTTGGCCTTGTGGTCGTTGAACGCGCGCACCACCAGCGGATCGGGATCGCGCCGGAAACGCTTGAAGTCGATCGGGATCGGCTGGACCGCGGTGCGCGCAAAGCCCAGCACTTCGAGCTCGGCGCGGTTGAACTCGCTGTCGCCCAGCGCCAGCGCGACCCGCGGCGCCAGCGCCGCCAGCTCGCCGCGGCCCTGAGCGCACTCCTTGGCCAAGCGCGGATGGATGCCGTGGAAGAAATGCGCCGGGGTGATGTTGTGGTAGATCAGGGCCCGGCGCGCGCGCAGCTTGAGGAAGGCGCGCACCACCGGCGAGCCGAGCGAGAAGTGCAAGAGCGCCACCGCCTCGGGATCGTCGAACTTCGGCAGCTCGCGGTACGAGCGCACCTCGGCGCGATAGCGCGGATGCACGTTGTGGACGAAGATCTCGCTGGCCAGGCCTCGCGCCCGGGCGTAGTCGCGCAAGGTGCGCGCTTCGTCGCTGATCGCGTCGCCGTAGGACAGCGTCGCCAGAATTTGGTGGAACGCCTTCATGCGGCGCCGCTTTGCACCGCTTGGAGCAGCCGCTCGTACTTGGCTTCGATGACCTCCCAGCGGTAATGGTCGTGGAAGTAGCGGCGCCCGTTCTGACCCAGAGTGCGGCTCAAGTCGGGCTGCGTGAGCAGGCGGTCGCAGCAGGCCGCGAACTCGTCGTAGTTGCGGTAGAACAGCCCGGCGTTGCTGCGGATCGACTGGCCCTTGAGCACCGGGCAGTCGGCGTTGACCAGCGCCGGTTTGCCCAGCGCCCAGGCCTCCAAGGTCACCATCGACAGGCTCTCGAGCGGCGAGGGCATCACCAGCAGCTCGCAGGCCGCCAGCGCGTCGAACTTGTCCTGCTCGCCGAGAAAGCCAAGGGGCAAGATGTCGGGGTGGCGCGGCAGCGCCATCACCGCCTTGCCGATCAAGGCCAGCTTGAGCGGCCGGCGCGAGCCTTCGCGGTAGCGCAGGAAGTACTCGAACAGGGTGGCGCAGCCTTTGTTCTGGTCGATCCGGCCGACGTAGAGCAGGAACGGATCGAGCAGCTCGTAGCGCTGGCGGAAGCGCTGCGCGTCGGTCTGCTGCGGCAGCTCGGTGCCGACCCCGACCACCTCGCCGGCGACCTCGTGGTTGCCGCTCTCGGCCTGGATCAGCTCGCGCTCCTCGACCGAGTTGTAGGCGATCGCGCGCGGCCGGTGAAACGCCTCGCGGAAGATGCCGAGCCGGACCACCGGATCGGGCTCGGCGGTCGGGACCAGTAGGGCGCGCTCGGGGCAGGCGTGGAGGGCGTGATAGGTGGTGTAGTAGCGATACGAAAACAGGATCACGGCGTCGTAGTCGGAACGGTGGCGCTTGAGGTAGCGGGTCAGCCCGGGCGCGAACGGACCTTCGCTGCGCAGCCAGCGCAGCTCGAGGCCGCGGTCGCCGCCGTCTTCGAACAGGCGCTGCGAGAGGCGGCCGAAGCGCACCGGATGGCGCTGGAGCCAGGTGCGGAAACGCCGCACCGGCACGCCGCCCACCTGAGTCGGGCCCGGCGGGTAGTGGTTGGCCCAGGTGATGTAGTCGTAGGCGCAGGTGGTCAGCACTTCGACGCGGTGATATTTGGCCAGATGCTCGGCCACCCAGCGGCAGTGCAGCTCGGCGCCGCCGCCAATCTCGAGGCCGTAGCGCTGGACCACGAAGCCGAGCCGCATTACTTTTCCTCGCGCGCGCGCGCCTGGAGCTCGAGCTGGAGCCGCGCCAGCTCGACCGCCAAGTTGCTGGCCAGCTCCTCGAGCCGGGTCAGGCGCTGGTCCTGCTCGGCGTTGATCGCGCGCTGACGATGGACCAGCGCCTCGAGGTTGGCGAACAGCTTGACCAGCGGCCGGGTCAGCCGGCGCACCCACATCAGCAGGTTGCCGAGCCCGCCGCGGGTGCTGCGCCACAAGGTCTCCTCGGAGACGTTCCAGTCGGCGCCGCTGCGCTGCGGTGCCGGCCAGGCGCGCAGCGGCGGCGCGCTGCTCCAGGCTCGGAGCTTGAGCCGGGCGTACTCCAGGATCTGCTCCTCGTCGGCGCCGCGGCGGCGCGCGATCTCGGCGCGGATCTCGCGCATGATCTCGAGCACGTTGATCAGTTCGGCCATGGCTCGGCGCGGCTCAGAGAAACAAGATGATCACCGCCACGGCGACCCACAGAGCGACGTCGGCGAGCAGCGGTTTGTCGGTCAGGAACACCTCGGTCGGGCTCTCCCCATGGCCTTGGGCATGGACCAGATAGAGATAGCGGAAGATGCCGTAGACCACGAACGGCACGGTCAGGACCAGGTACGGGGTGTGGAACTTTTCCAGGGTTTCGGGCGAGACGGTGTAGAGGGTATAGGAAATCAGGGTCGAGGCGGTGGTGATCGAGATCAGTTGATCGAGCAGCGGTACCGAATACTCCTGCAGGATGCGCCGGTGGTTGACCGCTTCCGGATATTCGAGCTCGCTGCGGCGCTTGCACAGGGCCAGAAACAGGGCCAGAAAGATCATCGAGCTGACCAGCCAGCCCGAGACCTCGACTCCGATCGCGAACGCGCCCGCCACCACCCGCAGGAAGTAGCCGACCGCGATGGTGAGGACATCAACCAGGATGACGTGCTTGAGATAGAAGGAGTAGGCCAGAAACAGACCGAAATAGCCGATCACGGTGGCGAAGAAGGTGGCCCCGAGCGGCCAGGCCAGGGCGAGCGAGGCCGCCAGCAGCAGCGCGGCCGCGGCGGCCGCGAACCGGGTGCCGATCCGGCCCGAGGCCAGCGGCCGATTGCGCTTGACCGGATGGCGGCGGTCGGACTCGATGTCGGCCAGGTCGTTGATCAGGTAGACCGAGCCGGAGACCAGGCAGAACACCGCGAAGGCGAGCAGCGCCCGCGCCAAGAGCGGCGGGTTGAACAGCTCGCGGGCGAACACCAGCGGCGCGAACAGGACCGCGTGCTTGGGCCAGTGGCGCGGCCGCAGCGCGCTGATCAGGTGGCGGAGCTTGGGCATGGCGACGGGCGGAGGCTAGCACACGGCCCGGATCAAATCACGCGTCGTGGCCGTGCGGATCTCGTCCATGGGCTTGCTGCGCACGCCCATGCCACCCGATTTGCCAGCGCCGCTTAGCCTTGGATCTGGTCGGCGGTCAGGGAGGCGATCGCGCGCTCGGCCAGCTCGCGCTGCTTCTTGTCGTCCAGGTTGGCTTCCAGCAGCTTGCCGGCCGCGGCCACCGCCAGGTCGGCGGCGGCGCTGCGCAGCTCGACCAGCGCCGCCCTGGTTTCCCCCTCGATGGTGCTGCGCGCCCGGCTCAGCAGCTCGTCGGCCTCGGCGCGCGATTTCTCCATCAGGCTGGCGCGCAGCGTCTCCGCCTCGCGCCGGCCGGTGGCCAGGATCTCGGCGGCCTCGGCCTGAGCGTTTTGCAGCTTGCGCCTGTGCTCCTCGACCAGCGCGAGGGCCTCTTCGCGCGACCCGCGCGCCTCGTCGAGCGAGCCCTTGATGGTGCGTTCGCGCTCTTCGAGCGCGCGCAGGATCGGCTTCCAGGCCACCTTGCCGAGCAGCCACAGCAGCAGCACGAAGGTGATCAGCTGCCAGACCACCAAGCCGAAGTTAATCGAGACCACGCTAGAGCCTCCGGACTATTTGAACGCCAGGATGATGCAGATGACCTCGGCGAACAGCGCCACGCCTTCGATCAGGCCGGCGGCGATGATCATGGTGGTGCGGATGTCGCCGGTCGATTGCGGCTGGCGCGCGGTGCCGTCGACCGCCGCGGCGGCCATCCGCCCGATCCCCCAGCTGGCGCCCAGAACCGCTGCGCCGGCGCCCAGCCCGGCTGCCAAGTGTGCGATGAGTCCTTCCATGGTCCTTCCCTCCAGTGCGTTTTGGTTGGTTTTCTTGTGCCCGCCGGCCGTCAGTGCGCCGGGTGGGCGGTCATACCGATGAAGAGCGCGGTCAGCATGGTGAAGATGTAGGCCTGCAGGAACGCGACCAGCAGCTCGAGTAAGTGGATGAACAGCGCGAAAGCGATCGCCACCGGCGCCATCGCTAGCCCCAAGATTTGAATCAGGCCGAGCAGCGAAAAGATCACCAGGTGGCCGGCGGTCATATTGGCGAACAAACGCACGCACAGCGCGAAGGGCTTGGCCAGCAGCCCCAGGATCTCCACCGGAATCATAATCGGCAGCAGCCACAGCGGCAGCCCCGGCGGAACCAGATTCTTGAGGTAGCCGGCGAAACCGAACTCGCGGATGCCGCCCCACTGGATCATGGCAAAAGCGACGAGGGCCAAAGTCGCGGTGACCGCGAGGTTGCTGGTGGCGGTGGCCATGTAGGGCACCAGCCCGAGCAGGTTGCAGAACAAGATGAAGAAGAACGTGGTCAGAAGGTAGGGCGTGAACGCGGGGCCGGCGTGGCTGCCGATGTTCTTGATCGCGAGCTCGTCGCGCACGAACAGCACCAGCATCTCGAGCATGTTGGCGGCGCCGCTGGGCACCTCGCGGCGGCGCCGGAACGGCAGGGTGAAGACCAAGAGCAGCAGGGCGCTGGCGATCCAGACCATCACCAGGTGCCGGGTGATCGAGAGATCGAGCCCGAACAGATGGATTTGCGGCAGGTGGATCTCGAAGCCGAACGGCAGCTCGAGGGTGCTGGAGTCTTGCACGTGGTGCAGGATGTCGGCGGCGATGTCGCCGCCGGCGTGCTCGGAATCGGCCGCATGCGGATCCTTGGTCTCGGCGGCCAGCGCGGCGCCGGCCGGCAGCAGCAGCGCGACCAGAAACAGAGCCGGCAGCGGTCCGGTCCGCGGTGCGGTGCCCCGGCGCGAGAAAAACAGCACTTCGAACGGCAGGCAGGCGACGAAGCCGATCGCGAAGCCCGCGATCAGCGCCTCGGCCGGCCAGCCCCGGGCGATGACCAGGTACCAGACCCCCACGCCGAGCAGCGCCATCCGCCCCAGCATCCCGCCGACCATGGCGGACATGAACGCCTTGGCGCTGCGGCCCAGCGACCAGGCGCCGAGCACGACCACCGAGAGCGTAAACAGCGCCGCCGCGGCCAGGCCCACGGCGTAAGCGCGGCCCGAGGCCGCGCCCCAGCGTTCCGAGACCGCCGGCATCGCCACTAGCCCGAGCGCCATCAGGCCCAGGATCCATCCGCTCGCTCGCGCCACGCTCACCGCTTGTCTTCCTTCTTCAATTCCCGCTGCACCACCAGCACCATATGGATGAAGCCGGCTGCGATCCCCACCAGACTCCCCACCGTAAGCAACCAGGGCTCGGTCCCGAGCCAACGGTCCAGCAAAAAGCCCAGCCCACCCCATACCAGCATCGCGCCCAGAAAGGTCCAACCCAGGTTGAGATACGGGCTTGCGGCTCGGTACGCTTCGGCGAGATTGGCTCGTTTTCCAGCCAGAGGGAGCTATCTTAGCGGCCGCCGCTCCGCCGTTCAATCGGCGCCGCGTCCGGCACGGCCTGGGCCGCTTGCGGGCCGGCCAGCCGCTCGAAGCGCTCCACGATCGCTTCGACCGGCTTGTCGAAATAGCTCAGAAACGGCTTGGGATAGAGCCCGATCCAGAAGCACAGGATCACCAGCGGAACCAGGGTCATCGCCTCGCGCAGGTTGAGATCCTTGACCGGGATCTCGTGGGGCGTCGCGAGCTTGCCGAACATGACCCGCTGGTAGAGCCACAGCATGTAGGCCGCCCCGAGCACGATACCGGGCGCGGCCCAGGCAGCCCAGCGCCAGTCGACCAGGAACGAGCCCTGCAGGATCATGAACTCGCCGATGAAGCCGTTGAGCGCCGGCAGGCCGATCGAGGACAAGGTGATGATCAGAAACAGAGTGGCGTAGACCACCATGACGTGCGACAGCCCGGAGTACTCGGCGATCATCCGGGTGTGGCAGCGCTCGTAGATCAGGCCGACGATCAAGAACAGCGCCCCGGTCGAAAGGCCGTGGTTGATCATCTGCAGCAGGCCGCCCTGGAGCCCGATGGTGTTGAGGGTGAAGATGCCGAGCATGCAGAACCCGAGGTGGCTGACGCTGGAATAGGCGACCAGCTTCTTCCAATCCTTCTGCATCATCGCGACCATCGCGCCGTACAGGATGCCGATGATCGAAAGCAGCACCATCAGCCACAGCAGGTCGACCGTGGCCTGGGGGAACAGCGGCAGCGAGAAGCGCACGAAGCCGTAGGTGCCCATCTTCAGCAGCACCCCGGCCAGGATCACCGAGCCGGCGGTCGGCGCCTCGACGTGGGCGTCGGGCAGCCAGGTGTGGAACGGGAACATCGGCACTTTGATCGCGAAGCTGATGAAGAAGGCCAGGAAGCACCAGAACTGCATGTTCGCGGGATAGTCGATCTGGAGCAGCCGGGTGAGGTCAAAGGTGTACACGCCGGTGGCGGCGTGATGGTAGAAGTAGACCGCCAGGATCCCGAGCAGCATCAGCACGCTGCCGGCCAGGGTGTAGAGGAAGAACTTGATCGCGGCGTAGAGCTTGCGCGGCCCGCCCCACACGCCGATCAGGAAGTACATCGGCACCAGCATGACTTCCCAGAACACGTAGAACAGAAAGAAGTCGAGCGCCATGAACACGCCGAGCATGCCGGTCTGCAAGAGCAGCATGAAAACGTAGTACTCCTTGACCCGTTCGGTGATCGCGGTCCAGGACGAGAGGATCGAGATGAAGCCGAGCAGCGTGGTCAAGAGGATCAGCAGCAGCGAGATGCCGTCGATGCCGAAGGAGTACTCCACACCGAGCGCCGGGATCCAATCGAAACGCTCCTGAAACTGAAAGCCGGCAGCGCTTTTGTCGAAGCCGGGCAAAAGCAGCAGCGAGATCAGAAAATCGACCAGCGCCACGATGTTGGCGGCCCAGCGGATCGCGCCGACCCGCTCGCGCTGGATCAGGAACGTGATGATCAGGGCCCCCAGCAGCGGGAGGTAGGCGATCAGCGAGAGTAGACCCATCGGTTAGCTCCAGAAGAGGTAGAATCCGGCCAGCGCGACCAGTCCGAAGACCACCGCCAGCGCGTAGTTCTGCACCAGACCGGTTTGGGCGCGGCGCAGGCCGCGGCCGCCGAGACGGCAGAGGTATCCAACCAGGTTGACTAGGCCGTCGACGAAGCCGCCGTCGAACAGGATCGAGAGGCCGCTGAGCCGCTTGGTCGCCCACGAGGTGAAGCCGACCAGGGTGCCGTCGACCACCCAATCGTCGAACTTCCACAGGCCGGTGCAGGTCGCTTTATAGGGGTTCACGATGGTCGCGTCGTAGAGCTCGTCGACCCGGTACTTGTCCAGCAGCAGGCGGTGGAGCGCGGGGAAACGGGCCGCCAAGGCGGCGGCGCGCTCGGGTTTGTTGACGTAGAAGCGCAGCGCCAGGCCGATCATCAGCAGCGCCCACAAGGTGGTGGCGATGGTCAGGATCCATTCGACCTGGGCCGAGAGGTGGAGCTCGGGGCGCAGCTCGGCCGGCAAGGCTTCGCCGAGAATCGCCGGCTCGAGGAACTCGCCGACCGAGAAGTGGCCGCCGAGAAAGTGCGGCACGCCGACATAGCCGGCAACCACCGAGCCGAGCGCCAGGATCAGCAGCGGGCCGATCATCACCCAGGGCGACTCGTGGGGATGCACTTTTTGATGATCGAAGCGCTCTTGCCCGTAGAAGGTCATGAAGAAGAGCCGGAACATGTAGAACGCGGTCAGGCCGGCGGTGAGAAAGCCGATCGCCCACGCCAGCTTGTGATAGTCGGTGTGGCCGGCGAAGGCCGCGGCCAGGATCGAATCCTTGGAGAAAAAGCCCGCCAGGCCCGGGATGCCGGCGATCGCCAGGCAGGCGACACCCATCACGCCCCAGGTCCACGGCATGTGGCGCTTGAGGCCGCCCATCCGGCGCAGGTCCTGCTCTTCGTGCATGCCGTGGATCACACTGCCGGCGCCGAGGAACAAAAGCGCCTTGAAGAAGGCGTGGGTCATGAGGTGAAAGATGCCGGCCGCGAACAGCCCGGCGCCGCAGGCGACGAACATGTAGCCGAGCTGCGAGACGGTCGAGTAGGCCAGCACCCGCTTGATGTCGTTCTGCACCAAGCCGATGGTGGCGGCGAACAGGGCGGTGGCGGCGCCGATCAGCAGCACGGTCAGCATCGCGGTGGGGGACAGCAGATAGATCACCGCGCTGCGCGCGACCATGTAGACTCCGGCAGTGACCATGGTGGCGGCGTGGATCAGGGCGCTGACCGGGGTCGGGCCCTCCATCGCGTCGGGCAGCCAGACGTAGAGTGGGAGCTGGGCGCTCTTGCCGCAGGCGCCTACGAATAGCAGCAGCCCG
>Ga0214472_10006861_pt1 | contig 11941 bp, 10 predicted proteins | sample RVTome_6_FD_207662 | JGI IMG/M metagenome (GOLD analysis project Ga0214472, IMG submission 207662) | Soil microbial communities from uranium-contaminated site in the Upper Colorado River Basin, Wyoming, United States - RVT140D175 | ecosystem: Environmental > Terrestrial > Soil > Contaminated >...
CCGGTCTCGAACATCAGCACCCGGTCGCCGGGCGAGAGCGTGTTGACGAGCGCAGCCTCCCACGCTCCGGTGCCGGAGGCCGGGTAGATCACCACCTCGCCGACGGCCGTCTTGCAGACGCGCTTCAGGCCGGCGATCACTTCCTTGCCAAGTACCGCGAACTCCGGTCCGCGGTGATCCATGGTCGGGGCATGGATCGCCCGCAATACTCGGTCCGGGACGTTGGTCGGCCCGGGAATCTGCAGAAAGTGACGGCCGGCTGGACGCGGCATGGCGCCTCCGATTTTGCATTCAAAATGGTTCAATGTGCGCAGCATCCTGGCAAAAGAACGCTGCGACGACAGAGCTTTTGCATTCTGCATGCAAAAACACTAGGATGCAAGGATGGGCTCGATCGAAGCGCTGCAGGCGACGCGCATCGGCCGGCGGCCGCTGCACGAGGAAGCGGTGGACCGGCTGCGCGACCTGATCGTGCGCGGCGAGCTCGCGCCCGGGGCGCGCCTGAACGAGCGCGTGCTGACGGCGCAGCTCGGCATCTCCCGCACCCCGCTGCGCGAGGCGTTCAAGCTGCTCGCGGCCGAAGGGCTGGTGGACCTGCTGCCGAACCGCGGCGCGATCGTCGCGCCGATCGAGCCGGCGCGAATCGCCGAGACCTTCGCCGTGATGGGCGCGCTCGAGAGCCTTGCCGGCGAGCTGGCGTGCCGTCACGCGAGCGTCGAGCGCATCGCCGAAATCCGCGCCCTGCACTTCGAGATGCTGGCCACGCACGCGCGGCGCGATCTCGCCGGGTACTTTCGCCACAACCAGGCGATCCACCTGAAGATCGTCGAAGCCTCGGGCAACGCGGTGCTGGCCAACAGCTACCGGCAGCTCAACGCGAGCGTGCGCCGGGCGCGCTACATGGCGAATCTGTCGCAGGAGCGCTGGGACGACGCGGTGCGCGAGCACGAGAGAATCCTCGCGGCGCTCGCGGCGCGCGACGCCACCCGGCTCAAGCAGCTGCTGCGAGATCACCTGTCGGCCAAGCTCACCGCGGTGCTGGGAGCACTCGCGTCATCGGCGCCTGCCGAGGCGGCCTGAAATGAACGCCCCGGAGCAGGTCAAGGCGTCCGCTCGCGCGGTGCCGCTGCGCAGGGTGCGACCCCGGCCGGGGGATTCCGCGCTCGCCGCCCGGCTGCGCAGGGAGATCGACGGCGAGGTTCTGTTCGACGCGGCAAGCCGTGGACGCTACTCGACGGACGCGTCGATCTACCAGATCGAGCCGATCGGCGTCGTCGTGCCGCGCACCGAGGAAGCCGCGCGCAACGCGATGGCGATCGCGATCGAAGAAGGCGTCCCGGTGCTGCCGCGCGGCGCCGGCTCCTCGCAATGCGGCCAGGCCGTCGGCGCGGCGCTGGTCATCGACGATTCGAAGTACTTGAATCGGGTGCTCGAGGTCGATGCCGCCGCGCGCACGGCCCAGGTGCAGCCGGGTGTGGTGCTCGACCAGCTCAATGCGCAACTGCGCGCGCACCAGCTCTGGTTCCCGGTCGACGTCTCGACCAGTGCGCAGGCAACGCTGGGCGGCATGGCGGGCAACAACTCCTGCGGCTCGCGCTCGATCGCCTACGGCAACATGGTGCACAACGTGCTCGCGATCGACGCGCTCACCGCGGCGGGCGAGCGCTGGCGCTTCGGCGCCATCCCCGAGGTGATCGACGAGCGCGCCGGCGCGCCCGGCTACCGTGAGCTCCTTGCCAGGCTCAAGGCGCTCCATGAGCGCGAGAAGGACGAGATCGCGGCGCGCTTCCCGAAGGTGATGCGCCGCGTCGCCGGTTACAACCTGGATCATCTGGGCCCGCCGCACGCCAACGCCGCGCACCTGCTGGTCGGTTCGGAGGGCACGCTCGCGTACTTCGAGCGGCTGCTGCTCCGGCTCTCGCCGATTCCGGCTCATCGCACGCTCGGCGTTTGCCACTTTGCGAAGCTCTACACTGCGATGGATCTCACCCAGCACATCGTCAAGCTGGGTCCGTCTGCAGTGGAATTGGTCGATCGCACGATGATCGGCCTGGCGCGCGACATCGGCGCTTTCCGCAACACCGTCGATGCGGTGATCCGGGGCGAGCCCGAAGCGATCCTGCTGGTCGAGTTCTCCGGCGAGAACGCGGCCGAGCAGGCGGCGAGGCTCGGGCGACTTTCGCAGTTGATGGGCGACCTCGGGCTGCCCGGCAGCGTCGTCGAGGTGACCGACGCGAAGCTGCAGAAGGATATCTGGGAGCTGCGCAAGGCGGGACTCAATATCATGATGTCGATGAAGGGCGACGGCAAGCCGGTGTCGTTCATCGAGGACTGCGCGGTGCCGCTCGAGCACCTCGCCGAGTACACCGAGCGGCTGACGGGGGTGTTCGAGAAGCACGGCACCCGCGGCACCTGGTATGCGCACGCCTCCGTCGGCACGCTGCACGTGCGGCCGGTGCTCGACATGCGGCGCGACGGCGCCGAGAAGATGCGCGCGATCGCCGAGGAGGCCTGCGCGCTGGTGAAACAATTCAAGGGCGCCTACTCGGGCGAGCACGGCGACGGGCTGGTACGCTCGGAATGGATTGCGCCGTTCTTCGGCCCGCGGCTCACCGCGGCGCTGGGCGAGATCAAATCCTGGCTCGACCCGCAGGGATTGATGAACCCCGGCAAGATCGTCGCGCCGGGTCGCATGGACGACAAGCGCCTGTTGCGCTTCAAGCCCGGCTACGCGACGCGCGCTGCGCATGCCGCGCTCGACTGGAGCGAATGGGGCGGCTTCGACAAGGCCGTGGAGATGTGCAACAACAACGGTCACTGCCGCAAGTTCGACGCCGGCACGATGTGCCCTTCGTTTCGCGTCACCCGCGACGAGGTGCACCTGACGCGCGGACGCGCGAACACGCTGCGCCTCGCGCTCTCCGGCCAGCTCGGCGCGGACGCGCTCGCCTCGGACGCCGTGCGTCAGGCGCTCGAGCTGTGCGTCTCGTGCAAGGGCTGCAAGCGCGAATGCCCCACCGGCGTCGACATGGCGAGGATGAAAATAGAGGTGCTCGCGCACCAGCGTCGCCGCCGCGGCCTCAAGCTGCGCGAGCGACTGATCGCGTATCTGCCGCGCTACGCGCCGTGGGCCGCGCGCCTCGCGCCGCTCGTCAATCTGGGGAACGCGCGCGGCGTGGCGCGGATTCGCGAGCGCGTCACCGGATTTTCCGCGCGCCGGCCGCTGCCGAGGTGGCGCGGCGACTACTTCGTCGACCGGGTGCGCGCGCTTTCGGGCCAACGCGAGGTGGTGCTGCTCGTCGACACCTTCAATCGCTGGTTCGAGCCGGAGAACGCGCGCGCCGCGCTTGCCGTGCTGGAAGCCGCGGGCTATCGCGTGCACGTCGCGCAGCCGCCCGAAGGCGAGCGCCCGCTGTGCTGCGGGCGCACGTTCCTGTCGGCCGGGCTGGTCGAGGAAGCGCGGCACGAAGCGCGCCGCATGCTCGCCGTGCTTGCGCCCTGGGTCGATCGGCGCATGCCGGTCATCGGCCTCGAACCCTCCTGCCTGTTCACGCTGCGCGACGAATTCCTGGCGATGTTGCCGGGCGCCGAGACGCAGGCGCTGGCCGAGAGCGCGCTGCAGTTCGAGGAATTCCTCGCACGCGAGGCTGAAGCCGGACGGCTGCGGCTCGCGCTCAAGCCTCTCGAGCGCGAAGCGCTGCTGCACGGGCACTGCCACCAGAAGGCCTTCGGCACGATGGGCGCGCTCGAGCGGGTCCTCGCGCTGGTGCCCGGGCTGAAGGTGACGACGGTCGAATCGAGTTGCTGCGGCATGGCGGGAAGCTTCGGCTACGAGGCCGAGCACTACGAAATGTCGCTCAAGATGGCCGAGGCGGCCCTGCTGCCGGCCGTCAGGCAGGCGAAGCCCGAGGCATGGGTGATCGCCGACGGCACCAGCTGCCGTCACCAGATCGCCGACGGCACCGAGCGGCGCGCGCTGCACGTCGCGCGCGTGCTCGAGCGCGCACTCGCCTAACGTTTTTTCCCGGCGCCCGTCGGGCGTGAGCGGCCTGGCGCGCGATCAGCGGCGCTCGCTTTGCCGCCAGAGCCATATCCCGGCCGCGATCATCGGCAGCGACAGCCATTGCCCCATCGTCAGGCCGAAGGCGAGCAGGCCGAGGAACACGTCGGGCTCGCGCGCGAATTCAGCGACGAAGCGAAAGGCCCCGTAGCCGACGAGGAACAGCGCCGAGACCTGCCCGCGCGGGCGCGGCTTGGCGGAGAACCACCACAGGATCGCGAACAGCGCCACGCCCTCAAGCGCGAACTGGTAGAGCTGCGACGGGTGGCGCGGCGCTTCGCCTGCTCCAGGCGAGCGGAACAGCATGCCCCAAGGCACATCCGTGACGCGCCCATAGAGCTCGCCGTTGATGAAGTTGCCCAGCCGCCCTGCGGCAATGCCCGGCGGAACGAGCGGCGCGAGAAAATCCATCAGGCGCAACCAGTCGATGCGATGGCGGCGCGCGGCGAACGCCATCGCCAGCAGCACGCCGAGAAAGCCGCCGTGGAACGACATGCCGCCCTGCCAGATGGCGAGAATTTCCAGCGGGTGCGCGAAATAATAGGCCGGCTTGTAGAACAGCACGTAGCCGAGCCGCCCGCCGAGGATGACGCCGAGCACCGCGAGAAACAGCAGGTCGTCGAACTGCTCGCGGGTGACGGTCGGCGCATCGGTGCTCGCGATGCGCCGCAGGCCGAGCCACCACCCGGCGGCGAACCCCGCGAGGTACATCAGCCCGTACCAGCGCACCGCCAGCGGGCCGACGGCGAACACGATCGGGTCGAAATCGGGATGCACCAGCACGGGGGAAGCGCGGCCTTCCATTAGAATTGCGCATTTAAGCATACCGTCGCACCGAGGATCCTCATGGCCGATAACCGCCGCAGCCGTCTGATCACCCAGGGCGTCGCCCGCTCGCCGAATCGCGCCATGCTGCGCGCGGTCGGCTTCAAGGACCACGATTTCGACAAGCCGATCATCGGCGTGGCCAACGGGCACTCGACCATGAACCCGTGCAATGCCGGCATCCAGCCGCTGGTCGAGCGCGCCATGGCGGCGCTCGAAGAGGCCGGCGCCAAGCCGCAGGTGTTCGGCGTGCCGACGGTCACCGACGGCATCGGCATGGGCACCGAGGCGATGAAGTATTCGCTCGTGTCACGCGAGGTGATCGCCGACGCGATCGAAACCAGCGTCAACGGCCAGGCGATGGACGGCGCGTTGGTGGTGGGCGGCTGCGACAAGAACATGCCCGGCGGCATGATGGCGCTCGCGCGCATCAACGTGCCCGGGATCTTCGTCTACGCAGGCACCATCAGGCCCGGACGCTGGAAGGGCCAGGACCTGACCATCGTCTCGGCCTTCGAGGCGGTCGGCGCCTTCGCCGCCGGCAAGATGAACGAGGAGGATTTCGTCGGCATCGAGAGAAACGCCTGCCCGTCGGTCGGCGCCTGCGGCGGCATGTTCACCGCCAACACCATGAGCTCGTCGTTCGAGGCGCTCGGCATGAGCCTGCTCGGCTCCTCGCAGATGGCTTCGCCGGATGCCGAGAAGGCCGACTCGGCCGAGGCCTCGGCGCGGGTGCTGATGCAGGCGGTGCACGCCAATTTGCGGCCGCGCGACATCATCACGCGCAAGTCGCTCGAGAACGCGATTGCGCTCGTGATGGCCACCGGCGGCTCGACCAACGCAGTGCTGCATTACCTCGCGATCGCGCAGGCCGCCAACCTCAGGTGGACCATCGACGACTTCGAGCGCATCCGCCGCAAGGTGCCGGTGCTGTGCAACCTCAAGCCTTCGGGGCGCTACGTGGCGACCGATTTCCACCGCGCGGGCGGCGTGCCCCAGGTGCTCAAGGTGTTGCTCTCGGCCGGCCTGCTGCACGGCGAGTGCATGACGATTACCGGAAAGACCATGGCCGAGGCGCTGAAAGACGTGCCCGATGCGCCGCGCGCGGACCAGGACGTCATCCGTCCGATCGCGAAGCCGATGTACGCCGAGGGGCATCTCGCGATCCTCAAGGGCAATCTGGCGCCCGAGGGCTGCGTGGCGAAAATCATCGGGCTGAAAAAGCTGTCGATCACCGGGCCGGCGCGCGTGTTCGACTCGGAGCCCGAGTGCATGAAGGCGATCCTGGCGAAGAAAATCAAGGCGGGCGACGTGATCGTCATCCGCTACGAAGGCCCCAAGGGCGGACCCGGCATGCAGGAGATGCTGTCACCGACCTCGGCGCTCATCGGCCAGGGTCTCGGCGAATCGGTCGGCCTGATTACCGACGGGCGCTTCTCGGGCGGCACCTGGGGCATGGTGGTCGGGCATGTGGCGCCCGAGGCGGCGGTCGGGGGCACCATCGCGCTGGTGAAAAACGGCGACTCGATCACCATCGATGCGAAGAGGCGTGTGCTCCAGCTCAACGTGCCGGCGAAGGAGCTCGCGGCGCGCCGCAGGAAGTGGAAGGCGCCCAAGCCGCGCTACACGCGCGGGCTGCTCGCCAAGTACATCCGGCTCGTGTCGAGTGCATCCCGAGGCGCAGTCACCGACGGCACCTAAAATCCCGAACCGGGCTCCTGCAGGAACTCGAGCTCGAGCGCGCTCGAGGCGCGCCCGAGCGCCGCGTTGCGATGGGGAAAGCGCCCGAAGCGGCGGATGACGTCGCAGTGGCGGATCGCGTAGCGGTGCGCGTCCGCGGTCGGCTGGAATGCGGTGAGTGGTTCCAGCAGCTCGCAGGCGGCGAGCTGGTCTTCGAGCGACTCGCTGTGCTCGAAGGGCAGGTACATGAACATGCGTTCCACCGGAACCAGCCTGCGGTCGGAGCCGCGCGCGAGAGCCTGCCGCGCGGCCGCCAGCGCCTGCGCGTCGCTGGCGAAGGCGAGCGCCGCGCCGCGGTAGATGTTGCGCGGAAACTGGTCGAGCACGACGATCAGCGCAAGGCAGTCAGCAGCGTCCTCTTGCCAGGGCGCCAGCGCGCCGCGCGCCGCGTCCTCATGCAGCGCGACAAAGCGCTTGCGCACCTCGGCGTCGAATGCGACGTCCTTCTCGAACCAGCACGTTCGCCGTTTCCCATAGTCCTCGCGCGAGCCGAACCAGAAGCGCAAGACCTCTGCCGCGCGAGGGTCTCTGGCTTCGTCGGGGCGGTAAACTGGCGACTCCATCACCCGCCGCACTGTGCCGCAGGGCACGTGCGCGCGCAACGCGCTCCCATGCCAAACCGACTCGCACAGGAAACCAGCCCGTATCTGCAGCAGCACGCGAACAACCCGGTCGACTGGTATCCCTGGGGGCCCGAGGCGCTCGAGCGAGCCAGTCGCGAAGCGAAACCGATCCTGCTCTCGGTCGGTTACTCCGCGTGCCACTGGTGCCATGTCATGGCGCACGAGAGCTTCGAGGACGCGGCGGTCGCGGCGGTGATGAACCGGCTGTTCGTCAACATCAAGGTCGACCGCGAGGAGCGGCCCGATCTCGACCAGATCTACCAGACCGCGCACCAGATGCTGGCGCAGCGCGCGGGCGGCTGGCCGCTGACGATGTTCCTTTCGCCTGACGGCACGCCGTTCTTCGGCGGCACCTATTTCCCGAAACAGGAGCGCTACGGACTGCCGGGATTTCCCGACCTGCTCGAGCGCGTGGCGGCGATCTGGCGCGAAAAGCGCAGCGAGATCGGCGAGCAGAACGAGCAGCTACGGATCGCATTTTCGCGCACGGCGCCTCAGGCCCGTGCGCACCGCTCCGAGCTCGACGACGCGCCGATCGGCGCCATGCTCGAGAACCTGCGCTCCAACTTCGATCCGCGACTGGGCGGCTTCGGCGGCGCGCCGAAGTTTCCCCACCCTGTCGAGCTCGAGCTGTGCCTGCGCGCGAGCGCGCGCCGGGGCGACCGCAGCGCGCTGGAAATGGCGCAGACGACGCTCGCGCGCATGTGCGACGGGGGTATCTACGACCAGCTCGGCGGCGGCTTCTGCCGCTACAGCGTCGATGCGCAGTGGATGATCCCGCACTTCGAGAAGATGCTGTACGACAACGGCCCGCTGCTCGCTTTGCTGGCCGACGCCTGGCTCGCGAGCGGCGAGGCGCGCTTTGCGCGCTGCGCCGAGGAGACCGCCGCCTGGATCATGCGCGAGATGCAATCGCCCGAGGGCGGCTACTACTCGTCGCTCGACGCGGACTCCGAACACGAAGAGGGCAAGTTCTACGTCTGGCACCGCGACGAGGTGCAAACGCTGCTCTCGCCCGAGGAGTGGGCGGTGGCCGCGCCGTACTATGGGCTCGATCGCGGCGCGAACTTCGAGGGCCGGCACTGGAATCTGCACGTTGCGCGCACGCTCGACGGGACGGCGAAGCTGGCCGGCGTCACCGCCGAAGCATGCGAGCAGCGGCTCGCCTCGGCGCGCGAGAAGCTTTTCGCCGCGCGCGAGCAGCGCGTGCGCCCGGGACGCGACGAGAAGGTGCTGGTGTCCTGGAACGCGCTCGCAATCCGCGGCATGGCGCACGCCGGGCGGGTGTTCGGTCGACCGGAGTGGATCGCATCGGCCGAGCGCGCGCTGGGGTTCATCCGCGCTCGCATGTGGCAGGACGCTCGGCTGCTGGCGACGTACAAGGACAACCGGGCGCATCTCGGTGCCTACCTCGACGACTATGCGTTTCTTGCCGCCGCGCTGCTCGAAGTGCTGCAGGCGCGCTTCTCGGCCGAGGATCTGGAATTCGCCGAGGCGCTCGCCGAGGTCTTGCTGGAGAAGTTCGAGGACCGGGGAGCGGGAGGGTTCTTCTTTACCGCGAATGATCACGAGACGCTGCTCCACCGGCCGAAGCCCGGACACGACAGCGCCATGCCCTCGGGCAACGGCGTGGCCGCCTGGGTGCTCGGGCGCCTTGCGGCGATCACTGGGGAGGACCGCTACGCGCGCGCCGCGGAACGTACGCTGGAACTTTTTTATCCTTCGATGAAGCAGACTCCGGCGGGTTTTGCCTCCCTCGGAATCGCGCTCGACGAGTTGCTCGCGCCGCCGGCAACCCTGGTGCTGCGCGGCGCCCCGACGCAGCTTGCGCAATGGGCGACGGCGCTCGCGCGCGAATATCTGCCCGCTACGCTCGTCGTGGCAGTCCCGCCGGGCGCCGCCGGCCTGCCACCGCCGCTCGACAAGCCCGTGGCCGCGGCCGCGGATGGTGTCAACGCGTGGCTCTGCCGGGGCGTTACTTGTTTAGCGCCGATCCATGACCTGGACACGCTGAGGAAGGCTTGCAAAGAGGCTTCGTTCGGGTAGCATGTCGGCCTTTCGCGCGCTGTGGCGCGCCGCATTTCGAAACGAGGCAAAAGGAGTTGAAATGAGGAACATTGCGCTGACGATCGCGCTTGCCGGAATTGCCGTCGCGCTCCCCGCGCACGCGAACGAGGCGCTCGCCAAGAAGAACGCCTGCATGGCGTGCCACGCCGTCGACAAGAAGCTCGTCGGACCGTCCTTCAAGGACATCGCGGCGAAGTACCGCGGCGACAAGAACGCCGAGGCGATGCTCGCGGACAAGGTCAAGAAGGGCGGCGCCGGGGTCTGGGGCCAGGTTCCGATGCCGCCGAACGCCGCCGTTCCGGAAGCGGACATCAAGACCCTGGTGAAGTGGGTGCTCTCGACCAAATAGAAGCGCCCGTCCGAGGGGCATCAAGGGCCGGCGTGTCCGGCCCTTTTCATTTTGCGCCGGCCCCGGCGAGATCGGCCTGCGTGGTAAAGCTGTCGGCGTAGAACTCGTCCTCGGGCAGCCTGCACTGCGCCGTGAAATCGCGTCTGGCCGCGTCCACCATCACCGGTACGCCGCACGCGTAGACCTGGTATCCGCAGAGATCCGGGAGATCTTCCATCACCGCGCGATGCACGAAACCGGTACGCCCGCGCCAGTCGTCCCCGGGCAGGCCATCCGAAATCACCGGCACATAGCTGAAGCGCTCGTGCTCGGCAGCCCACTGCTCGGACAGGGTGTTCAGGTACAGGTCCCCGGGCCGCCGCCCGCCCCAGTACAGCCGCATCGGTCGCGCGATCCCCTTGTTCAGCGCATGCTCGATGATCGATTTGATCGGCGCGAATCCGGTGCCCGAGGCGACGAACACGATCGGCTTGTCGGAATCCTCGCGCAGGAAAAACGTACCGAGCGGCCCTTCGAAACGCAGAATGTCGCGCTCCTTCATCTTGCCGAACACGTGGTCGGTGAACTGCCCGCCCGCCACGTGACGCACGTGCAGCTGGATCAGCTCGTCGTCATGCGGCGCATTGGCCATCGAGAAGCTGCGACGCGAACCGTCGCGCAGCAGGAAATCGATGTACTGCCCCGCCAGGAACAGCAGCCGCTCGTTGGCCGGCAGTTTGAGGAACAGGATCGCCACGTCGTCCGTGGGCCGCTCGAGACGCTGTACGCGGCAGGGCAGCGTCTTGATCGGGATGTCCTTGGCCGCGCCGATGGTGCGCGCCTCGAGCACCAGGTCCGAGAGCGGCTTCGCCTGGCAGAACAGCGCCTTGCCCTCGGCCCTGTCAGCGTCCGGCAGCGCCTTTTTCTGATAGACGCCGTAATCGACGTTGCCCGAGACGATCTTGCCCTTGCAGCTGCCGCAGGCGCCGTTTCTGCATCCGTAGGGCAGCACGAAGCCCTGGCGTAAGGCGGCGGCGAGCACCGCCTCGCCGCCTTCGACTTCAAACTGGTGCCCGCTCGGCTGAAGGGTGACGTTGAACTTGGCCACTGCCTGGGATCGCTAAACTATCCGCATGAACAAACTTCTCATCGTCGGCCACGGCGACATCTCGAGCCGCGTCGGCGCGCGACTCCCCGTCGGCGTCGAAACGCGACTGCTGGCGCGCCGCTTCGGACTCGATCTAGACCGTCCGGAAACGCTTTCCGGCATCGCCGATTGGGCTGACGCGGCGCTGCACTGTGCGCCGCCGCCCGCCGAAGGCGAGACCGACTCGCGCACCGCGAGGCTGCTCGCCGCACTTGCGAAAGGTCGCATTCTACCAACGCGGCTCGTCTACCTCAGTACCAGCGGCGTGTACGGAGACTGCGGCGGGGCGCTGGTCGACGAGTCGCGAGCGCCCAACGCGCGCAGCGCCCGCGCCCGGCGGCGCGCCGACGCGGAGCGCCAGCTCGCCGCGTGGTGTGTGCAGCGCGCCGTGGCGCTCGTGGTGCTGCGCGTGCCGGGCATCTACGCCGCGGACCGGTTGCCCCTGGCGCGCCTGCGCGCCGGCACTCCGGTGCTGCGCGCCGAAGAGGACGTCTACACCAGCCACATCCACGCCGACGACCTCGCCTCGATCGTGCTGCGCGCGCTCAATGACGATGCGCCGCCGGGCGTGTATAACGCGTGCGACGACACGCAGATGAAGATGGGAGACTGGTTCGACTTGGTGGCCGAGCGTCACGGCCTCGCTCGACCGCCGCGCATCGCGCGCAGCGAAGCGGCCGGACGGATTTCGCCGGCGCTGCTCGAGTTCATGAGCGAGTCGCGCCGGCTCGACAACGCGCGGCTCAAGTCGCGCCTCGGCGTGCGGCTCGCCTACCCCACGGTCGAGCAGGGCGTGCCGGTCGCAGGGAGCGCCGCGTGAGTGCGCTCCTCGTGCTGACCAATCTGCCCGACCGGGAAAGCGCCGAGAAGCTCGCCGATGCGCTGATCGAGGCGCGCATCGCGGCCTGCATCAATATTCTCGCGCCGTGCCGCTCGGTGTACCGCTGGCAGGGCGCCGTGCAGCACGACGAGGAGCACCCGGTCCTGATCAAGACGAGCGCCGAGCGCTACGCGGCGCTCGAACAGGCGATTCGGTCGCTGCACCCCTATGAACTTCCCGAGATCGTGGCAGTCCCAATCGAGCGCGGATTGCCCGCGTACCTCGACTGGGTCGCCGCAGAAACCAGACCCTGACCGCCCGCCGATGACTC